>JAEEGL016787896.1_pt1 | contig 81176 bp, 63 predicted proteins | sample 9134231 | NCBI WGS metagenome assembly JAEEGL01 (sample SAMN16246548, study PRJNA631951) | gut metagenome | biome: gut microbiome; feature: rumen; material: fiber-attached | host: Bos | place: Iran: Karaj | collected 2018-10 | reverse complement strand
GTGTCTCCGAAGTTGGCGCGACTCGTAGTAGGACTTCCGGGTGTCGATCCCGATTTTCCGCCGTGAAAGGGCGGTGAACTAGCCAACGTATTCTAAAGTCCCAAAATTTCGTAGTCACTGAGAGGCATGATCTCCCGACCTCCGCGTTCGTAGCACGGCGCTCTAATCCAACTGAGCTAAGTGACCATAGTGGAACGCGATGGAATTCGAATCCATAACCTCTTCGGTGCGAACGAAGTGCTCTACCAATTGAGCTACGCCCCCATAAAATTTGTGGACCGCACTGGACTCGAACCAGCCTCGATTAGACCCCAGTCCGGGAAGTTTCACGATTCCGTCACTGATACTCGGCATTGACAACCATGTCGTTGGTATCTGGAAACCGCAACCCATTCCTATCTGTCTAAGCAGTGCCCGTGCTTCTAGCAGCCCATAAGTCTAAATGTCCAGAACTCCTCATAACGAATTCGAACGCTGGTTCGCCCAGACACCTAGACTAGAATTAGTGGACACATATCGGATTCGAACCGATGACATCAACGCTGCCAGCGTTGCGTTCTACCAACTGAACTAATGGCCCAAATAATGGACATACGCATTTCGATTGCGCGACCTCTCACATAGAGTGAGCGCTCTTCCACTGAGCTAATGCCCTTTGTTTTTGTTTGCGCCTACACCTCTTGCGAGATGCAGACAAATGATAAATCCGATTTGTCAATCTGCTGACAAGCTTCACGAGCTTGTCTTTTTTAGTGGATACTGACGGGATTCGAACCCGTAAGAACACTCCTTGCAAGGGAGGTGCAATCCCATTCTGCCACAGACCCAAATTTTATTGGTGAATTAAAAAACCCGGTTGCTTTTGTTGCAACCGGGTTCCTCAAACATCAACCTTCAAAGGAAATCATCGGTGCAACTTTTGCTCATAACCAAATCCCGTATATGCAACGAATAAGCAATCGGCCTTTGGTGCCCACTGACTATTGCGTTCGACGAGTTTAATGTTATGTTGCATCATTTGCATGGTTTTAACCTCTTTGCCCTAAAGTTTAGCAAAATATTTTTGACTTTGCAAGGTTTTTTTGAAAAAATATTAAATGTTAACAAAAATTTACATTTGTTTTGAATTGATAGTTAGACCTAATGCGTCATTAGCGTTATCATTTGACGTCCTCATATGACGTCCATCCGTGAGAACGCAGCCCCGCAGCCTTACGAGCGTTTAGTTTCTTCTTCGCATCTTCAATAGCGAGCTCTAACGATAATCCACTGCGTCCAGTCAATTCATTTTCCGGAGTATGCTTACCAGCGTCATAGAAATTCCCCAATACTTTATTTAACTCGTCGAAATTCGACTGAGTATTATTGTTACGATTTTTCTGTATTCCATTACTTGATTTAACTTGTATGCGAGGATCACGTTTAACATCTTTCAATGTTTGAGCGAATATCGAATTTGGTTGATTACTAAGATATTCATCAATATATTCCGTCATTTTCAAACGATTATTATAAATCGGCGATTTATATACCCTATTAATCAATCCAGTCAACCGCTGGTTAAGGTTATTTAAGTCTTCAGCGCCAAATGATTTCATACCATATTCAGACGATAAATTACCAGCAAATTCACTATTTGCTCGATCAGCAATTTCTGTACATTTGTTCACTAATGCTACAGCTCTATCTTTTGGCATTTTTGCTAGTTTACATATACGGCTAACCAACAACGAAAGATCAGTGTCGTTAGTAACGGATAAATAATCATCATCCGCCTTCTGTGCATTTTTAAGTTCATCGACAGTTACGTCCGATTGAATCGCGTCCATACCTTCATCACCAGAATCACCAAATAGCCATGCATCACCAAGTCCGCCAACTGAATGATATTTTTGGTGATTAGTTCCGGATTTGTTCTCACTGGAATCTACGACATCATACCGATCAAACACCGACGTATCTGTATCAGACCACCGCGTATCTACATTAGCATCGCTTGTCGTTGAGTTAGCAATAAATTCGTTCGGATCATATCCTTTAGCCGCAACATCCGCATTAAACCTATCCGTAGTTTTAGATTTACCAGCCTTTCGAAGATTCAAATCGTTTCCCCAAATTGAATGCGAATGACTATCAATCGTATCGAACAAATTTACTGGTTCATCACCATCGTTATTTTCCTCCGAAAAAATCGATTGATAATTTTCATCATCATTATCATCGGCAGCATCGTTAACTAGATTAGCCGGGTTTGGTGTTACGGCGGCCGGTGCTGACGGATTATTCTGTGCAAGAAATTCTTTAATAGCATTAGACGCGGCTCTTGGTCGTGCCATTTCTAGTAAAGATTTCATCTCGCACACATCTGCGAGTTTCTTAATCGCTTCGCATTGAGCGGTCGATAAATTTAACCCATTGGTAAGATATTCCAAAATAGTCATGTTAAACATTCCAAGAAACTTTGCCATTAGTTTATCATATTAAAGCAAAAGCCTTCATTTCTGAAGGCTTTTGAGGCGTTCGTTACATTCGTTCTCTACAGATATCCACCAGTCTTGCATACCGCAGTCATCCGCGTAACCAGCGGCGTTCGCCAAGAATGTCGCATAATCGCGCATTCGCGACAGTTCGGGTTTAGTCATCTGGTCAATACGCTTTGCCGCTTCTTTTCTATTAATTTTAAATTTTCGTTTAATCATGAGCCAAATATACTAAAAAATTGCCCAGATATCTAGGCAATTTTAATCAACTTTGGTTTCCGCCGCTAGAGGCCGCACCGCCGCCAGTACTATATCCGGCGTCGCAACCGGGCTGATAGCTTCCAGACAATCCGGTAGATCCGGTTTTGACACTGTAGCCGCATACAGGAACTTGTTCCGAGTATGTCTTAGTCAACGCTATCGGGTTGACGTTGTTGGCTGGAGAACGTTTCATCAAGTTTTTGATCAGTTGATTCGGTTCAGTTTTTATTTGTTGCGGTTTCAACGCTTTTTTATCTGTTTTAGGCATCGGTTCGGTAAGCGTATTGCTTTTCGTGCTTCCTGTACTTGACGTGCAGTTACTAGTCGGCTGGTGTGTCGGAGCACCCATTCCGTCAATGCCCGGAGTTACAATCTTGTTAGCAAGACCGCTACGTGGGTCGACCGTAACAGAACGTACGGAATTAGGCATCACAAGAGGCTTGTACAAGTTACCATGCCGCAACTGAGAATACAGATGGCCTACTTGTTCCATCACCGGATCCGCGTCCTTGACGGCTTCAAGAAATGCCACGAACTTATCCATTTACGTCACCCGCGAGATTGTCATTATCGTCGTTGTTAACCGCATCGTTGATGTTTACTGCGACTTCGGTTTCAGCGGTTTTCGCTTGATCAGTAGCAGTTTCCTCGGCAGCTTTAGCTTGTGCATAATTTGTCATCTGTGCAGCGACATTCTTAGCTTCTTCTGACGACATGTTTCCTATATTGCCACCAGTAATCGTTCCGGTGTTTTCGGTGGTAGAATCGACTTGGGCATCTTCGTATAGTGCCCATAGTTTAATAATCGGTCGATAAAGCTCTGGTGATTCTGCGGCTTCACAAAGTTTAGCCACGCCTTTACAGAAATTGATTTGATTATCAGTCATTTCCATTACCAATTGCATCTAGAACCTAGTTTATCAATGAAACAATCAATGATATAATAGAGATTACTAGCACAACCCACAGCAACGGGTCTCGCTTTGGTTTAACTGGAGTCGACGATTCTGCAATATGCAATCCTAGCTGATGCCTAACGCCATCAATTTCATCGCTCAGCATATTCACCCGGTTGACTACATTTTTCGGCGAAGGATTACTTTTCAAGAAATTCAGAACACTAGACACGGTCTCTTGCGTAGAGTTAATCAAGTTAGTCATATCAAGCATCTGGTCACCGGCGACCTGTAAAGTTTCCCAGACACGATCAAACTCGTCATCGACGTCAATGGAAGAGATACTACCGTAATCGTCATCCATGATATTGTTATCAGTAGATTCACGCTGGAGTGCACGGTTAAGCATTTGGACTCCGTGCGCGATTTTATCGACAGCATCCTTATCACGCTTATCCATGCTGTCTACCATGTTGAAGTAAGATTCCATGCCGTCGATATAGTTTGCAATCTGTAAGTCGCTAGCTTCGGAAACGGATTGCTGATACCGTTCGACCCAGTATTTATCGCAACACTTTGCGTCAACCAGCACCTTTCCTAGAGTAAATTTGTTGGGGACTGCGATGTCGTGAGGAAACAGAATGACAAGTTCATACGACATTCCAATAGCGTCCATTTCATCCAGCACATCTTCATTGGCTAGTATTCCTATATTCCCGACATCTTTTTGATTGATGTTCGCCGCCATGGACGCTAACGATTTTGGGTTGTCGGCAAGCAAGCTCTTGCGGCTTACCATCGCTATATGCGGTGGAAGGCATTTGTGGACTACGTCCATCGTAGCCATGATTAGATAATCACTCATAAGGCTTTGCATGTACTCATCATCCATAAGCGATGGAGACAAGTCAATAATACTTTTATGCATAACATATGCGTCTGCGTTAAATGCGATAAATGCACGAATCATATCAACCCTTTGCTTTAACTTCCATTGTTACATATGACAGCTTGTAATCTTGCACTACACCGTCTTTATCTGCCGTACCTATACCTACTGGATAAAACTCAATGCTGCCTGGTGGATTGTTCTGCAACATCAATTCCAAGCACTTGCCATATTTGGTCTTATAAATTTGAAACGTCATGATTAACTTACATCCATCCATATGGGCGTCTACACACACCGCCATTGCTCTAGCCTTCCATGATTCATACGGCTTTATGCCGTTCTTGTCACGATCTAACGGAGCAACTTCTTCGATGGTATATTTTTGCTCTCCAGTCGTTACTCCAAGGATAATTCGGTCGGCCAGTTCTGTAGGATAGATGTTCCCAGACGGCAGCCGTTTTCCAATAATGAACACGGTCGCCTCAAACATTTTTGGTGGCTCATTTCGTTTTTTGGGCATCTTCTATCCACTTATTAAGTAGTTCTTCTTTTCCCATTGATATAAGCAAGGTCTCCATGAGTTTCTTTCTACCAGACCAGTATGACGAAATGCCTTTCAAGAACAGTCGGACACGAGGCCCTATATCCTTGTCGTTCAGTACTTTCATCGCGTCGTTGTACATCCTACGACTTCCAGTCCAATCGGCATAAAGCTTTGGCTCGTCGGCCATCATAGTGTCGTACAGTTTCTGCTGTTCTGGCGTAAATGACTTGATTATATCATTGATTTCCTTAGACATTTGTAGCCGCCTTTTCCAAGAGAGTCATCGCATTTTCCAACAGCGTCTTAGCTTCATTTGACACGTCCACACACTTCATTACCTTGTATGTAGGCTGCGCTTCGCTGAACCAGCATAAATAGCAATTCTTGATTTCAATACCGGTTTCTTCCTCGAAAATCCTTTTATAGCAGTGTAGCTGTAAAGAATATTCGACTAACTTGCACGCTTCCAGATGACTGCATGACCCTTCAAGATGATATTTTGATGACGTCTCGAATTTCGTATTGGTCTTCCAATCCCATATCTCAAACGCTTGAGACTTGTTGTTATAGAATATTTGGTCGATCATTCCGCACACATTGTAACGAGGACTTCCGATGACAAGCTCAGAGCGTACCGGATACATTTTACCACGGATATCAGCAAGAAACTGGTCAACCATCGGCGTGATTTTCTTGTACAAAGGAAGTACCGGGTCGCAATCGAACGTCAGCTTTGGATTTTTAGCGAGATCCTTTGCAAATTCCGCATCTACGATATCCTTCGGATAACGTTGCACCTTGTTTGCAATTGTCATCTCTATGTACTTATGGACGGCGGAGCCCTTTGCACGGGCGATCAAATTTGTACGCGCCCATTGTTCTTGAAGTTCTTCTGGTGTAATTGTCGGTATGGGAAGTCCGGCTTCTTCGGCTTCACGTTTCATTCGGGCGACGCTTTCTTGTGATTTCTTTACCGCGTTGAACGGCTCCTTCACGGAACCAGTCACCTTTGTAACCGAAACCGTTCGCTTGCCATTCAACTTATAGTTGTGCCACTCTTCGTCAAAGGAAATATTGCTAAAAACGTCGATTTTTTGGAAAAATTCATGCATCATGGCCAGTTTGCAATTCAAATTATTTATTACTAAAATTACATTATTAAAATGCGATGTCAAGTTATCATGTCTTCGAGGGAAAACCTAACAGAATCCATCCGCACCCTTTTAACTGAAAGGAGGCTGGGCGATATTGCGCCAAAATTATTGTCTGGCATCGACGAACTTGTCATGATGAGCCAATATCACGGTGTAGACATCGAGGCTGAAGTTGAACACCGCATCAACGAGCTTAACACTAAACAATCAACAAGGAAAGACGACATGGAACTCGTTCAACTTACCAACAAGATCATTACTGGCATCGAACTTCTTGCCGAAGACTACAATGCCATCCCCGGATGTCCAGACTACGCAAAGAAGCTTCGCCGCATGTCGAAGGTTCTCGCACAGCCGGAAACGCTCATTGACAAGGTGTTACGAAAGGACATCGGCGAAGTGTGGAAGGCAGTCAAGGCCCATCCGACCTACAAGATCAGCAACTTCGGTCGCGTGATTGGCCGCAACGGCCGGGTGCTTTCCACGTACATCGACAGCTACGGTCGCGAAATCGTCGACCCGCAGACGGAAAACGGCAAGCACAAGCACCTTCACATCCGTGCCGCCGTTATCAAAGCGTTCATCCGTCCAAAGAAGGGTGAGAAGGTCAAGTACATGTACGGACAGAAAGTCAATACAGTATACCATCTCGGCATTGTCTAGCGAGAAAAACACAAAAATGCGGCCATCCGGCCGCCTTTTTGTTGTATGCGAAAGGAAAATTACGAAAGCTTCCAACCAAGGTTCGTGACAAACGTATTGGCAAGATAATGGTCTCCGGTATCTTCTGGGAACTTTATTTCAAGATCTTTCAAAACTTCGTCTTTATGTTCGTCCAGCAATTCGTCGATTTTATCCTCTACTTCCATACGGATTGCAGTTTCCAGAATAGTTTCCGGTGTCGGCTTAAACTGTATAACTTTACCGTCGTCAGTTTTTTCTTTTCGCCAATGTTCCGGATATGCTTTCTTAACACGAGGCGTGATGATTTTAAGCAGAACTCCGCTTATGTCGTAGGATGGTGTATATGTAGCATCTTCGACAGACTTCGAATATTCTTCGATAAAGGGAGTAAGCTCCGGCGATACTTCTACATTCATGGGATATTTGTGTGTCATTCGCGGTAGCATGGACGGTATATCCATTTCGCGATCTTTTAGCATGAACTGTACACCGATGTTGACAATGATTTTCATATTAAGACTTTGTCTTTTTGTGGAGTTTATGAATTTTCGTTTTTAATATTGTCACCATCATTTTACGAATCATGACAACGTGCGGTTTTGATACAATACCGGTAAAACTTTGAATTGCATTTTCAATCCGTTCTGCAGAACTCGGATGAGTACATTCGTTATTACCAATGTCGGGATGCAAACAAAATAAACTGGTCATCACTAAGATAGCCCCGATAGATTTTTCCGCAACTCCAGTACCGCTTTGTATGACAGAGAACGAAAATAAGTCTGCTTGACGCTCAATGTTACGGTTTGCCGACAGAATCGTACTGTTCTCTACTTCTTCATTGCAGTGGCCTAAGCATAGATGGCCTAATTCATGCGCTATTGCCGCGTGGATACAATCCAAAAGGTTTGATCGCCATCGTTCCTCAAACCCATTGGACAAAATATTATACTTAGCGAAATTGACCTTGACACTGGCTACCATGTTTTTAGTCAAATTGGTAAGCATCTGACCATCGCATTTCGAACTCATTACTTTAGCGCGAGTCCATGCGACTAGACATTCGATATTATGAAGTTTCATACCAACGTCAAACAGCGTCTTGATAAAAGCAAAATGGGAGAGCCAGTGTACCAGCCCACCAAGTACAGTTATCCGATAACCACCGGCATCGTTTACATCAGCATAAGCGTTCAGCGTAGTATCTTCCATGTCCGGCACAAAGATTGTACGTGATGCCACGTTTCGATATATCGAGTTATCCTCGACGCGTTTCGATGTGACACAGATACGGTATAAGTATGCCAAGTCGCTATCGTTAACTAACTGATCTGCTGGTTTAATGAACATGTCTTTAATCATCCTGTACTGGTATTGAATTTTCTTTAAGAAATGTCAAAATTGCGGTACGAAGTCCTATGCACCCATTGGCTCTACGGTAATTTCCCATCATTTTTTTCATTTCGCTAGTTTGCGTAATTGCATTCCATCTACGCCATTCATTGTCATCCATGTATCCACGGATGACCAAGTCCATGCCATACGGACCCGGCTCAAAATCGGGAACGGACACGACTTCATTTTTGAAATCCGCTAATGTTTGTCTTCTTGCCATATAAATGTTTTTTATTTTTTAATATAGTATTTCTACAGTTTATTGGCAAGCGAGTTAACTACCCACGCCCTTTAGGGCGTGAGCTTGTACGGCTCCCACAGTTTCCATAGGGAGGCTCATGTACGATTGGGCATTACTACGCCACCCTAAAGGATGGCATCTTCTTGCCCACTTTTTATTGTGATAAACTGAATGCATAGCAGTAGGAGCAGTACAATGAACTTTATCGAAGATGATCTGGACACATTCAAAAAAGACTTCGCCGATGGTCTAAGCCCAGACCAGTTCGATGCTTTCATTAAAAATCCTAGCGATATCACCGAAGAAGTTATGTTCCAACTTGCAGACCTCATTGACGGTAAGCTAGATATCAAGCCTCGCGAAAACAGCACCGAAGAAGCGACGCCGGACACTATCGACCGTCTGATGAACTCCGTAACAATCGTCTATATCACCGACGAGAACATTCCAGTGGCCGTTGCGTCAATTATAGACCCGACGGCGGAATCATATCTCGGCTACATACCTCTTGACCAATATTCTCTCAAGAGCGCACAAAATCTTGACGGTCGAGTGCAGATGGAATTTATTGCCATCGCGGATGAATACTTGCATACCCCAGTCGAACAAGAACTCGTGTCGCAACTTAACACATTGGGCACGCCATTATTCGCTGCTACTACCGAATCGGACAGCATCACTGCTCAAATTCTAGGAGAAATCGGGTTTAAGCCAGTGGCCAGCATGCAGATATCAGCAAACGGCAACGAAAATGTCATATTGTGGATTGATAAAGTCGAAGTCGATGAAGATGGCAAGGTCATAGGCGATAATGACCAAAATACCGAACCCGATGATGAAAAAGTAATTTCTAACACATGATTAGAGAAATTAACATAAATGCCACCGAAGAACCGTATGTAAACATACTGGAACTTCTTTACATGTTCATCGTCATCGAGTTTCATATTGCGATGGAACACATCCATTTATATGACGCCGATAATAAACGTTGGAACATCCGTAGACTGTTTTGGTATACCGTGATAAGTGTACCAATTCTATGCACGGTCGGCATATTTCTGGCAGCAGCAATCAAATTCATACTTAATTAACCTACATAGGCGCAGAGTCATCATCCGGATCAATCGGGTCCGGAGTTTTGTATTCAACCGTTCCGGCAGTCGGATAGTTGAACATGCTGTACAAGGTAGCGTCCGAAATCAATCCGCCAGACCTTAACGGCACAGGGTCTCCACTAATCGGACGTACGTCAGTACCCGGAATGTCCGTACCAGACAGTACGCTGACCGCCGGACGTATATACTTACGGACTGACCAGAAATTTGCATGTACGCCGTCATCCGTGGTCGCTGCATGGCCTCCATTAACATTCGCGGGAGGATACAATCCTAGACCGCCATCGGCCACGGGAAGATACGGTTCTTCCAGACGGTCTAACGGTAGCAAGACAGATGTATCATCAGCGGAATCGTATTCAGACAGAATTTTCTTGGTTTCGAAATCGTATACGCATTGGCCGTGATTAAGCAAATACGGAACACACCCAAGTGTTATATCCATCGGAGGCACATCACTGTATGGTGCATACAAATGATTTCCGTACGACGTAAACATGTTGCACGATTGACGCCATATCGGACGTTCGACATCATTTGTCACAGTTTCCGTAGATTCGTCGATAGTCACCGCAATTTGCCCAGTTGATGTGTACAGTGACGGCAGTTTGGCGTTTAGTGCGTTTGCGCCATACAACGGGCTCAAGTAGTTTGTCGGATACTGACGATACCCAGTGGTAAACCATCGACCAGCCTTCTGTGAGAACGTAAACTGCATAATCACCCTAGTATAAGTCTGATTCTGCGCGTCATGCGGCGTCATATACGGCGGGGCAGATACACCTATCGACGGATAATTTACGAAAGCTCGGTCAACGTTAGGATCTCGCGACGCATAATTAATGTTACAGAAGCAATCATTCAAATAGCGGTCAATTTGGGATTCTTGGCCGATCATTCTCTTTTTCATTCGGTCTATCGTTCTAATATAGATATCATTGTCCGCTTCAGGGAACTGTCCATCTTGCAACTGTACACGAGAACCTTGATACTGGTGCAAATCGCAATTAGCATTATATGCAGCCACGTAATGCTCAATAAATTTAGCCACGTCGGACTCAGTAGGCATCACTGAAGATACAGTCTGCACGGCATCATTAGGGTCATCATATTCAAAACGGTACATCTGTACTGCGTCGGCGGACGCGTATTCTTGCTGTGACGCAGATAGGTTTGCAAGGGTTTGCAAGTCGACCGACGGATATGGGACAGTATCAAGGGATTGGATGTTAGTAAACGGGTTCATCCAATCATTATACGGTTCTCCAAGCTGTCCCAAATCCATATATTTCGACTCTTGTATTTTAACTCCAAGGACGGTTTCGCTATAACGGCGAATATCGTCCATATATATTTTTTGATCGGTTTTCATATTGGCGTCAAATATACCGACAACCGAGTTACCCGAATATTTTGTACAACGTAGAGAACTAGCACCATAAGGCAACGTTTCAGTTAACCGTTGTATTGAATATTCGTCACAACCGACATTATACAGATCCGCGTTGGCTATATAGTCAAACCAATCGGAGTTAAATATAGGTTCGGCATAACTAGAATCTTCAGCATATATGTACTCCGGCAACTCGCGCAGTTTGCTGCACCATATAGAATTTACAAGGTCAGCTTTCCAACCGCTAGATATCGGCGGCGTTCCGATTGTGTCCCACGACGGCTGTTCCTCGGCATCCGGCCATACGCCAGCGACCGTCTTAAATACCGAATCCGGCTTAACACGAGCCTTCCGTTGCGTATAGGACAGTAACCGCATCTTTCTAAAATCAGAAACCAAAGTCTGTACAGCACGTACCGCCATTCGTACAGGATTTCCGTCGGCAGTAATTATCGGGTCATCGTCGTAATGGCCGGCAATGTTTACGCGGAGTCTAGATCCAAGCGTTTTCCAGCTGTCGTAACTAGTCGCATACATCAACGGCGAATCTTTTGCACTGATTGCATACAGTGTACCTAGAACCGACTTGAACGTTGTGAAAAACTTTTGGTTTTCATCATAAATCAAATGAAACAACGACTTCTTGCCAGTACGGTCACGATGAAGTTCATCCGTCCAGCTTCGAGACAGCGCCGACAGTTTTTTCCTATGAGTAATAGCCCATGGAAACGTGCTAGTGGCGGTCTGATATACCGTGGCTAAGACGAAGCGCTTATCCATTTGCTTAATGGACGTACGTGCTTCGTCGTCGCTATTTACCGAGTAGAACCGATTGAACTCATTCAATTCGCCGCTAGATCCATTACCAGAGTCTCCAGCTAGCAAATCGGCATCTCGGCTAATCAAGCCCATCTTTGTATTAGTCGGATTGTCTAACTCATCGAGATAAGCCATTCCGCATATGGCGAATGACAAATCTTTCGATTGGGTTGGCGATTTCTTATACGGAAAATCACCAATAAACTCAATGGTCAATCCAGCCGCATTATCATTTGTCACGACGGTACCATGCGCCGTAAAGTTTCGTGTAGTTCCAATATGATTGGACACAACGATATTGGCACGCACGTCGGTATCAACATCCAATAGAGTCGACCCGTCATTCGCATAGGCCAGATTAGACGATGCGATAGTAAAGGTATTTACCGTTTTTCCATCAACTACCTTGCTACCAGTAGTAGGCACTCCGGTAACATAAATCTTTTTATTGCTGAATTTTTGCGAACCGCCCATCACATATACACGTGGCTGGCTAACCGCAGCGTAATAACCGCTCAACGCTTCCGCAGTATTCGGAGTTCCGAACACCGACTGGTCTACGTTCTGAATAGACAACGTAATATCAACTGTCTCGCCATCTTTAGTATCTAATGACGCCGGTAAATGGATAAACAACGGCTTTACAACCACGGAGCCATTTGGATATACAGCTTCCTCGCCAGATATCGGACTATAATCTGGGTATAGCACTATATGATGACGATTATTAAATATGTGCGTTTTAACCGTCTGTCCGTTTACCAGTTCTTCTACATCGCGTTCCAGATTGCCAACACCAGCATCGCATTTCTTGACTAGAGTGATGTTATTCGTATCATACACGCTATCAAACACCCGACGGTCGGACGTCATCCCGGTAAACGGCCAGTCTTTAGGAAGCGCAGTGGCATCGTACCTAGTACCATAAGCCCATTCCATCCACGGATGCAATGTATTGTCGTTCTCGTTATAATCATCATTAGGAAGCTTTAATTGCGAATTAGCATTCTCTACCGTAATGTTGTACAAAGAACCTAACCCAAAACCATCGACAAACACACTAGCATGGCCATTACCAATATTGACTTTCCCGCTGGACAGAAACCAGTCGACCAAACCGCCGTCACAATGAGACACCGCCATTGACTTTACGCCGAATTTTGTAATATAGCCAACATCTGACGACACCCGATTATAGACTTCTTGATGCGAATACGACTTACGGTAATGATCGCCGCACTCTACATTGTCACATACGGTACTGTCATGAAGCGCATCCAGACCACGTTCATCCGCATCGCTATCATACGGAATATTTGCCACGCGGCGGACATTTCCGTTTGTATAGCAGTAGACCCCATTTTCGCCATTATCCTTCTGATTTGACAAATACACATACAGTTCCGTATTAATCGGTAGTAGAGTCACCGACAAATCAAACGATACGTTATTCGACCAGTCAAACCTTAACTCTGTTCCACCAATCTTAATGTCATTTGACGAAAACGGAATTACATTGTCATGAATTGCGGAAAAATCCAAATCAAGTTGAGCCGACACTAGCGTAGTACATTCCAGAGAATCTGGTGTATTGGCCACTAAACGAGCGCCTTGTTGCTGTAATACAGTCTTCAGATTGGACGACAGGTTATCGGCAAGTGTAATTTCGCCGTGACCATTAGCAAACGTAAACGAAGTTACCCGGAAAGTAAACACATCCGGCTGAATCACTACATTATAGGACGGCTGATAAATTATTTCATCAAGGCGAACCGGAGATTCTACACCGCTATCGTCGATTGCATAAGTCACGCTAGCGTCAACGGTCACCGAAACCGGCTTCCCCTCATCTGAAACGCGTTGCCCATTGTCATCTACATAGCAATTACTATTGTTCTGCTCAGGGAACGCCAGTCCGCCACGGCCATCATCAAAAATTTGCTTGGTCGTAGGCCATGTAATATAGTCATGTATTTTATTAGTTGGCAGTTCTCGTTCGTCCATGTCGCATAGATTCAAAAGGCTATACGCAGTTTATCAGTCAACCGCGCACAAGGAACAAAAAAGCACCCGCATCGGGTGCTGATTGTTAAATTTCGCCAGGTTTCTGTAGCTGGTTCCTATATCTTTCGTCGACGTGAATTGCACTCAAGTCATAGTCGCTGAATGGATTTTGGAACAGTGGGAATCCAGCCGATTGAACGCCAACCGCCTTGTCGTCCGTCGGATCGACAAATCCATTCGGTGACAAGAAAATATGGTCTGGGAACTGGTAATAATCGTACGTCTTCCAGCGATGCTCTTTTTTGGAATAAATGAACCGTGCCTTATAGCATACTGGCCGATCCGGAACACCGATATTTTCGGAATATACATAGAAATTGACAAGTCGTGCCATGCTGAATTTGGCTATTGGTTCGACAGTATTCACGTTAAAACCGTTTTGCAGATATTCGCTATAGTCAGGAACACTATACACATAAATTTGAGACTTGTTGATAATCAAGTCGTTCACGTCTCGACCATCATATTTATGGTTTGGCCATATATTGAAAAGAAATTCAATTATAGTGCCGTCAGTCGGGTCATGAGTTTGATTGTCACTGGAAGTAACGGTCACTGGCAGCATTACGCACAGCCCTTGGTCAAGATCCGGCCCATCATAGTTGATGATATTTTTATACTTAAAATTATAGTCGCCATAATGGTTAAACGTCATGACGGCAGAATAATCTTGCTTGTCAAATGCGCTTTTGCTGGCCAATGTAATGTAATCAGAATCGGCAATCCACTTCGTAGCAGTCGATACCGGCCAGTTGGTATAATTACTAGTCGGCAAGATATTCACGCCAGTCGGCTGGCAACTCTCCGACCCTTGAATCGTAATACTGCCATTAATCGAAATACTGGTAAATTCACCGGATGCGATTTCGCCTACATTTCTCAAAATTATCCCATTACTGTCAGTTATTGACTGTAGACGTATAGAGCCAGACCCATAAATCATCTTGTTGTTCATCGGTAACGGGAATGCCGTAGCCCAGAACTCTGGATGATATTCACACGTATCTACTGAATCGACTGTATCGAATACGATTGGCGGCAATGCTGGGTTGTCCACCAGACTTATAAAAAAGTCACCTTTATAATAGACCAGTTGGCCTCGTGTATATATCTTGTTGCCATCATACGGTTCGCAATACAGTTCATATCCGCTTTCGGGATCGCTAAATTGTTTAGACCCATCGATCGGAACACCCAGCGTCCTTATATACAAAGTCCGACGAGTAGCCACATCACTAAAGTAAATATCGTTTTGTGGATGCAGATTCGGCGGTATTTGGTTTTGACCAATTGTATATACTGGAACGGCCAATGAACTTAAATCACTGGGGATGGTAGTGCCAGCAGCGATTGGGACTAAAGTCTTGTACAGAACGAATTGCTTGTTGCTCTCATCATACAGTCTGAAATAAAGCCCAGTATATAGATAATCATTTTGGAACTTACTAGGTGCTGATACGGTGTACACATTAGCCAAGTTTCCATATGATTCAAACACTACTTCGTCATACACCGTCGTATCATAATACATACGCCATGTAGTATCGCCGACATTTCGAGCATTTATTCGTAGCGTCAAAGCGTCGCCATATGCCGTCGGCATTTTTAGTCGATTGGCATATGCGTACTGTCCCGCGTCAAGAAGAACCGCCGAATTGATCGTACCGTAATTTTTATCATAATAATATTTTGTATGAAGCACATAATCAACGAAATACGGTTCGGTACGAGTCGCCAATCTGACAGTAATGCTGTCATTTCGGCTATTATCCCACTGGACAAGAGCATTCATAATGCTCTCATAATTATGCTGGGATATTGCAATATCGCCAGTAATCCGTTCAAGCGGATTTACATCGAGTAAATTAACAGTATTAGTTGGCATACTGTACGACTCCTTCTAAGCACACATAATATTCGTTACCAATCAAATGACTCACGTTTGGCCAGCCAGCCATGTTTATCGTAAGGAATGGGCCATAATAGGTAAATGTTTGATTACTTGACGCCGGTTGAGTGTCATTATATCGCAATGATGGCAATACTTGAGTAAATTCACCAGTAATTGACACGTTTTCGTCACCAGTATAATATGCCCTACCATGCAGCTGTGCAAAAACTCCAGTATTAGGATTATGTACCGGACTCCAAGTACTTGCAATGGTCGGATCCAGCGGAATGGTTATGAACTGAGTTTCTTCATTGAATAGAGGAGCGGAGCTATCATCATCCACAACGACACCGTTCGACAAGGAAGCGATGTCTTCTTTACATGGCATAAATTTACCAGAATCCAACATATTTCCATTAATATAAAATTCAACCGAAATTCGTCCGCCGGCATAGACAATCAATAAGTTACGTATAAACGGTTGCCAAGTTACATCATCGCCATTAACCGAAATCGCCCAGATATCAGATAAGTCAGCTACGTTAGTCACGAGAGAACCCGGACTGAATTTGGACGTATACAATGTACGTGATAGATAAGTTGGGCTTTGCAAATTATTTTGATATCGCTGGATGACAATATTAGCATTGTGTTCCATCAATTCATGCGGTGCGAACGCCAAGTAAGTAATGCCAGTAGTGGAGCTGATATGATTATTCACCGTTCTTTGAGTCATTCTAAAGCACGGATTAATCGCTACGCCAGCAAGATAATACTCTGGAGCGCCCGTAATGTCATTTATATGGTTTATCTTGCCAGCAATACCAGTCATCGATGTTGCTCTAATCAGCTTCATCGTCGGCGAAGCTATATCAACGGCCCTAGCTACATGACCTTGATGGAACCAGTCATCTTCGGCCATTGTCAACGATGTCAAGAAAGTATCAGATACGCAAGCATACTGCATATTCGGTACAGTCGGCGCATTATCAACTCGGCTATAATTTTCTGTTGCCGAATAAGCCGGGTTTGCAATATTGTTCAATACTTTAAGCCCTAACGCTTGTATATCTGAACGATATGCAAGTTCCTCGTACAAATATCCACTGTTAGGCGTGTCACGCATCGTACGATCAATGCCAGACTGCACAGTATTCGAAATCACTATCGGGTGTGGAAGCTCGGAAAGCCCACGTAACGCTCTAGTACAATTCGATGACAGCATACCCGGCAATAATAGCTGGGCAACGTCATACATACCAGTATTGGTATTCGCATCGAATGATGTCTGATGGCTTGATGTGAGCACATGGAACGCATTGAATTTATCGTTCAACATTGAATTACTTAAATCAATATCATACAAATTAATGCCAGATAAATTCTTAAATGTGAACGTGTGACCGGTATCTGTGATAGTATCGACTGACGCATTTATCAACGTGTACGGTTCTACATTATGGCTTGTCGGCTGTGCCGTCAACGCACCACGAGTGTCCGCCTCAATGCGCAATGCGAACGATTTTGCATGAATATAACCAGTCGCCTCGTCGGCATGCAGAAGCAAGTCATGCCCATGGACGCCAGTACGATCCTTGGCCCAAATGGTTACGGTATGGTCCTTTCCCGGAACGTCAGATACACGTACATCATTATTATAAAAATCAATCCAGTTATTATCGCTGGTTTGCTCGCCAGTGTCCAAGAATGCGCCGCTATGCACACTAATCGCGCCATCACGGCAATACAATTCATTCCACACAGTACGAGTCTGGTTTTCGCCATCTTGCAGTAATGGCTGGTACAAACGAAGCCCATTCCAACCGATAGCCAATGTACTCATTTTTTCGTACACACGAAGCACTGCACGACCATCATCCTCTCCACTCTGCGGCATATGGTATGCGTAAAAGCCTTTATATTTTTCTACGCCATGCGCGTAATCTTCGTCATAGTCAATATGTTTCGCATAATCATCGTCACCATGTATGTATGCCGTAGTGACGGTCGATACGCCAGCCACAATATACTGCGAAGTCATGGAATATGTATAGTTCGGTGCTGATACCAATGAATTTGCACGATACCACTTATTTGCAGTAATATACGCCGTACCGCTACCTACAATGAATCTAGGGCGAAGCAACTCGATATTGGATGAGCCGATAACCATTTGGGCATTACCGGCGGCAATGTTGTTATACCCAAACACAGAGGAGTCGCTAGTATTCTGCGTATATACTTCATAGAACGAATTCTCGTCAGTTACTCTCGGATAATTTTCTGCGGTAACTCGGCACACATATCCAGAATATATTGAATCAGACCCCAAGTCGGTAAACGTATTAGCGGAGAAATCTTGGTCAATAGTCACGACATACCCAATTCCAGCCAAATATTGGTCAACCGCAGCAAGTCCGTCAGCGTTCAACTTCTGTATGTCAATAACTTTAGCAATGATAGGCTTGCATGATTTTTTCTGCGATTGATTGTTCACATAAACATCAAATACGCGAATCAGGTCGCCGATTTTAAAATCGAACGGCGAGTACCCACCAATACTTTGTCCGTAACTAACATGGCATGACGGCCCGATATACGACTCCGAAACTATATCAGATGAAATGAAAAACTGGCTAGGCGAAAGCTTCGTCCCATCGATCGCCGAGCCATTGTCTTTAATCAGTTGATACATGCAGCCATTATCGTTAGTAATAACGTCCGGACATTCTGTTTCAGTCGAGCTAGCTGTTTTGCTGCGAGTAAAGTAATACCGATAGCCACCAACCGTATTGTAACTGTTGGCCGCGAATCCATCATCGCCGCCAGCAATCATATTGCCTTTTCCAGCACCGATTGCCCCACGTATCGAAGCAATGACATCAGACTCGCCACCAATGATGACAGACTTGTCAGCGATAACCTCATTCAAGTAACCGCCAAGGATAGCCGAGTTCTCACCATTCACTAGGTTGTTCATGCCATACGCAAACGAATTGCGGTCAAACGCAAAACTATTCGTACCGCCTTCCAACGAACACTTTTGCTTGTACTGAGTATACAAGCTATTCAACCGATTCACACGAAAGTCGTCATGAATACCGAACATGTAACGATCAGCCGCCACACGAAACGTGTCAGTCACATCAAATGTCCAATTCTTTCCGCCAGCCGTATGCTCACTATTATCACCAACAACTCCAAGAGTGTCCATCGAATAGTACCCATTCGGGAATAGGTACGTTTCGTATGAATCATAAGTTTTAGTCGATAAATTTTCGTCATAAATTGGTGTACGGATATTCAACGGAATCGGCGCAGTATTGGTAAACCATTTTGGATTATCTACACCATGAATACGACTAATCCATTCCTCATCAGTAGCACCAGCCGTAGTAGCATCAAGCCATATTGCCTTCGCGTGCTTGACTAAAGCCGTCGTAACTAAATCACCGTCGCCATAGCATGCATTCTCCGCAACAAGCAATTCGTTGAACGTATCATCATCTGTCGGATACCCGGCAGCTTCCCACTTTTCATAGAAATGATATATGCGGTAAATGTCTTCCTTAGTCAAGACAATCCGCTCGCCAGCTCTTGTAACAGTGAAACCATTGCTAGACCCAGCCGCCATGGCGGAGCGAATTAGAGCATTCAACACGCTTCTAGCGTTCCATGTCAACACGTCGAGCTGCTTTGTCAATTCGTGTAGGTTATTCATAAGCGTCCAAAACAGTTTGCTTCTAGTTTATCAGTTCTTAGGGACTGAAAAATCCGGCTGTTCGCCGGATTTCAATTATTTGTGCGCTTTCTCGTACTCGTCAACCGCAGACTTCAGTATCGGCTCCGCCTTGCATTTAGGTAGATGAGCAATCGCCCTCATCTGGCTTTCGATACAGTGGAGTACGGTGTACTTGCCCACCTTCTCAAGCTCGTAGCGTTCTGTAGCGACGATGCGCGTATTCGCCGCAGTCGGTGGAGTGCCGACAACCTTGTCGAACTTGTACACGTACTTCGGCACAGTCCGCGCAGCTTGGCGCAAGAAGCTGTCAACATGGGCTGACGGAAGACGGTCTAGCATGCCGGAAAACATGATGGCGTTGAGATATTCCCTTGTAGTAGCCATATATACTCCTAGTTGGTATATTGATATGCCGGAATACCGAAGTCGCCGAATGCACTGTTCATGCGGCCCACGTACTGACCGTTAGGCATCACTACCGACGCATCCTCTATGCAAGGAGCTATCGGTGACATGTTGCTGTACTCGGCCTTCAACTGGGCTTCCTTCAGCATTTCCAGCTGCTGGTGACGGTCGTAGATTTCGGCGTTGATCCACATGTGGGTCGGACGGACTCGCGTATTCAGCCTCATCACCTGTTCAAGCGCCTTGACCACCTTCGGATAGTTCTGCCTAGCGTACTGGTATTTAGCACGGTAGTAATAACCTTCCGGACGGTCTGGGAGCTCGTTAATGAACATCATAGAGCGTTCGTCAAGTAGATCGAGCAAGTTTTCTCGTAACGCTATGTCGCAAATCGCCTCCATGGCCTTTGCCCTTTCCTCGTTCGTAAAGGTAGGAAACTCGTCCACTGTGATGATGTACCATTCCAGCGCGGTGAAGAAGTCGTTTATGTCGCGAGCGGAATTGCCGAGGTAGAAGGCAATACGCTGCGTGTGCTCCTTGCGCCATTCCTTCATTAGGCTCTTGACGTTTCGAGCGATGTCACGGCAAGTCTTGACATTACGGATGCGGAAGCGAGTTGTCACGATAGTATTCTGCGGATCCTCGTTGACCATATACTCATGGATAGAGCCAATGAACTTGGCCGTAGTCCTCGGAGCGATACGTACGCGAGGGAACGCGAACGATGGGTCGACTTCGGTAAGCATCGTGATGCAAGCATGCGGCATCTTGCGGATTATCTTGTCAAAGGCCACGCGAACCTCGCGAGGCTTCAGTATCTCGTCGTTGACGTCGATCCACATGACGTAATCACATGTCGCCCTTGATATGGCGTAGTTCTTAGCCGCACCGAAGTCAAAAATGTTGTCTTCATCATGGAACTTACGTCCAACATTGACCAGAATAACACGTGAATTCGGATGGCTTGACGCCCATCCCTTGATAAGCTCCAGCGTACCGTCCGACGAACCAGTATCGACAATTACATACTCGTTAATAAGCGGAAGTAAAGCGTCGAGACAACGCACGACGCTTTTCTTTCCATTTCGGACAACTAAACAACCACTTAGAGTAGCCATTAACCCTCGTCAACAATCATCGGATCGAGCTTGTACATGATTTCGTAACCGTTTCCACCAACGATGTCCGGCACGTCAGAAAGCTTAACCGTCTTGATGGCGAAGTCATCGATTTCATCCAAGAATTCATCCCTACGCTGAGCGACAGCCTTGATTTCATCCAACAAATCCTTGTTCTGATCATCCAGCTCGTTGAGTCTCGTAATCAAAAGTTCACGAGTTTCTGGCGGCATCACCTTCGGATCTGGTGAAGTTAAAATTGCATTGCGCTGTGGCACGTCCAAGTCACTAAATCCCTTCTTGACAGATTCTCCGACTTCATTCTTGATAGCATCTCGCTTAGCCTCATACTCATCGCGCTGCGGAGGATATGGATTTGCTTCCATATATAGTTTGAACTCTTCGCGAGCGATTTCACGGTTCTTCGCAACGGCATAATAGAACTTGCCTGTGATCGGAGCCTTGAACAAAGATTCGGCATTCAACAGCACATAGCCAAGATCAATAAGTTGACGACGGGTAATTTTCATCGTATTTCCTTTTTTATAGTGTCTTACGTACATTAAATTACATCAAATTACAAGTTGGATGTATATAGGCAATATGGAGTCGTCCAGACAATATAAGGCAACTCTCCATTCATACTAACATCAGCAGCCATATAATCTCCATCGACACGCATAATACCAGTACGATTATATCCAGTTCCAGCATAATACCCCGGAATCTCCATAGAATTACATATCATCGTCGTAGCCGATCCAGAGACTGCATCGATAGACGTATAGTCAGTAGCAACGCCCATCTGTACGGTATCATCATCCAAACTCGTCATACTAGGAGCTAACCGTGGATATGAGAGTGTATATTTTCCACTTTGACCATAGAATTCCCATGATTGTCCGAACGTCAGCATAACTAATTGATTCGCCGTTTGCATACCATGCAATGTCACTGAATTGCCCGTACTACTTACTGCGGTGCTATTCCAAGCAATCGGCCTTTCCAATATGACATTTAACGAATTATTATGCGGATTTATCTCCAAACCCATAGTTACTTCGTTAGAACTACTGTCATGATATGTATATGCGACATCTATACTAATCATGCCATCTGGAGTATGCGCATTCACCTCGACGCGGTCGCCCTCTTCATGAGTTCCAGATAAAAACGGACTTGTAAATTCTAGGGCTTCCAAATTGCGACTGGTTTCGGTCGTTGTTTCCACCCAGAACTGCATTACGTTTCTAGCCATAACATACTGTGTAGATATTTTAACGGTACGCATGCCAGTCGTAGATAATCCACCACCGCCAGATACTTTACCGAGACCGACATGCAATGTGCCATCAAGCTCTTGCTTGTCTTGCACCATCAACACCATGCCAGCAAATGGCGAATCTACCATAAAATGATCAGTTGTATATGTTTTACCGTCCAGTACGTAGTTGTCATGGACATTATACAATATTTTACCATTGTCCTTATGGGATGAATATTGAATAGTAACACTTACATTGTATGTATAAGATTGGTCAAGACTTAGGGTAAGTTGATTGCCAGACCGCACATACGAGACGGGAACTTCAGTCGACGTGTCTCCAGTCATATACTCGCCAGTTACAACAATTGTACTAGAGTCACTAATAGTTTCATCCGATGGGATGTCGACTACGGTTGATGTGTCATTTGCATAAATCGTAGTCTGGATAGTACGAAGCCTATACACTAATGAACCGGTGGTGTCCCACGGCCCACTTAAAGTAGTAGCTCGACGGATTTCACTGAACTCGGTCGCATTTGGTGTCAACGTCATGCAATTAACGTTGGTATTCACACCATACTTGTCATAAGTTGGCGGGTGCTGGTCAATAAATCCCAACGATGTGCCAATTTTCAACAACATAAAATTACACGCGTCCATACCATAACCGCCAAGCGCCAGACCACCAGTATATATCATTGGAGACTGCACTGGTTGCCATAATGTATTTCGATCAAACGAATATTGCGCTGAATTCTCCCAATCAGCGATAGTTGGAAAATGATTGGACACACCATACCAGTACGAATGTCCGTATACAGCCGGATTATCGCCACGGAACACGAACGCATCCTTATATACACATGGATGTCCGTCTTTCTTTATTTGGTCCGCATCCACCACCGCACCAACAACATGCCCGGTTGTATCGCGTCGTTCCCATCTATGCGCATCATTATTATAAATTTCTATTGAATCATCACCATACCATTCTGAATGACCATAAAATGCTGCCCTAGTACGAGCGGAACCAATCCACCATACGTTATCCATCGTAAGTGACGGGCCAAGCGTCTGATTTTGTTCGTAAGGCACTTTATCGCCCATAAAATTAGCAAACGAGTTCTTAAAGGTAATCTTACGGCTACCAGTATAATCACCCATAAGTATGCTGCCAAAACTACCATGTCCAGCATCCATATAGTCGCCAAGCATAAGCATATTTTTCAAATTACCGCTTGTGCTATAAAGGTCGGTATATAAATACGGATTGTTTTCGAAAAATTCATGATAATCCGCAGTAGGATCAGTCGCTTCAGACGCCGTACCGACCGTGTAACCAGTAGACCAAATGTAATTAGTATATTTGACATACAGCGTCACACCCTTAACATCACGACGTTTAATAGTTCCAGTACCTTGACCATCTTTCATCAGCATCGTTCCAGTACCGATAATTACCAAGTCTTGATCGCCAGTACAGTCATATATAGGATCGCCTTGCGGATAGTCGGCCTCGATACCATAGCGCTCGTTATATTCGTCCACTGTAAGCACTAATTTTGGCACATAGGCCGCCGCAGACTCATTGATATGAGACCCTACCATAATGGTATTTTGCGTGTCCGACGGCACATTGGATTCATTGACTAAACCAAATACATTTGAAATGTTTCGTTCAACTTTATTCTGGTATCCAACACTTAATAACGATTGAACTACCCCGACATTGGATTTAAATATTTCATCACTTGGATCAACAACGGTAGACGCATTCGCCCATGCCATCCAGTCAGCATCCATATCGCTAAAGATGCTATACAGACCGATCGGTTGCGAACTCTGTCGATCAGTTCCGACAATCATAGACTCAAATACATTTGCAAATAATGAATTTCGGCCAATCAATAGATTTTCAGTCGACGTGCCATCAATATCGGCATTTGGATGTACAATAAATGAGCTACCATTCGAAGATTCTGTCCACACATCGTTATGACCAATACCAATAGTGTGTTGGACCGCGCCATACACCCAGCTACTAGTATCACTCGACATCCACAAACTGCCACGCATGTAAGCAATTTCGCCGTCATCCATATTAATAATGCTATTTGCGGAATCTGCCACGGCTAAATGATTGTCATTATATTTATCCAAACTATTTTTTCCACGTCCACCGAACAATATCGTGTTAGAGGTATTATTGCCAAGCACACCATAATTGGTCAAATTCAATGAGCGTGTACCAAGCGTCACGCTATCTTTACCCATCGTCAACGACTGAAGACCTTCATTAGCGCGTTCGGCATCAATAAATAACGGAACAGTCGATTCTGGGTCATCGGCATAATGTGGAACACCATGTTCGTCTTCAACAATACGTTTGCCCAGTGTTTTGTATATATGAATCGGCAAATCTTCCGTCTGAGTATATATCCCTCGAACGGCACCATTAACTGGGTTGACCGAGTCCACTAAATTTTTGAGACCGAGTGTTCCAAAGTCACCGGAATATGATTTATTACTAGTATCGCTAATACCGCATACAACATCACTATTTGTCATATCAGCAATCTGCTGTCTCAAATAGTTAAGTTGTACACCAAGGGTAGTAACCGCTTCAGCGGCACTTGCATTAGCAATCAACTGGTTTTTATACCAAGTAATAGCATCATTTTCGTACAAATTATAATAAATTCCGGTGTCCGAAACAATATTCGAGTTTGTCAAATTTAGCTGGAAACTTATCTGATAGCGATGCAATCCATCCTCAGTTAATTCCACCGGAGACGGCAAGTCCATAACAGCAAACAGTTCCGGTTCAGCGTTACCCGCAATCTGCATCTGGATATTGTATCGGTCGGATTCAGTATTTGTTTCCGATTCAGTGTTGAACGCATGTAGCGTAACTTGTACGGCATACAAACCAATTCGGTTAAACTTAAACCCCGGTCGATACTGTTGAAGCGTTTCCTTATCAATTGGATCGTTAGGATCGGCCCAGTGACCATCAATAAAATATTGAGTCGATCGATTCGTGACACTTGCGTATATATTCGCTAGATCAATGTCAACCGTATATTTCACGTTGGCCACATGATTGTCATTGTCCGTACTAATCACGTCATAGTGTGAAATCGGGAAATATTTTGTCGCTTTGGCCAAATTACGGCATGCCGGATCATAGTCCACCGCATAACCGTTGGCATTTGCCGGGGCATGAAAACGGTTGAAGTTGGATACGCTTTGATATTGCCAGAACTTCTGTAAATATTTGAATTTAGCGTCATCATGCAAAGTATCATCATACGTAAAATCTTTACTTGCCGAATAGCTGTACTTGTCTGTATTGCCATTCCATGAAGATGACTCGGTGTCTGGATCCGGTATGGCGATATTGGACTTGTCAATGACTCGCGTATCAGCTGAAATCAGCTTTCTGGCATTTACTGGCGGTTCACTCGTCGTCGCCGGGAGTGCATCATCAATAATTTGTTGAAATGCCGGATTGCTCCATACGCCCGGTTCACCAAAGTAATATAATGGGGCCGGTATTGGCATTTCAGAAGATTCGTTTACAGTAGCGCCAGTATATGTCTGATACTGTTCAAGGCCAAACTTTGTACTGTCGTTTTCATCCACCTTAGTCCTAAAGACAATCAGCTTGTTACGGCCATTTTCTTTATCAAGAACGTAACGGTAACGGTTATTCACGCTGCCAGCATACATGCACTCATTAAATAGCTTGTATGCGGCTGATTCGCCGATATCTGTATCCAATCCGACTGGCGTCATTGCACCTTGGAATACATTATAAATCATGTCACCAGTGGTTGTCAACTCATTCATGCCGCCACTAAGCGCATCTACGGCGGCTTGTTCATCCTCGGAATCGCGATTTTCGTCCGGCACATAGGCCAACCCATAATAACCAATCCAGTACTGAACAGAGCCGTCAGCACGGGTTAGGTTCATTATTTTGAGTCCGTTATTGGTGATTACAGTCTTCATTGAGTATTCCAAATCTTATGCAGAAACTAGTTTATTAGTTTCAAAACCGGAACACACATTAAAAATCGCAATCTTCCGTCATACAAGGGTCTTCCAAGACCGTCAATGGCGATTCCGAGTCTGCTGTAAGCAGATAGGTCGAGTCCGACACAAACCCACCAGACGTATCAAGCCTAGCCGTAATGTCTATAATCCGATTGTACACAATACGTACCCCATCGAACACCACTTGAATCGGCTTGCACCGACGAATCTGTTCTTTCATTCGGGTCAATTCTGTATTTCCCATCAGAACGCTATTGAAGTTTTCATTCTCAATAATGTCCAACATGACGTGAGGCGTCGGGACCCATGACGACGTAGTTTTACCGTTCGCCAAATCCATATCCATTCTTGCCGGTACTTCATCTTGTCGCACAAGTTCGCCATACGGATTGCTTGTGTTCGTCCACATAGTCACAAGCTCACCAATCAGTCCAAACGTAGCCATAAGCATGTTGATGCCCGATTTAGTGCCATTCAATGCGTAGAATTGCGGCAAATGGGCAACTGCCTCTCGGATCGCAGCTTCACGTTCCATGCTGTTACGATACACGTTGCTTGACCGAATATCATCAGCCAATGCCGTTATATCATAACCCATGAACCTCGCAAGATATCCAATCAAGTCAAGGTCAATCACTTCTGGGTCACGCAGATACGCCAGACGTTCAATTCGTTCGGCAAGCGGATATCCCATGTCTGGCACGCCCTTAAATGTAGGATCCATGTCATCTCGTGGCGCGATGGACGCATAGTCATACTTGGACGAATATTCCAACTCGGTTTTCTGTGTAGTGTCAAGATTATCGACATGCGGATGTTCGAAGTGATAGTTACGCGCATTTGCGTAATCGACCGTATATGCAGTGGAATCATTATACACATCGACGTCTGTATAGGTCACGTAAGCATATTCCGATTCGGTATCTAGATCGTCACTAATGTCATAGGCTGGATTCCGTTTCATATCGACCATCATGTCATCTATCTTGAACGTCCGCTTTCCAGCCATCGGAACCCATGCAGTATTTGCGGCCACTTTCCATCCACGGCGTTCATCAAGGCAAACTTGCGCCTTGAGTATTACTATATCGCCGTCACGGAACTTGATCAACTTCCCATTCATTACGATACTATATTCTCCGTTAAGTCGACTCAAGTTACGATCGCTGATAATGTATCCTTTATATATGTACCCATCACGGTCATACGCGACATCAAGTTCGACCGTATATTCATCAATGACACGAGTAACATTCGCCTCAATGATTTCATTCACCACAGAATCGTCCAAAGAATACACGTTCTTGCCAGTCGGATCAATCAACACATGGTCTCCGACCGACATACCATGCTTGTATTTCATTTTATAACGAGAGGCTATTTCCGATGGATGCTCCATGATTTCATTAGAAGTCATGTAGGACACTAGATTACTTTTCTTGTCCCAATCGTAACCGTTCAACGTATATTTGTACCACCGTCCTACATATACAGTCATCTGCCGATTAGTTATCGGCGCAATAAAGTCATCAATACGAGTATATGGGTCCAAATAGATACTGAATGCGCCACCATTATGCACTTCCTTGATGGTATGCCATCCACAAAGAGCACCTTGGTTGACAAATTCTATGTAAACACGACCTTTGCCATTAAAAACAGTTCCGCTGTTATGTGAATCAAGTTCGTGAATTCGCTTAGTAAGCAAGATTTCGGCAACGTGATTCTCATTATCTGGAACGATTGATTTAATCACATATCCGTCGCTTTTGGCAAATGTCGGATTCGTCTTACTGACATCAAATAAGTTATGACGACTATAAATCACATGCGGAGTAAGTATGTCCGACGGCGAGATAACCTTCCATTCGCCAGCAGCAACTAAATACAATGTACCGCCAACGGCAATTTGCGTATTATCCACTACCGGATATATATCATCTCGATATTCATAATTATCCAACAGTGTAATGTCAACAATATCAGCACCGACAACAACGACATCACCCTCGTTCGGATACGTTGTTGGGTCATCGGAATACGATCGGTCGTACGTAACCGTCAGCGCATCCGTAGATTCAAGCTTTATAATGTAACCAGTAACGTTTGGCGCTTTTGTCGTGTACTGAAATACATCAGGAGACAATACAGTAATCTCGCTGGATTCAGTGGTAAAGACCGCTACCTCATCAGCATCTTCTGTATCGACGACGGCCTTAATTACTGTGCCATCAGACAATCCATGATCACTTGACTGCACCGTAATCACCCAATCGCTTTGTTCCGACCGCTGCGCAATCGGTACTGAATCAATATCGATTGTATAAAATCTCGTTCCGCACCCAGACAAAACGGTATTCGCGGGAAGCAAATGTGCCGACTTACGAAGATTGATATTCACCGGGCTTCGTTCGCCATGTAACGTATCGGCATAAAATTCGGTAAATCCAGCCCTCGACTTGGCTTGAACGCCAATATTGTCGTTGTAATAAACGTATTGTCGTTGTTGCCAGCCGTATTTAAGCCGCACATCATTGACCTTTTTGATATAAAGTGGCAAACGGCCAGTCTTCATATTGTTGGCGTAATTGATATTGTCTTCATAATCCAACGCACTTACAGGTCCGCAATACGGCATATACGTATTCGAAATTTTCGTAAACCCAACCGAGTAATGTGCAAGACGGTCAACCGTTGTCTTGTTCACGTCAGATACATTACCATATTCGTCCAACGACAAAGTACGTGTAACCCGCAATACATTGTTTGTACTAGGATCATAGATATAATCACCAGTTTCATACGTCGCGTTTGTAGTCATCGGCTGAACATCGGTCGACATGTTCAACAAACTATAATCCGTAGTTCCTTGAGGTGCGGCCAACATATAATTTGCACTAAAGATATCACCGTACGAAGCATTTTTGTTAGCGACTCCTATAATGGTATTTCCGTCTTCTTGCCGTTTTACATAATTAAAACTATATATGGTCGCTTGGGTTTCTTTATCAATACTTACCAGTTTCATTTGACGGCATGTGTCAATAGACAACAATATGCCTTCTGGCTTATAAAAAGCAATCGTTCCACCATTATGTGATCGGTTTATAGAATGTACTTTCAAAAGGTGACTGCTGTCAGCAGCACCATTCACCGATACATCAACAACCACATAGTCGCCAAGATTAATATCACTTTCCCATACGGCGTTTACATAGAATAAATTGCTATCGACAGCATTCAAATCAGTCCGCTCATTTGTAACATACCCAGATTTAACAACATATAAGTCGATTTCATTTACCAATGCGGCTACGTTAATTTTTGCTCCGCTAATCATAATGCGGAAACTTCCGTCCGGACCATAGTCAACCATTTGAACTTGTGCAATGCTTGGCGACGACTCGTCGTCAAGCGATATGAACGCTTGCGACCATAATACCGTGCCGACACGTATCTTGTTGCTCAAATCGGTCGATACTTGCAATGTATATACCGAATATCTACTAGCGAACCCAGTATAGACTTTTGGGTTATCCGATACGATGGCACGCTTCATGTACATATTAGGCATAAGCCCAACAGTATGTTCAAACAAGTCATCAATCTCTGACGTCCATTTGACCATAGGCAAACTATTGTCGAAATCGATAACATACTTACTTGCCGCCAGCGGTATTGAGATGAGGGTTAACGGAGATTGGTCTAAATCCACATCAATGCCAGACACGTTTACCAAATCAATATAGATCGAACCGCGATCAAACCGATTAGCATCCGTAATCGTACCGTTCATCCGATATACACCTAAATTTTCCGAGCCTTTCAAGATATAGAAAATTGCGTTTTCATAAACTCCTGGGAACGCGTCCAAATACACGCGATAGACGCCAGCATTTTTTTCTATACGGTTAATATGATACCGATCGACTGACGGAGACTTAATAGTATCACTTATGTCCATTGACGCAGTCTTTCCCACATTGGTAAGCGTTGCTACACTGCTGTCACGAAAATAAAATAAGCCACCCGGAAAATTTCCCGTCCAAGCAAACCCACTTCGATCGCTAAATTTAATAAATGTATTGAACGTATCCCCAGAGGTCGCGCTAGTCAAGTTATAATAATCGACTAAGATTTCATCTATTTTTCCATCGCCATCCACGTCATATTCCGCTATGCCAGAGGCTGGAATTCGTTCGACGTTCGTGATATGTATCGGTAGGTAAACTTCATAATATACGATATCGCCGTGATTACCGCCATACCTACACACGACATTACCAACCTCAGTAACTTTAAACTGGATTGCCGTCGTAGGATTATTGTAAGTGCCGGTGAACGGATCTTGGGATGTCGTCATCGGATCTTTTATTAGTTGATTAGCATCTTTAGCATAGTAATAGGCAACTAATTCAGCAAGCGGTCGCTTGGTATATTTGACATATACTATATCGCCATCGTCAAGCGAGGAGCCAACACGACTAGTCGCCGCCGGAATCATATCAGCGATTTCATCAAGATCTAGCTCAATAGTCCGCTGATATTCAGCATTTTCGCTTCCGACCGTGATATTACTTTTAACGTTGTTTCTCGGTGCGGATAGATACAGCACATATTCGCCACGATCGCAAGCCAATTTGAACAGTTCACATAACGACTCCATCTTTTTCTGCACGATAGTTCGGTCAGAACTTGTACAGACCTTGATCAATTCAAACTCCTCAGTTACCTCGACGTTACGGTAAGCGTTATTGATATAGTCTGACATTACTTGCAGAAAAGTTACCACATCCGGCTCAGACCTAAGAAACTCCGGCAAGTAGCCCACAAAGTCGGTAAATCGGTATTGACCATTCTTATTATATACTATCGGATTCATGCTACCCTATCCTATCCTATTCAGTTAACAGTACAGAGTCCAGCGATACCGTAAGGTTAATTTCATCGACTGGCACGATAATCTGGACTATTTCATTGTCATTCGTGTACTGGGTTATATTTCCATTTTCGTCAATCAAACTTTTGGTAACATAATACGACAAGACATTACGTACAAGCTTAATATAATTAAGTCCATATTTCATGTAGTCATATAACGTACTACCATTGATTTCTACCATAGACGCAATTGTATCGGTGTCCTTGAATGTCAGTGAGTCTGGCCCTAGCTCCCAACCCTTGATGGCATCAATCATCGCGTTCAACGCACGAACCTTGTCAATATCGCCTTGCGATGTATATTGCTTGATTTCGGTGATAATCGGCGTATAAATCTGTTGCATAAGCTGTGACCAAATATAGGCAACGAACTTGTCAATATCCATGTCAGTAATCGTCTGGACCTTATTTGATATCATATAAGTACAATAATTCGCCACCATATTTTGCATATTGGCTTGATTCGGCATGGTAAATGTTGATACAAATGTTGTCTTGGTCCCGTTTGCAACCAATGTGTATTGCAAGCTGAAATCAAACGGATCCATGGTCACTGAACTCGGTGCAATAAATTCTCCAGTCACACTACCCAACCACGAGAGCTGATTGATGTCAAGTTGGTTATACGGCGTATTTACTGGAGCAAACATCACGTCAACGCCAGCGACTTCGGTCAAATTATGCACTAAAGATTCAATTCGAGAACGATACACCGGTGATGCGAACTCGGTATTGTCGCTCAAATATTTATAAATAATATTTTGCACACGTTCCTTTACATCAGTAAAGTTATTGCCTCGATATAACGTAATATCAAGATGACATTGCATTTCATGCACGCTTGGATACACATAATTGTGATATCCGCCACCAAGAGTAACCATTCCACGCTGATTGAGCGCCGTCATTACGTTATATAGCTCAGATCCAGTCTCGACAAAATCAAGTGGAGTAAGCTTAGCAGAATATACTTGATAGTCAATCGGTTCAGTCGGCATTACGGCCTTCATGATCTTTGCTTTTAAATCGTCGGTAACGTCAGTGTTGCCATTTACCGTGTCATAACATGCAACATGCTTGAAAGCGGTATCGATTTCCTTCTTAACACGCTCTGCCATCGCCCAATGGCCGGAATCCAGTCCTTTATTTGACAAAGCACCGTAATCATACTGCCACGTGTACATCAGGCCGTTAATCTTGAACCCATCCAAGAAATACTCGTTGGATGACGTCGGATAATAATTATTATCCTTCTTTCGATACAAGCTTTTAAGTACGCTGAACCGTACTTGATTCATGAACTTTACATCAATTCCGCCATTAGGCAATTTTGTGTTAAGGATATCTTCGCCAAACGCAGTTGCATATTTGACATCGGCATAGCGACGCAAGAAAATCTTGTAACTCATGCGATTTACAAGTTTGTCCAACGAGTTAAAAATGTATGGCGCGTCGGCCTTGATGGATTCAATCGACTGGATATCCAATCCGCTACGTAAATCGGTTGTCAGCGCAATATTCAAGTCATCGATGGTAATGTCGCTCTCAGTACCGTCACCTTGCGTAATGACAATCTTGGAATCGCTAGTAGCAAGCACTGTACCGGCCACATCAAGTAGGTTTCCGCCTTCCCCTAGTGTCGAAAAGTACGTAACGTTAATCAGTCCATACGGAATCGAGGAATTCAAACCATCGCCAAACTTCAGCTGTACGTTGCCATCATTTGCCGTGGTAATTTCAACTGTGTAGTTAGCAGTGTAATTATCTTGTCCGGCAGTAAATTTTTCAATGTCATTCAGTACACTTTCCTTGGACGGGTCAATCAAGCCACGGCGTGACACTCTCCAGTATAACTTATCATTCATGACTACACTAGGATCGACATTGTCCATAAGGGTTGCATCAGATGTGACGGTAGTGAACGCCGCCGCACGGTGCGCAATGTTTCCATCATCGTCGAAGTTAGGGTCATTATCCCCAAAGTAATCCGAGAAAGTAGCGTCATTGATAATTTGTATCTGGTTTTGTTTTCCAGTCGATACAAGCGTTTCAGTCTTAAATTGTCCTTCGGCAATTACCGCTTTACCGGAAACAAACGTCATCAAACCAGTATTGGACGTATCAGTATTGCGATTATAATAAAATTCCATGTCATCCATCGCCGTTAGCGTAAGGCCGCCTAGCGTGAATTCAGTTCCTTTCGGTATCCGAACTCGGATGCTGTTGTATTTACCAGTCTTTGTCGCCGCAATACCTATGCCAGCTTTTGCTGGAACCGGGCGGCGAACGCTATAGCCAAGCATACGAGCATTGGCATATATAGACGGAATCGATGTCGATGACGGTTCCATGAAAGCGTTCATGAAAGACGATTCTGTGTAGTACCCCATCAAATCAGCCGTTCCAGAGAATAAGTCAGTCATCAATCGACCGTAAGAACTTTCAGAAGCGTCGGCAAGGTCGCCTCCCCTTGCTTTCATGATTGTCACAAGGTGCTCACGGACAGCCTCGAACGATATTTTTGCGTACTTGCGTTGATCTAGTGCATTCGACATATTAACGATTCCAATTAGTCGTTTGCAGTTTATCAGTTTCGGTCGCTAGGTCAACTGATAAACTGCTTGTCGAGGTATATAATGCCAAGCTTGACTCTACATATATCTGGGAACGTTCGGGCCGCCAACGTGATTGTGCCCAATTTTAGCGTGCTGGCTTCAGTGTCCAAGCCGCTATGGGACGACCGTATCGGCGGATTTGTCGAACGGTCGGAAAAATCACAAATCAATAGCCCAGATTTCCAGCATAATACCCGGCTCGGCATGGGGCATTACTACCGTAACGAGAATGCGTTTCGTGACCATGAACGCTACAACATAATGGCCGCCGCACAAATCAAGCGTCAAGGCACGCAATTCAAGTACTATACCACTACGTTCGATACCAAGGCAGACCCACTGTTCCATGCAGATAACAGCCGTAGCATCGACCGAATGTTCGATATCCGCGCTACTATCACGTTTACTCCGCAGAATGAACTGTATGCACGTTTTGGGATCCAGTACACCGCGAAGACGGAAGTGCTACTACACATGGATCTATTTCTTGAATGGAATTACCGTTCATTGCGTGAACACGGTGTAAAACCGCTATGCAGCACGGATCCAAAAGCCCACAATCCTACATGGTGGCAACGAGGATACGAGAAATTCAATTATTATGGCTACACCGCCGCGCAAATCTTTCCGAAGGCCGGCGATTTGCTGAAAGTTGAATATGACAACAAACTATACACCATCACATCAATTACAGACGATGTGCCAGAATATGAGTATAAATGGCGAAAATATTTCTGGAAACTCTTCTTGGAGGTCGCTATCGATGACGGAAAGAAAGTCAGCGATGACGTTATCAATGATCCGAATCAAGAACACTTTATCGATCAGTTACTCGGTCGTAACACACTAGGAAATTCTATTGACGCAGACAATCCTAACATAGCCAAACCAGAATCTGGCTATTCGCTCGACGTGTCTAATACTATAGACGAACTAAAAAAGGATGTACTGTTCCATCCTCCTGAAGTCGACAAATGCGTGAAAGATGTTACAAACGACCCATCAAATTACGCTTGCGGTAACTTGTTGGGTCAATGGTAACTTTACGCCAAATAATTACATTCAGCCATGCTGTTACGGCCTTTAATGTGATCAATCGCAGTATGTACGCTTTCTGGCGTAAACGCTGCACTAGAATCACTATATACGGCCATGTCAGTGAATAAATTATAAATATCCGCTGCCGTAATATTGGACTCGATTGCATACTGAAATTCAGCATCGAACGACGGATCGTTGAAATTGGTCAAATGCCCTTGATTCATGAGCTGATCGTTATACTCGAACAAATACTTTAAGGCTTCGACATCTGGATAACCGATTTCAATCGTCTGGTCAATTCGACCGCTACGGCACATGATTAGCTTGTTGATATTTGACGGGTCGTTAATTGTCGCGATAAATACAAAAGATACTTGGTCATTTTTTGCCGCTTGATTCAACTCATCAAAAAATTTCAAGTAAGCGCACACGGAATCGTTCTTTTCCTTGAGATTGCTTCGATCCATGTCGTCAAGGATAATTATGCACCGCTTGAGCGCTTTAATATACGTCAACATGTTATTCCGTACGTCTGTATTTTCGATGACGTCCTTTGTAATTTTGAACGTACATACATCGGGGAAAGCATTTGATATCTGTTGAGCGCCGATTGTCTTGCCAGTACCGGCATGACCGACCAAAGCAAAGCTACGAGACAGTTTTTTATTGTGTAACTTGTTGACTTTATTGATTATATCCGGTATGCTATGCGATACATACTGAATAGGAATTGACTTTGGTCGGACAAGTTCAAGCAAATCACCGTTATCGTCGAAAGTAAACATGAACTTTTCCGTATCGATGTTGTTCACGAACAACATGTCCAGATAGTTCTGTATATTCGTATTCAATAGCGTTAATTCCTTACGAGTCAGTTCAACTGTGTTCTCGGTAGTCGGAATAAAGAAATAACGCAATTCATGTGCTGGTGTATACACTTTTATAGACGAATTATCATCATCCGTATTATTAGTCACGGATTGCAGAATGAACACGGTAAAATTGTCAAACTGCATCTCAAATATAGCATTGCTCGGCGTACCGTTAACAATCGCACTGTCAAGGAACTCGTAGTTAAGCTCATAGTTGTCAACACCGTCCTCAGACTTATTCCAGTGACGAACTACTCCCTTGACATTTGTTCGCAGCATACGAATCGTATGTTCTTTTTGGTCTTCGGCAGAGAACCAAGTAGTTTCCTTATGCTCGGTCGCCATATTGACCAACACAAAAACACTAGAGTTAGTCAAATTCATCGAGTCGTAATTTAACTTCTTGTATTTCGTGTTCAAATTACGATATTGCTGCATGGTAATCGGCACACCGCCGTCTAACTCAGTGTTCACGATGATGTACATCGTGTCAACAAAATCCCAGTTGAAAGAAATTTGCGAGCACAAATTGTCGCCTATCGAATACAGCGCAAGGCAATTCTGCAAGAAACCGGCAATCTGCGAAACTTCTTTAGCACCGCTATGGCGAGCGATGAGATTCGCCATCGTACACGACAGCATCAAAGCCTTGGACATGTTCTGCTTTTTGTATAAGCTGACGATTTCCTTGAAGCCTTCAAACCTAGTTTTACCGACGATAGTCGACGGAATAGTAATCTTCGGCAAAGCCCCGATAAATTCATCAATTGTACGAGTCAATTCCTTGAATGTATCAAGATTATCTTTATCTTCCGACGGTCGCCCATTAAATTTAGGTACGTCGAAAAAACCATAACTCACATACCGTTGAGCATCTTCCTCAGACACCAAGCCAAAATTATTAACAATCTTATCAAGCATTAACGCACCTTTCCCAGTCCCATATTTTCAGCCATATCTGTATGACCTTTATTATTGCCAATCGAATCCATATCGGTATGAACTTTCTTGACAATATTACGAATAATGACCGTCACTATGCAAATATAAACGACATATTGCACTTTAGTCAAAATTTTAGTGATTTTTGCTAACATAAAAATCCCGCCTTACTAGACGGGAATAATATAGTAAAGATACGTACGACTTGTCAAGCACTCAAGTCCGTCATCATCATCGGCTGGGCCGACTGTTCTTGCAACATCTTGAACAGTTCTTTCCACTCATCCTTCGCGTCGTTATAAATTGATTGCCCATTTACTTTTGCACCTCCAGGAAGCGTAATGTCGTCTTTCTTGAGTATTTTGCCAAGTTGCATTTCAGCTCTGGCGACAGCCATATCCCGGAATAACGGATTGGCAAATACCTCGTACTTTGCAGCCTTGACATAGACCGTGGCTAACGCGATACGGTCGGACTTTGGTGTAGGATACACCCTAAGTATATGATCAACCGGATGCAGCTTGATATTGTACTGCGTACCGACCAGTTTCTTTACGTCATTAAGATAACGGATTGCACCAGCATACGTCACCAAATCAAACTGTCCAAGACCACCGAGACCAGCACCGCCGACACCCATCAAAGACTCACCCGGACCAACGTCCCAAGCCATCATAGGAGAAAACGTGTTTCCATACGACGGTTGCACGTCGATCACTTCCATAATGTTGTCCGGTACTCGATACTGGATAATGCCAGCGCGAAGAGGAATCTTCATGATGTCCTTATACGAGGCCTCATCCATGTTAATGCGGTAGAACCAGTCTAGCGTATCCTTGATAGCCATGTGCACATGTCCCAGACCGCCACGTTCTTCGACAACCATTTCAATCTCGGTACAAGGGTAACCCATCCTCGACAATACGATTTGAACCATGTCATCAGTAGTAACAATTTCCATAGCATTCCTTTATGCGGTAAATTGACTATACTTGTATATAATCACGGTCATTTTTTCGTCGAAGTCAGCAAAAATATTCTTGACACCTTCAGAGAATTTTTCATTTTTTGCACACGCTTGGTTCATGTGGCTGTCAATTTTCCTCAACAACGCCAGTACGTCTGTGTCCTTCAACCCAGAACCCGTCTCTACTTTCGGAAATTCCTTGTCGCAAGGTTTCCCGGTAAGCGCTATGTAAGTTTCTGCCAGCTTGTCTCCGGTATCACGGCATAGCTCATAAGCTTCATTGAGCAATTCATGCTTTAAGTTCTTATCCGTATTCCAATGCAGCTGGTTGAGGACGTTGCTCTCTACCAGTAGCCATACAGCAAGTTCCTTCAAGGTTTCATACTGAGTACCAATACCGTCGGCGGCCTCCATACGAGGAATAAAGGCCGCAGCAACCAAACCAGCCTTAGATCCACACAAGTCGGCAAGAGATTCAAGAAATATCTTTTGAAACGCCATAAACTGCCTTCAAATTCTGTTCTGTAGGCAGTTTATCAGTTCGTATATACCAATTGCTACTATTCGGCCTTCGTTCCGCCCCAAGATGTCGGTATTTGTGCCAATTCAATTGCACCAGTTTCCGTCGAGCTACCGCAATTAGAAAACGCATTACGGTACATTGTCATCAGTGTTACTTGTGTAGATGCTTGTTGATACAGTGCTAATGCGCCAGATTGCACATTTGTACAATTCATGAACATTTCCTCCATATCATTCATAGAACTTGTATCAAACAATGGGACAATGGTCAAACTTGTACATTCATAAAACATACTAGACATACCAGTCACAGAACTTGTATCAAATAACGGAACTGTACTCAAACTTTTACAACCATTAAACATACTAAACATCTCAATCACAGAACTCGTATCAAATAACGGAACTGTACTCAAACTTTCACAATTGAGAAACATCCTAGCCATGTCTGTTACGTTTGTAGTATTTGCACCAATCACCCCTAATAAGACACTTGGGTTATCATCAGCACTGAATAATCCACTCCAGTCATCACTATTCTTAGTGATATCCCAAATATTTTCTGATGCGTCCACTAAGGTTTGTGAATCGCCCATGGTTGGCGTATATCGAGAATCGAACTTGCACCTAATAGTAAATGGCGGTAATCCAAGTGGGTTATATGGGTCTACCGGTGGTTCAGGTGTAGGATCTACATGCGGGTTACTGGCAGCCTTTACAAGAAAGTCATCATACTGGACGATCTGACCATTTTTTGACATCAGAACGAGGTTAAATAGTGAAGTTGGAAACATGTGTCATCCTAAGTAAGTTACAGTAATCGTTTATCAGTCAAGTATCTATCGGATGTTCTTCGCTCCATTTTGCCGCGTATTTTATAATCCAGTCTATACGCGCAGCTTCTCCTAAATCGTGGCCAGCCTTTTCGGACTCGATCCACTTATGTTTCTCGATTTCTTCGATTTGCATCAAGTTACGTTCTCGTAAGTCCATAATAAGGCCCCCAATTCCTTAATAAAGCTTATCGGAACGAATAAAAGTCGACTGGGCACCCAAGTCGACTTTATATGATATCAAGAGTAACACGAGTTATTTATCTGTAGAATCTATAATAACTACATCGGTTGAATTAGAAGTGTCCTCTGCGACCGATTTCTCCAGAGCAATTCTTTTCTTGCGAGACTTTTTAGGCTGATTTGCAGTCGGGATTACAGCAGAACCGCCAGCATCTTCGCCGACGGAAATTCCGTTGGCAAGAGGAACTTCCTCTTGATCCAACGGAGCAACGTCAGTCGGCGTTTCAGTAGCTTCCGCTGTATTTCCGAATATCATTGACTTGAAGTCCATTGTATCAAGCTGTTTAAGAAATTCTTGATACTCGGCACGATATTGCGCAATGATTGCGTCGTTGATGCCAATATCAACCTTGGGTTTGCACTCGGCCAACTTGCACCGTAGGCTAGCTTCGATAAAGGCATTTGTGCGAGCCGTATCAATTTGTATCGGCTTGCCACCAGCAGACGGTTCAACCATAGGAGCCACCTTGATGGCCGTCGGCCCCATAATCTTAATGGACGGCGGAACTTTTACTTGTGCGACAGCTGGCTGTATTTGCTTCGCCGTGGTTACTTTGAGTCTATCTATCAGTTTGCTCATCTTGTCGTTTCCTTTGGAAATATGCATCATATGGATGCGGGTTGTTAGTTTCCTTAATTATATTGAATGTCGTCGTATTATCGTCTCGATGCATATACTCGTCACTTTGTTCCTTGCGGAGCGTATCACGAACGGCACGCATATTGGCTTGTCCTTCCAGCTTAAATGGAACGCCGTCATATTCACGGTCTTCAAAGAACGCCTTGATACAATCTGTCTTCGGAATATTGATATTAGCACGAGGCATTGGCTCACGTACTTGATTTTCAGACCGCCGACACTCGTCTTCTTTTTTCTTCAATAAAGCAGCAAAATCAAGCATTACACTTCCTTGGTCTCAAGGGCAATCATCGTGTCAGAAAACTCGGTTCGTACACCGAACGCGCCATTTTGCCCTTCATTGTACAATACAAAATAAATCGAATAAATGGTGGTTGTGTCAAAATTGGTTTTCGCACTGACAAAACGGTGATATTGCGACGACGTATGGTATGTAAAGTACAGCCGTTGATCTTGCATACCCCAATCAAACCATACAGTCTCCGCTGGTATGACAGTTCCGTCAGCCAACGTCACGTCATCCGGGTTGAATAAATATTGGAATACCGTGTCCGCCACCTCATTTTTGAACTGTAGTGTAGCCTTAAACGTATATGACGACTCTATTTTTCCTTCCTTATTGTCGCCGAACCAGTTGAGTATCTGAGACCAGTCCGTATTAGATGCATATCCGTCTGGCGCATAGCTACCGTTTCCTGGTGCCATGTCGGGAACAAATTCTCGCTTTTTATCAGATACGGCGACAAAATCACGACCCATTCCGCTAAAATCATGTTCAAATGCAGTGTCTTCGTCAAAATTCAGATGTATAAGGTCGAATGACGGCACTTCCGGCGGACGGTTCACGTCACCAACAACAATATCTTCCCAATCATATATAGGGATCGGGTCACCGTCATCATCCATTATAAGGTTTCCCTTCTCGTCACGCTTATACCCCTTGAGAATCGGGTTGTATCCAGATATGATGTTCCCTACCTTGTTACGACCAGTAATATCTTCTTCGGGGTCGTGGTAAGTCAAGTCATAACTCTTACGAGTCTCGTCTTTCCAATACTCGTCACTGTTTTCGTCCAGTTTTCTTACGAGAGTCCGGGTAAATGTTTTTAGCAGCGACCACCCTTCTCGAATCGACGGCTCGATAGTTTCCCACAGATGCTTCTTCTGTCTGGCGATTTCATCGGGATAAACGAAAACTTGCAAAGAATCAATCAGTTCATTGTTGATGTTGAAATTCATTTGGGCATATTTGATAATCGCAGGGAGCTCATACTTACGATGATACACGCCATGTGCTTCGATTGTGTATGTAGTCTTATAAAACTGGTATTCCTTGCTATCTGAATTCTTTTCGTCATCTAGCGAGTCAGCCCAAGTTACCGTAAATGGAATTTGGCGTTCAATTTCTGGAATAAAGTCAAATTCTTTTATACGAATTGTACGATACGTATTGAAATATGCTTCGATATTTTCCTTAATTTGGAAATAGTCAGATATATCGTTGGTTAATAGCGTCATCTCAAACTTAAACACTTGCGGTGTCGGCTGTATGTCACGAATGAACTTCTGTAAAGTAGTAGACAAAATCTCTCGTGCATAGCACGGTTGCACCATGTTCGCTTGGTCATGGCTGTTGCCAGTAAATCGGAATCCTATAATAGGAACTGGCATCGGTTCTTGCGATGTCTGTGTAGAGGCGACAAGGTTCGCAAAATTGACACTGCTATGCGTAACAATGGGAACCGCTACCGTACGATCGGAATCGGTACGGCTCATGTCTTTGAACTTCTTGACACGCAGATTATTGAATACGTCCATCAACGCAATCATAATCTTCTCGATTTCACGCACGTAATAGTATGGTGTCATTTGATCAACCTTTTATATATTCGCAGTTTATCGGTTTCTTAGAAGCCCGACATGATAAACTATACACATAACTTCAGGAGACACCACATGCGTCAAGCAACAGAACCAGAAAAATACTTCATCTACAAGACACGCCAGTTAATGACAGACACTAACAAGGCAAAACTTGAAGGTGTCATCAAAGCATTCGGCCTAATCCATGACGTCGATACAGCAATCACTGAACAAGATAAAGCCAAATTCGAATCAATCGAAACACTCGAACAGCTCCGTGGAGACACAGAACCGAAAGCTTTCCTTGAATCTATCACGATGGACGCCTTGAAGGCAGCTGGCACAGAAAACTTCCAGAACGTGCGTCGAAGTCTCAATTACTATCGAAATTGGCTAGACGCAAAAACAGCATAAACAAAACGCCGCCCAATCGGACGGCATTTTTTAATTTCCTCCTTTGTGATAGTTTAACTTACTGGATCTGAAGCTGCTTGACATCAGATTCAGCCTTCGGCTTGGCAGCGACCGTGATGGTCAGCAAGCCATCTTCGTACGTCAGCTTGGCGTTGTTGATGTCCTTGTCGCTTGCCAACATCGTGCGGAACGTAGTCTCGGTTTTTCCTACCTTGCGCTGAGCAAGCAGCGCCAAGGTGTATTCACCAGAGACGACCACACGGATGTCTTCCTTTTTCACACCCGGCAGTTCCACGTAGAAAGTGTCGGCTTCATCAGTATGTTCGGCACGGAAGTTCGGACGTATGGCGTGAGGTTTCTGGTCGTCCTCACACGTCATCGCCTTCACCATGTTCTGCAGCTCGTTACCGAGATTGCAGAAACCGTTAGCGACATTGGACTCACCGAAATCGAACGGATCGACACCGAAGATGTTAAACACAGGCATTCTATTGAACATAGTCATAACTCCTTTCTGAGTATTAAATTATTTCATTTGCCCACCAACAAGCAAAAACCGTGCCAAAAAGAAGGAGGCCGCCTCACGGCGACCTCCGAGGTAGGGTAAAAGGAAGACAAAACCCCTACCTAAGCTTGATTTGGTCTTGATAGTCCTTCTGCTGGATCGGCTCGTTACCCCAAGCTGACGCGGTAGAACAAATGCTGTAACGGACGTTATTCAGCACATCCATCAACTTGTCCTTGGTAAGAATTTCCTTATCTTCAGCCGCCTTACGGTCAGCTTCTGCACTCTTACCATTAGGATTCTTAGTTATGTCGTATTCCATACGGCGATAGTTCTTCTGCCCACGGCCCGGCGTGTTATTCACCATATCATCTTCAAGAAACTTATCTTGCAGTTCGGCAAGCTTATCCTCGGTATGCCAGTACATCTGCTGTTCGGCACGCTTGACAAACTTTTCGGCCTTGCCGGACTTTATATCCATTACACCCGGAATAAGGCTCTGAGTCTGCACAAAAATGTCATGTCTCCAGTCTGGATGGGTATCAAAATTTGTTCCGTACATACCCAATACGTTTCCACTATTAATATTTTGAGCCATATTTCGTCCTTGACTTTGCTGATAGTTTATCAATATGCAACAAAACTCGTTTAGCAATGCAACCAGATAAGTAGTAATATTAAACGTAGAAAGCCGCCCATTCGGACGGCTTAGTAGGAGAATGATGATGAAAACCTATTTTTTAGCAACAGTATCTTCCGCCTTCTTCTTGCAAGCTGCTAGTATGCGCTTAGCTTCTTTGCAAGCAGCCTCCTCGCTAATGCCTTCTTCGTCGATGAGCTTCTTCGCGAGTTCGATGATTTTGTCATCCATATACGGATCGACCTTCTCAAGAACGTCAACGGCTTCAGCGACATTATTATGATCCATCGCCAGATTACCACTTATTTCATCCTTGTGCTTCTGTTCTTCACGCTCAATGACACCAGCGTACTCGTCAATGTTGACACACGTATGCAAAATGTTTTCATTAAGCGAGGTAAACTTGATGTATTTCGTTTTTTTCTTGAGGTCTGTAACTTGCTGCATAAATGCACGTGACACGATTTGACCTAAGTAATAATACGGGTCTTTGTTCTTAGAATTTTCCGCCATCTTTGTAGGATCAAACGAATGGCAGTATTTAAGTGCGCAAAACTGTGCACGCGCATACATTTCTTCCTTCCACGGATCGGTATACTTTCGCCATGACATCATGCCAGCCGTCTTCTTGATGACCACTTGAATAGCAGTCGCCAAGTCATCGGACACCGGATATCCCTTGCCAAAAAGTTCAACGTCGCGCTTGTGGTCAAGCAACAGCTTAGTCAAATAATCCTTGTCAATCTTGTCATACTTCATCGAAGCGACAGTCTGACGACCTTTCTCGTCAAAAACTGCCGGATTAGCCGGGCGTTTCTTCGGCCCGTTGATGTTTTTATTAGCCATAATAATCCAAAATTTTACATCTAATTGTTAAATTATCTCATTTAGCATGATACGACATGCGCCACGAACGTAATGTCAGCTGCACCAAATGTATCCGACTCCTCGGTCGTCATTGTCAACATGATATTGGTCGGATAATTTGCTACATCAATAAAAGCATCAAAATGGAGAGTTGAATAAGGACTCGTTTGATCCCAGCAATTGTGCGGAATAGAAACTTGCCGCGTGCTACCAGACGATAACGCAGTGATATTCACAGCAAACCGAGTCAATTCATGAGCATCCATGTAATGCAACGCATTGTTAAATGATATGGCAACATGCACTTGAACTTTCTTCACCGTTTCTTCGTCGATTTTGCAAATCAGCGCAGATCCGTTTCGTACCGGCCCAGATGTATCAGTAGAAAATGGTCTTACTGTTACCGCATACAAACTACCGTCAGACCCAATCTTGATGGTCTTATCATCAACTTTCACATAGACTTGATCATCGCCATTCAAATCAAGGCCACCTTTGTCGGCCAACTTAAATCTTGCATACAAGCGACCGTCTTGGTCAATCCCCAGCGTAGCTCGATCAATCTGCAAATGTATAACGCCAGCGTCGTCCATGGTAATCGCACCGATAGACTCACACGGAATTCCAGTACCATTGCATACAGCACATTTAGTCCCGTCCGGGTTTACGCCAGTGCCAGAACAGTGCGAACACGTTTTGTCTTCATTTGACAATGCCATGTAATTATCATAATCACCAATTGGATATGGCGACCTGACCGTAATCCGTCCGCTTGTCTGGTCATATTGTGTAATAGGAAGCCAGTCGCGCAACTCTTCTGGAATTGCACAAGTGAGTCCGTCGTACCAGCTAGTTTTCGGTAATTCCCATATTTTTATTAAACTGAGTTCAGCCATATTAGCTCCTTATCAATTTGTTATCATCGGTCGAGATACCGAAATTACTGACTGAATTGCCGTCCACAGACGTAACGTCGTCCGTAATTAGCACGTCAACTGTATCTGGCCAAATACATTTAGGCTTGCATTTGTTATACTCAGCAACAAACTGCGATTTAGTCATAGCCGTCTTATAATATGCAACACCATACAAATGCGGCATTCCATGTAAATACCCATGCACATCTTCATCACCTACAGCCGCAGTTGTTTTCCACCCAGTTTCCATATCAGCACATGTTGTACGTAGAATATGCGGATTATCTGGATCGTCATAACAATGCGCCAACAAATTCGTAGTACATTTAATGTGCCATGGTTTATACAACGTATCCGCTCGCAAATTATGCGATTCCCAAGTGTCATCACATATACCAAACGAATCTGCACCGTCACCACTCGCAATCACGCCAGTAGTCACGTTAAACCAGTCATGCTCATTTTCATCTACCAGATTTTCAGTCGCCTTGCCGTCAACTCGTAAATGGTACACGTAATAGTCCATCCCTAGCTGCTGGGTGCCCGACCCGATATACGCATACAAATGCCAACTATTTCTTTCAAATCGCCAGAATTTGATCGTAAACCCATTCCGGTCATTACTACTGGTATAATCGCTTGTCATACGTAAATTGTAAATACGCGGAATGTCACACATGCTTGTGCACATGGGAGACTGGATACACGAAGGATCCTCGACATATTGACGGTGTTCCACTAGCTCCAAACCGAAATCAACATCAAAATACTCATTCACTTGCGTACAAGATTCCTTTACGGGGTCTCCCAGAGTACGGCCACGATTGCCAATCAACGCATCTTCTTCTCCAACACGAATCTGGTATTCCGTTATACTAAACTGGTTTGATTCCGAATTTGGCGCAATCGATGCCGCAGCACACATCACTTTCACCGTCCGTTGCAAATGATGCACATAGCATGACGGCGTTAGGAAAAAGTAATCTATATGAAATACACCGCCACATTGGCAAAAATCAATATCATTTTGTATGATAACATTATTGGTAAAATCAACCGTCGTTCCATTAACCATATCTTCAGTCACGTCGGCAAGCTTTTCCCATGCGCCACATTTTACCAAATAAATACCATTACCCATCGTGCTATCGGTTTGATTTAACAGCGCGACTACATTACCCAGAACCACTTTATGATTGCAGATTAACCGGCTGCCGCACTTATTCAGAACATCATTCCGGCATACCAAATCGACTGGATAAGTAGCTTTCACACCTAAGTCAATCAATACAGAGTCATCTACAGTATATGGAAGCTGACGGTCAATGCAATCAACGTGGCAATCGACAGTAGCGGTAGGATTAGGATCATACGTATATGGGTTATACCCATTCCATGCGCCAGCATTCACGACCCACAATCCATTTTCCGATTCGATCATTTGATGAGAAAGCCATACAACATCGCCTTCGTGCAATTTAATACCGTTAAGCGTCAACAATCCGTTTTTATGGGTCAAGTTTTTATTGTATTTTACCCGAACCATAGTATAAATAAATTCATCACAGTTATGAACATGTTTCCAGAACGTAGGGTGAACTATCCAATAGCCATTATCCATGTCATTGTCTTGATAGGTAAGCAAGGCCAAATCGCCGTCATTCAGTACAAACCCATCAGACTTTTGCGTGCGTAATCCGTATTTGTCAACCGGCCCACCAAATATCATTACTGGATCAGTGTACACACGTTTCTTCACATAAATATCTTTACCGAGCTTAGGATCCGCTTTTGGATTCAATACAGCATTTCCGTTCTCGTCTTCAGTATCATACACCAAAGACATCGTCCCAGTCGTGTAGCACATTTTCTCTCGTGTCACGCTTTCTGTAGAATATCTCTGCAATTCATCGGTTTCACTATCATATTTATAACGGATCAATCCAATTGTCGAATACTCATCTTGATAATGCTGGTTTCCATAACTGAAAAATATATCGTACTGTCCGCATGGTTCGGACCCGTCAGCATTGACCGCTAACATTCCCGGAAATAGCGTAAAGGTCGCCGTACCAACGCCATATTCATCAATCTTAAACGCAATGTTATCTGGAGCGACAACATATTCCGTCTGACCGTTAACGATTGTTACACTCAGCCCATCGGTAAGGTTCTCGCCATGTATCACGATTTCCGCCGGTTCGCCGACACGTGACGCCAGATTCTCTATGTATAAAATCTTAGGGTCATAATCTTCATATCGAGTGGCATATACGTTTATGTCAACCGTCTCATACACTACATCGGCTTCGTCAAAATTTTCATCGTCATAGTCCGTATATCCAACGATAAACCTAAGCGGTATTTTGGTATACGACTGACCATTGACTGCTGGAATATTTGGAAAATTGAGCAATACCGCATTATCTTCATACGTAAGATAAAATTCATCCGACGCGCCGCCCATTGAACTAAGCATGACATAGCGGACATAATCATCCGCGCCACCAAACTTTACTTGAGTAGTAAAGCCTATCGTATCGTACTTAAACGTATATAGCTTTAATGACAGTGACGGCGCGTCCATATCCAATTATTCCTTCGGAGGCTGTATTGCTTCCGGTAACGGCAATCCAACCAATTTCCTGATAGTATTGCCAGTATTTTTCAGTGCTTGTACAATCGGTTCAGACTTCTTGCTAAACGGAATGAAATATTTTTCGCATTTTGGTGGCAGCCATTCTTGCGGATTCTTTAATGACACACATAGATTCTCGATGAACGTAAGCATCATATCCGGATTGACAGCAGCACCTTGAACATCATCTTTCCAGTCAGTTTCTACCTTTGTCTTATATGACGACATCGCCTTGACGCGCTTGACGGCATCGCTCTTGTTTACACCTTCCTTGATCTTACGATTGACTTCGTTATAACGGTTCAAGTTATTCTGGTAAGCATCACGGAACTCTTGCGAACCTTCACCAATATTCACTTGTGACGGCATAAACATGCTGTTCTGGTTCGTTTGTACATAACCGTTGATAGGTTGCGCATAGCCATTAATTGGCTGTACATAGCCACTATTCGGAGGTGCGTATCCTTGCTGCGGTGCATAGCCTTGCGGATAACCATTCTGAGGGTACTGTGGCATGTATCCCGGCTGTACATAAGGGTTTTGCGGTTGTTGCATCTGTCCACGAGGTGCAATATTAGTGTAATCAGGTTGCTTCATATATCCTCTACACGCCTAGTTTATCAAAATCTAGGCCCGATTCATCTAGCTATCTAAATTACTATAAAAAAAGACTCGGCCTTTCGACCGAGCCCTAACCTAACAAGGAGATAATTAGGCAAATTTTCCAAGCCCAAGACTTTCAAACGCCTTGACATTAGACATCGCATTCGCGATATCGGACGCATCGTCAGTGGGAACATCGATGTATTCAGCATTGACATCTTCGAACAACGTATCCATACCGGAAGCCAAGTTCGCACGTTGTGGCTTGAGTCCCTTGGCGAGCGATTCAATCTTTGGAGCAGCCTTCGGCGGTTCTTCCTCAAGGCCACCATCGAACAGACCGTCGATAGATTCCAGTTTCGCCTCACGGTCGATTTCCGCGTCAATATCCTTCAACGCATTTACAACGTTGTCCATATTGAGCTTCCCATCACGTTCAGGATCCACGTCCATCATGTACACATCATTAGACGAACCGTCAATAAATTTCATGATACTGTCGGTCGTGATGTCACGAACATCGAAATTGACAAAGTGCGCCATGACCGCTTGAACTACATTCGGCTTCATACCTTGAACAAGTCGCATGATGTAGGACTTCTTTTCAGCTTCGTTGAGCTTGTCCTTCAAGTTTTCTCGTTCAGCATACGCTGTCTTTAACTTGGTATTCGCTTGTGCCAGCATATCGCGCAATTTTTTGGTTTCTTCGGACGTCGTTCCATTGATACTGATTGTTATCCCGGCGCTTTCAAGGACAGCAGACATGGCGCTCAACACCTTGTACATCTTGTCATTAATTGCGTTAGACTTCATCTTGGCGACATTTTCCAGCACCGCTTCAGATATCATTTTATCAGCCTTGGCGGACACGGCCTCCAACATCTGATTGACTTGCTTACGCTGCTTATCAGTGCCACCGTCTTCTGCGGCGACAATTGCATTGTTGCATGCCGATTCAATCTTCGCAACAAGTTCCGGACTTATGCCGGACATTTCTTCTTCTGTCAGTACTGAGCTTAATTGCATGGGTTGAAACCTCGCAATGCAGAAATTAGTCCAGTTTTGTCGTAAACACCAAAACCAATCTCAATATTCTGGTATCGGTGCTCGATCTCTTTACCATAACGGTTCATTATTTCAGTAACAGACTCCATGAGTGGCCTACGTCCATTAACTGATTCCGTCAAAGACGTCTTGCCAGACGATTCTGCAGATTCTTGTCTGGCCGTAAAAATCGCATCTTGACCGAACGACGGATTGCCGACAACATCAATGGTAATCATAGTATAGTCGTCAGAGATTTCTTCGTGGTCGCCGACATCAATCGTACTGCCAGCTCCACGTAGCGAAAATCCTGGATGATATCCGCCACGGATCAACGCGGCAAGCTGCTTTCCAGCCGCCGTCTCTTCCATGACTACCATGCGGACTTTCAAATCGTCGCCTTCCATGTGAAGGTCTTCAATCAATGCACATATGGACATCAAGTCCATTTCAAAAATCGGATAATCCTTCGCATTGCCGTCAGCGCCAAGACGAGGATGATTCAACGACGCTGCCAGACGTCCACGTGAGACAAATTCCTTGATCAATCGGTTCATTTCGCGTTTAATGATGCGGTCTGGATATGCACGGTTATTGATTCCCGGTATATTGCAACGAATCGCCGTACCCTCAAGTATTAGACGCTTTACATTGTTTCCAAAGATATCTTTGCGGTCAACCATAGCCGCATTGGATCCCTCGAATATCACGTCTCCATATAATTGCTTAGTTGCCATATAAAGCCTTCCCCTCTTTGCCGATAGACTCCATGATGGCCTTGGACGCATTTTCTAGCTCAGACTCAAAATATGACTCAAAATACGCACCGACAATCTTCTTGACTGTCGCCGAGTCATTATTCAAGACCGCAGTCAATAACTGTTTACTGTCCTTGGGATTCATCAAAAACTACCGCTCAGTTATGCAGTAGTTTATATAATGTTGATATTTTTCGCAAAAATAATGTTACGTGAACTGAACGCCCACGGCTTTAGCCATGGGAGTATGTCAAAAAAGCGACGAATTTCTTCGCCGCTTTCTTATATTCTAGCTTACTAAGCTAACAACTGCATTACCAGTTGTTGTCTTCGTAAGAGAGGCCACCCGGCACATTCACGATACCGTTCGGAACAGTTTCATAAGACAGACCCGCCTGGAGAGAAGCACCAGCGATTGAGCCATTAGACTGCCACGGCATGTTATCCAAGTCGATACCAGTGATAACACTGTTAACGTTGGAGAAGTGGATGACACGGTAGAACTGGCCAGCACCAAGGAGGTTAGCCACGATGGCGTAACGGCTCTTAACGATGAGGCGCGGAGAACCATCTTCTTGACCAGCCGTCTTACAGAAGATGTACGGGATGTACGGCATCATGATGATACCAGATTCACCCTGACGCGGGCCCTTGTAACCGATGAGGGCGTAAGAAGCCTGAGCGTAGATGTCCTGATACAGCTTGATGTTGCCGTTCAAGAGGCTACCAGCGTCGGCCACACCACCACTCGGCTGCACAGCAGCGTCGGTCTGGAGGTAAGTCGGCGTATAGATACCGTTGTTAAGAGTTGCGACAGCAGCGGCGATATCCGGAGAGATAATCGCGAAGTTGCCGCAGCCCATGCGCGTTGTAAGAGCGATCTTACGAGACACGGCGATGATGGTGTTCACAATACCACCAGCGATACGTTCTGCAGCCCAGCGGCCCATACCAGCGTTGAGACGGTTCGGATCAGCCAAGTCCATCTGGATTGCTGCTTCACCACCGAGAGCCGGAGTCTGAGCAACAAGCACCATGGCTTGGAGAATCTCTCTGTCAATGTTTTGCTGAATCTCGAACTGGAGACCTTCGAGGAGAAGGGCTTCAACGTCCTGACCATGAGCAGCAGCCATATCTTGCTGCAGTTCGATCGTGTAGTGAGACTTGATTGCGCGTGTACCAACACGGATGGCACCGCTGATCACCTTGATGGAAGCCTTCTTGATGTTGAAGGAGTATTCACCATACTGGTCGTCGCCAGCGAGGTAAGAACCACCAAAGTTGTTGTAGAGGAGGCCCGGCTGACGCGGATCGAAAGTGTTACCAGTAGCAGAAGCACCGTTAACACCAGTACCTTCCATGTAGTTGGAAAGCATTTCGCCCATACCAGTCGTCCACGGGTTGAACGTACCCGCGAAGCCAGTGTGGTCAGCTACGAGGTCGTAACCGAGTTCCTGCTTCTGACCCTGTCGGAAGGCAGTCGTCTTAAGCGGTTCGTTATCATAAAGATAACGAAGCGCGAAATAGATTCCCTGTGGAGTCGTGGTCGGAATAACAGTGACCGTCTGCATTGCAAGCAGTTCTGGGAACTGCCGGCGAATCATCGGAAGAGCATACTGCTGGTACTGAGCAACGTCAGCACTGACGTTGGCAGATTCGAGCATAGCGCCACGGTTTACCTTGTTCTGGTTTTCGAGAAGCGTAGCAATCACGCTTGCTTCTGCACGAGTACGAATCGGGCGACCAAGGTTGGATTCAAGAATGGTACGCCACTTATTCGAGAGGTTCTTTTTCTGAAGAGTCTGCATAAGTAGTCCTTCTGTTGTGCCTTCTCGGCAGCACCAGCGGTACTACTCTGATAGGCGTTTCTTGATATAATGTTTAGGGGTATCAAGAAACACCGATAAAAAGTGGTCAAAAACCGACATTGAAATGAAAAAGACGGTCATTGACCGTCTTGCAATGATATAATCTCGATGTGACTAACGGCAACACCAGATGTATTTGTAGTTGCCGCGACAGCATAATGTCATTCCTTGTTGATATACTCTTCGCAAATATCAACAATATGCTCGCACAGTTTTTCCGGAATCAGAGACCTGTTCACGTGTCCGTCACGTCCTTGAGTACCGGTACGGCTACCCCTGGGAGCTGCCTCGTGGCATGGCGAACCCGGTTTGCACGGTGGAAGGAACTTAGGGTCTGGATGATTCGTCCATATGTCAGTCGGTTTTTGCCGAGTATCGCCATATTGGCAATTATGTGTTACTATATCACCTTCAATAATAAAATTATGAAACCCTTGTACATCCGCACAATACACCGGTTCTACACGACCAGTTGCTTCTACTGCTACAACACGCCACCTTCGCGCTTGATGCTTACACTGCGCATGGCGGTTAAAATTTGCCCGATGGGAATTACGTAAAAGAAACATACTATCAATATCACTTTTCATAAAAGTCATTGTGTATATTGGAGTATCTGTTTTCCCTAAGCCTTTACGTCGATATTCTGTTACATCATATGTACCCATACCAATTTTCCTACACAACACACGTATATATAATAAATCGTCCTTTTTCGCAGACGACAACGTCACTTGCCCATTATGGACATCTACCGTTCCATCAGCAGCTAAATACCCAGCAAGCCATGAATATATCTCATCATTACTACACTGAGTAGACGGCAAAGAACGCCTCCTTCAATAAACATGTTAGCCTTAAGTGCATTTGTTTCTAATATTTTACCATATTTAGTATACCATCGATGATTTGATGTTGCATAAATATGCTTAACAACAGAATGTCGCGTAAGCGTAATTTTCATGACTTCTTGATCACCATAATATCGAATAGGCGCATCAACCCAAGCACCATCTTTAGTAAGTAACTTCACAGTCTGATCGACCAACGATGATATTGGGTATTCTCCTTGGTCGGTAACAACCTTCGTATCCGGTCCTAAACAATATGTGACCGTATATCTCGGCTGTCCAGCAACGAACGGCATTTTTCGCATTGCACCACGAGGATTCTCTCTGAACCACAGCTTGGGCTGTAGTTCAGCAATCAACTCGTTGCAATGCACATTCAGATTGTCGCAGAACTTGGCGTAGTCCGTGATGGGTTCTAAATATCCATTCACGTTGCGACGGTGATGCGATATGGCCGCAATAGAATAGGTAGTGCAATCCGGGGATTCCCACACCACATCCGGCTTGCCAAACCGTTCCAAGATGTCCTTGGCGGTGACCTTGGATATATCCGCATACCAGTCGATGTCCTTGTGTATCTTGTCCCAGTCGACCGAATAAACCTCATGTCCACGTTTTTCGAACGCCTTTCCGATACATCTTTCCCCAGCAAATAATTCTAATACTTTCATGGTATCCTTTTGTTTTGAGATATGTTAAAATATAGAAGATCGAAATTTTGATCCCAAGTATAGGATAGGCGGGCTTAATCCCGCCGTTTTTCTACCAATTACTGCATTGGAGGCATTCCTCCGCCAGCGTCTGGTGCGCCGACACCGTCATTTCCGCCGTCATCGCCACCACCACCACCTTCGCCAGTTTCCTCGTCCTTCTCTTCCTTGCACCAAGCCTTATTGAGGTTATATTGTTCGTCGTTGAGACGCAGCCCCCATCGTAATGCGGCTTGTTTCGACAAGGCGCCGTTCGGATTTTCTTTGGAAGACACGTGCTTCATCATAGAGTCAAATACGGCAAGCTTAGTAGTCCATACTTCAGAATCGATGAAATTCTGGAACCCGTTTGACTTACGGAAGCGAACGGTGTAGAACTCTTGCAGCTTGATCGAGTCGTCAATTGTATTATCTGTATTAAGCACCATCACGAACAGACGAATAAGAATCGTCTCGAATGGAGTCTGATAACGCTGTACAAGTCGAGCGAACGATACTTCCGCTTGAGTAACTTCGCCAATCTTACCTTGAGCATAATTTTGTGAATCACCGGCCAAAGCAGTGATACGGCCCGGAGGAACCATCAATGAGTTCACCAAGTTTCTCTTAAAGAACTTCAAGTCATCGATATTGCCAAGTTCAGCACCACCTTGCATACGCTCGATACTGGAACCAGTACGACCGCCACCTACACCAATAATAAAATGTTCAGTAAGTCCCGGCGAAGTGCCGAAGTTAGTGACTTCGCCAGTAGTGGAATTATAATCGAGACGACGAGAGAACATTTTTGCTTGGTCTTTCATGAACTTTTCAGCAGTTGCCTTAGTCATACCAGACACGTCAACCTTGAGAACAAGTTTTTCCGAACCCCAAAGAACACGATACATCACAACGGAGTCTTCAATTGTATTCAATTGGTTATACGGCTTCATTGCTGGTTCCAGAATGGAACGTGGGTCATTGACACCGCCGGGTCCAGTCATACCAAGTGATGCATACAAAATTTGGTTCGGAGAGAAGTCAATATAGTTCTTTCCGTTATTTTGCGACGCCATTGTTCCCGTAAGCATCTGTCGATAGCCAATGATTAAATTATCTTGTACGACAATGATCATATGTTCTTCCGGCAGCATATTCACACCGACAATTTCACCAGTCTCTTGATCATAAAGAACTTCGAAGAATATACGGCCACGAGTCAATAGATACTTCATGTACTCCCAACCGTCTTGATGGAACTTCATGATACGGCGGAGTACCGTCTGTCTGAAAATCTTTCCAAGTTTTTTGCGAACAGGGTCACCGATAGCCGCGTCATGGTCGATGTCAAGAGAGCATATTTCATCGATGTCGTCTTTATAGACGCCTTCGTTGCAAATTTGTATTAAAGATTCATTCACTTCGGAACGAGCCGCAACTGTATCGTACTTTCTGGCACGCTCTTGGTTTTTCTTCCAGTACAATTGGGCTTGATTTTCGGCAATCGCATTTTGAATCTTGTCTGGATCAAGCTTGTTCGTACCGCTAATACCAAGCGCTGGCATATACATGCTGAATCCATCGACTGCAGAACCGTCCGGCGACAACATCTGCTTAATGCCTTGGCCGACAACGTTTCGAGAGGCACGTATTTGACGGACAATGTCACCTCGGTTAAAAATTCGGTCAAATATTTCGCCACGTTCATTAGCTTGGCCATAATCTCTAACATGGCTAAGGATTCTTGTGGCTATATTATCCTTTTCTTCTTCTTTATTCTTTTTAACTAGCATATGTGTTCCTTCACCACTGTAGAATTACGCCATCATAGTCCACGGTAAACTTTGGCGACCGTGACGCTATATAAAATTCCCTCAATGCGTCATTCTTTATATTCTTAGATAACAACCGTTTATTCATAGTAGCACACGCCGCTATGTACATAAAATCATCGGCGTCTACCTTAAAACATGGCACGCCGTTAAACATCTTAGGTTTACCCGACATAAGTTGCTAACGTCCTCCATGATTTTGCTTCGTTAAGCATATTGGACAAATCTTTATTGAAAATCGTCTCGTCGGCGGTCACTAATGTCTTGGCTATACGCACGGCCAGTGCATACCCTTCCGGTTTCACCGACGAATAGTCAATCACCTTTCCGTTCTTCAAGAAGTTCACGATTTCATTATATGTACCAACTGACCGGATATTGAACGTAGCCTCGGTCGACGCAAGAACCTCTCGGTCAAACGTATTTACCATATAGTTTTCACTTTGTACCGTTCCGTCATTGATAATACAGTACAGAAGGAATTGTGCACATGTGAATGCTCGTTGCAATCTTTGCTCCATAGTCAACGAAGCGTCATCGGCTTCTGGCTGCATCTTACCCACACCACGGTTCTCTGGCGGAAGGTATGAAATCTCTTCCACTAGTCCGATGACCTTTCGATACACAGGAACGTTTTTCACAAGGTCCGACTTGTTCATGATAGCAAGCGAATCAATCCAATCAAATACATTCGGCAATTTATCAACTTCGGTTCCCATTGCTGACTGGATAAAGAAAATGAGCTTATCCAATTCTGTGTATGCCCACGACGCATTCGTGGTGTCCTTTGCATTTGGCCGTTCCGCGCCTCGTTCATCGATAAATCCACAACCAAACGCATCAGTCTGTTCCACTGGTTCACGGAGTCGTTTCACCAGATATTCGTACACTGTCTGGTCAAATTCTTGCTTAGTTTTCTTATAAATTTCCGCCATAATGTCTCCTATACCAATGTCTGGTCATGAACATACACTAAATCCCATGTATTTTTGTTTTTCAAGTTCTCTTCCAAAACCTTACAGTCAACGCTAGGTGGCACTAGATTCGCACCGAAGCTATTCGGGTGCTTATGGTTGTTATCTTGCCACACTTCGATATGAAACGCCGGATCTTTGACTTTCGGACCGCCATATTCTTCCGGGCCTAGATAAATTTTCAAGTAACCTTCTTGATACGCATCCCAGCAAGCGGTATTGAACTTTCTCATTTGTGCGTCGGTCAATCTAAAACATGCTTGTGTACTTTTCGGCCCCATGTCAACCGCTTGGATTTTACGTTGATCATACCCATGATTGGAAACTGGATTTCCTTGGTCAAGAAACTCTTGGCACTTGGCTTGCATCGCTTGTTGAGCTTGTCTTTGATGTGCGGTATCAGTAATCTTATGCCCATTATAATATTGTTTTGAAATATTAGTATAGCACTGGTCAACGGCACGTCCTTTTGCCGAGTAATTCACGGCAATAGCGCCGTCATGGCTTTGCCTATTGTTGAACATCGCTTTCGATTGAGCTTCCGGTGAACGATATACCGACGTAACAACGACACCCGGTATACCGGCTTTAGACATAATGTACTTGATGGTTTTAATGGTAATGTCCGATAGCTCGTTAGCACCTTTTTCGGCCTGATTTACTATCTTGAAATTTGCATCCGACAAAGGCAACGTCGCGTTTTTATTTTCATACACCTTAATCGAGTTCTTTACTAGCGTCAGCAATCCACGCGATTCCATCGCATTTGCCGAAAGCTCAGTCGGTATTGCCGTATCTTTAAATTTCATTGTAGGCAAGCCAACATAATTATATATAAGATTTGCCTCGTCAACTCTAAGCTGCCGTAACGCTACCCGGTTCGGGTTCGAATCATACGTCAAGTGCGACAAGATATCCGCCGCCAAAGTAAAATGCAGATTTGCCAATTTTTTATCTACTGGGACACCGTTATTGCTACTAGACCATCCTTTAAATGAATCTGACGTAATCTTCTGATTTTTATCATCTAAATAGCTCATTCCCGGAAGTACCAGCATATGTACCGGCTTCGTACGGCCAGTCAAGTAAGCCATACCCATGTTGACACAGTAAGATATATACCCAGCTTCCGGGCAAACTTGAGGATCAACCGCAAACCCGTTTGAATGGATGAAGCTACATATAGCCGTCTTTACTGCGCATGGACACGAGTTATGAGTAAGGCATCCCCAATGCAGATATGCCCAGTTGTCCGGATTCTTAATTGCGCCCCAGACAGTAAACTGTATATACCGGAAATATGCCAGCTGCATCTGGTTATCATCAAGTTCAAAATTTTCGATCGTTGACTTAGTCTCGTCACTTGACGAAGCTTCTGAATATGTTTTATCTGAAATGTCAAACAATTTGTTGAAGTCGTTTGGCGTCAATCCACCGATTGCGTCACCTTTCGGTATGCCATTTTCATCCACGTCTGGCACAGAAAACACTAGTTTCAAGATTTGTTGCCTAGACGGCCCTAAGTTCAGCTTTATATTCGACCCAATTGCAATACCGCCATCATCCGCTTCATATAATTTTTTAGACTTTACCGTTTCATGGTCATAGAGAAATGTCCAATCAGCCGGATATGAGCCTTTAGGATACGCATTCGCAAACGTTAATGGAAGACCAGGTATATTCAGTGCAATTGGAGGCAAGATATCTGGGTCAAATGCAAATCCACCCATCAATATTGACGTCAATTGACCCATAGACTGCATGGCGCTTTCCGACGCACCCATGGTCAACGCGCCCAAAGAGCTTCGTACAACATTCATCTCTGACGCAGTCTTGGTCGCATTCAAGTCAAGTTTACCAACAATTTCATCTAGATTTGGGTATAAAATACCATATTCGTCGTTACCCAAAAGGTCGCCAATCATTTCTGCAATTGCGTTACATAGTTCAGAAATACGGTGCTGATTATAACTTGGCACGCTTGCTCGCTGCCAATCGGTTAGTCCGTTATTCTCGTCAGCTACATCATAAAAGCCATAAGCATTCATGATTTTATAGAACTGGCCTTCAGTTCCTTTTGCTTTTTCGACAGCCTCATCTACGGACGATTGTATTCTACCAGCAAAATGACCGTTATTCATAACGATTGCAGTTTATCAGTTTCTTCGGTATAAATTACCATAAAGACATAAAAAGAAGCCGTCGCTTTCGCGGCGGCATCTTCAGGAGAGCGATATGGAGATTTTAGGAGTTCTTCACTTGAGCCACAATGTCATTGAGCTGCTTGTCAAGATTGTCCGAAGCGTTCTTTGCCGCATTCGAATTCTTTACACCTTCGAGCAAAGAATTCAGTTTAGCAGTAAACTGGTTTTCAATCGAAGTTTTCTTAGCAGCGCTTTCCAGCAAGCTATCAATGCGAACTTGTGCTGGATTCTTGACGGGTTTAGCCTTAGTCGCACTTTCGGTCATTGGTTTTTTATTAGCAGTTTGCGTTGATTCAAACTCTGCAATAATCTTGTCGGCTTCATTAGACAACGATGTCGTTTTCAACGCTTTATTTATACGGTTCATTGTCGCTTCAAACACAGATGGCACTGGTTCGGACTCACCATACACTTGGTCAACAATGGATTCATTCAATGCACGTTGTTTTGATTTTTTTGCAAAATCAGCAACGATAGATTCAGTTACGACTTTCTGTTTAAGCGCATTGACAACGCCATCCAATTTTGCGAGTGTAGTGTTACGTTCGCGATCTTTATGATAAGATTCCAAAATGGCATTAGCTTCATCGGCAGCCATTTTCATTTTTGTTTGATTTACGATGGCTTCCACCTTAGCAGCTTTTTTAGCAAAAGAGCATTCAAATTCGCTATCAGTGTCAACACCAGCATCACCTCCGACATCTCCACCAACGTCACTTACAGCGGCATCAGCACCTTCAGTCTGGGCTTGGTCAGCCACACTACTATCAGCAGCATTACCATCGACGCTAGCGCCATCAGTTTCATTGTTTTCCAACAAGCCACGAGCCTTCGTCGCAATGGCCTCAAAATTAAAGTCATCGTCATTATCTTCTTCAGACGATTTTTTATCGTCTTCTTCAGTAGAATTATCGTCACCGGAATCCAATAAGTTGTCGAGCTCGGAATCATTGTCTGCACTCGACTCAGTAGTTTCTGGTTCGCTCGGTTCAGATCCATTGTCATCAAGCCCAGCAAGGTCATTATCCATGCCAGCAAGTGGATCTTCCTCAGCACCAGCGTCTGCACCACCAAGGTCTGACTCTCCGCCAAGACCGTCATCAGCGCCGCCAAGACCGTCATCAGCGCCGCCAAGACCGTCATCAGTTCCACCAAGACTGTCATCAGTGCCACCGAGACCGTCACCCATACCAGCAAGCGGATCACCCACATCAGTACCTAAACCACCATCCAAGCCAAGACCGTCTGACGGATTAGCGTCAAGCGATGGTTCAGCCGTCGGATCAATCGGTTCCATAGTTGGGATACCGCCGTCAATATTCGGCTCACCGCCCAGAACGTCTGGGCCAGCACCAAGGCCATTGTCTGCCGCAACGTTATCACCAGTCTTTGCAAGGTCCTGTGCAACCGTACCATTCGGCTGAGCTTCAGAAACGTTCTGCTGTTGCTGTGCTTGAACTGCATGATTAATCGTCTGGTCGATGAAAGAACGTACGTCACCTGTGATGTGGTTATTCATCTGAATGATAGCTGAAATACCAGTAATATCAGCCGCCGTCACACCACTGCCATCAGGCAATTCAGCAAGCTGTTTTGCAAACTCATCCACAACAAACTTCTGCGTTTGCGTATCTTGCAAATCATCGCCTTCACTCATGAAATTTTCGCCATATTCCATCGGTTCATTGCTCGGATTCACTTCGAGCATGTCGTCGAATGATTTAGGGGAATTATCTTCTTCGGTCGGCAATCCCAAGTCCAGCTGACTACCGAAAGATTCAAACTGGCCCACAGCTTCTTCTAGAGCGAAGATATCCTGCATAGCCTTCTGTTGTATTGTAGCTTCTGTCTGCATATTGAAAGTCCTTTCATTGAGCCAGACTGGCTCGAATTTCCGAATAGTTTATATATTGGCCAAATTTTTCAATTTTCATCATATTCAATTTCAATGTCTGGAACACAATAACCCGGCTCTGAGTTACCGTTTACTTCTAGCTGTAAGTACACATAATCAGTCTCTCCGGCCTTCAGCGGATTATAAATACCGCCATCGACACGGCACAAGTTATAGTTTCCACACATGCATAAAGGCGCATTATGGACATAGCTACCCATTTCTAGCATAGTTACGCATTGATACGCATTTATCTTCTTGCCAGCCTTAAATACCGCTTCTGGGTCTACATATACGATTTCTTCGTTGGTAGCGCCATTAAATACGGTAACTCCGTCCACTACTACGTCGTCTATAACGTTTGCAATAGGAGAAAACGGATTTCCGATAAATCTCAGTGGGCATGTCGCACCAGCGCGATTACGGAACGCATACAACGCATTCAGATCAAAGGTCAGCATAGGACGACGGACACCGTTCATTACATAGCAGTTATGGCCAAAGTTATCTTGTTCTACATCGACATCAAACTTATACAAAGGTTTTGCGACCTTTTTATCTTGTATAATGGCATCTTGCGGATCAACAAACGGAGACTCAACGTCATCGTTCGTCGTTACTTCGCCAGTAGATGCGTTAATAACGGTATTATGCCATTCTGTAGGCACATACGCCGGATTGTCCTCACCATACGTGCCCGGTATTCCGTTATACAAATACGCCACTTGGATTTCACCGCCAGTACCAAAATTGGAATTGCGCTCATCGGCTGGCCGTTTATATATCAAACCATAAGGGCACTCTTGAATCAAGTCAAGTCCTTGTGTCGGATCACGAACTACCAGACATATACGGGTCATATCAACCACGCTGGTCGCTTTGCCGTTTTCATCGCACACCGCCGGATGATATACATATGGCTCGCGTAACGGTACAGCTTGTTCAGTAGTAGGCTTAGTGCCATCCAGCTTCACAAATTCGATGAAGTTATCCAAAGCGAACCCAGACTTGTTTTCGAATGTATAGACGATGGTTTCGTCACCCCTAACCCGGCTAGCAACCGTTAGTGTTGGTTGACGGTCGCCATTAATATAGATAAGATTTCCAAACCCGCAATCCTTGTATTCAACGGTGTAATAGTCTTGACTAAGGCGAGGATCAGGTACTTGACCATACAACCCAGCGACGGTAAGATAAAACGGATGCTCTTTAGAATAGTTCCAGATGTCATTGAGTGCAATTTGGGATTTCTGATCTGTAGGACGGCTATAGGATATTGAATTGCCTATGTAAAGTTTGGCAGCAGTTTGTAATTTTGGCCTTTCTCCAATTGGATATAGTCTAATGTTGCTTAATTGGACATCTGGAGCCTTGATTAAATGAATTTTAAAAACACTTTCCATCGAGTACGAATAGCACTCTGGATTATCTGGACGGTAAATGCAATATGCCCCTGCTTCTGACGCATCATCGGATGGTACAGTCGTTCCGGATGATTCCAACGCGGCAGAACTGTACACAGAAGGAACACAAGTATCAACTCGTTTCAGACCAATTGACGATACCGGAGTACCGAAATCGCCATCTTTACCAGTATATTTCTTGATTAGCAAACGTGCTGACATACATCACCGACAGTGTTTGTACGCAGTTTATATATTTCCTATTTGCTGAACATATCGTTTGCTTGGGTCATCGTGCCTTTCATAATAGATCGATACAACTGCTCCGTAGTCATTGTATTCTGCTGTATGGTTACGTTAATATGCTCCTTGGTCAAACTTGCCTTACGCACGCCAGACAATTCTGCATTTGACACTACTTTTTCAAAGACATCCTCGCCAATACCTTGAACCGTACCGTCAGAATACTGTCCAGCGCTATTATTGATGTCTTTCTGGGCAAAAATCGCACGAAGTTCATCAAATCCAATCAAGTCTTGTCCGGCGATAAGGCCAAATTCATTTTCGACCATATCTTCCATCACCGCATTAGGACCGTCGGCGAAATGGTCGTACATTATGCTACCGCCATAATTTTCAAACATGTAGCGCAGCTTATCGAATTCTTCCTTAATCTGCGTAGCTACCAATGAATGTAGGAGCAAGGCGTCATCGCCTACAACTTTACCGTTTTTAAACCCATCGATAAAACTAGTGGTACTAACTCGTTCAATTTGGTATCCAATCCGGGCAAGTTCATCTTCAGTGCGAAACACGCCATCTACGTACAAACCACGTTCAGTACACTCTATTGGTGCTATCTTTTCGCCAAAAAAGTTATCTTTGGATGTCTGGTCGAATACTGGTCGCACATCAGTAGTTTTAAGATGCAATTTTCCATCGCTTAGGGACAGCCATGCGCCACCATCGGCAGAATCCTCGATATACACCTTAGCGTCGGTATATAGATTTCCCAAGAAATCCTTAACCATTTCCACCAAATCTTCACTGTACTTACGATCTACAGTATCCTTGTAGGTTTCTACATATTCGCCGCATACAAGGGCACGAGCCGCCGTAATACTGCCAGTCAGTCCGTAATACATCAATAACTGCTTGTATGAACGGTCATTCAACGTTTTCCACTCATACATACTAGCACGACCGTTCAATGACGACCCATTCGCTTGCATCTTTGTTTGTATAAGGTTGCCAAATTCGATAATGTTGTCAAGGACAAGGTCATGCGGCGTCGTATAATTCCGAATATTTTTAGGGCTGACATAATGATGCCCATTGATGATCAATGCGTTTTTATAAGCATTACTGGTGTCCAATATATATGGAACCCCAGTGTCTGGACGTTTCTTACATACATAATTGTTTGCATCGACATCAATGAATCCCAAGCTAGCGACCGGGTCCTCTTGATTTAACAAGGATTCACGGAATTTCACAGCATCTTTGTGGCCTACACCGATTGGCAAAAATTCCCATACAAAGTTATTTGCGCCTAATTTAAGTCGTCCGCACCATACAACATTTAACGGTTTTCCAAACACACCATTATAGCATGCTTGAGTGAATCCTTCAGCTACATCAATCAATGTCTTAAATTCTGGACTGCCATCCTTTATCGGCAACCCAGATACGGAGTCATTAATCAATATCTTTGCAGCAAGTCCATAGTTATGCCATGATAAAAACGTACTTTCGCCGCCACCAGACGACATAAGTTCTTGTTCCTCGACTGACCGCATAGTCTCAACTAAATCGACACATGACGCACCAAATGTATTTCGCAAAATACCCAACAATATTGACACTGCGTCATAAATACCCATACTCGCTCGCATATCCCCTATACGCTTAGAACTATTTTTAAATATAACCCAGCCAGGAATCTTGTTGTCTGGGTTCGAAGGAACTTCGCGAGACTCGCTAGCATAAATATCTTGATCAAACGCCCCATATGTCATAAATGCCCAACGACGCAATTCAGCGTCATACGGAATGTATGGCATTTTGTATTCTACTCGAACTTTCGTACGTTCGTCAGATTTTGCCGTATTTTCCAACGGCACATAAATTCCGACTACATATATGATATTGCCTAGACCGTCAATCGGTGTCGCAGCAGTAAATTTCTCTGCATTATTTATATCGACTTGTACTTCCATGCCGTCCGTATTTACCAATAATAGCGATCCTTGTTTAAACCGCGTTACTTTGCCTACATCTATTAAATCGGTGGTATTGCCTTCGATTGCTGAATCAAAAGTAAATATCACATTGGTTGCCGTAGTGGACACATGGGCATATTTTCCGATGTTATAAAACTGTCTTGGCTCTTCGCTATTCGTTGGATAAGCTTCGTACACATCATTATCGACAAACGTTACTTCGCACCAGCGAACGCCGATTGAACGTTTAACCATCCTATGCCTAGTGCGCCCCCAGCGTTTATATTTAACCCGTACTCGCTTATACATCGATACCGGTACAAGAAACCGTGCTGGCATAAATACGAACGGAGCATTGTTATAATTATATTCGGGTCGGCTACCGATAAAAGTCTTGTTACCAAACACCGATTCATTCGTGTATAACTGATACCACTTAATCTGTTGTATCACATCTTGCAATTCAGAATATTCAGCATTAGCACCACGTAACCGAGACTTTTGAAGAAGCAAAAACAACGGTCCAAACCAGATACCTTGTGTACTCAAAATCGTATCAATTTCGTTAATAGCCTTGTCCATGACGTTTTCGGCGAACTCTACACAGTCATTTATCGTACATTCATCAGATTCGCCTAAATCATCCAACGTCGCATACGCTGGGTAGAAATCCGCATAATCTATGACATCGGTGGCTGTGGAAGCCTCATCCCATTCAGCGACTTGTATGATAGCATCGTCCGTCAATTCAGACCAACTAATGTCAAATGGAATCCCAGCAGCAGTTTCTTTGCAGTTATTCAACGCGGATAACTCTTCCATAGCAATGTCAATAAATTGTCTTGCGGTTCCATAGTAAAAATATGCGTATGGACTAGTCGCATCGGGATTATTCGTAATATGCGCTATGATTAAATCTGGCGATGGTATTCCGCGATTTATTTCTTGTGGGCTGTATGCATTTGGAATCAATTCGTACGTTTTCCCATCATGTCGTATCGTGAACCTATATGGAGCATCTTTCTTAGTAGTATCATAAATCCATGATACATAACCTTCATCGCCCTCGTCGTTTCCAAACAAATCATTATACATGCCAGTATAATAATCACACAACATCCGCTTGATGTCAGCAATAGTCATTTCAGTCGATGTGATTTGCCAATCAGCGTATTTACCAACACCTATTGTGCTATAAGTCAATGCCGTGTTATTAGATGGCGGATAATTATGTACAATAGAAATGCGGCATTGGTGTTCCGAACTATAACCGCTATTGTACATTACACCAAACCCACTGTCTTGTATCATACGTACACCATGGTAATAATCGCCATCTGGTATGCGTTCAATTTTATTCTGTCCAGCATAATAATCCAATTGATTGCGGAACGACGCCAAGTCAAGAAGAAACTTCTTTTGCTCATTGCCCTTCTTCTTTAATTTATATTGATTCGTGTCTAGCTGTTCCTTTAAACTACTGGACATAAACTTACGAACCCCACGAATACTCATGATTTCGTTATATGTATCAAAGAAATGATTAGTAAAATTTTTCGCGAGTTCGTCTTTATTTGTATATAACTTTTTAAAGACATCAGATACATTTGGAATAATCGCAGTAGCGCCATCGCCACTTATATCTAACATCGGATTTGGATGTCTCTCTGCACACTTGGATACAAACTTAGTAACTTCAGATCCATATACATCCGTCATCTTGGCCGATGATTTAATTCCAGTCACCGTCCAGTCAGTTTCGTCAGCCATGGAACTGTCATAGAAAACCGTCTTAATACCAAGATTATTAGCCTTCGCCATAGTACCCAAAGAATTAAGCCGTTTCATAAAGGAATCATAGGAATACACCGCGCTCGATTTACCTTTCGACTGTTTACGATACCACTTTATCCCCTTGAACATGCTTCCTAGCAATCCGACACCAGCCAATGCCCTAGCAGTATCTACACCAGGATTTCCGACCGTACCATCTTGGTGCCAAAAATTCTGGTTGGCAGAATCAAAGCCAGTTACCGATAACTTAGCAACCGGCGTCATCAAGTGATATCGAGGGATTACAGATATCGTTACTGTCGAAGCTTTAATGCCATCTGCATCAACGGTATCATTGTGGCAATACGAAATGTCAGTCAAATATACACCGTCGTTGCCATATCCGACAGACAGCGAAATTGCCGGTATTAATGAGCGGCTTTCTGGTATTGTATATAGTCCGGTCTCCACCAAATCATCTAGCGGATACCCAATACTTAAATAATATTTGTTAACTACATCGGCATTTTCCGCGCTTTTAGTAACCGTAGTAATAACAACACGATCGTTTTCGGCAACAGTAAGTCCGCCACTTAGCGTAATGCCGTTAATTCGGTACATCACGTTGTTTGTGACGATTTCATTCATATTGACTTCATCCACCGTGCCATCATCGTTCATCGTCGACGATGTGGCGGTACTTTTCATAGGAATATCGCTGATATCAAGCTTGATATCAGTTTTAATTTGCTTTTCGGTATAATAGTGCTCGAAGTCAAAAAGTCCAGCCATGAAAACGCCTCGGTTACATGCCTAGTTTATCAGTTTCATAACCGAGGCGGATATTCTAGTCAGACTGCGCAGACAGTTCCCACATCGGCTTGACGGGGCCAAGTGTCGAGTACATACCATTGTTTGTCACGGCTTGATAGAAATCGAACTTATCCGACACCACTTGGCCACGGTGCGTAATAATCACCGCACAACTATCGGCCAGCATTAGTTTTGCTAAGTCGAGCATGTCGCGCATGGAGTTGTCGTCAGTAGAAATATCAAGCACTTCATCGAGAGACAAAAAGTTGACGTTGAAGTTTCCGACCAGCGACACGAAGTCGCGGAACGCCATAGAAATCGCAAAGCCAAGCTTTCGTTTCTGCCCTTGAGATAGCATCGTGTAAGACGGTGATAATCCTGGCACCGCCTTATAAGTGTAATCCATGGCATCATTGAACATGACGACAAATGGCAAATGAGCCTTGGAAATATTCCTCTGTACAGCCTTGTTAAACGCTGGCACGAACATACTGAACACCATCTTCTTCATGCCGTCATCGGCGCATACCTTGGTAATTGTATTGCAGATAGCAATCGTATCACTAGCGTCATGCAAGTTCTTTTCAGCTTCGACTAGTAAGTCCTTGTTCTTTTGGATTTTCGCTTCCATGACGGCAATCGAGTCGTCCGTAGAATTTTCGGCACGTTCAATATCAGCTTTCAAAGTATCCAAGCGTTCACCCAATTGGGAAATTTGCCCATTCAGTTCGCCTTGTTCTTTCGCAAGATCGCTATATTCACCGCTCAAAGCATCATATTCTTCTCGAATTTGTGGGAACTTCAGCTTCTCTTGTTTCAAATCATCAAGCCGAGTAGTCAAAGAATCAAGATCAACTCCATCTAGTTCATCTTCAAGTCGACCCAGCTCATTCTTGGCAATCAACATGTCATCACACAATGGCTTACGTTCATTATCCCAATATTCTTGATAAGCAAACACCTCTGGTTCTAGCTTACCAAGAGTTTCTTGGTCAACTTTATCAGCGGCATCTAACCGATCAAGCTGTTCTTTCAACGGTTTCAGTTCAACCTTCAAGGACTTGACTTGGTCGTTTATCGCTGACCACTGGACTCTCAGTTCGGCCTTATGACGTTCGACATCAGATTCATCCGAAATATGTCCACACGTCGGACACGGTGTACCAACCTTAAACGACTTTGCTGTTTCGGTCAACTTGTCGCGCTGCTCACATCGTAAACGAATCTCACTTTCTTTGATCCCATATTGACGATCAATCTTGGCCCGTTCGGACGGACGATTAGCTATATTCGTTTTAACTACTTCATAGTCATCACGAATCCGTTGCATATTAGCTTCGTATTCCGCATGGTCTTCAACAAACTTATTATATGCATACTCAGCTTTCTCGGCGCGTTCTTTGGCACGTTGTAGTAAAGGGACTTGCTCTGACTGCCGATTAATCTGTTCGATTTCTTGATCTATATGTATTTCTTCAGCAAGTTGATTCCGTTTGTCATTCAACTTATTATATACATTAGACTTGTTAGTATTCAATTCAGAGTATTTAGCCTTCATCTCGTCAAATTGATTACTTAGTGTTTGATAGTCAGCCTTCATCTGGTCAAGGTTTTCGGCGCGTTCAGCGACCATGCGAGCATGAATCTGCTTGAGTTCAACAACTTCATTGTTGAGTTGTTGCATGTCAGACCGGGCCACATTGAAAGAAATCGTGGCATCAGACAAGCGCTTGTGGTTTGCTTTTTTCCAAGCGTCAAGCGACAACGAAATAATCGACTCTAGTAATTCACGTTTCTTCGCTGCTGGCAACATAAAGAACGGAAGAGTCTCTTGGGTATTCATTGCGATGACGTTTTTAAACAGTACTTCATTAAACTGAAGGATTTTTTCCTCAAAGTCTTGCTGACTGAATCCAGCTCGTTTGTTCTGTACAACCCATTCATCACCGACATACTTTTCCAGTACAAACTTCACGGTCGAAGCTTTACCCGAAATTGTACGTAGTACACGCCATGACTCATGCCCGTCTTGTGGATTTTCAGTGTCAAACGTCAACTGTACCATAGTAATAGCACCATCATTGGCATTCTTAGAATTTCGCAATTCTTCTTTCTTACCACCACGGTAAGAAATACCTAGTAAGGCGAAAGTCATCGCCTCAACAATCGCAGACTTACCAAACCCATTGTCACCGCTAAGCCATAGTAAGCCGTCACGGAACTCAAAAACATTCTTTGTGTTGCCGTACGACATGAAATTGCGGAACTCAAGTTCCTTAAAAATTATTTTATGCATCTAAATTACCAAACGCTGAAAAATCTGTGTTAGTCAAAAGATCGGTGTCGCCTAAATCGAGATCAATGTCATCGGCCTTCTTTTCTGGCGTATCAACAGTCGTTCCAACGACCACAAAATCGTCGGTAGCGTGAGTATCGGAATAAACCTTGATTTCACCATTCAGAAGCGGATCAGCCTCGGCAGCCTTCTTGGCTTCTTGGTTGGCCTTCTTCTTTTCACGAGCCTTATTGGCGCGTTCGCGACGCTTGGCCTTCTGTTCCGCGACCTTGTCGTCAAAGCGCTTCTCGTCTTCCTTGGAAATCGGATGGGCATTGACGGTCGCGTCAAACTGCTTGGTAAGTTCGGTCATGTCAGAACTTTCGACGACAGCCTTCGCTTGCGCCTTGTCAGTTTCGACGGCAACAACTTCAGCATCGGCCTTTTTGGCTTCGTGCTCATTGATGTTCAGAACTGACATGCACTTGCGCATCTTTAAGAGGGCTGGGTAGCTAATCTTGAGTTCGGCGCATATCATGTCGTCGGTGCGGCTACCTTCGGCTTCAAGTTCGGCGAGACGCTTGTAGACCGGAGTCGACTCGATAATCATTGAACACTCGCGACGATACACGCGCTCGACCACCGTGCGGTGTTCCGGCGTATTTTCGTAGCCGTTCTTGATAGCGAAGTCGATTACATGTTCAAGCGGGTAGCCATAAAGGATGAAGGTGTCGATCTTGCCAAGAGGAATCGGCAATTCAAGTTCCGCAGCTTCCTCTGGAGAAATTTCGCGCTTCGGCAACGTCGGCTGTTCCACGAGAAGTTCGTCCTTGGCGAACAGTTCTTCGGTAGCCTCGTTGACCGGAATCTGCAACAAGGCGGCGCGTTCGATGATCATATTATTGTCACGGACGGTATAGCCGACTGGCTTGGTTCCGGGCTGCATTCCCATTTCCATACCAGACTTCAAGCCGTACTTGTACCCGCGCACTGGATAGGCGTCCGGATTGTACTGCTTGGAAGTAAGATACTTACCAAGTCCAGCTTCCGTAAGGATAGCGCCCTTGGAGTCACGCCAATACTGCGTGTTCGGAGTAAGAGGGCCTCGCATAGGGACGCAACGATTGTCCGGCACGTAGAAGAAAGTAAAGGTGAAGTTCGGCGTGTGCGAGCACGGATGCACAAGACCTTGCGGATTCGGACGAGCATGCTGGAAACAGTCGATCAAGGTGCCGACACGGTTCTTCATCGCCTTTTCGGACGACAGATACTTCACGTACACCGACATAGCCAAAGCTGCAGAGCCGAGATACTTGTTGATGAAGCCGCTGATAGAGCGATTTACGTTCAAGTCAAGCCAGATGAATTCGTCATCTTCGAGGCACACTACCCAAGACGGTTCCGTAGTCTGGGCGACATAAGACTTGATGATGTTGCTCTTCTTGCGCCAGTCATTACCAGCAAGCGGAACAAGCGTGACATGTTCTTCACGCTTGCGACAAGCCTCTGGAAGCCATCCGTGGTTCCCCGTGTCATAGGCAAAGATACGGTTAAATCCCAGCGCGATATGGTAATCGAGCCATTCGTTAAAATCAAGTTCATTGTTCGTGGACACACGAACCAATGCGTTTACTGGTGTTTCTGCCATAATTTCCTCAAGTATACGCCAATAAATATACTTTTATATCTGGTTGATGTCAAATGACGGACCACTAAAAATGCCATTTACAGATTCAAAATCAAGGCCACATGCCATATCGTCCATCAATTTCTGGTTCAAGTCGGTTTCTTGCTGAACCAACTGGTCACCTTTAAACGTTTCAGGATTAGCGTTCTCTCGCTTAATCACGGAGAAGAACCCGAACTGCTGTAACGTACGATAGTAGTCAACCTTACTTTCCGGGATACCCCATTCATTCGTCTTAGCCCAATCAATATTTAACTCAGCGACTGGCATGTCCATTACCGCATCAATAGCATCCGAAACGTCACGAGGAACCATAGACAAATCAATCAGAGTACGATTCCTCATATACTGGTCAGCCCAGCCATTAGCTTGTGCGACGGCATAGATATTCGGGCAATTGTCTAGTAAAGTAACCGCCTCTTTTTCCGACACTGCGTTTGCCTTAGTCGGTTTGTAAGCGCCAGTCTTAGCATCAACATACGCCATGCCACGAATGTTATCCGAAGTATCACCGGCAAGAACCTTGGCGTCCAGATACTTTTTCGGGTACACACATTCAACGAAATTCTCCGACGTATGGTTGAATATCTTCACGTTCTTCACATCAATCTGGGACATATCGGAGTCTCGCGTGATGACTATGACGTCGTCGTAGTCGCCACTGTACTTCTTGACGGCGGCATAAATCATGTCGTCACCTTCGGCAATGTCGCACTTGACAGCCTTTGCACGGAAGAACGGGGCAAGTTCCATTGCGTATTCGTCCTTGTAGGCTTGCCAATACTTCTTGTCGACTGAGAATTCCCAAGAAGATGCGCCACGCTTTCCCTTGTACGACGGAAGCACCGGAGTTCCAGTGAGCGTCTTGACTCCCCAAAGCATGTCTTGGGTCTGTGGAGGCAACTTTCCGAGCGGACGATGCTTCAACGATTCGAACACTGGGCGTTCCTTTGGAGAAATTTTGGCCACGCCGTAAGTATTGCCAACCTTAGTCACACGGTATGCATAGTTGTCGCTACAAACATAGTAGCCTATGCTATCGTAATAAACCTCGGCATGTTTTGTATAATAGTCCTTGACGACTTGCTTGCGCCATGCCTTCTTGCCTTCAAGGCAGAGAATAATGTCCATCGGATTGAAAAGTCTGATATAGTCCAGCATGCGGTTGAACATCTTCGCTCGCCAGACTATCATTTCGTCGTCTTCCGGCAAAACGCTGCCTAACTGCTTCTTGCTGGACTTTGTCTTCATTGACCAAAGCTGATGATAGGAAAGCGATGCCCAGTCGATAACGAGAAGGCGATTGTTCTTGAACGGATAACTCTTGAGAGGCTTTGACTTGAATTCCATAATAACTCCTAATCCAGTTCTACGACGGGCACACCATCGGCATTGACAAACGGGTCGCTTTTAATTTCTGGTGTCCAGCCACTCATGGCAGCAATATCGGCCAAGACTTCCAAACTAACAGTCTGAACGGCATCAGCGGATTCATATACTGGTTCTGGAGGATTCATCGCGGCAACTTCATAAAGAGCATCGACCAACTGCTGTGCCTCACGCGGACGCTTGCATTCACCGATAAAGAAGTCGCGGTAGTAATCCGTCGGACGGTCTACAGAACATTCGAGACGGTCGAACTGCGCAAAGATATCCGGTGCCGATTCGCGGTAAACAGCATAGCCTTCAAGCGGCTCGTGAATATCGGCGGAGACAATCGTGAATCCGTCAAAGCAGTTCTTGTCCAACTTGGCCTTGTCAAATCCGCGCTTGACAAAGAACTGACGAATTTCGTCCCAATGAGTAAGTGAACCTCGCATAAATTAACCCTATAGGAAAAACTTGTTCTTGAATACTTTAGCCTTGCTCTTGCTGACGGCCTTCTCGGCCTTGGCCTTCGCCTTGTCGGCAGCCTTCTTCTTGCGCTCGGCTATAACATTTTCGTCAATCTTGGCTTCGTAAATTCCAGTGAAATTGATCTCCTCGACCGGAATTTCGTCGTCGTCATAGTAGGAACGACGGATATCGTAGTGCTTGACCATGTAATTTGTCTTAACGATAGGATATCCAGATCGTCCGATATACTCGTACGACGCATCGTCGACCAAGTCATACACATAGGCCATCTTCTTGTCCTTGTGCGGACGCACAATACGACCGATCGACTGGACGACCATGTACACAGACTTTGCCGGATTTGCGAATATTAAGTTGTGCAGAAGCTTGATATTGACACCTTGCTTCATGCAACCGTACGTAGCCAGAATGATGTGGCCAGTCGAAAACTCGATTGACTTACGGATATCCTCGCGCTCATCTACAGACACGTCACCCTTTATGACATGGTATGTGAACTGCGGATAGTTCGCCGCAAGGAACTCGTGCATCATTTCAAGCGGATCGATGTTCTTGAATAAGATAACCGTATTCTGTTGCATCGTAATTTTATTCGAGTCGATTAACAACTTAATGATATCTTGACGCGACGTGTTTGAACTGCAAAACGCAACTTCATCATCATAAGTCTGACGGCATATCATCTTTCGTAACTGTGGAGGATATGGTATTAAAATCGAACGAACGGTTACTGGCGTAAGTACACCTTTGGCCACAAGTTCCTTCAATCGAATTATATCTTCCTTACGGCCTAGCTGACTTTCAATATAGCCAGCGTCAATGCCGTCATTCGGTAACGTACCAGACACGCCGATCTTGAAATCGATGGCATTGACACACTTGGCCAAGATATCTCGTAACTTGACTCCGCGAGTTGAATGCGCTTCATCTACCATGACAGCAGTAAAACATTCGAAGAAAGAATCCGGCTTGTTCTGTAATGACTGCCATGTTGAAATGGTAATCTGTTTCAACATGACTTCTTCGCCAATGTTGTTCTTCTTCAAGTTTTCCTTCTGAGCCTTAGACAGTTTGTCGTCAGAGTCCGCATAAATTAACGTACAGTACTTACGAGCATCTTCCCAGCCATAATCATCGTAAAAATCAGAGAACAGCTGCTCGACTAAGTTGGTAGACGGTACGACTATTAATAACTTCTTGTTCTCGCGTGATATTAAGTACCGGGCAATGATGCACATGGCCAACGATTTTCCGGCGCTCGTACACGCTAGTAACGATATGCGACGGCCATTAATCGCTCGTTCAGCCAACTTATACTGGTGTTCATAAGGGATAATCTTGTCACCAGTACGGCGATTATGCAAGTTCAGCGTATTTGCAAAACCGACTACATCGTCACGAGTCAACTTTCCACGGGGCGGTATGAACACATTGTTAATTTCTTTCGTAAGAGTAATCTTAGTTCCAAAGCGTTCATGAACCAAACGGCTGACACGTGGAATCAGCCCAATCGGTAGTAAATGGTCTTTGCGGTCATAAAACGTAACGAATGCGCTTCTAAAACCGTCTTTCACTTGCCATGTCTTTGACTTAGTCTTATCATAAAACGTCATTGAAGCCGATATGAAACTATTAATCATGTAAGCCAGACGATTATCAGATGATTCAATCGCTATATGACACTGTATCGGGTCATAATACTCAAACCGTACAACCGACGGCGCAATTGTAACTTGTTGCTGAGCCATTATTTAAATCTCTCAAAGCAGCACATCTTGTAAAACTGGTTGTTTTCTATACCGTCTCTAGGAGCCGGAAGATATGCCGGAATTAGGTATACGCCGTCCAGCTTAGCAATCGACTCTCCAGACAATGCTACAACAAATCGGTACTTGTATCCACTGTTTATGCGAAAATAGGTCGGATAGAACATGTTAGTCCGTTTTAATCCATTGACATATATATTCCGAAGAGACTCGCCAAATATTTGGACGACCTTTGCGTCATGTTTGCAGCGTCGCATGACCGCATCCACAATTTTGTCTTGTAACGACTGGTCAGCCCAATCATTATGAATCTCAACACCGTCAAGTGTCATGTTGACATTCCATCTACCATTATCAGCAGAATCATAGACGCCCACTCGGATTGTCGCATCAGGGGAAATTAGGGACACCGGGCTTTTCCAGCCAGTGTCCTTCCACCGAAACAAGGATAGTAACTCGATTGTTAAGCAATTTGTGTAAGCCATAATATGACAAGATAGCCATATTAAATTTGAATTGCAAATTATACTAATTTTCCGAAACATATACATGGTGTCCTATAAGGACTGAAATAATGGGACTGATTTTCTCTAAGCCTCATTATGTAAACTAACTCACACTCATTTTTATTGGTGTTTTCCGAAACATTAACATGGTAGAGTATGGGAGTGATGGTAAAACGGCGACTGACTTGTAATTCAAACTGGATTAGGTTACCTTTGTACTACGTAAACGATAAACTCGGCGTAAGACCGGACTGCTGGTGCTAGTTCGATTTTATAAAACATCCTGCAGTGGAGACTTGCCAAGAAATGGAAGGTTTATTAATTTTATGGACGTGATTGACGAAACCCTTAAACAACCTCAAACAACAAAGCGACGTAAGCCGTTTACTGAGTTCAAGATAGAGCTTCCTTCTATGCTCTATAAGGGTTTTATAGCGTACTGTCACGATTTTACGACAACTAATGGACATTCTCCAGCTAACAAGACTTTGCTTGATACTATGGCCTTAGTGCTTTACATGGTGACAAGCCATCTCCGTAGTGACCTTATGACCAATATGGTCGTACAGCCGCAGATTCCACACAAGTATTGGAAATGTCATCTTTCCGCGTCATTGCTCCATAAGTTTCTTGGCGATGGCTACATTATCGCAATCAACAACTTGGTCGAACAAGGTTTTATCGGACGAACAAAGAGTTATGTCAAAGGTGATTCAAACCGTAAAGGTAAGTGCAAGGCTTTCTGGTTGTGTGCCCCTTACCAGAATAGCTATGCGACTTATCTCCAAAGTCGTCTCGATAAAAAGTACACAAATAACGAAGTCGTTGTACGTGGAACAATGTCCAAGTATACGATTACGTCTCCGGTGGTTCTGAAACGTATTCAGAAATCCTTCGATGAACGTAAGCGCGTATCCATGGAAGATCCTGTTGTGGCAATTTGCTATGACGAATTGAGCCATTTTACTGTTGATGCAAAAATTGCCGATGCAAAACTGACCGAAATGGTCGAAAATGGCCAAATTGCTCCGTACAATGCTGAAATGGAACGTGCTAAGGTAGAACGGTTCAATAGTCTGTGTGACGCCGAAGGTGACTTGTATGTAAAGCATGACAAGTATGGACGTATCCATACAAACATCACCAGCATGAAGAAAGAAGTTCGCCATACGGCCTTACGTTGTGACGGTGAATCTGTTGCCGAAGTCGATATCAAGTCGTCCCAAGCCGCTTTCATCATTGCCGTTTTCCGTCGTTACATTGACTTCTACCGTAACAATCTTACGGAAAATCGTGACACATTCCTCCGTTTCAGTCCGATTTGGAACGAAGGTCGTAAAGATGTTGTACTTGACCGCATGGATGCTGAGTTGGAAAAATATCGTACCTTGGTTGCCGAAGGCAAGATTTACGAATTTTTCCAGAGTGAATGCAGCGAAGATGAGGATATTGACCGTCAGTTGACTCGTGACGAGGCAAAGAAAGGAATGCTTTCCTTCTTGTTTTCTCCACTTTACTTTGACGCTAAGCGAGACCCGATTCGTGGCGCAGTTCAGCGTTGCTGGCGTGAACATTTCCCCAACCTTTATAATTGCATGTGGTCGTTGAAGGAACATTGCCATGCGGCTCTGGCATATGAAATGCAGAAGATTGAGAGCAGTTTTGTGTTTGATCAAGTTTGCCCACGTATTATTGGTGAAGTCGGCTGTCATTTCTGCACTGTTCATGACTCAATCATCGTGCCGGTTCAGTATGCTGACCATGTTCGTTGCATCATGGACGAAGAACTGCTCAATCAAGATATTCCGACCCATACGGACATTGAGTATGAATATGAGTACGAAGCGACGTTGCCGATGCGTCCCGACCAGCCGTTCATCGACGAAATGGATAGACGCAAATGCCAACCAGTTGAGCTTGACGCCTAAACTAATGAAATGAACTAATTTCATCAGTAACTAGGTGTACTCAATCGCTTATGTCTCAATATATCCGTATCATATCCATACCAGACCAGTATCAGAATGTAGCTATCGAGAAAAATGGCTTATGCTGTTTGCGAAAGAGTCTGTCAGCGGACATCCTTATATTAAATCAAGATATAGACGATGATATTGACTGTATGACTAGTATGGATTTCACCAGTGTACGTAGTCGGCTTACTATTAAAAAGGGATTCTCAGCCAAGCATCCGTTACCGAACGTCGTTGTTTGGTTACTCAAGAAGCTTGGTATTTATGTGGATCCATGCACGACTATAGTACTTGCCGCATTGTATGCAGAATCTGGTTTTAATGATTATAGCCGGGAAGAATGCGATAAATTGTACTTGAACACGTTGCTGCAATCTATCACTAACGGATTTGTTAAAGCAATTGTTTATGACCTTCTAATGACGGTAATCGGCAATAATTATGTGTGGAACAATTCTTCTGACAAAACATCGGTGGCTACGCTAGAGCCGATATGGAATGTTTAAGGAAGTTCCAGCGGCTCTTCGGTGATGTACTCGTCATCGACGCTGACTTCGTCATCATCGTCATCTAGTGGTACGTCAAACATGGGAAGAGCAGCTTCTTCAGCATAATCAATTAGTTGGCTTGATTTTTCTTCCGAATTAGCCTTGCCGACGATCGGATGTTCTGGTTCGGACGGTTCTTGCTCGTTTGTGACATCAGTTGGCTCGATGTTATCGGCCAGCGAATCTAGTGCTTTCTGGGTTTCTTCAGTCTTGATAACTCCTCCACCGGTAGTGAACAGTTCGATGGCTTCGTCACGAGCTTCTGTATGGTCTTTTGTAAGTTCGGCGGCTTTTTCTTCCGAATTAGCCTTACCAACAATTGGATGCTCTGGTTCGGACGGTTCTTGTGGAGTAGGCTCGATTGGTTGTATTGGCGGTGCGGTTCTGACTTGTTTCATTATGGTCGCTGCATTGGTCAGTATGCCTCCAAGGGCAGCGATTAAGTGGGAACATAGTGCTGGTTTCCTTACTTTCGGCGCGATATCTTCACCATGGTCATCTTTGTCGTTATCGGAATGATGGTCTGCGGACAAACTGTCGTATTGGTGTTTCATCATGTATTTCATGCCGTTCCAGTTGAAGTCTGGACATGAACAGAAACACCGCACGTCCGCGTTTTTTAATATGTTGACACGGTCAGCCAGCCTTGTAGTGGTCTGGGCTAGAGTGAACAAGTTGGTATTCTTTGGTATGATATCGATGAAGCAATGACGCATTACTCCGGGTTCACTTCGAGAAGGAACTTGGAATTCAATCACTGCGTTTCCATCCGGGGCACGCGATACTCCTACGAAATATCTGACCAGTTTCTTTCCTTCATTGAAACGTTTGGTATTCGTCTTCGTTGCGAAGAAGGCGGCATTAGATTCAATGAGGCTCTTTCCGGTGGAAAGGCAGTTTAAGAGTACGTTTTTATCCATACATTAACCAGCTTCGAATATGGAATCAATTTTGTCCTTGTCCATGAAATATGCGTCTTTATTTTTACCAGCGATCGACTTGATGCAGATCATTCCATTGGTTTCGGTGTCTTCGCATACACGTAGGCGTTCTTTTGACGGTCTTGTGCGTGGCGTCAATAGATAGAATGGAGGAACACCGTTGGTTTTTGCAATGTAGTGCTGCAGAATCATGTCCTTTATATTTCTATTGCTATTTGTGATTTCTTCGATACCTTCTGGGCCGAGTTGATCTTTCATATCCTTGTATTCTTGCTTGGACGTATAGCGAGCATAGTAATGCAGTCCTGTTGGGCCGCTTGGTACAAGGATGGTATAGAATTGCTTGAGGTACGATGCTGGGATTTCTACCGGCTTCCCTTCTGGTTGACTGTTGTCTAGATCGCTGGGTTTATTTCTTGAAAAAAATCCTTCGAACAACGGATCATATACTAAGTCCATTGATTCAGCGGCTGGTTTTGCGGCTGCAATGGCGTTTAATGGTATGACGGTGATCATATCATTTTCAGATTTGTCTACCAATTCGTCGCTTTTCACTTTTAGTGGACGTCGAAGCATCGGAATGCCATTTGCGGATGCGGCTAGCTTAATTAGTTTGTATAAGTGGTTCCTTTTATTGCTTTCAAAAAATGCGTTGGTGATGAGAGCTTTTCCTGATGGGGAATTTTTAATACGTCGTATTAGGGCGTCCAATAGTTTGTTACGTCTGTTTTCGTCATCTTCGTGCTGAATTTCATTGATTAGAATACTGTTGAAATTAATTGCTGGATATCCAAAGTCCATGGTTATAGCTTGGTTGCCGAGTTCGATTGGCGACTGGTTGAACCCTTCTGGTATCACAATTGACCCGGATTGTGCGCCGTTACGGTCAGACATATTGGCTCTTTGGTCGTCGTTGACTTGACGAGGCAGTTCAATTTCCTTTCCGGCATTTCTCTCATTATAGGCTTTAACTAGTGTTGGAATCATCTTGTTTTGGACTTCTGCCTTGTTTTTACCTTGACGGCAGCGGTCTTTAATGTAGTTACGCCAACCTTCTGCATTGTTTCCGCGTCCATTGATAATTTTCAATAAGAACCCAGCAAGGGATTCCGCACTGTTGGGATCATTACGGAATCGAAGCTTAAATTCGTTAGCAATAGCGGCATAGTTTTGCTGTACCAACTTATCAAGGTTGGTTGCTTTTTCTGCGGCTGTGGTGTCTGGATCTTTTGGTGTTTCTTTTTCGTCGGTTAGCAGATCAATAATATTCTGGATGTATTCTTGCGGGTTTGCCGTGAATTTATGATAGTTTTCTCTGTCTGAACGAAAATCAGCAATAAGTTGAGTTTTAACATCAGCTTTCATTGCGTCGTCCGGAACCAATGAATTGATTATGTCATTGGTTTTGCTTTCCAACAGAATTTGTGTGTTGTTCATAGTGATACCAAAGTTAGCCTATGTGCTAGTTTATCGGTACTGTTAAGAAAATCCGCCTAATTAGACGGATTTTTCTGTTTCACATGAAACATTACATTTATCTTTGTGTGAAACATTTTATTGTGTTTTGTCAAATAATGTTTCACATGAAACATTTTATCACGTTTCGGCGAATAATGCGTCAGCGGTTTCTGATTCCATTGCGAGACAGCCGCGTTTTCCTTGGAAGATTGTCTTGACCATGGTGCATTTCTTTCGACCGAGGATGACGTTTAATAGTGATCCAAATAAGCTTCCAGACCGTATCGGGCACTTGCTAAACTTGGCGGTCTTAGGTACGAGTATGTAGAATGGCGGAATTCCGTTTTCTTCATCAATGATTTCTGCAAATTCTTCATCGGTCATGCCGTCTGCAAATTTCAAGTACATGCGTTTTGAGGTACTGCTGTAATCAATGACATCGTAGAATGTGGTGAGATAGTCACGCGGTACAGTTAGCGACGGTTCATATGCAGTTTCGACGCTGTAATACTTGAGTGGTGTTACGGATACCTTCTCTCCCGGTTCTGAGTCGATTAAGGTATGCCCATCGATTTTGATATACTTAGGAGTGCATTTAATACCGATATCACTTGCGATAGTGCGTATTAAGGAAAGTGGTGCTGAATAAATCGCTTTCCAGATTCCACCAAATCGCTTTGCGGCGTCTTTAAACATTTGCTTTAACTGACTGTTTTTAATGCTATCGTCAGTCGCGTCCGACTGAATGATGCTAATCATCGGATCACTGCTGAAGTTCAAGAATGGAAACCCGAAGTCGGTAATGACTGGAACATTCCACATGGCCGCATTTCGCTTTAAACCGAATCCAGACGGCATAATTAGCGCGTGGCGTACATTGGCTGCATTTCTAGCTTGTAATGCTATTCCAGACGTGAAATCCAAAGTATCTCGTGGGGTTCGAGATACTGGTGCTCTATAGCCGAGTCTATTATTAGCTGTAGACAGCATGCTTCGGATGCATTTAGTACGACGGACAGAATCTGGCCCGGTCAGTGCATTATATTCACGCGGATGGTCTGCTGGCGCGTTTAATACAACATCGGCGTACGATTTAGCTTCTTCGGACTGTTCTGGAGATAGTGCTAACGTATCAATTTCGTGGTATACGTCAGAATATTCTTCTCGTGGATTTTTAATATCTGGGATTATTATTGACGTACTACCATCGTTAATATCGATATCAGTTGATTTATCGCTAGTACCGATATCAGTTGATTTATCGCTAGTACCGATATCAGTTGATTTATCGCTAGTACCGATATCAGTTGATTTATCGCTAGTACCGATATCAGTTGATTTATCGCTAGTATCG
>JAEEGL014360238.1_pt1 | contig 81243 bp, 70 predicted proteins | sample 9134231 | NCBI WGS metagenome assembly JAEEGL01 (sample SAMN16246548, study PRJNA631951) | gut metagenome | biome: gut microbiome; feature: rumen; material: fiber-attached | host: Bos | place: Iran: Karaj | collected 2018-10 | reverse complement strand
TGAAGAGACCTGGGAAAAGCGTTCCTATAACGACGACATCGCACGTCCGCGCTTCGCCGTCATGGATCCTGCCCTGACCTGCACCCTGCCGGATTACCAGACTGAAGCCGGCTGCGCCGACATCATGATGCACACCATGGAGCGCTACTTCACCAACGGCGGCAACATGGAACTGACGGATGAGATCGCCGAAGCACTGCTGCGCACCGTAATGAAACACGCCGAGATCCTGCACAAGGATCCGGAAAACTATGAATCACGCGCGGAAGTGATGTGGGCAAGCAGCCTTGCACACAACGATCTGACCGGCTGCGGCAACGACGGCGGCGACTGGATGACGCACAAGCTGGAGCATGAACTGGGCGGACTGTACGACGTGGCGCACGGCGCGGGCCTGACCGCCGTATGGGGCAGCTGGGCAAGGTACGTATACAAAAACTGCCTGGCGCGCTTTAAGCGCTTTGCGGTGAACGTGATGGGCGTCGAGCCCTCCGGTTCGGACGAGGAGACCGCCCTCAAGGGGATCGCGGCGCTGGAAGACTTCTTCAGGCGCATCCATATGCCCACCAACCTGAAGGAGCTTGGCGTGAACGCCACGGAAGAAGACCTGGCCACCATGGCGCACAAATGCGCTGTGGGCGTGGACGGCGCGAAAGGCTCCGCAAAGCTTCTGCGCGAAGAAGATATGCTTGCCATATACAGATCCAGCGCACAGGCAGCTTGTGATGAGTAAGCACAATCGTTTTACACATACCCGATGCCGAATACGGCTATGAAGACTGAATCTGAAAGGTGGATACAATGGCAAAGGGAGTTTTATACTGCATGACTACAGTCGTGCCCGGGCTGATTAAGATTGGCAAGACAACCGTAGAGAATTTTGATTCCCGAATGTATAGTTTAGAGCGCAATGGCTATTCAAATGTTGTTGGGCTGAAAAGGCATTTTGCTATCGAAGTCGTAGACTACGATGAAAAGGAGACTCTGTTGGATGAGATTTTCAGCAAGTCTCGTGTACCCAATACTGAACTTTTTGCCCTTGATATAGACCTGGTTGTCCAGTTGCTGTCATCTTTCGATGGGAAACAGATTTATCCCCAGTCTGAATCGAAAGAAAAAGTGTTCCAGAAAGCCACGAGGGAGCGTAAAGTAAAAGCAAACTGGGGAAAGATTCCAGATGGCAAGTATCACCTAAGTGAAACAAAAAAAGGGTTTGGAAAAGTCGACGCAACGATGCGCATTGAAGATGGACTGTTTATTGTTGAGAAAGGCAGCATCTGCGCCCCTGTAAAAGGCGACTGGATGCCGGAGGTCAGAAAGAACGCTGTTATAAAGAACAATATACTCCAAAAAGATGTGGAGTGTAATTCGCCATCCACTGCAGGCTGGATAGCCTTGGGCAGCAGCAACAATGGCTGGGTCTTATGGAAAGATGAAGAAGGCCAGCCTGTTGACATTTATAGAAAAAAAGAAGATGCGAATTAATTCCATAAGTGGTTTGTGAGAGCTAAACCAATTCGCAATTTCAACCAAAAGAAGGTTTCGGGAAGCTTTCGGGCTGCTCAAGCACGAGGCGCATGATCTCCTCGGCGGACATCCATTTTACGCGGCCGGACAGATTGGCCTCGATACGGCGGGCTACTTCCTCAAGCGCCTTCAGGCCCGTGCCCAGGCCGTTTGAGAACAGCGACTGCCAGTGCGCGATCAGGATCGGCCAGCCGCCGGTCTCCATCACGCGTATCATTTCGCCGCCGCGTCCGTCCGAAGTGATCACCCCGTCCGCCACGGAGGAAATGTACGCCGAGGAGGTATCGGTGGTGTCCATGCACTGCCAGAAGTGATCTGACGCGGTGGCGGGCACCGAAACGACGCGCCGCCCGTCCTGGTTCAGGGCCACCCAGGGCTTCGCGTTCGGCCTGTTCCTGAGGTCTCGCAGAAAATACCAGCAGTCCGTGCCGCCGTAAACCTCGTAGTAGGCGCCGGATATGGCGCGTACGTATTCGTCTTCCACTTCGATGCCGAAATCCCAGGGAGATGTCACGCCCGTGGCCAAGAGGCCGGCTTCCTTCAGCAGCGAAAGCGCTCTGGCGATGTATGGCGTTAAGGTCTGCGCGGTCTGCGTGCTGGCCCAGGTGTTTTCGTTTACGTCCAGAAAGCCGCCGTTTTCCAGGTCCACGGTTTTGGCATGGGTAAGCATTTCAGGGCAGATGGAAAAGCTCTTCTGCACCCGCTCGCGCACGACGGACAGCCACTCGTCGATCTCCTCTTTCGCAAAACCGTCAACGTCGTTAACGATGTCGCCGCGCCCGCCGGGCATGGGCACCACCGAGAATTTGCCCCGGATGCCGTAGCGCTCCGTGACGGAAACGAAGTCCTTGAGGAAGCTGTTGGGCACCTCGCTGAGCAGCGGCCTGCCGTCGGCGGTAAAGCGGGAATCGGCGTGCTCGTAGTATACGAATACCCGCGGCGCGGGGTCGTCGATGATGAGGCTTACGGGAATAAAGTCCATGTCAGTTCCTCCCTGATGTGCTTTAGGGCTGTACGGGATCGGACGAAGCATCTTTCAGGTATTCCTTGAGTGCGGTGTATTCCCTGAGGTATGTGCCGCGTCTTTCTTCCTCGGTGGCAGCGTAGGACGCGTGGCGCGAAAAGATATCCACGGCCTCTTTGAGGCTGATCCATTCGGGCTCAAGACCGCGGCGCTTTTCCGCGTCGGTAAGGCTTCTTTGGCCGCTGCCGACTGCCTCGCAAACGAAATAGTGGCTGATATAGCGGTATTCTTCGTAGTATTCGTTAATCGTAAGGAAGTGCCGAAGGGGATTAACGGTCATGCCCGTTTCCTCTGCGGCTTCCCGCACGCAGCAGTCCTCGGGTGTTTCGCCGTTTTCCAGACCGCCGCCGGGGATCACCCACCAGCCGGTCACGCTCTCGTGGCACAAAAGGATCATATTGTCCTTAACGATCACCGCGCGGCTGCCGGCCCTCGTTTTGCTGAAGGTCTCAAAGCGGTTCGCGCCGAGGATATCGATCTCTTTCACGGTGTTCTCTCCTTTCTCATGCATGGTCCAGCAGCCGGAAGAAGGCTTCGACTTCAGCGGCACGGTGTCCCCGGCAGATGATGTGATGGTTGCTGATGGGCCTGTTCAGGAAGTATGAAAAGTCGTCCAGCTTCACTTTGATTTGCGTGCGGCACAGCATTTCATCAAAATCCGTTCTCAGGATGCTGCCTTCCTGCATGAAGTGGCGGCTGAGGTCCCCTTCGCATTTGAACAGCGTGCAGCCTTCCAGGGCAAATTCGCCCTGCACGGCCACGCCGATGCCGGACTCGAAATGGGTGTTCAGGCAAAAGCTTTTGAGCATGGAGGTGGGCGCGGTGCAGTGAGCGAACACGGCGCATCCGGCCTTGGTATCGAAGCGGCTGGGATTGCACATGAACATCGGCTCTTTGGTGATGCTGCCAAGTATCGCCATGGAGAGCAGCGAGGGCATGTCGCCTTCGCAGGCCGCATAAACGCCGAGGCTGTTCAGAATGGAAAGACCGAGACAGCCGGTGGAACGGACGCTGTCCAAAAGATCGAAGCACCGCACGGACACGCCCAAGAGGCCGTACCTTTTTACCAGCCGATCGAAAGCGCCGTAGACGGCAAGCGCCTTGCTTGTTTCGGCGGTATCGAAATCCTGCTGCAGGAACAGCCGGGTATACTCGTTTTCCTCGTAGCGGTCAAGGGCGATCTCGTTCTTCAGCTCCTCCATGGAGATGGAAACGAAGCCCAGGCCGAGCTTTTCCAGAACGGTTTCGGGAGAATAGTCGCTGGCGATCAGCCAGTCGGAAGGCTTCCCGATACAGCCGAGCTTTTTGCCGCGAAGGGACGAAAGGGCGGTCTGCGCGCTGTGAAAGATGCGTATCTGCTGGGCGATTTCGCCCGTATCCCCGTGCAGGATCACGCCGCTGCCGCCGTGCTTCCTTAAGTAGCTCAGTATCTCCATGGACGCAGCCAGGGAATTCGATTCCCCGCTGGTCAGGATAAAGCAGTGCCGGTCCTTCAGCCGGTCGAAGATCTCCAGAAAGTAGCCTTCGCTGCCGCCGGACGCCACATACAAAAGGGCGAAGTCGTCATCAAGGTACTCATCCAGGCTGACCAAATGCATCTTTTCACCCACTGCCTGCTCTATGGAGGCGATAAAGCAGTCCGCGCGCTCTTCCGTGATCTGGGACAGGGGACTGCGTATCCGGTAATAGTCTGTCATGATCGCACCTCGCATTTGAATGTAATTCCGCAACGCCTGCGGAGAAGGCGCGCTGTGCGCCCGAGTCCATTATACCCTGTTCCCGGCGCGGGGTCAACCCGGAAGGATGCAAGCGGGCATTGCGGTTTGTGCCTGCGGGTGGTATAATGCGTTTGGAAACTGACGAAAGACGGAGATGTGTTATGACGGATACAGAACTGTTTGAAAGATTCACCGGCTGGATAGACGTGCATTTTGAGGAACTGACGAAGGATTTGGAAAAGCTGGTGCGCATACCCAGCGTTTCCAGGTACGACGAAAAGGACGCGCCTTACGGCAGGGAGTGCCTGCGGGCGCTTGCGTTTATGCGCTTTCTGGCGGAGAGCTTCGGTTTTCAGACCAACACCGTGGATGACAGGGTGCTGGAGATCTCGGAGGATCTGAGCAAAAGAGGCATCGGCGTATGGTGCCACCTGGACGTGGTGCCGGCGGGGGAGGGCTGGACGTACACCCGGCCGTTTGAACCCCTCGGGCACGGCGACTACCTGATCGGGCGAGGTGCGAATGACAACAAGGGCCCTGCGGTGGCCTGCCTGTATATCCTGAAAATGCTGAAGGAGCTGGGCATCCGGACGCGCAACCCCGTGCGGCTGTGCCTGGGCACGGACGAGGAAAAAGGCATGAGCGACGTACAATACTATGTGCGCACGCAGCCTGCAGATAAGCTGAACCTCGTGGCGGACTGCGGCTTTCCCGTATGTTACGCGGAAAAGGGCATCCTCGAGGCGGAAATCGTGTCGGATGAACCCTGCGCCTGCCTGGAGGAGTTCCGGGCGGGCATGGCCGGCAACATCGTGCCCGACAGAGCCGAGATGCTGATTCGGCCAACAGAAGGCGCCTGCCTCCATAAAGAGGAACTGGGTGAAAATGTAAGCACTAACGCGGAAGGCAGGCTCGTGCGCCTCACAGCCACAGGACTTGCCGCCCACAGCGCCCATCCCGAAAGCGGCGTCAACGCCATCCGGCTTTTGACAGGCGCGGCGCTGAAAAGCGGCCTTCTGGACGAAGGCACGCGGCGCATGGCGGCGTTTTTTGACCGTGTGAACGAAGACTGCCTGGGCACAGCGCTGGGTATCGCCTGTTCAGACGAAGTCGGCGGCGTCACCACCTGTGCGGGCACCATGGCGTTTCTGGACGCTGACAAACGCGCGCGCCTGCACTTAAACATCCGCTATAACGTCCGGTCGGACGCAAAGCAGATGATTGCGGAGATGGAAAGGATCTCAAGTGAAAACGGCTGCTCGCTTCAAAACGTGTCGGTCAGCGAACCCAACTACTGCCCGCCCGATTCGCCGGTGGTAACGAAGCTTACCGATACCTTCAACCGTTTCAGCGGCCTGGATAAAAAGGCGTATCTGATGGGCGGCGGCACTTACGCGCGCAAGCTGCCAAACGCAGTGGGCTTCGGCATGGGCGGCCTGCCAAAGCCCGAGACCGACCTGTTCCCGGAAGGTCACGGCGGTGCGCATCAGAAGGACGAGGCGCTGTATCTGCCCAACCTCAAAAAGGCCATGGCGCTGTTTGCCATGGGCTTGCTGGCGGCGGATAAGGAGATCTGAGCCGGGACGGGATTTGATTACAGGGGAGGAACGCATATGCTCCGATACGATATCTGCTTTCATCCGGACTGGTGGCACAAGCGCGCCGGTATAGACTTTTCGCGCGTCTTTTGGGAAAATGCCGCCTACCGCATGGAAGCGGACGTGCTAATGCGAAAGACTATGTTTGAGTGCTTCGGCGCTTTCGGCCTGGGCGAAAAAGATCCCGCACCGAGGCCGCTTGTGGGCAGCGACTACACCGCCTGCGGCTTTCTGCTCAGCGAAATGCTGGGCTGCCGTGTGGTGTACGCGCCGGACGACGCGCCGCAGGTGCTGTGCGCGGAGCTGGACGACAAACAGGCACAAGCCCTGAAGGTGCCGGACTTCGACGCCTCCGAGCCCTGGGTACGGCAGGAGGAGCAGATGCGCGCGCTAATGAAGGAGTATGGGCGCGTGGAATGCCACCTGAACCTGATGGGTGTGCAGAACATCGCGCTGGACCTTCGCGGACAAGAACTGTTTCTGGACTACTATGACGAAGACAGCCCCGCCGAAAACCTGCTGAACGTTTCCTATCAGACGATGGCGGAGGCTTGCCGGAGGCTGAAACGCTTTTCGCCGTATATCAGCGGCGGCGTGACCAACGTGATCAGCCGCGTCTGCCCGGAGGTGACGCTCACCAGCAACTGCACGGTGGAGATGACGTCGCTTTCCATCTACGAGCGCTTCCTTTTGAAGTATGACTGTCTGCTGGCACAGGAATTTGCGCCTTTCGGCATCCACCATTGCGGGCAGACCATGGAGCACGTGGTTGAGGGATACGCAAAGGTGCCCAATGTCACCTTCGCGGAGGTGGGCGCGTTTTCAGACCTCGAAAAGGTAAAAAACGCCCTGCCCAATACCGTGCGCCTGAACGCCCGCTTCAGCCCCGTCCGGCTGGGGGAGGCGTCGCCCGATGAGATCCGCGCGGAGGTGGCGGACCTGGCGCGCATCGTGCCGGGGCTAAGGCTCAGCATCTCCTGCGCCGGCATAGATTCGTCGGTGCCCGATGAAAAAATCTTCGCGTTCCTGGAGGCCTGCAGGAACGCGTTGGCGGACTGATGCTAAATATGATCCTGTAAACGTGCTGGCGGCTATACCACTTTTCCGGGGTTGAGAATGCCGCTTGGATCGAACGCGGCCTTGATGCCCCGCATGAGCTGCAGCTGTTCTTCGCCGGCGCTTTCCGTCAGAAAGCGCTTTTTCGCGTGGCCGATGCCGTGCTCGCCGCTCACCTGGCCGCCAAGCGCGCGAGCCGCCGCGTACAGGCGCTCCATGGTGTCATCAAGCTTCTTTTTCCATTCGGCTTCGTCCAGACCGTCCCGGCACACGTAGATGTGCAGGTTGCCGTCGCCCGCGTGGCCGAAGGAGAGAATGCGCAGGCCGGCATCTTTGCTGATGTCCGTCATCTGCCTGACGAAATCCGCGATGGCGTTTCTGGGTACCGCCACGTCGCACTCGTCCATGGTGGGGGTGCTGCCCTTGATGGCTTCCAGAAAAGCGCCCCTCGCGTTCCAGATGCTTTCCTTGCGCTCGTCGGTATCCGCCAAAAGCACGTCCTTCGCTCCCAGCGACAGCGCAAGCTCCGTCACCGTGTCCACGGCAGGCTCCAGCGCCTGCATGCTCGGTCCGTCCAGGCGCACCAGCAGGTAGGCGTCGGACGCGGTGTCCGGGAACTGCTTGCCCAGATATGTCTCCGCGCAGGAGATCACGTCGCGCTGCATGAACTCCACCGCCGTGGGATCGCAGCCGCAGGATAGCAGCTTCGGTACCGCCTGGATGCAGGCGTCCAATTCGTCAAAGGGGATCAGGAGCGACAGGTTCACCTTGGGCTCCGGAACGAGCTTGACCGTGAGCCGCGTAAGCACGCCCAGCGTGCCCTCGCTGCCGATCATCAGGTGGAGCAGGCTGTAGCCGGAGGAGGTCTTCACGGTCTTGCCGCCAAGGTGCAGAAGCGTTCCGTCCGCCAGCGCCACGTCCATGCCCAGTATGTAATCCCGCGTCACGCCGTAGCGCACGGCACGCATGCCGCCGGCGTTGGTCATGGTGTTGCCGCCCATGGTGGCGGTCTTTTCGCCGGGGTCCGGGGGATAGAACAGGCCCGTTCCCTCCAGTGCCTTGGGAAACTCCATCAGCAGCACGCCGGGCTCGAGCGTGGCGGTCATGTTCCGCGCGTCCACCTCGAGCACCTTTTTCATCCGCTCGGTGGACAGCACCACGCCCCCGTGTATAGCCACGCATCCGCCGCACAGGCCCGTGCCCGCGCCGCGGGGCGTGACCGGGATGCGCTTATCATTGCAGTATTTCTGAACGCTGCATATCTCTTCCGCGGTCTCGGCCTTCAGCACGGCTTCCGGCGCGAAATGGCCGTATTCGGTCATTTCGTCGTGGGTATAATCCGCCATGAATTCGTCCTGGGTTATCACCCTGCCCGGCATGAGGTTAAGGAAAAACCCGATATCCTCCCGGTCCACGCGTTTAAAAGTGTTCACGGCGTTCCCTCCTTGAGCTTCTGGATCAGGTCCGGCACGACCTCGTACAGGTCCGCCGCCACCGCGATGTGCGCCACGGAGAAGATCGGCGCGTCCGTGTCAGTGTTGATGGCAACGATGCGCTCGCTCATGTTCATGCAGGAGGCGAACTGTATGGCCCCGCTCACGCCGCAGGTGATGATGAGCCTGGGCCTCACGGTCCTGCCGGAGAGGCCGATCTGCCTGTCGTTGCCGGCCCAGCCCTTTTCCACCAGCGGACGCGATACCGCCCAGTCTCCGCCCAGCAGCTCCGCCAGCGTCCTGATCATTTCGAGGTCCGCCTGCTTTTTGAGGCCTCTGCCGCCCACAACCAGCACGTCCGCGTCCGAAATGCTCTTGCGGGCGGGCAGTGCCCTGGAACTGATCAGCCGGATGGGGGAAACGTATACGCCTTTGGGCAGGGGACGGCATATGATCTCGCCGGAGGCTTCCTGTCTGCGTTTGGGCGCGTCCATCACTTTGTAGCGTACGGTGGCGAACTGCGGGCGTGTATTCGCTGTAATGATCTGCGCCATGATGTTGCCGCCGAAGGCGGGGCGGATCTGTACCAGATCGCTGTTTGGCCGAAGCTCGAGCTGCGTGCAGTCTGCCGTAAGTCCGGTATGAAAGCGGGTCGCCAGCCGGGGCGCCAGGGAACGACCCACCAGCGTCGAACCCACCAGCACCACGGAGGGTTTCGTAAGCCGTATCGCGTCCTCCGCGCAGGCGGCGTAAGCGTCCGCCCGGAAGCCGGCCAGCTCCGGTGCGTCGTACACGAATATCTTTGAAACGCCGTAGTGCCTGAGCTCTTCGGCATATGCTTCTGCACCGTCGCCAACGAGGACCGTATTCACTTCGTATCCCAGCGGCGCTGCCAGTTCAAGCGCCTTCCCGATGAGCTCCGTGGATACGGGATGCAGGCGTCCGGCGCTTATCTCCGAATAAACCAGGATGCCCCGCCACTTGGATTTGTCAACTGATTCCGTGCGGGTCTCCAGGCGGATGACGGCGCCGCTCGGGCAGGCTTTTGCGCATGCGCCGCAGGCCCGGCAAGCTTCGTTCAGATGCGCCTTGCCGCCGGAAAGGCCGATCGCGCCGAATGGACAGCTTTTTTCGCAGAGGCCGCAGCCTGTGCATTTGCGTTCAAGAACGGCTATCTTTGCCATGGCGGCCTCCTTATACGAACTTCCAGTCTTTCAGCTGCTTCAGCAGCCTGTCCGCGCAGCCTGCCCCGGTCCAGGTTTGGCGGGAAACGCTCCTGTCCGGCGGGAATATGCGCTCCACCTGCGTGGCGCTGCCGCTCAGGCCGTAATGGTTTTCGTCCGTGTCCGGAAACGAGCCGAGGTCCAAGATGTGCACCGGCCTGTCCTTTACTTCACGCACGGTCTTCAGCGAGGGCAGGCGGGGCATGTATATGTCCTTCTCCACGGTGATCAGGCAGGGGAAGGGGATGTGCACGGTCTCCACCGTGTCCTGAAGCCGCTGCTCGGCGTCCACGCCGTCGCCGTTCAGGCTCAGGCGGGACACCCAGGCCGCGTGGGGTATGCCCAGATGCTCCGCCACGGCGGGACCTACCTGGGCGGTATCGCCGTCGGTGGTCTGCCGTCCGCAGAGGATCAGCTCGTAATCGCCCGTGCTGCGTATCGCCTGGCTCAGGGTATAGCTGGTGGCCAGCACGTCCGCGCCGCCCAGCCGGCGGTCCGAAAACACGTAGCCGTCGTCCGCGCCCATCATGTAGGCTTCGCGCACCACGGCTTCCGCCTGCTTCGGCCCCATCGTGCCCACCGTCACCTTAGCCCCGCAGGCTTCCTTCAGCCGGAGCGCCGTCTCCAGTGCGTACAGGTCGTAGGGGTTGAGCTTGCCCGAAACGCCCGAGCGCTTCAACACGCCCGTGCGCTCGTCCACCTCCACCTTGCTGGTGGCGGGCACCTGTTTGATGCATACGAATATATTCATGCCTGGCTTCACTCCTGCAGAAAATGTATCGGGCAAGTTCTTTCCGTCTGACTGTTATAACGGTATTATAACCTGAAAATCGACACAATACAATAGACGGCGGCAATTATATGCGTTCCGAGGCGTTTTGGTGTTCTCAACCCGCTTTTTCGCGCTTGACAGAAGCGAATGAAACTGATACAATTTTACACAGAATTAATAGCTGTTGTCTGACGTACCCGGACGCTTTCAAAGCAGGGAGGGACAAAGCATGTTTGCTGAGATTCCGCGATCACCCGACGGTAAGCGAAACTCTGTTTACGGCCCTGTCAGGCATGGCTGACAGCGCAGCATGTTTTGCTGCGCTTTGCTTTTTGTTTCACCGACCGACAAAGGAGGTAAACGTCATGACGCGAAAACGCTTCTTCGCTGCTGCCCTTGCGCTGCTTATGCTGCTGGGCATTCTGCCCGGCCTTAAGCCAGTGGCACAGGCCACCGCAAGCTACGGCGAGCACACCCACCAATGGGTGGCCTCCCCCGACCGTCGGGAGCCCACCTGTACCGAGACAGGCATGGCTTATGAATACTGCTCCATTTGCCAGCAGGATCGGCAGCGCGTGCTTCCCGCTCTGGGGCACCACTTCCCGAAGGAAAAATGGAAGACCGAAAAGGAACCCACCTGCACCGAGCCGGGCCAGGAGGTCAACCACTGCACCCGCGTGAACTACGGCAGGATCTGCGGCTATGAGTGGCGAAGGGAGCTGCCGCCCCTGGGGCACGACTGGGGTGAGTGGTATGTGTTCAAGCCTGCCGCACCCGGCGATCCCGGCATAGAAGAGCGCAAGTGCAGCCGCTGCGGGTTGACGCACCAGCGTCTCTTCTACGTCGGGGAAGATCCCGATGAGGTCAGGATCATACTGAACGTCACCATCGCGAACAAGCAGCTCACGTATTTGGAAGGGGAATGCATATCGTACGTATACGAGGTCACGAATATCAGTGACGTACCGCTGTACATCCAGTACGTGTACTACCTGAACCCTGACGGCACCTACGGCGCGACCGACGGCCCGCGCGGCGCGACCGTTCCCGCGGGAGAGACGAGGTACTTCTACGACGATGTGCATCAGGTCAAAAAGAGCGATATCGAGGACTATTCCCCGACTTTCGTGCGCAGATTCGAGCTGTTCGCTTATCGGTCCGCATCTGACGCGTCCCAGGAAAAGGACAGGGTCAAGAGCAACGGCTATGTATATGTGGATGCCCACATAGGCGACGCGGCCCTGGCGGACAAGCTGTTTCTGGACGCCACGCTCATCGTTCCGCAGCCGTACTATCTCGCCGACGATGAAGCCCTGTTCAACGTCAGCATAACCAATAATTCGGACGAAAAGATCACTGTGGAGGACACCTGGATCAAGCTGCCCAGCGGAAACTCGTATTACTATTGGGATATCCAGGACCTCGAAGCGGGCGAGACGCAAAGCTTTGTGTTGGATTACATGGTGGAACAGAACGAAATCGATCTGAGTACGGGCGAAATGCGCATCGAATTCCAATGCTTCGGCGGGCCGTCCAAAGCGGATCTGGGAGACTTGCCCTACATCTACAGCAACATCGACGTGTGCATGCTGCCCCTGGGTGAAGAAGACATCGGCGACATGGAACTGATCGTCGAAAAGTCCATCAAGGGCGTAGACGAATACGAAGCCTATCCCAGCTATACCGAGGGCGAGGTCGTCACTTTCTGCATAGACGTCAGCAACGCGCAGGATTATCCGCTGTACGAAGTGGTGATCACCGACAGGGACAGTTATGGCAGCACCGTCGAGCTGGATTCCTTCGCGGTGTTCGGACCGCACGAGAGCAGGCACTATGAGCTCACCCATACGGTGACCGCGGAGGACTGCGTGAACGGCCTGTACGAGAACACCGCCATTGGCGAATGGTATTCCCGGGAAGAGGACATCGGGGTCGAAGAAAAGAACCTGATCGACGACACCGTAACCGTGGAGACCTGGTACGAGCAGGGCGACATGGAGCTGTACATCACCAAGGAAGAGATCAGCGCGCCCCTGAACGGCTCATTCTACACGGAAGGCGAGACCGTCATCTGCCAGATCGACGCCTGGAACTGCCAGCCCTATCCGCTGTATAACGTAACCGTGGACGACAGGGATGAGGAAGGCATACTGCCCCTGTACTTCGGCGATCTCGCGCCGCATCAGACGGTTCACTACGAGGTGACCCATACCATAGACGCCTCGGATATCGAACGCGGTTACTACGAAAACACGGCCTACGGCAGGTGGCAGTCTGACGATGATGAGGATGGCGATATCTGGGAGATCACCGATACCGTCCGAGTGCCTGTAGGAGAGCCAGCGGATGAGGTCACCGTGATCAAGCAGGAAATCTTCGTGCCTGCGAACGGTTTGTACTATGTGGAAGGTGAAGACGTGACCTACACGGTCTTCATCACCAACAACACGGGAAGCCCGATCTACGATATCAAGCTGTATGACGAGCTGCTGGACGAGACCCAGGATTACGAAGTATCCGCGTTGCCGATCAAACCCGGCCAGACGTTTGAAGTGCAGTATAGCCATACCGTCACGCAGCTCGACGTGCTGGCGGGATATATCGTAAACGTCGCCAAAGTGAGCTGGTCGCAGAGGGACGTTACGCTGGTGGGCACAGTGGACCGCTCCGCAGCCTGGACAAACGAGGTCATCGTCCTTACGGGCGGGGAGCCGCCCGTGCCGAACCCCGGCAAGGTGACGCTCACCAAAGCCGAGGTGGGCGGCCCCGACAACGGATCGTATTATGAAGTGGGCGAAGAGATCCTGTTCCTGGTGACCATCACCAACGACGGCGGCTACACCGTTGAAAACGTCCAGGTGGACGATCCCATCTTCCCGGACGCCGAAGACATCGTGCTGGAGAAGGGCTTTGATCTTGGGCCGGGTGAGAGCCGCGGCTACTTCGTACACTATCACGCCACGCAGGAAGACGCGGATGACGGCTGGGCGCTCAACGAAGCGGAAGCCAGATACTATGATCCTGTGCTGGGTAAAAAGGTGGATATATACTCAAACACCATCCTGGTGCCGGTGGGACAGCCCGGCCCTGAACCGTCGGTCAAGCTTTCCAAGATGGAAAACTCTTTTCCCATCAACGGCATGTACTATCGGGAAGGCGAGGATATCGAGTACCGCTTCGTTCTCACCAACGATTCGGACGAGCCCATCTACTATGTGGGCATCTACGATCCGCTTCATGAAGTCGGGGGAGAGATCGCTCCCATATACAAAGTCTCTGTCCTGGGCCCGCACGAAAGCGTGGAGTGCTTCTTTACCTACACCGTCACCAAGGACGACGTGGACAACCTGACCGACATCATCAACCAGGGCCTGGCGGAATACTATCCCGACCCTGAGGATGAGGATCATACGGTGTTCTCCAACACGGTCATCACGCCTATCGGAAAGGATGTGCCGCCGGACCCCGAAGAACCGTATATCGACATGAGCGTCACCAAGACGGCGGTCAACGCGCCCGCCAACGGCAAATGGTATGTGGAAGGCGAAAACGTCGGCTTCCTCATCACCTTCACCAACAAAGGGGATGTGCCGCTGTACCTGACGGACTATATCGATGAAGTATTCAACGACAAGGGAAGCGCGTCCACGACCGTGCCGCTGTCTGATCAGGTCGTGCCGCCGTATTCTTCCGCCACGTTCTTCTATTCGTACTGGGTCACCAAGGACGATGTGGACAGCGGCTATATGCGCAACGAAGTGGAGTTCTGGGCCTGGACAGAAGTGGACCCGTACGGACGCATAGACTTCTATCCCTATGCCGAGGTCACGGTACAAACCGGCCCCGGCCCCGAACCTGTGCCGCCGCTTGCTGCCTATAAGTACGAGACCAGCACGCCGAAAAACGGCTGGGCCTACACCGAGGGCGAGCAGGTGGAATACGACATCGTGCTGTACAATCCCGGCAGCCGGGTGTACAAGGATGTGGAATCCTACGACATCCTCCTGGTGGACGTGCCCGGCTTCTGGCTGAACTACCATGAGAAGCTTGACTCTGCACCCATCGTGGAGCACGTGGCGTATTTGGTTACGGAGGCAGACGTGACCATAGGTTATATCTACAACATCGGCTGGTTCACCATGGAGGACGAGGACGGAAACGTCATCACCGTATACTCCAACGAGCTCATCGTGCAGACCACCGACAAAACTGACCCGCCGCAGCGCGGCGGCAGGACCTGCTGCGAATACGTGCTCGCCGCCGAGGGTGAAGGCGCGGCCTCCTACACGAACGACTTCTGCCTGGAGCATTCCATGATCGAAGCCACCGTGCAGAAGCTGCTGAAGGACGCCGAAGACGGGCAGGCCGAAGCGCGCGCCTGGGCCAGGGCCCAAGAACTGTGGCGGCGCTCCCTGGACGCCGAATACGAGCGGCTGATCAAAGCAGCGGACGGAGACCTTAAAACCGCGCTGGAGAACGACAGGCTGGTGTTTAAAGCATATCTGGAGGCGCTGAAAGAGCGCCTTGAGGCGGAAGAACCCGGCACAGCGGACATAGATAAAACGCTCGCCGAGCTTCTGCGCGACAGGACCTGCGAACTGTGCTCTGCCTTCGGGCACGCCCCGGCGCAGCGCAGGGACTTAAGCGGCAAGGCTGCGCACGAACAGGCCCGCGTCAGCGCGTCCATATGCGGTGTGGAATTTGCTTCAAACGGCAGCGTGATGTACACCAAAGCGCTGAACGTCTGCGACAGGCACCTTCCGCTGGTAAAGGCGGCAGGACGTGTGCTGGCGGCCGCCGGCGAAGACGAAGAACTCCTCACCCTGGCCTGGGGCAGGGCGGATGCAATCTGGCTCAGCGCGCTGGACGGCCTGTATTCGGACATGGCAAAAGAAGCTTCGCCGATGCTGAAACACCTGATCCTGAAGGAGCAGGCCTCTGTCAACGCCTTCATCCGGGTGCGGACGGAACTGTACGCCCACCTGTATCCGGACAGCTCGGCGGCAGTAAAGGAACTGTCTGCGGAGCTCAAAAAGCAGGCGGCCATGGCGCTGTGCCAATAAAAGAATGACGTTTGGCAGACGCATCTGCCGATCCGCCTGACATGCCGCCGCGGAGGGGACCGGACAAAACCGGGCCCCTCCGTCTTCGGCCTCCTGCCGAAAGTATTTTCTGCGGGGAATGCAGAGGCTTTGCCTCCGGGTTTGCGGCATGGCCCGCTTTGGTGTATAATCCATTTTGTAATGATGCAGGCATAACGCCGGCTGGTTCGGAAGCGGCGGAGGGGGGAAGCATGTTCGATTATGACAAACAGCGCATCGAGGCGCTGAGGCTGGCGGCCATCGAGCCCGTGATCTGCTATGACGGATTTTACCTTGCGTTCTTTGAGCGCTGGGCGCGGAACGGGGATCTCCCGACCTTGGAAGAGCGCTACGCTGACGCCTACGTACACGCGTTTGACGGCATGGAGCCGGTCATCGACGAAAGTGAACTGATCGTGGGCAAAGCGTCCAACCCTCTGCCTGCCGGGGACGCTGAACGCTGGCAGGAAATGCGTGCATCTTACGCCGATCCGCTTGACATCCGCTTCGGGCAGGATTCCCACATGGCCGTAGATTATGAACTGCTTTTGCGGGATGGCATACAGGGGATCGTGCTGCGCATCGAAGGGCTGCTTTCCGCTCAGAAGGATGAGGACAGGCGCAGGTATTACAAACTGTGTGCGGCGTGCCTGAAGGCGGCAGCGTCCTTTTCAGACCGTTATGCCGATCATGCTGCCCGCCTGGCGGAGGCATGTGAAGACCCTGTACGCAGAAGTGAGCTGACTTTGGTCGCGGAAACCTGTCGGCGGGTCCCGAGGCTGCCGGCGCGCAGCTTTTACGAGGCGGTCCAGTCGGTGCATTTCATGACGTTCTGCCTTTCCATGAACCCGTACCGCTACTTTTCCATGCAGCAATTCCAGCTGGGACGGCCCGACCGTTATCTCTATCCCTATTACCGCGCTGACCGGGACAAAGGCTGCCTCACCGACAGCGAAGCCCAGACGCTCATGGACTGCCTGGCCATCCAGATCAACAACCGCGTTCCCCACGGCCTGTCCAGCGGCTACATGCTGGGCGGACGCGACAAGGACGGGAATATCGTTTTCAATGAGCTGACCCGGATGGGCATGCAGGCGATCGACGACATACGCCTCGTGTATCCGTCTGTGGGCCTGTGCTGGACGGACGGCATGCCCCGTTCCCTGCTGCTGGAGGCGTGCAGGATCCTTTCCCACGGGCGCTCCCATCCAGCCATTTTCAACGACGACGTGATCAGCGCAGGCCTAAAGGAGTACGGTGTGCCCGGGGAAGAGGCGCACGATTATATCCACAGCACCTGTGTGGAGATCACGCCCATCGCATCCAGCAACGTGTGGGTGGCAAGCCCCTACACCAATATGCTTAAGCTTTTGCTTGATCTGCTGGACAGGGAGTGGCCCTCCTTTGACGAGCTTGTGAGTGCGCTGCTTGAGCGCCTTGACGGATCCATACAAAGGAATTTCGAGGTACAGAACGGCTACCGCCGCCAACGGGCGGAACGCAGCGTGAACCCGCTTCTGTCCTGCCTGGTGAACGACTGCCTTTCCCGCGGTACGGACATTGAGCGGGGCGGCGCCAGATACAACTGGATCATGCCCAGCTTCGTGGGCATGGCGAATCTGGTGGACTCGCTGGAAGTCATCCGCCGCCTCATCTTCGAAAAGCGTGAGCTCTGCTTTGAGGAGCTGCGCAGGATGCTGGATGCCGATTTCGAGGGCTTCGAAGCCATGCGGCTTAAGATGCTTTCGGGCGTGGACAAGTACGGCAACGATGTGGACCGCGTAGACAGCCTGTTTACCATGCTGGTAGACCATATCGTTCAGGAGTGCCGCCGCTATAAACCGATGTTCGGCGGCGCCCGCCTGATCCCCAGCGTGTTCTGCTGGGTGATGCACGAGCGCTTCGGTCGGCAGACGGCTGCCTCGCCGGACGGCAGGCACGCCGGCTTCCCGCTGGGCGACGGCTCGGGACCATGCCAGGGCAGGGAGAGGAACGGGCCCACGGCGTCGATCCTCTCCAGCACCAAGTGGTCCCACAAGGAGCTGATCGGCGGGGTGGCTGTGAACATGAAGTTCACTAAAAAGACGTTCACTTCGGATTCCTGCGAGAAGGCGGCTGCCCTGATCGAGACCTACCTGCGCCGGGGCGGCTTCGAGATACAGATCAACGTGGTTGACCGTGACACGCTTTTGAAGGCGCAGGCTGAGCCGGAATCCTACCGGGACCTGGTGGTGCGCATCGGCGGATACAGCGATTATTTCGTCAAACTCTCGCCGCAGATGCAGAGCGAAGTGCTGCAGCGCACGAGCCATGAGGTCTGAAGCATGAAGGGGACGGTATTCAACATCCAGCGCTTCTGCCTGCACGACGGTCCCGGAATACGCACGGCGGTGTTCTTCAAGGGCTGTCCGCTGCGCTGTGCGTGGTGCCACAATCCGGAATCGCAGCTGAGCCGGGCAGAGATATTCTATAAGCCGGACAGCTGCCTCAAGTGCGGCGCGTGCGTACAGGCCTGTCCAAAAGGTCTGCATGCGGTGTGCGGACCGGTGCACACGTACGACCGTGCACTGTGTGAGGCCTGCGGCGCCTGCGCGTCCGTCTGCCCGGCGGGAGCTTTGGAACTTTGCGGGCGTAGGATGGAAACAGAAGAGGCGCTTTCCTGTGTGCTGCGGGACGCAGAATTTTATACGTCAAGCGGAGGCGGGCTGACGCTTACCGGCGGCGAGCCGATGGCGCAGCCGGGATTTGCGCTGGAGCTTGCCCAAAAAGCCCATGAGGCCGGAATACACGTATGCGTCGAGACCTGCGGCCACTGTGCCGCAAAGCACCTTGCAGGCATCGTGCCGTATACGGATCTGTTCCTGTACGATTTCAAGCTCGCAGACGGCGAAGCGCACAGGCGCTGGACCGGCGCGGACAACCGCCTGATCTTGCAGAACCTTTCGCTTCTGAGCAGGGCCGGGGCGGATATCGTGCTGCGCTGCCCGATCATTCCGGGCGTAAACGATACGCGCGGGCACATGGAAGACATCGCCCGTACGGCGCATATGAATCCCGGCATCCGGCAGATCGACCTGGAACCGTACCACCCGCTGGGCATAGAAAAATGCCTTCGCTTAGGCCGCGAAGCCGGCTATGACAAAACTGACTTTTTAAGCCCCGCGAAGCTGGAACCGCATGCCCGGTGGCTGAAAGACCGCACAGGGCTGCCAATAAACGTCGCCTGATACGGCAACAGATCCCGGCTGCGTGAACGTACACGACCGTGAAAAGCAAACCGGGAAAAAGCGACGCAAAAAAGGGACTGCTGCAAAATAAGCGGGTGGCTTTACCAATGTATGCAGCAGCTTCTTTGATATCTGGCCTTACTGCGTTTCGTCAAAAGTGAAGTTAAACTTGAATTAAGCCGCCTGCCGGCGATCCCAAAGGGCCGCAACGTGTGCTATAATCCAAATGCCGTTCGCAGCGGGCGGCTAAGACGAAAGGAGATGTGTACTGTGAAAAAGCTGATTTCTCTCGTGCTGTGCTGTGTGCTGGCGCTGGCCTGCCTGTCCGCCCCGGGCGAAGAACTGAGCGTCACCGGTAAGGTGACCGAGGTCGAAAAGTACGGCCACGCGCTTTTGGACGTCACCATTGAGGACTTTACCGCCCTGGGCTTTGAACTGGGCGACATCGTGACGGTGAAGGCGGGCAGCTTTGAAGGCGACATGCCGTACTTCAACGGCTATTACGTGGACAAGGGCGAATACATGCTGCGTGCCTATCCCGGCCACACCTGCATCGCCGTGTGCATCAACTACGGCAAGTTCGCCGAGACCGCCGGCATCGGCGTAGGGGATCAGGTTACCGTGACCCTGAAGGAGAAGGCCGGCGCCCTCACCCTGCAGCAGATCAACAACCTGGTATACACCAACGACCCTGCGGATTATGACAGCGAAGAGGCTTTCGCCAACTTCCGCATCGTAACGGCAGGGAAGCTGGGCTACGGCAATCTGGTGCGCTCCGCGTCGCCCATCGACAACAAGAACAACCGTGCCCTGATCGCCGACAGGCTGATGACCGAGGCCAACGTGGAGACCGTGATGAACATGGCCAATACCGAAGAGGAACTGGCTGCCCTGCTGGCGCTGGACGAAGCCGCGCCCTATTACAGCGAACTGGCTGCCGTGGGCCGCGTGATCGCGCTGGGCATGCCGGTAAACTTCTCCTCCGACGAATTCGCCGAGGGCATCGTGAAAGGTTTCACCTTCCTGTCCGATAACGCGCCTCCGTACCTGGTGCACTGCACCGAAGGCAAGGACAGGGCAGGCTTTGCCTCTATGCTGCTGGAAATGCTGATGGGCGCGTCGCTGGATGAAGTCGTAAGCGACTATTTACAGTCCTACGTCAACTATTACCACATCGATCCCGAGACCGAATCCGAGAAGCTGAACATGATCGCCGAGAAGAACGTGCTGGAGATGATCCGCACCGTGGCGGGCCTTGAAAAGGGAGCCGCTGTGGCGGAAGTGGACCTGGCTGCCGCCGCCCGGAACTATCTGCTCAGCCACGGCATGGAGGAGCAGGCGCTGCTCACACTCATCGAAAAGCTGGGATAAGCGCGCTGGCCGTCCGGACCGGACGAGTAAGGCATGATGGCTTTTTACGGATAAAACAAGAATACAACACGTACCCCGGATCAACCGATCCGGGGTACGTGTCTAAAAATCACGCCTTTATCCCGGCAGTATCACGCCGATGCGGGTGCCGATATCCTCGCGGGAAAACACGTCGAAATAGCCGTTGTGCTTTTCCACGATCCATTGGGCGATGGAAAGGCCGAGGCCCGTGCCGCCGGTGGAGCGGGTACGGGCCGGGTCCGCGCGGAAGAAGCGGTCGAACACATGAGGGAGATCCGCCTCCGGGATGCCGATGCCGTTGTCCTGCACTTCAAAGCAGGGCAGACCCTCCTTGAAGCGGGCACGCAGGGTGATTCGGGCGCCGGGCTGCGTGTACTTCACGGCGTTGTCCACCAAAATGCGCATGGTCTGCTTGAGCATATCCGCGTCGCCCCGCGCCGGCACGGGCTGGTCCGCGTCCAGTTTCCAGTCGCGGTCCGGGCAGATCATGCGCGATTCGTCGCAGACCTCGTTAAGCAGGACAGACAGGTCCACGTCTTCGATGTTCATCTGGTTTCTGCCGGCGTCGCCCCTGGCCAAAAACAGAAGCTGCTCGATCAGCTTTTTCATGTGCGCCGATTCGCTCTGTATGGCGGCGATGCCTTCGTCAAGCACTTTTTCGTCCGATTTTCCCCAGCGCTGAAGCATGTCGGCGTAGCCCTGTATGACGGAGATGGGCGTTCGCAGTTCGTGGGAGGCGTCCGATACGAACCGGCCCCGCTCCTGGATGGACTCGTTCATCCGGGAGAGCAGGTCGTTGATGGCTTCCTCCAGGCCCCGCAGCTCCTGATCGCCTGTCTTCAGCTTTACGCCCGGATTTGTGGGTTTCAGGGTGCCGATGGCGTTTTCAAGCTGCTTAAGCTTCTGCTGGTCGAAGCCCGCGCTGCTGATCTCGTGCGCAGTGAGGGCCATGCGCTCCATGGGCTCGATGTAGCGCCGGACCTTTTTCCGGGCGGCGCGGCGCGCAAACAGCAGGCTGAGCAGCTCCACGCCCGACAGTATCGCCCATGAGACCCATGAAAGCCGCTCCATGCGCCCCAAGCGCATCAGCACGATGAGGGCGATGTCGGCGTCGAACAGCACGAACGCCGTTCTCAGCGTCCATGAGCGCACGATGCGGTTCGAAATAGAGCGGTCGCGCTTGTCCTTTTTCATGCTTCTTCCTTAAGTACGTAGCCTACGCCGCGGACCGTATGCAGCAGCTTCTTATCGTGATCTTCGTCGATCTTGTTCCTCAGATACCGCACGTACACGTCCACCACGTTGGTTTCACCCAGATACTCGTAGCCCCAGACCTTTTCCAGCAGCTGTTCGCGGGTGAGCACGTAGGTCTTGTTTTCCAAAAAGTATTTGAGCAGCGCGAACTCGCGCCCGGTGAGCTTGATCTCGCGGCCCGTGCGCTCCACGCGGCGGCGCGCGGCGTCCATCGTAAGGTCGCCGCAATACAGCTGGCTGTCGGCGCCGCCGTCCCCGGCATTTTTCCTAAGGGCGGCCCGGATGCGCGCCAGAAGCTCCTCGATGGAAAACGGCTTGGTCACGTAGTCGTCCGCGCCGGTGTCCAGGCCTGTCACCTTGTCCATTACAGCATCCCGGGCGGTCAGCATGATGACCGGCGTATGAGAGCTGCGCCTGAGCCTTCTGAGCACCTCCAGGCCGTTCAGACCCGGCAGCATGATGTCCAGAAGGATCAGATCGTGCTTTCCGCTTTCCGCCATGTCGAGGCCTGTGCGCCCGTCAAAGGCCTTATCCACCTGATAGCCCTCGTGGGTGAGCTCAAGCTCCACGAAGCGCGCCAGCTTTTCCTCGTCTTCCACCAGCAGGATCTTTGCCATAGTCTCCCTCACTGCGCGCGGGGCGGCCGGACTGAGCCGCCCCGCGCAGGCGTATTATTGGTCGTCCTCTTCTTCCGCTTCCGTCTTGCCCAGACGGCTCTCCACCGCGCTGGCCGCCTTGTCCTGGGCGGAACCCATCACGTGGTTCACCCGCTCGCTGATGTCCGGGCCCCTGAAGGAGTAGCGCGCCTTCAGGAACAGGCCCGCGAACATCACGATCATCGAGAAGGGCCAGAAGCATATCATCAGAAGCACCATCACGGTGATCGGCATCGCGATCAGCTCTTCGCCCTTGCGGGTGATGACGAACTGATTGATATTGCCTTTGTGCAGCACGGCCTTGATGCGCTCCCAGACTTTGGCGGCCTTGCCTGCGGCATCGGCCTTGTCCTGGCCGACCTGCCAGAAGGATTCCTTCTTCTGGGTCGTGTACTCCCGGGCGATCTGCTCGCTGCCGGTCTTGCCCTGCTTTTCCAGAAGGATCAGCGCGTCCAGCATGTCCCAGTCGCTGGCTTCCAGAGCGTCCCTGGCGTCGGCAAAGCTCACATTGGCCCTGGCGCTGAGTCTTTCGATCATTTCAAACTTTTCCATGTCATTTCCTCCCCGGCGTTTTGCCGTTCATGTTTTGCTCCCTTGGAATACGCATATCATAACACGGCAAGATGAGAATAAAAGGCCGGGTCCATTAGAATACGATGAGAAATCCGCCATGATCCTCTAACCATCTGCGGGGCATATTCGCTTAAGAAGCGGCTCCGCCATTCATCCTGCGCGCCCGGCGGTACCGAAAAAGTGCAGGATGTTCATGTCCTCGTTCGTCTTGCTGCCGTGGGCTCCGCGCCCGCCGGGAATCGGGTGCTGGCCGTGGTCTGGGGAGTAACTCAAAAGCGTGCGGTGCAAGCCTGCATATGCTTCCATGGCCTCCGCCAGCCGGTGAAACCCTTCTGCCTCGATGGCGACGGCGTTGAGGGCCTCCCTGGATTCCGGACCGTAGGCGTGGGCGGCGTTGTCGTATTCGAAAGTGTGGATACTGATCAGATCGAACTCGTCGGACGCGATCAGTTCAAGCGCTTTTTCCTGGATCTCCACGGCGTTCGCGCATTCGTAATACGGCATGCTGCGCCCCGAAAAGATATGCAGAAAGGTGGAATCCGTCTGCGCAACGATCGCGGGCTTTTTCCCCATGCCGAGAAGTACGTCGTACAGTGTGGCACAGGTCAGCTGCGGCCGCACGTAGGTCTGTATGCCGTGTCCCGCAGGGTCGAGTCCCGTATACATGGACGCGTGCGCCACGGGCGTTACCGACTCGACTGTACTCAGAAACGGTATCGCCATGGCGGTATGGGCGTACACCGGCGCGAACAGGTCGGTGTACTGCTGCCAGATGTACTGTCCCACCGCGTCCGCGTGGTACAGCACGGCCCGATCCGCTGTTCCGCACAGCCTGGTCTTCAGAATGTCGCTGATCCACCTGATGCCAGGGGCGAAACTGTCCGTTAGCGGGATGCCCATGCAGTCCGCCACGATACCGGCAAAATGCTTCAGCGGATAATGATTGAAATGTTCGGCCATGTTCGGTTGCTCCTTTATGCTGGCTTTTGTCCGCCCGAACTGTGCCCGGAACGGAGCGCATTTACCACCGGTAGACGGCGTCTATCGTTTTTCCGTCCCGCATCCGGATCACAAAGTTGCCCTGCAGCAGTTTCTGTCCTTCGCCGTCCCGGTACATGAGGAAAAAAGTCGAAGTGAGATATCCGTTCAGGCACCGCGCGTCGTAGATATTCACATATACCAGCTCCAGCGGTCCGGTCAGAACGATCTCGTTCTTTTCAAGCGCGCCCTGTATGATCTCTTCCGTCTTTGCGCGGAAAGCACTCACGGCTTCCGACACTTCCTGCAAACGTGATTCTTTATCCGGGTAGATCCCGCTTGCGGGAACAGCGTCTCTGAGAAGCGGCTCAAGAACGGGACGCCCGGCAGTGCCGAAATCGTACAGGCCGGCGCGGATGAGCGCGTTTGCCATGAGCGCGCCGGTATAATAGCAGGATATCCGGATCGGAAACAGCTGTTCCGGTTTTGTCATCACCGCCCGCATGCGGTCCGCGAGCTCTTTGGCCTTCCCGGCGTCCAGCTGCTTAAGCACCTGCCATTCCACGTAATTGGCAGTGCCTTCGATCTCTTCTGTTCTGAGCTCGTAGCCGAACGCGTAGGGAAACCTTTCGCTGCGCAGCCGGCGAAGGGACAAAAGCTCCCGGAAGGCGTCACTGTCAAAACTGTCCATAAGGGACAGAAGCAGCCGGTTTTCCCGCATCTTGAGGGAAAGGTTTTTGGCGTCGTATTCGTATCTGAACAGGGCTTCGAGTTCGTTGGGCCAGCAAGACCAGCCCTTCAGGCCCTGATAGCCGTGGAACATCTCGTGAACCATCTTGGAGGTCAGAACGGGCAGGGGGATATCTTCCGTCATTTTCCAGATGGCGATCTGCTCGCCTTCGTACACGATGGATGTGTTGGCGCAGAAGGCGTCGGTCTTTTCGATGTACTTTCCGTCGAAAAAGCAGTTTTTGTCGTCGTACAGGGCGAATCTCAGCGGCTCGAAACCCGGCCAGATGCTGCCGAAGTCAAGCCGGGATATGCTTTCAGAGACCGCAAGGTGCAGCGATTTAAGATCCATCTGTGTTCCTCCCCGTAGACGATCATAAACTCCGGTTTCGGACAAGCGGAGTCGGCGTAAAAGACCTCCGTGCTCTATTCCGCCACGAAGCTTACGCTTCCGCCTGCTGCCGTGCTTACGTTCAGGTAGTCGGACGAACCGATCCGCTCCGTCTTAAATGGGGTCTCCCTGCCGTTGATCCAAAGCCTGGTGAATCTGCGCCCTTTTGGCAGGAGCATGTGCGCGTGTATCCGTTTTGCCGGCGAAATGACGTCGTATCGCATGCCTTCGTCCGTCAGGATATAGCGAACGTCCACCAGCGTCTTATTCACTTCGTATCCGGTCAGGTAGCGAAGCTCCGTATAGTGCGTGACCGGGAATTTGGGCGCGAAAAAGATCTCGTCATAGTTTACGCCGATATCGCTGACCCCGGCCAGACCTTCGTCCACCGCGCTGATCAGGGCGGCGGCGCCCCAGGCGCTGGGCCCGCCCTCCGGCTGGGGCGTGGAATCGGTGTTGTAAAGGAAATAGACCGTTCCGTCACGTTTGACGAGTTCCATGAACCGCTTTATGATGCTCCAGCCGTATTCCTCATACCCGTTGTTGAAGGCGGCTTTTGCCAGTTCTCCGGCGGTGAACGGCGAGAGCGCGCCGTTGATGTACCGGCCTTTCGGATAGATGTAGAACTGCTCGTAAGGCGGATCAACGGTGAACCACTCCGCAAAGCAGCCGGTCGTTTCACGCCTTGCGATGTATTCCGATATGATCGAGCGCGACTGTTCGATATCCGTCAGCCCTCTGTTGATGTCATATGTGTTCGACAGGGAAAGCCGCTGCGCTTCCAGGCCGTCTATCCCGCTGTGGCCAATGTGCAGCTGATGGATGAAAAACTTTCCGTTCCAGAGATGTCTGAAAATGTTCTCTTTGAGCTCTTCCGCACGTGCCTCCCAGTTTTCGGCTTTTTCTTCGCGTCCGAGCCTGCGGTTGAACCAGGCAAGCTGACGCATCGCCTGATATACGCCGGAATTGTCGCCGTGCATGATGGACATGGGCGTGTTTTTTTCGATCCTGCGGTTCGTGCCCGCATCCGGCATACAGGTGAAATCCCAGGTGTCGACGGTGAACGGACGCTTTACCAGCCCGCGCTCGCTGTCCCAGCGCTTCGGGTCGGACGTGATGTAGTCGATGCCCTTTTCGAGCTTCGGAAGAACCTCTCTGAGCCACCCGTCGTCCCCGGTCGTCCTGTACAGATAGACCGCGCCTTCGACAACGAGGTACTCGATGTCCGCTTCCAGTTCCAGCCGCACCAGTGACAGGTTGTCTTCCGGATAGAAAACGCGGCAGTCCTCGTTCACAAAACTCCAGTGCACGTCATCCATCTGCTTGATCAGTTCGAAATACTGGCCGTCGGCGCGCTGCGTGCCGATGATGAAATCCAAAAAGGAACCAGGGTCGTATTCCCAATGCTTCATGGCCTTCATGATGTGAACGTGATCGCGTATCCAGTTTTTGCCGGTCGAAAGGATCTTTCCGTCTATGAATATGAGCGTCCGTTCCTGAAAGATGTTGCAGCGAAGGTTATGCAAAAACAATCCCAGCTCCGGGTCGCTCGTGGTGAGTATGGAAGGGAGACCCAGCTCCCGGTTGTTGTACGTGCCGTTGTAATGTACGCCGTCGACCTTCATCGCCGGAAGCCTGTGTCTGAATTCGACCATGGCCGCTTTACCCCCCGTTGTTCTCGTGTTTTTACTGGATCACGCTGTTCCATTTTAGCACGCTGCCGGCGCCTGCGCAAGACGCGATGGAGCGAACGGGACTTCAGAACAGGTCTAGGCTGCTGTCCAGATAGATCTCTTCCCGTACGTTCAATTGAAACTCCAGCTTCGTCATGTAGTACAGCAGGAATTCCAGCACCACCGCGCTGCCCAGGCTCCGCCCCTCGATCTTGAAGTGACGAAAGCCGTTTGGCATATACACGTTTAGAATGTCTTGGGTTCCGATGAAGCCGGGGTTCTTCATGGCGTCGGAAAAGCGGTAGCCCCTGTGTGCCTTTGGCGAAGCGCACACGTGGTCCGGGCAGTCCTCGCCAAGATTCTTCCGGCTGACGTTCTCGTAGCACTGTTTCCGCTCGGGGCAGAAAAACCAGCAGCACTCGTTGCACAAAAACTCCACCTTGCGCTTCTTTTCTTCGGGCAGCGCGTTCAGCCTGTCAAAGGCTTTGTTCAGCCGGAAATCCGGCACCACGAAGCGGAATTCCGGGCGGCTCAGCTCGTCTTCGAAGCGGCTGAATTCCGTAAGCACCTTTGTGGTGGAAGAAACGAGATACAGCCCGGGGTAATTCTTCTGAAGATGACGAATAAGCAGATCGGAGCTTACGATCACCCCGTTTTGTACCGTACCGCCCTTATCAAACAGGGCGCACAGGGCGTTGCACTTCCGGTCAGAAAGGTGCTCTTCCCGAAGCAGGGAGTTGCTGAAGGTGAGGCGCGCGGAAACGCCGTATTCCTCCGCCAGGTCCTTGACGTCCTGCGCCCGCGCTTCGCCAAACCCTGCGCGGCCTCCGCCCCAGAGGCAGTCGGCGGGAGCACCGTATATCGAGCCGATATCGCACCAGTCGTAAAAGTATTCCCGGCGGGAGCGGAACAGCGGCAGAAAGGCGCGGTACAGATCCACGAACTCGAACAGGCCGGGCAGGTGGTAATATGCCTTCATATGCCGCATCCGGGCCTGTCAGGCTCCGCGTTTTCGCGGGTATAGCCCGTCCTGAATTCCATATTGATGTCTTTAAGTTCCCTCCGGCCCTCGATGTAATCGTCGTACATCGAGATCAGTCCGGGGCTGCAGCCGTCGCACAGCCCGTCGATATTGCCAATGGCTTCTTTAACGATCTGCTCGCGTTCTTCCCGCGTGGTGTCCGCGATGCGTATGCTTTTCATAAACCCATTCTCCCGTGATCTTTTAGAACAGATGATTTGCGCTGCGCGCATGATTTGGCTTCACTGTGAATTGCTTCGCGCCAAATGCGCTTAAGCGCAATTCATGTGCCTTTCACAATTCATACCGCAGGCAATTCACGCGCCGCAAGGCGAAAATTATGCCGTAAGGCAATTCATGGCGCAGCCTGTTGGACTGAAACGATCTTCCTGCCGCCGTCCCACACGATCTCCGCTTCGATGGGGCATGGGGAGTGTATCGTGACGTTGGGCTCGTCTTTTGCGGAGGCGCGTCCTTCGCAGCGCAGATCGACGGGCGTGCTCCCGAAGGGGTAATTGTCGATCCCGTGGGCTTCGGTCAGGCGCACGTCCCAGCGGAGTCTGCCGTGCACGGGGTCGCTTTTGATGCCCATGACGTATTCGTACAGGATGGACGTAAGGAACAGGCCGCTCCAGCCCACAAAGTCCCGGGCGGCCAGATGTCCGCCCACTTCGCCGGGCGCTGGGGATTCCGGCGCGTAATTTTCCCAGACGGTGCCGGTATCGCCGAATACCCGGGTGGCGTGATCCACGCAGGCCAGGGCGATCTCGTGCGCCAGGGCGCTGTAACCGTTTTGCTCAAGGCCGCGCAGGATCATATAGTTGGTGGGCGCCCATACGGCGCCGCGCCAGTAGCCGCCGCGGGGATCGTAATCGGGACTGTCCGCCGACAGCGTGGGCACGCGGTTGGGCCGCTTGAATTCCCGCTCGTTATCCAGATGCGAAACGAACCGCTCCATGCGCTCTTTTGGAACGACGCCCGCCAGCAGCGCCCAGTAGGCTGCCACGGACTTGACGCCGCTTTTCTGCCCGTTTCGCCATTCGTCAAAATAGAAGGCGTCCTCCTCTGACCAGAGGCGGTCGTTCACGAGCTTCGTCAACAGGCTGATCTCTTCCTCCAGCGAGGGAACGTCTTCGTCATGTCCAAGCTCCCGGGCCATATTCACCAGGCAGCGGGCGTCCAGAACGGCCTGCAGCGTGGCGTCCACCCATACCATGTGGCCGTTGGAGTGGGATACGTTCCGGCCCGGCTGCATGCGGGGCTGGTTGTCCATGCCGCAGCCCCAGCCGGACGACCAGTAAGAGCCGTCCCGCCAGGTGCGGTGTTCCGCCATCCATTCGTGATAGGCCAGGAGGGGATAGTACACGTCCCGCAGGCGCTGTCTGTCGGCGGTGGTTTTGTAGTACTCCCATTCGCACCAGGCCATGATCTCCGGCCCGGTGGAGCAGGGGTCGAAGCGGGTGAAGCGTTCGCCGGCGATATCCTCCCGCAGCTGGCGGCAGATATATCCGTCCTTGTGCTGGCGCGCGTACATGTTGTCCAGCGTCTTCTGAAAGTTGAAGGCGCGGCTGCCGTACCTGCCGAACATGAGGATGAACGCGGAGTCCCACATGAACAGCATCCCGTTGAAGGCCGTGTCGATAAAAGCGGACACGAAGCCGCTTTCCTTTACCGGCATGCGCAGATTGGAAAAGGCGATCCGCCATACCTTTTCGTGGCAGGCGACAGCGTCCCCGTGGCCCTGCCAGAAGGGCTTTGGCAGCAGGTGCCGGCTCTCTTCAAAGCCGGGCAGCGCGCCTGTCTCCGCCTCGCGCGTAAGAAACGGATTTTTCGCGGCATGGGCGTTGGGAATGTACGTGATCTCGTCATTGGGCAGAAAATTCGCTTGTGCCATGATGTCCTCCGCGGGCGTGGTATCCGCCCGGCATGATTACCGGATACGGAAGGCTTTGACGCTGTTTCTGTACCTGAGCAGTACGGTATCCGTGTTCCATTCCAGAACCAGTGAATTGCCGGCAAAGCTCAGTCCGAGCGGCTGCTCCGGGTCCTCGGCCACCAGGCGCACATCGCCGGTCTTAAGGTCGATCAGAAGCAGCCTCAGGCTGTTTGAAAGCGAGTCTAAAAGCCCTTCCTCCAGCAGCGGCTGTTCGATCTGCCTGCTGTTGGCGGCGGCTAAGGCATAATGCCCGTCCGGAGACAGGCACATGGATACGATGCGCACTGCCGTCTCGCTCCATTTGTATATTTCCACAGCCGTCATCTCGCGCAAAGCGTTTATATCCATGGGACTCAGGTACTGCTTGAGCTTTCCGTTTTCCATCCGGCTGTGCACCATTTGGAGTGCAAGCCCGTCCTCAGGCGCATCCGTTTCGGGCTGGAAGACGGCGAATGCGGCAAAACCCGATGTGAAGGAACTCTTGCCGCCGATCCCGTCAGGCAGGTTGATCAGGCTCAGGGCGTTACGGCTGTTTTCGCTGAACAAAAGCAGCCGGGAGTAAAAGCGCAGCTGTTCGTCCGGCGTCAGGTACATTTGCCTCTGGCCGTCAGACATGATGCGCACCACGCCCCTGGGCAGGCTTGAATCTGCAGGCTGGCTCAGGGCTATGAAGGAACCGTCCGAAAGCATGTACAGGCCTGGGTAATAGGTGTCGGACATCTCTTCGTTATACATGGAGCCCTGCAGGCGGGAGATCTGCTGCGTTTCCATATCGTACCGGCACAGCCAGATGTTTTTTTCGCTGTCAGGCCGGCGGGCGAAGACGGTATAGTACAGCTCGCTGTCGTCCTGGGAGAAGCAGGCGTTCCCAACCGCGCCGCCGTCTTCCTTGTACGCGGACCGGGCAAAGGACTCCAGAAAGATCTCGTCCCCGCGCCAGATGTCCAGCAGTACGAGTTCCGCCGAATAGCCGCGTTCCGCCCAAAGGTCGTAGTACGTGAGCACGGCGTACCTTCCGTCGTGAGACCAGACCGCGGCGTCTGCGAAGGAGATGGTCTTTTTCAGCCTCTCCATGCCGAGGAAGGGCTGCTTAAGCTCGTCAAAGCCCAGGCCGCGCTCCATGTGGGGAAAGATGGGGCGGATCACGTTTTCGTGCATCGCATATACGCCGTCACCCAGCTGCACGATCGCCGTGTCGCCGGAGGGGGAGAAGCTGAAAGGCACGATGCTGCCTTCTTTGAGTTTGCTGTCCATGTCCTGAAGCAGCTCGTCCAGTTCATCCGCTTCGCCGGTCTCGTACAGGTAGTCCGGCAGTTCGATCTCGTCCGCGGAGGCGATCCGGAAGGCAGACGGGTCGAATGAGGCTCTTTCGGCCGTCAGCCTGTCTTCGTCAAAGGCGGCCGCCAGCGCGTAGTCCCGCCATGTCGCTTTATTGAGGCCCAGGGCGTCGGCTTCTTCGCGCCGCCCAAGCGCGTTCAGCGCCTGCGCGTATGCCGCGGCGTGCGCTTCGTCCAGCGCGTCCGTGCCGGCCTGGGCGAACCATTCCGCGGCTTTTTCGTTCTGCTGCGCTTTATGGTATATCAGACCGACATCCGCCTTGACCTTGCCGGACAGGCCGGCGCCCAGGATCTCCGCGTACAGCAGATCCTTTTCAAGAGCGTTGAGGTCCTCCAGAAGTATGTCGATTTGCACCCGCAGAAGCCACCCGTTGGGCGAAAGCGGGTCCTTTTCAAGAGCGCTGTCCGCGTACTTCCGGGCGCCTTCCCCGTCCTGCAGAAACAGGCAGATCTCGCAGGCCAGCAGGTCCGTCCGCGGGTCTTTGGGAAAAGCGCGCCCCGCCAGGTCCAGGCAGGCCAACGCCCGCTGCGTGTCTCCGGCTTCAAAGTATTCTTTCGCCCGCCCGAGCAGGTCTGCGTTCTCTCCTGCAGCCGCGCCGAGAAAAAGCGCCAGCGCCAGCAGCCACGCCAGGATGTGCATCTCTTTCCGTTTCATATGCGCCTCTTTCCGCCTGTCCCATATGTTGCATTCTTCAGCAGGTCCGGCCCGGGAGAAGTGTAGCACAATTGCGCTTTGTGTGCAACATGAAACCGTCTGTAAGAACGAAAAAAACGCCCGGTCCGGCTTTTCGCCGGGATCGGGCGCATACAGTATGTACGGAGCCTGCTGCGGAGGCGCTCAGATCTGACGCGCCGCTTTAGCCATGGCCTGCAGGTTTTCCAGCGGGATGTTCGGGGCGAGGTCGCAGCCGGGAGCGAGGATGAAGCCACCGAAGGGCTTCATCTGCTGGCACAGCTCTTTGCTGATAACGTACACTTCCTCGGCGCTCCGGGCAGCCAGGATCTGCGCGGGGCTCAGGTTTCCGAACAGGGCACAGCGCTTCTGAGAGTCCTGCTGCGCCTTCACCATGTCGATGGAGTCCACGGAGAACACGCCCATGCGCGCTTCCGCCACGGTGGATACGAGTTTGTCGGTCTTGCCGCAGATGTGGATCAGGCAGCTGGGGCACCTGGCTTCCAGGCGCTCTTTTACCTTTACGTCCGCCGGCAGCACGAACTGCTCGAACACAGCCGGGCGGATCAGGTCGCCGGAAGCGACGGGCTCGGGGATCGTGATCAGATCCAGGCCGCCGTCGATCAGGTCCTCCAGGTAAGCGGTCACGATCTCACCGGCGAAATCGACGACTTTTTCGATGTCTTCCGGCTCGCTGTCCATTAGCTCCACCATGAAGTCTTCCACGCCGAGCATCTGGGCCGCCATGGTGAAGGGACCAAAGAAACCGCCGCCGATCATCGTTTCGTCGCCCACCAGCTCGCGCATCTTCTTCAGCTGCACCAGCGTGCGCTGATAGTAGTGATCCTTGCGCATGTCGGCGATCACGCGCTGTACGTCGTATTTATCGATATCCGAAAGCTCCTTGAGCGGGCGCTCGATGATCTCGGCGGCCAGATGATCTATCTCGACCTTGCCGCCCATCACTTCCATCATGGGCCAGGCAGCCGCGCAGCCGGAGGTCATGATGTCGGTGCCGATCTCGTTGTAGGCGTCCACCAGCATCTGTGCGCCGGCGTCCGGCAGATCCAGCATGCTGGCGGCGGTATGTCCGTTGCGGGCACAGATCCACATCTGGCCGTTCAGCACCGCGAAGGGCGTTCTGTCCGTGGGCTCAAAGGCGAGGGTTTTCAGGATGCGTTCCTTGTTCGTCATGGGGGCTGACTCCTTTCAACTGTTCCTGGCGATGTACCTCGATGTGACCGTTTTCGTGCGGGCAGCAGACGCGTTTTTGCGCTTTGCATAAACCGGCCAGTGCTTTGAAATGCTTTCAAAAACAGGGCAGACCGGAACATCGTTTCGGATATGCCCTGCACAAATACCTCCTGCGCACGACGCGGCCCTACTCATTACGGCAGCCGCATAACACACACATACAGGCATGCCGCGCCGACCGCGCCCATGCTGTTTTCAGAGGCATATCCTTCTTTAGTCCGAAGAAGCCGATACGTTTTTCCGCAGGCAGGTCTTCTGGCTTGGCTTCATCGCCGCGAGCCCCTTCTCGGCCTGTGCCAATGGATACGGCTCGCGTCTTAGCTTCACAGCAGCGGTCCTGCCGGAGGATCTCACTCCGTTCCCTTTTCACCGGCGCCCATCCGCGGGGATGCGCCGGCACCTGCGAATACCCTGCTGTTCAATTGTCTTCGAAGATTATATCATACAAATTTTGGCTTGTAAAGAACGAAGCGCAAAGAAACCGGGCGAATGATCGAGCCGTAAAAGGATGCGAAAAGCTGCTCACTTCTTATGCTGACTAAACCGTAAAGAACAGGAGCCGACCATAGACAGACAGTCAGCCGTGTGATATAATGTGTGCTGAGAAGCAATGAGCGACCCTGGTGGAAATCCCAAAGGAGAGAAAACCTAATGAGACGGATTATGGCGCTGCTGACAGCGCTTTTGGTTTTTACCGCCTGTGACGCGGCAACTGCTGAGGAGGATCTGGCCGGCTTATGGAAACCCTGCTGCATCATTGTGAACGGGGAAGCTTCAAATGGCGACGCGGATAACGTGTGGCTCCGCATGGACGCTGCCTATGAATTCACATCCCGCGGCACGGTGAGGATCAAAGTCACAGATACTATGCGCTATACCGCAACTGATGAAACGCTTTCGTTCAGCAATGCGCTTGAGGACGGCAAGACAGAAACCTACAGTTGGGGGTATGAGTTCCGGAAGGACAGGCTCATCCTGAGCATGGATTTTGGCGGCATGACGGTCTATGAGCCGTGCAGGCGCGTGAACGGGTCAGAAGGGCTTACGGGCACATGGTATGCCATGCCTACGCTTGATGAGGCCGGACTGGAAGCGTATCTGAGCGATCCTGAGTATTATGAATCCCTCCTGGATGAGCACAAAGAGGATCTCAGAATGATCCAGTATTTCACATTCACGAATGACGGCCTGTTCATTCAGGATACGGATTGTGAAATGTGCACATACTCGTTAAAGGACGGCAGGCTTGCACTGCTGGACGATCCTTTTGGCGAACTCGAAACGCTGTGCGATTTACGCTTTGAAGGCGGACAGCTGATACTGACGTACAAGACCGAGCGCAGCGTATTTCGTGTGACAGAACCGGACGGAGCCCTTCAGTTTGACAGTGGAACAGATGTGACTGAAGTATATCTGGAGCGCGTCGGATGACAGGCCCTTCGATGTGAACCGAAGGCTCTTCACGGCCCGTGCAAAATCAACGGAAGATTTCCCTGAATAATTGTATGTAAAGATATGGTTTTTCGCCGCATGATATGATATAATTACCCCAAATTGCCGAGAATCGCAGCCTGCCGTCACGGGCCGGCGAAAGGAGACAGTATGGTATCCGACAAGATCAGAATCGACAATCAGGGCAACGGCTTCAGGGATGCGGTGAACGAAACGAAGAAGGTCGCCCAGTATCGCGGCGCAAAACCGCAGGACTCGACGCAGCTCCAGCTCATCGCGGAAGAGATGCTCAGCCTGGCCCGAAGCGTTACCGGAGAGATGCAGGCATCTTTCTGGCTGGAGTGTGAGGAAAGCAGATATGAACTGCATCTCACCACGAAAACGGTGATGGACAAGGAAAAGCGCTACCAGCTGATCGCCTCGTCCACGTCGCGCAAAAACGAAGCGGCCAAAAGTTTTCTTGGAAAGCTTCGTGACGCGTTCGAAAGCGCGATGGCGTCTGACGTAGAGCGCACATACTACGAACTACCTTCCGACATCCGCAGCGACGTAAGCGGCGCGGTATCGGACGAGCAGGACTGGGACGGTTACGAGCGCTCGGTGCTGCGCAATATCTCTGACGACATCCGCATCGCCATACGCGGCGGTCTGGTCGAAATGACCGTAACGAAGGATTTCGGCGCGTAAAGCACATGAGCTGATACCTGGGCAAAGTGCGGCAACACCAGGTAACGGATGAGAGCGCGGACAGGCATGGAATCAGCGCCGCTTATCACAAAAGAATGACCGCAGGAACACATCCCGCCGGCAGCTGCCGGCGGGACTTTGCATCCGGTTCAGCCCGATCACCGGACCTTTGCTCTATTGCGCGGACGGGCGGATGTGTGGTATACTGCATGCAGGAAAAATCCAAAGAGAAGTGTTTCCGGCGAGGATGATATTATGGATTATCTGTCTTCACTGAACGGGCGGGTGCTCGTGGCGGCGCACAGGGGACTGGCGTCGGGGAACGTACCCTGCAATTCCATTCCCGGTTACAAGGCTGCCCTCAGAACGGGCGCGGACGTGATCGAACTGGATGTGTCCAGGTCGCTGGACGGCACGCTGTACTGCTTCCATCCGGGCATGGAAAAGCGCTTTACCGGCTCGGATACGCTTATATCCCAGATGCATGACGATCAAGCGGGCAGGCTCCGCCTGCTCAACATGGACGGGGCGGTGACAGATGAAAAAGTGCCCCTGCTCAGGGACGCCCTCGCGCTCATGAAAGGCAGGTGCCTGGTGAACGTGGACAAATTCTGGACGGACATACCGGGCATATCCGCCCTGATCCGGGAGATGGGCATGGCCGACCAGGTGATCATCAAAGCCGCACCGAAGCAGGAGTTTCTGTCCCTCATCAGGCAGTACGCGCCAGACATGCCCTTCATGCCGGTGGTGTTCAGCGATAACGGCCTGCACGACATGCTGGTAAAGGACAGAAGCATACGCTACGCCGGCGCGGAAGTGATCTTTTCAGGCGAGGACAGCGAGTTCTGCCGTCCGGAGTACATCGAAAAGCTCCACAGGGACGGCTGTGCCATCTGGGTAAACCCCATCATCTACGACTATCACCAGCAGCTCACTGCCGGGCACACGGACGATATCGCCGTATCGGAGGACGAAGACTATGGCTGGGGCTGGCTGATCGACAGGGGATACGACATTTTGCAGACCGATTTCCCATTGCAGCTCAAAACGTACATCCGCCTGAACTACCCGGACCGGGCTTGAAGCGCAGGTCCGCCGACCGATCAGATTTGAAAAACGGAGGAAAAAACGATGGCCGTATTATACCAGCTCACCGAGACCAGCAAATTCATGATGTCCTTCGTGCTCGTCACGGATAAAGACAACTGCATCATCGTCGACGGGGGCCGCCCGGAGGACATGCCGCTGCTCAAACAGTACGTGGGCGGGCGGCACATTTCGGCGTGGATACTGACTCACGCGCATATGGACCACATCAGCGGTTTCGTGGACGAGTTCGCCCGCGACGGCGGCGCCGATTTCGATGTGGATACGATATACTACAACTTCCCGCCCTACGATGAGCTGATCACAAAGACCGACGTAGAGGACCTGAACTACTTCCGGCGCGAACTGAACGACTCGCTGCCCGGCTTCAACGCCGTGCTGCCGAAGTTCAGGGATAAGACGCATATCGTGCAACAGGGAGAAACGCTTGACGTGGACGAGGTGCATATCGACTTTCTGTACAGCTACCACGAGGGGCTCACCGCCAACCTGATGAACGACAGCTCCCTGGTGTTCAAGGTGACGACGCCCAACAAAACGGTGCTGTTCCTGGGAGACCTGGGGCCGGACGGGGGAGACATCCTCTTCCGCGAGTCCAGGCACCTTTTAAAATCGGACATCTGCCAGATGGCGCATCACGGGCACGGCTGCGTGGGCATGGAGGTATATGCCGAGATCATGCCCGAGGCTTGCATGTGGTGCTGCGCGGACTGGCTCTACGACGAGCCGGAGGTGCCCCATTATCTGGCGGATACCGAACGTCTTCGCCGAATGAAGCTCATCCGCCTGTACGGCACGGCCCTGACACGCAAATGGATGGACATTCTCGGCGTCAAAAAGCACTACGTGACCAAGGACGGAACGCAGAAGATCGAACTGTAGGGGAGCATATGGGCAGGATCGTCAGGATTATTCTTTTGATCGGTGTTCTGCTCGCTTCCATGGGAGGCGGACAGCCCGACAATACCGCGGAAGACACGGTCATCGATTGCGGGGAAAGCGGGATGTTCTCGCTTGAGGACAGGCAGGAAGCCGTATCGCTGATACTGGCCCGGACCGGGAGCTGGCGGAGCCTTGAGCATCTGCATACGGTGCGCTACGGCGGTGATGCGGCGTCACTTGAAGAAAAAGGCTTCGACGGTTTCGATGAGGTCATGGTGTTCTTTTCCGATTTCAAAACCGTCAGAAACAGCCCGGCAGCAGAGGGCTTTAACGCCGATTCTGAATACACGAACTGGGGCTGGTACCTTGGCAGAACAGAAGACGGTTCGTGGAAGCTGATAGACATGGGTTATTGATCACTGCTCCGATGAGGATGTGCGGCCCGATCGTTGATGGCCCTTGCTTCAGTTTGCTTCCCGGGTGGAGAAGCGCCTGATATAGTACACGCTTTCCTGCTTGAGATCCTCGCCGCAGCCTTTGATATCCTCCGGGACCGCAAACTCCCTGTCCCAGTCGAGGTAAGGCTCGCGGCGTTTTTTGCCGGTGCGGAAGACCACCCGTTCCACGCTGCGCGCCGAATTGAAGAACTTCCAGACCTCGCATGGGTGTTCGTTATACTGCGCGGTCACCTGGCGCGTGACAGCGTCGACGGTGAAACGAAGACTCACGCGGTCATTATACAGGCCTGCCAGGCTGAAGCCGTTGCCGTGCTTGAACTTCACGGTGCGGTCCGAGTCCAGGATCGCGCGGAACACGCATACGCCCCGCCCGCCTTCTATGTCGATCTCGAGCCGGCCGAAGTAATTCTGTCGGGCCAAAATCTCCATGTTGATCTCTGCTTTTTCGCTTTCGGGGAATACCCTCACGGCCTTGGCGTAATCGCAGGGGTCCTTGCTCTTCAGCCGCAGGGCGTGAAAGCGTTCTCCCTGGGCGGTGCGGACCTCTTCCAGACTCACCCGGCTCCAGGCGCCGGAGTAGGCGTTCCAGCCCGGCACGAAGCTGCGGGGCTTGAGCGCGTCAAAATCGTCTGCGGTGTGTTCGTCTGCCTTTCCCCGGAGGGGCACCGGCACGCGGCTCACCCAGATGTCTTCCTTGTTCACGGAATAGGTGAGGTACATGGCGCCGTCCGGGCTTTCGGCGCCGCCCTCCAGGCCCCGCACGTAATTGGGCCCGAAGTCGCGCCAGAAGCCCCAGTAGCGCTGCGGCGGCACCTCCCCGTGCACGCAGAGCATATGGTCAAATTCGATCCCGTTTTCGCTTGTTGCCGCGGCCAGCGGCCAGCGGTGGCAGGAATCTGTGTTGGGATTGTAAACCAGCGCGAACCGACCGTCGGAGGTTTTTTCGCCCCATACTTTTCCGCCGGACATTACGAGGCTCGGCGACAGTTTTACTTCCGCCCAGTTCTTCCCGCCGTCTTCGGATATCGATACGCGGGATTTTTTCCACAGGCCCACGATCCGGCCATCGTCCAGGCGGTACCAGTTGAACGCCTCCCCGCCGCCCCTCAGCGCGAAGAAATCCTCGTCAGGCAGGTCGCGGTTTTCTTCCCACCACTGCAGGGTGTTCAGCTTGTCGTTAAGAGCATCCTGCACCGCCTGCTTAAAGCCCTCGTCCGGCGAGGTGCGCCAGGAGGGATAGGCGCAGGTCTCTTCGTTATATCCGCAGCGGGTGGAGTATAGCGCCATGTATATCTCGCCCAGGCTGCCGTCCTCGCGGATTTCCCGAACCGCGCGGCCTATGCCGTAGCCCCGGCAGGGCATCGTGGCCACCTCCGGCGCTAGCCCGTAGAAGCCGAAAGCCAGAAGCCTTCCGTTGGGAGCGATATAGAAGTTCATCCGCTGGTGCATGCACGCGCACGCGCCTTCTTCGAACAGGTCGGAGTGGGGCCCGTTGTCCAGGCTCAGGTCCAGCGGGTAGGGCGGAAACAGCACCCGGGGCTTTGACCACGCAAGCGCGTCGGGGCTGGTGCATAAAAACGTCTGGCCCGCGCCGGTGTGCTCGCTCACGGGATTTGAAAGGTACGCGAGATAAAACCGGCCCTTCCAGTACGTGATGTTCGGGGCGTGGTTGTAGGTGTTGCCCACGCCGTCCGCCTTTTCCGGATGCGCCCGGTTTGCCCGGAGCACCTGCACGTTCCACGTGCCGACTGCAGGCCGTAAGCCGCCGTCGTGTTTTTCGCAGTCGGGTTCCTCGCTGCCGATGTACCGGATATACCCTTCGTTTCTGTCCATTCTGTCCTCCGAACTTGTGCTCACTCAGGTCATGGCGCTGTCGGTTTTGCTATTGGTGATTACTGAACATTGGGGAAAGATGTCCGCGTCCAGGATATCCTCCGTGATGGCGAGAAAATCCGAGGTGTGCGGATACTCCAGCATTTCCGGACGCCAGGGTATGGCCTGCTTTACGGTCTCGCGGGTCAGGGAGATCGCGGCCAGCATGCAGCCGCTCTCCCGTATGCGGGCGATGTTTTCCGGGCTGAAATCGGCAGTATAGGCAAAGCAGCGCCGTGGGTATTCCGGCACAGACTGCAGCTTTTCCCGGGTATAATTTGCGGGCGTGTCGATAAAGCGGGCGTCCGGGTCAAGGGCGATGATGCGGTTGATGGTGTCCGCCCCGGCGGCGTTGGTTGCGTAAATGCAGCGGCCCCGCATCCCCGAGGCGAGCACCATCTTGGCTGCAGTTTCAGCGAAGACGGCGCCATTTTTCAGGTCGATGTTGATGAGCATGCCCGTGCGCCAGCAAAGGGAAAGCGCCTGCTCAAGCGTCGGCATGCACTGAACGCCGTAAGCGTCCTTGGCGATGATAACGCTTTTGAGCACGTCCGAAGGCGTCTTTGTGATCTCGTATTCCACGGGACAGCCGGCAGCGTCGAAGCCCCGCACGATGGGATCGTGGCAGACCATCATGACGCCGTCCAGCGAGCCTCTCGCGTCGGTCTCGATCATGTCCGCGCCCCGCAGGGCCGCCAGATAAAAAGCGGACAGGGTGTTGGGGCGCATACAGTCTTTTACGTATCCCTGATGCGCGCTGGTAAGAAAACTGTGTCCGATCTTGTTCTTGAGACCGTATGCCATTTTGCTGCCTCCCTCAAAACGATCGATAATTGTATTATATGGTATCCTCGCGGTTTTTGCAATCGCCCGGCGCGGCAGGGGCGTGCCTTATGCCGGGCGGCTGACGTTCCAAACGGAAAGCGGGGGACGCAGCCCTGACCGCGCCCAGGCAGTGGATCCTGACGACCCGGCTGCTGTCGCTCCGGGCAAGTGCTTGCAGATGGTCCAGATACGGCTTAACGAAACGCGGCCTGCGCCTGCCAAGCACGCGGAACATCTCCGGCGCCTCCATCCGTACCCGGTCGTCAGGATCGTCAAGCAGCCTGCCGTATATGGACATGTATTCTTTATACGGATCGGGAGTGTTTGTGGCTATGTTTTCAGATGCCCATATGAAGCTAAGCCTTACCCTCGGTTCTTCATCCAAAGCAAAGGGAAACAGCTTTTCCCAATAGGGACCGATGATCTCAAACCGGCCCCTTCCGATCCTTCCCACGGCGAGGATGCTGCGCTCGCGCAGAAGCGGTTCAGGGCTGCCGAGAAAGGACGCGACTGCCGGTACGAATTCTTCGATCTTCGCAGGGAACGCAAGGCCCATTTCGCCAAGCATCCACAGCGCTTTTGCTTTGATCCTGTCGGAATCCAAGGCGAGCAGGGAAGATACATGGGGGATGGATGCCTCCCATGCGTCCCTGTTTTTTGTGAGCGCTCCAAGCTGTTTATACAGTTCCGTTTCGGTCAATTTGACGCAACCGCCTTTCGTGTATGCCGTGCGGGGGGTTCAAAAGGAACATCCATGATGCTTAAGCTCTCCGTCCGTCAGTACATTTCCACTTCCATTACACCGTACCAGTCCGCCCTGGGCAGGGTGGACCACGACCGGGTGGCGCCGGTGCGGGTGCATACGTCTTTCGTCCCGGGGAACACCGGCGCGATGCCGGATTTTTTTGCCTTGAACAGCTTCTGCACCGTATCGTAAGAGCAGATATACAGCCAGCTGCCCCAGTCCATCTGCCTTGGCTCGCCCAGCAGGGGATACCACTCGTCCGGCGTCCTGTACAGGCTCGTCAGTTCGTAATACTTTTTGAATGCGTCAAACAGCCTGTCGTAATAGTCGGCAGGATCGTCTTTGGCTCCGTCAAACAAAATGCCGATATACATCGCATACATATAGCGCCACCTCCGCCGTATTCTTTGTGGGTGCCGCGTGTCCCGTATCAGAGCAGCCTTTTGAACGTTTCCAACAGTGCCGTGATCTGATACCTCAGCAGCCATGCGGCGTTGTTCCATTCGGGCACGGCTTTTACCACATCCAGCAGGGGAATCACATACTGCTCCGTCTGTACGACGTACGAAGCCATCTTCCCGCGGCTGAAGCCGTCTGCCATGCAGCTTAGGTTGTTGCAGCGGTCGATGCATTTTATGAGGGAGGCCAGGGCACTTTCTCTGATGTGCTTGTAGTAGCACGGCTTGATCGTCTCCTTGTCGCCTTCGTAGCTGTTGTAGGACACGAGCTTCACCGCTTTGCTCACACGGCTGCTGACGGGCAGCTCTTCGGGCGCTGTGCCTGTATCCTCGATCACATCGTGCAGGAGCAGGGCGGCGATCACGTCGTCGTCAACGATGCCCATGGCCAGCGCGTGGCAGGCCAGCGTCAGGGGATGAACGATGTAGGGGACTTCGCCGGTCTTTGACTTGCGTTTCTGCGCCGAATGCTTTTCCCGCACGAACGGCAGGACCTTAAGCGTCTGCTCCAGCTTTCCGGCCTGGGCTTTTGCCTTGATGTAGGTGTACATGTGATCCGGATCGGGGGTCATGGGTTTTAACTCCCAGCCGCGTTCGCCCTCGTCCATCAGGGAATCGACCGTGACGCCCAGTGCGCCGGCCAGTTTTTTCAGATGCTCGGTGTCCGGCAGGTTTTTGTCATTTTCCCAGATGCTCACCGCCTGAAAGCTCACGCCCACCTTTTCCGCGAGAGATTCCTGCGTCATTCCGCACTTTCTTCTCGCCTCCGCGATCCTGCTTCCCATACTCATTCGGGCCACCTCCTTCGTACAAACGTATTATAGCACGGCCCGCGGGCGCCTTCCAACATGCGGGGGTTGAAAATGCGATTAAATATTCAAGCGCTGCTTGAGTCAACTTAAAAATGCCTTCTCATTCCAGGTCTATACTGTCCGTCATGATCTGCCGAATGCAGGTTTTGACCGTATCGGCCTTTTCGGGCAGCACTTCTCCGTCTTTTCCGCAGTAAACCCTGCGGTTAAACTCCAGCATGATCCCCGCAAAATCGCAGTCGGAAGGCTCTTTCAGCACCGTTTCCGGCACGTATAGTCCGCTGTAGGGTTGATCCACCGCGACGCTGAAACCCGCCTGGGAGAACCTTTGCATCACGATCTCTTTGAGCCGCGGCGGGGTATAGCGGGCATCGGTGCCGATGCACAGGTCTGGCGTCTTCGAGCCGTCCGTTTTTGCGTGGGGCGGAAGGATCTCGTCCGTGTAGCTGTGCAGGTCGATGAACAGAACCCGCTTATGCCAGTCGCAGATCTTGTTAACCCGGGCGTGGTATTCGTCATAGTACTTGCGCGCGGCGGCTTTCGCTTCTTCGGTCACGTGTTTGATGACCGTGCCGTCGAACGCCTTTTCGTAGCAGAAGCCCATGCCGTACTGTTCCATGAGCTCATCCGGGCCGATGAACCGCTCCACGTCGCACAGCAGGCGGCTTACCTCAAAGTACTGGCACATGTGCTGGGAGTAGTAGGGGCGGGGGATCAGCCTGTACAGGTCCTTGTCCCGCATGCGCTCGTGATAATCCATGAACACGTTTTCAGGCACGCAGACGGACGCCATCAGCTCCTCCGGAAAACGGCCTCCGTCGTGCGGCACGTTGAACACGGGAAAGCGCGGATCGACGTCAAAGTTCAGGACCGCGATGCGCTCAAATTCGGGCACCGTGAAGATCCTGCATCCGCTGGACACGATCGACGCGCAGATGAACGGCTGCGGACAGCAGTGAATGAAACGGTTGTCCAACTGAACGTGGAGCAGATACGTGCTCTGCGGAAACGGATGGCAGCTTGCCTCACTCTTCGGCCTGTCAGATACAGGCATGCCGAACTTTTCCAGCAGTTTAAGCGCCTTTTGGCGCTCTTCAAAGTCCTCAAAGTGGATGTTGATGGTGCGAAAGTGGCCGTACGTTTTTTCATGTTTGCCGCTCCTTCATTTATCTGCCTGAAGAGAGCGACAGAAAACAGCCCTATCGTTACCGACAGGGCTGCGCGTATCTTATCCTATCGGACAAGCTTTGGCACCTTACCTTCCGGCAGGTTGTCGTGCGGTCAATGAGCTTGTCTCTCGCGCACTCTTCATAGGCATATGGTATTCGGCTGTCTTTCCGGCTGTTTCAGCCGATGAGATGATTATATCATTTCGGGCCGCTGAATGCAAAAAAGCATGGCTTGAAATCCATCAAGGCAGATGCGGGACACGAAGAAACGGAGCTTTCTTGAAAGACCGCTTCCGGACTTGCATCCCCTCCGTGTTTCTGCGGCCCTGCCGTGAACAGATGAAGCGGCATTTTACGGCGGAGAGCAGGAAGAACGCACCCTTCCAGGTATCATGCGGCAATGCGGCCCGGACAGACCGGTTTATCGGCCATAGTATTCTTCCACCGCTGCATGTGCTGCGTTTTGCAGCAGGGCGGTCCGCTCTTCGCTGAGCGTATACTTTTCAGGTCGCCAGGCATTGCCCACGCAGCTCTGCCCTGTGACGCATTCGAACCACACGCAGGCATTCAGATACTGTCCGCCGTTTTCAGCTCCGTCGTGGCAGCCGTCGCGTGAAAGGTCGCCGGAGCCGTTTGCCCGCGCGATCTGGAAGGCGCTGCCGGTGGGCACGAGATACGCGCCGTTTTCAGCGGCCACCTCGTCGCCGAAAGCGCGGATCATCCGGTACATATCATCCTGAGCCGCCTGGGTCTGTACGGAAGACTGGCCGCGCTTCCAGCCCACTTCGAGCGCCCAGGTCTGGTGCCACACCAGGGTCGCCCGGGGACAGTACGAACGGATGTAAGCGTACATGGCGGACGCGAGTTCCTTCGTGCTTCTGCTGAGTTCCGCTTCGTCGTATCCCGGCTGGGTCAGGGGGAAATACGCCTCCTGGATGGAGATCACGTCCCATTCTTTTCCGGAAAGGCAGTATTCGAGGCTCACGGGATACCGGTTCACGTTTCGGTCAGGGGACCTGTAACTGCGCAGGCGGTATTCCTTCGCGCCGCTCTGCGCCCATTCCCAGTGCTGCGAAAGCGAGCTCCCGCCGTGAGCCGCGGTCCAGAAGGTGACCTTAACGCCTGCCGAAAGCAGCATCCCGCGCAGTTCGTCCTGCCAGCCTGTACAAAAGCTGTTGCCGATCACGAGCACGTTGATGCCTTTGTCCGACGCGAGCGGGATAACGTGTCTGTTTCCTTCCGCATCAGCCGTGCAGCCGACCGGGAACGCCTGCAGGGACATGAGCAAGACCAAAATGAAGCAGGATATACGTTTCATGACAGACCTCTTTAGTGAATGAATCGCGCCGCTGGCAGGGAGTCTGCCGCGTCAGTTACTCTGAGCCTCGTCTTTTTGCAGTGCGGCGTATACGGATTCAAACGAGGTCTTGATCCTGTTCTTTTCCGTCAGCAGGCCGCCGTAGGGGCTGTTGAGCTTCCAGGAATAATAGTTCCACTGGTTCATCACGGGGATATCGTTGATGCCCCATATGCATACCGCCGTGAGGGGCGCCGATTCCTGGGTGTTGATGCTTTTGAACATCTCAAACAGCTTGCCGTAAAAAGCGGCGTGCTCTTTGGCTTTGTCCAGGTCGTAGTTCCGCACGGCCATCTCCGTGATCTGCACCTCGTCCACGCGGGCGGCATAGGTGCGTATCGCCTTTTCGATGCGGCCTATGTCCGCGTCGTTCAGGCATCCGGCCTGCTCGCCGTAGCCGCCGATGTAGCCCTGCATGCCGATGCCGTCGATGAGCGTTCTGTATTCGCCGTTTTCGTCCAGCGCGTAATGGTTGATGCTGTCGATCAGCTTGCAGGCGGGGGTGATTTTGCTGTTCATGAACATATTGTAGTCGTTGTAGAACAGCTTGATATCCGCGCCCAGGGCCTTCACCGTATCGCTGGCGCAGAGGAAGGCATACTCCACGTAATCATCGCCCACATAATCCAAAAACGGATTGCGCTGCCCGCTGCGCACCGTGCGTATGTGCCGCGGGTCGCCTGCATCGTATTCGCCGGGGTTGTCCCCGATGGCTTCATTCACCACGTCCCAGCAGTAGATCACGCCCGGGAACTCTTCCTCGAAGTGGGTGATCACCTGCTCGATATAGCTTTTCAGGCGCTCGCGCATGACCTCCTGCGACGCGATGGGCTTATTGTCCGCGTAACCTTCGTGGAAGAACCAGCCGGTCATGTATGCATCCCACACCAGCACGTGCCCGCGCACGCCGACGCCGTTTTTCTGTGCCCAGCTGATCATGCGGTCCGCGTTGGAAAAATCCATGCGCGGCATGCCGTCCTTGCTGCGGCGCGAGGCTTTCTGGTCCAGCAGCGAGTATGCCTTCGTCTCGTTCGTGCAGGTGATAGAGTTGAAATGCCGCGCCATCACGTTCAGATAGGACTCATCCTGCAGCTGATCGTAGCTGAAGCACGCGCCGAGTCTAAACCCATAATTCTCCGCCAGCGCGTACAGGCTGCCGAACTCGTCATAGTTCTGCGTGCTTTCTTCCGCCAGGCAGCCGCTTGCGGACAGAACCAAAACCAGAAGAACAAGTACAAATCTTTTCATCGGTAATCCCTCCGTTCATGCAGCCATTGTAGCATGCGGCAGTCAAGGCGTCAAGATGCGTTCGCGCTCACGGAACGCGCGCAGTGATGCGGTTAAAATTCGGCAAAACCGCGATTATGTGGATTGTTTTTTTACAAAGGAGTGCTATAATTCCGTTTAATGCCGGAAGGAAACGCACGATCCGAAAAACTTTCGGACACAGCTGCCACACCGGCAATGGGCTGCGTATCTATATGCGGAACCCAAAACAACAAAACACCGCCGAAGCGCGGACAAAGGAGATAATAAACATGAATAAGCGCAGTTTCTTCGCGATCCTCACCGTACTGGTTATCGTACTTGGCAGCATCTGCCCCGTCAATGCTGAGATCATACCCGCCCGCGGCGAAGGCCAGATCGGCCGCCAGGCCGTCGTGCTTTGCGAAAGCCTCACCGTGCGCCAGAAGGCCAGCACCTCCGCCAAAGTCGTGGCGACGCTGAAATACGGCGATCTGCCGATCGTCATGAAGGTCACCGGCGGCTGGGCTTACTGCGCGCTGGGCGACTCCGAAGATTCTCCCGTCGGCTGGGTGAACGCGGATTATATCGCCATCGATCCCGCCTGGTACCGCACCAGCGGCAAGACCCGCGTATATGCCTGGAACAGCACCAAGGCCCCCAAAGTTGCCCTGCTGGACGATAACACCACTCTCCCCATCCTGAAGGTGGAAGGCAACTGGATCGTCGTCAGCCTGCGCGGCGCGGCCGGCTGGATCTACAACGCTTCTAAGTGATCTGTTCATCATAAACCTGCATAAGGTCAGCGATAAGCGAAAAAAACAGATGCCCGCAGCCTCAATATTCGGCTGCGGGCATCTGCCTTATCGTGCCTCAGCATCCCTGCGAGCGAAGCCGTGTACCCGGCTTCCGGTATCTGTCTTTCAGGTGCGGCTTCGTTTGTTTACGCCAGGCCCGGTTTGCAGGGGCGTCCCTGATCCCGGCGCCATTTCCGGTACAGCTCCTCTGTGGCAAGCGCCATCTTTGTGACGGCAAAGTCGCAATCGTGGGGATAGATGTACCAGGTGTCTTCGAGCGTGTTCAGGTCCACACAGTCCCCGAATTTGCCCAGGTACTCGTATTCGATGTGGCAGGAATACAGCGACTCAACGGGCTTGACCATCTCAAACGGGTCGCCGTCGCCGTCCGTGCCGCGTACGGCAAAGCCGTTCATGTCGTGGCGCAGTATGCCCTCTCCCAAAAGGATAAACCGCTTTGCGTTCGGCAGCGACCGCACCGTGACCGGCAGTTCGCCCGAATCGTAAGTCCCGTTTTCCACTTCCCTGCGCACGTTTTCGCGCTCCCACTCGTACCAGTCGGGGATATGGCTGAATTCGGTCTCTCCCTGCTCCGCCTGCAGTTCGCCAAGTTCGGTATACCGCCATGTTTTGCCGCAGGCGCTGCAAAACAAGTTTGCGCCCTTTGAAGCCATGCGGTATTCCGCGCGGCAGTGTGGGCACTGGTACAGCACCTTTTGCAGGCCTTCCGCCCGCGCGGGATACTTTACGCGTATCCCGCGCTGCTTCTGCCAGGCGTATTCGTCGTATTGAAACGCTTCCACCAGCCGGCTGTTGATCTCGTCCGCGGAAGACGCCTCAAGTTCTTCCGGGGTAAACAGCAGCGTCAGCTCCGCCTCTGTGGGTTTTACATGCCTGGAATGCAGGTTCCAGAATGGCGAATTGATGTGGTGGCCGTGACAGATCAGCGTGACCACCGGCACCTTGAGAAACTTGCACAGCGCGCCCAGAGACGCGGGCAGCACCGCCGTTGTGCCGCACAGCGAGTAGCGCGCTTCCGGGTAGATCATGCAGATGTCGCCGTTTTGTATCGTCTTGCGGATCTGCCGGATCAGCATGATGTCGTTTGTGAATTTCCGCTTGCAGATGCAGCCAACCTTGCGCAGAAGCTTCTCCCGGCCGATAAAACCGTCTATGGCCACGATATAGTTTGCGCGATGGGGGAATGTGGCCACTGTAGCCACCTTAAAATCCAGAAACGCGTTGTGGTTGCACAAAAGCAGATAGGGCGGCTTCAGACCTTCGGTGCGCGTTTTTGTGATCTTTGTTTTATGCAGAAGCACGTCCGGCGCGCTCAACAGGAACGTCAGCGGCCGCAGGTACCAGGCCGTGCGCCGGGGCGGCTGCTGCATATCGAAGCGCTCAAGATCCTTTTGATTCATTATCCAACTCCGTAATTATCAGAATAGCCATACGGATTCCGCATTGCCTGCGGTCAGACGGTTCAGGCCGCTCACATCCCTGCAGGCCGCGCGTCCGAAAACAGCTCCGGGTCGCGGGAAAGGTATTCGGCGGTCACCCTGTTCATGCCCGCGGCGGACCCGATCGCGCAGTGCGCGTCGCCGAACGTGCCGTAATGCATCACGCCGCGCTGAACGAATACGGGCTCCATTTTTCCGTAGAACCGTGACGGATGGGAACTGTTGTGCCGGTACTGTGTGACCGGGTAGCGCGTGCCGTCTGTATCGATCACCGTAAAGTACACAGGCTCCGTTTCAAGCCTTCCCGGAATGTCCTCCCACTCCTCGGTGCCGTGCAGAAGCGTGTTGCAGGTGGTGGGGCAGCCCAGAAAGATGATCTGCGCGTCCCGGTCCACCAGCTTGCCCCAGCAGCCCCGGCGCCCGCAGGGCGTCTGCACGTTCTGCTCGCCCTTCACATATTCTTCCGCGTCTTTTCCCAGCGCGGCCACAGAATGCGTGGGATGCAGCGAGCGCAAAACACCCGGGCGCTTCATGAACAGGTTGGGCAGTATGCCCACGCATGCGGGCTCGGCGGCTGCGTCCATGACCGGGTGCTTCCGGTTGACCGTGTCCCAGGTGTGGGTCGGAAAGATCAGCAGCCCGTCCTTCATGTATTCCGATAATGCGTCCAGCACCATATCGGCTCCGCCCTCCACCTCGCCTATGGATTTCATTGAGGAATGTACCAGCACGGTCCCCTTGGGATCGATGCGCATATCAGTCAGGCAGTTGATCAGATCCTCTTTCGTATACATGGCTTTGTCCTTTCTTCCGGTCCAGAGGAGCTTCTGACAGGCGTCAAAGGAGGAAGCATGACTATCGGGCTTCCCGGGTCTTCAGCCTTTACCGCGTCCATGTGAGACAGTCACTTGTCGCTTTGCCGCAGATACGCCCGCAGCACTTCCAGGCCGCCCGTCGGCGCGCAGAATCTTTGCCGGTCCGTACGGGTCTCGCGCCACACTTCCTCAAGCGCGAACCAGCGGACCTCATCCACTTCAGAGGCCTGCAGGGTGAGCTTTTCGGCATCGACAGGCTCCCGATAAACGTAGACCTGCGTCACCTCGTTGTCGCGGAACAAACGCCCGTGGAATTCCTTTTCATACCGTATGCGGAATCTGCCGGCGTAATGCAGCTGGTCCTCCCTGGCGTCGATCCCCAGCTCCTCGTTCAGCTCGCGCAGCGCCGATTCCAACGGCTCGGACCCCGCCGGGATATGTCCGGCGGAGGAGGTGTCGTAAAGCCCTGGAAAGGATTCCTTTTCCATGCTGCGCTTCTGCATAAGGACGTCGTATCCGCTTTCGCCCGGCCGCACCACCCATACGTGGGCCGTCCTGTGCCGTATGCCGTCCGCGTGGACTTTGCTGCGGCTGACCGTTTCGCCTGTGGGCTGTCCGTTCTCATCCACGATATCCAGAAATTCCATGCGCGATCCTTTCAAACGCAAAATGTGCGCTGCCTGTCTGTGCCCGCCGAAACTTAACCTTGCCCGTCGGGCTTTCGACGAGGTCACAGGCGGCTTTTTTTTTTGCGTATTATATCATACTGTAGTGATAATTGGCAATGGATCGGTTTTACGGCTGCAGCTTGGAACAAATCCGTGAAAAACACAGTCTACCATACGGCATAAATGCCGCAGTGAGAATAACAAGTACAGTCAGCTTATCCCGGTTTGTGCCGGAACGGGCTGGGAATGGAGCGTATCAATGAAAACCTTTGCGAAAAAACTGACCCTGTTCGTGACCGTCCTGCTGATCGCGGCGCTGCTTTCCGGCGCGCTTTCCGAGACAGCAGCCGCGCCCGCAGCCGAAACGCGCGGGCATTATACCTTTCAGCCCAAGGTCTGCTCGGTGTACATGGAGGAAGTCTTCGGCAAAACGATGTGCGAAACGTGGTTCAGCCTGGTCGACGCGGTGATGGCGGGGGAGGACACGTTCGCCTGTCCCGACAGTCATACTTATGACTGGGTGATGGGGCAGTTCCGCGACAAGTGCTTTCCGATTTTGTCGGAGCTGATCGATTACGCTTATGACCGTGCCCATCCTGTGAAGAACGGAAAGGGTAGCTTCGTGTATACCGTGCCGCGGGATGAGGCGGCGGAGCGGATCGCGGCCTTTGCCAGAATGATCGAGGGCATTCTGAACGAAACGCTCGAAGATGACTTTACCCAGCTGGAGAAGGCACTTGCGCTGTATGAATACTTCGCGGAAAACTACACCTACGATTACGAGACGGCGGCCTACGACAAAGGGTATCCCGAGTGGCTCTCCAGCTACCGCGTGTTTAAAACAGGCACCGGCATCTGCCAGGAGTTTTCCGTGGCCTACGCCTATCTGCTGATGCAGGCAGGGATCGAGGCCACGAACATGAGCGGGCGCAGGTCCTATGACCACGAGGGCCATCAGTGGACCTATGTCAGGATGAACGGGCACAACTACCATATCGACCCCACATACGTGATCGGCGACCATGTGCTCGACTACTTCATGATGGACGACGTGCAGCGCGAAAGAGCGGACGGCTATCGCAAAGAGGACTTCGTCATCACGTCCAACTACGCGCAGGATCATCCGCACCCCGCGTATTCGGCGGACGACAGCTCGTTCAGCCCCCTGTGGGGCGGGCAATTCGTCTCGCTGGACCACGCGTCCAAAACGCTGACCTATCAGAAATACGACAGCGGCTGGCAGCTGCAAACGTATGATTTTTCCTATGGGGACTTTGACTGACGCTTTCCGCACAGACAGCAAACTTCATACGGAAAGCCTTTCCTTTGCGGCGAGACAGTGGTACAATAACGGACAAACGAAAGACTGGACGGCGCCGAAAGGATCGCTGACGTCATCGAGGAAACGTGCAAAGGGGAAAGAGCGATGGGCAATTATCTGGTGACCGGCGCCGCCGGCGGAATGGGCCGCGCCATCTGTTCTGCGCTGTCCGCGGGCGGAAACAGAGTTTGGAAGCTCGACAGGCAGGAAGCGGAGGGCGTGATCCGTGCCGACATCACGAGCATGGAGGATGTGCAAGCCGCGGCCCAGCGCGTCCGTGCTGAAGCGGGACACCTGGACGGCATCATAAACGCAGCCGGCATATACGAGCTGGCTTCCCTGGCGGAGATGCCGGAAAAGGACTTCGTCCGCGCTTTCGATATTAACCTGTTTGGCATGTTTCGGGTGAACCGGGTCTTCCTGCCCCTGCTGAAAGTCCCGGGCCGCATCGTGATCGTCTCCAGCGAACTGGCTCCGCTCCATCCGCTCCCGTTTACCGGAATATATGCTGTTACAAAATCGGCGGTGGAGCGCTATGCCGAAGCGCTGCGCATGGAACTGCAGCTGCTGGGCTATCAGGTGACCGTCATCCGTCCGGGCGCGGTACATACGGGAATGCTTTCGGTATCCACCCAAAAGCTGGACGCCTTCTGTGCTGAAACCAGGCTCTACCCCTGCGGCGCTGAGCGCCTAAGGCATATCGTGGACCGCGTGGAAGCCCGCAGCGTTCCGCCGGAAAATATCGCCCAAACCGTCACCAGAGCCCTGGCCGCCCGGCATCCCCGGCTGGTGTACTGCGTGAACCGCAATCCGCTGCTCCTGCTTATGGACATCCTGCCCAAAAAGCTGCAGCTGCTGATCATACGGAAGATACTGAAGTAGAAAGGCAGCTGCATAGGATAGGGGAAACACGTAGCTTGGAGGGCTTCAGCCCTCCATTTTCTATCCGAGGGCCAGCTTTGCCGGCCCGATAAATGCCTTTGCGGCGAAGGCCAAGTGCAGCAGAGCCGGTTTTCGTACAAAAACCACCCCGCCGACGAAGCGGCGGGGCGGGAAGGCGGGAGCCTTTCTGGCATTACAGGAAGAACGCTATATCGCTGATGTGGCGGGTGATGGTGGTGGCCATCAGCGTCATGATGGTGGCGTTCGTGATGGCGCCGATCCAGATATTGCCGGTCTTCTTGTAGAAGAAGCGGTTGGACAGGCCGATGAGGATCATAGGCGCGAAGATGTTCCACGCGAAGATGGAAGGATCGCCGCTGGTGTACAGCACGTTGCCCGTCCTGAACAGGTGAGCATAGTTCACGATGGTCAGAATCAGTATGGGCAGCAGGTTCGCCAGCGTCACGAACAGAGTGGTCGCCCACTCGGGCACGTCGCGGAAGCGGGCGCGGTTGTTCAGCATGGCGTTGGGAATCAGGAACGCGAGCCAGAAGGGCAGGTACTTCGTGAGCACTTCGGGCAGCCAGTTGAGCCTGGGCACGCCCACCGCGTATACGGAGATGCCGAAGTTCACGTCGAACACGTGGAAGGCGACGATCTGGGGAATGTAGACCAGCAGCACCAGCAGAGCGCTGAAGCCCACGGTCTTCATGAACTCGCCAAAGCCACCGATCCTGCCGGTGGCGAAGGCGCTGGGCACCGGTGCGCCGTCCCTGCAGTAGCAGAGCTTCTTGACGAACCAGTTCACAAATATCAGGGCGAAGGCCACCAGGCCGCTGGCCAGGGTGTACCATGCAAGGCCGCTCACCACGGGGGTGATGATGCTCTCGCTGATCAGCGCGTCGCCCGCATTAAAGCAGGGGAAGTACATCACGTACGCCAGTATGCACAGCGGCGCGAAGGTCACGATCAGGGGTATGATCTCCTTCCAGCTCTTGAGAGCGGGCAGCGCGTCTCCCTCGGGAGCCTTGTGCCTCAGCGAGGCGAAGGCCTTGGTCTTCAGCAGGGCCGCACCGAACACGAATATGGACGCGAAGAAGGCCAGCAGGCCCAGCGTCTGGAATGCGGCGCCCCAGCCCCACACCATGGAGGAGGAAGCGATGTACCTGGCGCCGGCGGGCACACCGAATGCGGCGTAGAAGAAGTCCACGGTTATGCCGCCTACCTCGTTGGAGATCACGGCGCTGGGATGGGTCACCTTGGGCAGATACAGGATCACGGCGGTGTCCGTGCTCAGTTTTTCGCCGCCTGCGGGCGTTTCGATCTTGCCCTCGGCATTGTAGTATTCACCCAGGGGAGCGGGCTGGCCGGGTTCCAGCTGGCCGGGAGCGAAGCCGTTGAATATGATGGTCTTCAGGTCAAAGCCGAAGCTGCCCATCTCTTCGTATTCACCCATGGGCACGCCCAGCAGCAGGCCGCTCTTGTCCGGCAGCTGCATGGACAGCAGGAAGGCGGACAGCGCGCCGGCGGAACAGCAGTAAGCGGAGATGTGCTTCTTGGAGCCTTCGGTGTTCATCATCTGAATGGCGTAGCCGATGGCCAGGTCGCCGGCGCTGTGGCCCACGGCGCCCACCTGGGTCTCGTCAACGCAGCCGAGGCTCATGGCGTACTCTATGGCGGCTACAACGCATTCGGTGTTGCCCTTGCCCCAGCCGGTCTCGTCCTGCAGGGACACGTCGCTGCGTCCGTGACCCGCCAGGTCAACGGCGACCACCACGAAGCCGCGCCTGCTCAGCTCCACGAAGTTCATCAGCTGCATTTCCTTGGAGTTGTTCCAGCCGTGGGCGCACACGATGCAGGGCACAGGATTGTCCGCGGTAGCGTTCTTGGGCGTGTATACCGCAAGGCTGATCTGGCCATCGCTGCCTTTGGACAGGGTATCGCCCAGGTCCTTGCCGTATTTGGAGTTGTTCTCGTTGATCCTGGCGACCAGCTCGTTCATCGTGCACGTGACGACTTCCTGCTTGACGCTCAGGCCGCTGGTCTGCACCACATAGCTTCCCAGCATGCTCACCAGCTCTATGGCGATCACCAACAGAACGGCTATCCAGGTCTTCTTCTTCATGAATCTCCCCCTTTTCTCAAGCATTCATTGGTGTTGCGAAGTGGAAATGATACGGGTACCCAAATGAAAAACGGTGAGCACATCCCTCCTTACTTAAATAATTTTAGTAGTTGCAAGTTTACTCCGTGCGGGCGGCTGTGTCAATATAAAACTTAAAAAAACTAAAAAAGACAGTGCTGTCCGGTTTTGTACGGGCCTGGTGCTTTTGCATTGACACGAATGCCTGAAACGGATATAATTTTCGCAGCGATTATATGGGACTGGGAGCTGGAAGAGCAGGTTTTTGTCTGTGTCCCGTACGCGGACTGAGCCTGCGTAAAAACCGGATGCCGATACATAAGGAGTCTTGCGCCATATGAAGATCATCGACCTGAACGAAGAACAGGCGGAAGATATCGAGGAGCGGCTGAGCGCTTTTGACGAAAACCATATAAGCTATAAGCTGAACGGCAGCATCCGTATCGGCATAGAGGAAGCCGGCAGGCTGATCGCGGGGCTGGATGCCTGCATCACGGCATTCAGAATATTGTATGTATCCACCGTGTTCGTGGATGAGGCGTACAGAAGAAAAGGCCTCGGGGCTAGGCTGATCACCGAGATGGAGAAACGAGCAGCTGAAATGGGCGTCAATCTGATCAGGCTGGATACGTTCAGCTGGCAGGGAAAGGAATTCTACGAAGCGCTGGGGTATGAATGCGCCGGGCACTATGAAAACAGTGAAGACGGCTATTCCGAGTACTTCTTTTTCAAGAAACTGACTTAAATCCATTTCGGAGTCAAACAACAGTAAAACGCCGCTGACCATGCGGCGTTTTATTGTGGCGCCGCGCATTCGGGAATGCGGCTTGGGAAACTTTATAGCTGAAAAATCACCGAAATGCTTTCCAAATCCGGGCGGGTGTGGTATGCTATCAGTGCAGACCTGTATCTGCCGGTCAAAGGCGGTCTGCCGGTATTCTGACCGCCTGCACGCGGTATACGGAAGGATAAGAGGGTAAGAATGGTCATCAGGAAGCTGGATCAAGAAGCATATAAGGGGCGGAAATACCAGGCGGAGATCCTTTCTGACCGGTATCTGTCCATCGAACCGGCAGGGGATGGCTTCGATATGAAATGGGTCATGAGCGGCGAGCCGCTCAGAATGACCATTAACGATGCCATGCTGTCTGACTGGCTGGATCATCCCACGGTTTACGGCGCTTTTGAAGGCGGCAGGCTTGTGGGGTTTGTGGAGGGATTCCTGGAAGAGTGGAACAACAGGTACAGGATCTCCAATATCTGTGTGTTCGATCATGCCGACAGAAGAAGCGGAACCGGCACAAAGCTCATGGAAACGATTCTGGAGGAAGCCGTGCGCAGCGGGGCGAGAATGGCGGTGCTGGAAACGCAGACATATAACTATAAAGCCGTTTCATTCTATAAGAAGAACGGTTTCCAGATCATCGGCTTCGACAGATACGCCTACTCAAACCGCGGCCCCGAAGAGCATAATATGCGGCTCGAAATGGGCAGGAAACTGAGGGATTAAAACTGCATTGTTCCGCATTTGGTCAGCTTCCGCTGTCCCGAATGCAGACATAACGAACAAACCGGTTGTTTACAGGTGATGGAGCATGAAAGAAATACAGTATATCCGGCAGCCGAATCAATACCTGTGCGGACAGGTGTGCGTAGCCATGATCGCGGGCGTGTCCGTGGACGAAGTGATCCGGGTCATGAACAACGATAAAGCGACCGGGAAAAAGGATATCGAGAGAGCCTTGGAGCATTACGGGATCAGGCAGGCGAAAACCATGACCAAAGCCGACAACAGCACTCAGCTGCCGCCGGTATGCATACTGAAGGTTTTGCTCCCGGGTTACGGCCATTGGGTACTGTACGTACGCGGCAAATACTATGATCCTGAGTTTGGCCTTGCGGACGAACTGCACAGCAAAGCAAGGATACAATCATATCTGGAGCTGTTCACAGATTGACGCAGATCGATGCCTTCAAGGCATATGACAACATAAAACGGGAGGGATAACGATGAAAAAACTGTTTGCGCTGACGCTCGCGCTTCTGATGTGCGTAAGCGCCGCATCGGCGGAGGGCTTCGGCTCCTGGTTCGGCGGGCTTTTCGGGTCTGCTCCGGCAGCAGCATCCGCGCCCGACACGATCGACAGCGAATTCGGCATTCTGTTCAACTCCGGCAAAACGCCCGTTCTGGAAAGGGAATACATCGACGTGAGCAGCGTGCCAGTGTATGTGAGCGCGGAGTTTGCCCGGGCCAATGCGGAAAGCTTCGGCGTGCCGCCCGAGAGCATAGGCGAAGGACTGGTGCCTGTAGGCACCGCCGGAGACATTGCCGGTGGCGACGCGAAGTACTTCTTTCCGATGGCGGTATCGCCTGACGGCAGCATCATGTGCACGGTGTTTTCGGGCGTTGTGCTTTGCTACGACGGTGAAAAGCTCATCGCGCAGACGATGTCCGTGGAACGCAGTGTGCCGGACGAAAAGACGGGCACGGATCTCGCGGTGCGCCTTGCGTCCTCTCCCAGCGCGTTCATGAACCTGATCGGCTCCACGGACGGCGTGATCTGGGCTCCCGACGGCAGCAAGGCGGTGCTTCTGAACAGCTACAGCTTTCTCTCCAGAATGGACACATCCCTCGCACAGCTCATCATCATGGACGTGCAGGCGGGCGACATATACCTGGCCCGCAGGTTTTCCAATCGGAGAACAGAAGAAAACTTCGGAGCCGTGACGGGCGCGTGCTTTGATGAAAGCGGCAGATACGTCTACTACACCGTCTACGGCAATCCGCCCTCCCTGCGCAGGCACGATACCGAAACGGGCGAGGATATCCTGGTGCAGAACGTTCTGGAAGGCAGGGGTGAATTTCCGGACCGCCCGCGCCTGTACCTTACGCGCAACGGCAGCTTCCTTACCCTGTTTGAAGGCAGTTCACGCGGCGATTACGGGATTTTGCTGATGTATGAAAGCTCCGGCAGACGCTATTACAAGAAATATGAGACCGGGCTCAAGCCTTTGGGCAGGCTTCTGAGCTTTGAAATGAACGCGCAAAGCGGCCTTGGCATCGTCCTGAACCGTGACGGATACACAGACCCGGCCGGCGGGTACACCACGTCGCTGCTGGTCATCGATACCGATCAGAGCATGTACGGGCTCGGACAGCCGGTGATGTTCAAAACCGACGGCAGCGCGGTCAGGCTGAACAAGACCCAGTACACAAAGCTGATCGATGAAAACGCCGCCGAGGATTACGAATACCTTTATTCCGCGTGCCTTTCGCCGGACGGCGAGTACGCCCTCGTCACCGCGCGGAACTGTATGTACCTGCTTCGGCTTCGAACGCTCGAAACGCTCAGGCTGGAGCTTCCGGAAGGCACGGAGCCGAGCAATTTCGTATTTGACGCCAGCTTGAATCCCCGGTTCAGGCGCGGGATCGAATGGCCCTTCGGGGATATGATCTGCTCCTCCGGCGGAATGTACAGGCTTACATGGAAGTGACATCCCATATAGAATGCATACCCGTGCCAAAAGGCAAATGCTCAAAGATGACGACAGGTGCGGCGCATCCTCGAGAGTGAACTGCAGGAAGCGTACCGTGAGGGTGTTCTGAAAAACAGCTGCATGGCCGGTGAGTTCCACGTGCTTGAAAGAGGCAATACGGCCATAAGCTGGACGGTTGGCACCGTGAATCAGGTGACAGCCGTTCAGCGTTGGCAAACTCTGTATAAGCAAATCAGCTCCAAACTGGTGGAGCTGATCATGTCGGTTTTTATCCCGCAGTCACGCGGTGAGTTGGCTCCTCAGCAGTATTATTTTACTTTTAAGCAAATTTTGGCAGGGCAGGCTCTGAAATTGCATGTTCGCACGCCATCTTTGAGCGAAATACTCTGATGCAGTTAGCTGTATAAATCAGGACAAGTGGAGATGTTAAGATGGATCCAAATTGTGCAGAATTGACTCCCGGAAAGCATTTTCCAGCAAATTTGAAAGCGCCAAAGCAGGCCGAGATCTTATCAGAGCTCTCGGAATACGGCCATATTGGCCGGGGGGATATAAGCCTGATTGACACTTCTCACAGTTCCGATGACATCAGGCTCAACTATGTCATCGACAGAAGATGGGTGCTCCGGTTTTGCAATGCACCTGAGATGACAGAAACAAGACTGACAGAACTGAACAGACTGATTGAACGGTATATTCAGTTTGGACTTCAATGCCCGCGCTTTCTGACCGATCAGCACGGGAGATTCTTCCATGACCGGAACGGTCTTGTCTGTTATCTGCAGGAATACATCGATCTTCCGACTGCATATGAGCTCAAGCTGGAACCGCAAGAGGAGGACCGCATCTGGCAGGAGGTCCTGGACAGTGTAGCCGCTTTTGCGGAGAGGTTCAGAAATGTGGATCTGTCAGGCACGATGGGGATGTACAGTCTGTTTGATCTCGCACCTTATGACATACCGGTCGGCAAAGACGAAAAGCAGCAAAACTTCGAGAGCCTGTGCCAAACGCTTCTTGAAATCGGAGAAACTGCATTGGTTGATAGGCTGCAAGCCAGGCATACGATGATCCGCGGAAAGATCCGGTCCGTATACAAAGATCTTCCGCGCTGTGTTTTTCAGGCAGATGAAAACCTGAGCAACGTTCTTGTGGACGAAAACCGCCATTTGGCCGGATTGATCGACTTCAATCTGGCCGGAACAGAAGTGATCGTCAACCAGTTTGCCAATCTGGGCGGAGGTTTCAAAGAGAGTACAACAGAGCCGATCGGAGCGGACACAAGGATGCGGTATGCAATCGACAGCTACCGCAAGTATCAGGAACGCATGATCCGGATCTATCACGCCACAGAAATGGAAAAAACAGCAATGAAATGGTACAGCTGGATCGCGCTGGTCGCCGGCTGGCCGCAGGTATGCTTCTTTCTCGACGGACTGAAAACAGAAACACTCAAAAATGAAATACTGGAGCTATTGGCGCTTCTTACCGATTATTCCTGCGACTAGAGAGACGATTCAGGATTGCGTCAGCCAATCGCCTGCATCATAAGGGAAAAGCGAGAGCTTTAAAACCCCTCGCATATATATACTGAATTCGGTTTTCGGGGATGTCAACAAATGAGTGCTTATGGAGGAGTACACGCTGATCGTATGGCAAAGTTGGACAAGAGATGCGGCAAACGAAGGAAATGGCTATGGTTTATCCCGGCGGTTGCAGCTTTGCTGTTGTGCATCGCATTTATGGTTTATGCAGAGCGGTATTACCATGCGGACGAAACCACCTATCCGTGCTATCATCTTGCTATAAACGCTGACTTACCTTGGAGAGGGGACTATGCTTGTCATTGAAAACATCGCATTTGTCATGTTTTTCTTCTTTATCGGGGCTTCCGATTCTTTCACGCGGGGCAATGATATCCCACCAGAAGGTTTCCCCACTCGAGCACGCCCTCGGCCTCGTTGACAACGCTGTGCAGGGCATCCGGCGGGATATAGGCTACATCTCCGGGAGTGACGGGGTAGTGGGTTCCGTCCACGACAACAAAACCGCTTCCCTTTGTGAAGATGTATACTTCTTCTTTATGATGCTTATGCGCTTCCATTGCCCTGGGTCCGTTCAGGTATCTCCAGGCGTGTCGAAGGGGAGTGGAGCCCTTCAGGGAGTACAGCGCTGGCAAGAATAGTGTCACCGTGGGCTTCTAGGCTTTGGCTGGGTCAAATCCGGCGATAAGCTCCATATTCTGCTTCTTGAATCGATCGATCTCCCCTTAGCCTATCATTGTATCCTGCAGCTTCTGCATGGAATAACAGGCGGAGTCGTAGTAGTGAAGTCTCATTTTGAGCCTGACATCCCGCGAGGACGCGCATATGTACAGGTCGTAGTCGCCGTTTTCCACCACCCACTTGTGGAGCATGGGGTTATAGTAGTTAAGGTCTTCATCGGTGATGCTGAACGTGACCCTGCGCGTTTCGCCCGCCTTCAGGAATACTTTTTCAAACTGTTTAAGTTCCTTAACAGGCTTTGAAGCCGTCGAAACGGGATCGCCCACGTAGAGCTGCACTGCCTCAGCTCCGTCCATGCCGCCCGCATTGCTCAAGTCAAAGCTCAGTTTCCAGCCGCTGTCTGCTTTCTCAAGCGAAGGATTAGAGTATTCAAAGCGCGTATAGCTAAGCCCGTGCCCGAAGGGGAACCAGATCTCCTCGGGATGCAGGTCGTAATACCTGTAGCCGACACGCCACTTCTCAGTGTATTCCTGCTTAAGGCCGTCGCCGTTTAAATCGAGGTCTGTGCGCATTTTCGTCGGAAAGGTCTCGGACAGTTTGCCTGAAGGATTCACTTTTCCGGCGAGAACCTCAGCAATTGCCATGCCTGCGCCTTCGCCTGACGGCCACGCCTGCACGATGGCGGGGAAGAGGTCGGCCTTTGGGCTTTTGAAAGTGGAGCATCCGCTGAAGAGTACAAGCGCACAGTTCGGGTTGTGCCCGGTGACGTTGCGCATCACGTCTTCTATGTAGCCTGCCAGCTGGTTGCTGCCCCGGTCGAATTCCTCCGAATCGTCGCTGGGCGAAACACCCGTAAACACGAGCACGAGGTCATAGTCCCGTATGCCGGGCATCTTCTGGTTAAAGTAGTGCCAGAGCATGTCGTCGGGCTTTTTGCGGGGCAGATAGTCAAAGTAATCTATCTGCACGTCGGGCAGCAGCTTTCTCAGGCACTCGAGCGGCGAATCGATGTACTCCTCATCCGTGAACACCTGCGCGCTGCCCTGTCCGTTTATGTAGGGCTTTACGGCATATTCGCCGGTTATGCATATGCGTTTATACTTTTTTGAGGTGATGGGCAAAAGATCCCTGTCGTTTCTGAGAAGGCAGATCGCTTCACGGGCGACTTTGCGTGCATTTTCGTGCTGTTCGTCCCTGTCGTAGTGTTTAAGCTCCGGCACGGGACGAAGCAGGAAGGAGAGAACCCTTTCGGCGGCAGTGTCGACTTCCTCCATGGTCATCGTGCCGTTTGCGAGCGCTTCCTTTACGTCCCTGATCGTGTCAGGATTTCCCGGCATGCGCAGATCGAGCCCCGCCTTGACAGCCTTGGCGCCATGATGCACAGCACCCCAGTCACTGACCACCAGCCCATTAAAGCCCCAGTCGTCCCTCAGTATCTCGGTAAGCAGCATGTGGTTTTCGGAGCACCATATCGAAAAAAGCTTGTTGTAGGCACACATTACGCTTTGGGGATTTGCGATACGGATCGCTTTTTCGAATCCGCGCAGGTAGATCTCCCTGAGGGTCCTCTCGTCCACCTCCACGCTGGTATCCATGCGATAGGTCTCCTGGGAGTTGACAGCGAAGTGCTTGAGCGAGGTGCCTATGCCTTCGTCTTCGAGTCCCTTGGCCATATGCCCCGCGATCTCGCCCGTAAGCACGGGGTCCTCGGAGACGTACTCGAAGTTTCTGCCGTTCAGGGCGTTGCGCTTGATGTTCAGCCCGGGCCCAAGCAGCATCTGCATATTGCGCCGCTTGCAGTCCTGCGCTATGGTCTTGCCCGTGAGTTCAGCCGCCTCGCGGTTCCACGTCGCGCCGAGCGCACACATCGAGGGCATGGTGGTGCAGTTGCTGCCAGGGGTATAGTCCCTTATGCCGTGTGGACCGTCCGCTACGTTCTTTGGCGCGATGCCGAACCTTGGCACGCCCGCCGTAACAAGGCTTTCCGAGCCCGTGAGTATCGTCGCTTTTTCCTCGAGCGTCATTTGGGCAAGTATTTCTTTTACAGTCATGTTCTTATCCTTTCAGCGTTTGATGTTTCGCCGTGAAATGCTGTATTATACCCGTGTCAGGCGAGGATTTGTCATCAGTAGCTCTCTTCGTGATCATATTCCCCGTATTCGCATCCGATATGGGTGGCTTCTGCCTCATCCACCAGCACCGGCTGACCACCCTGCTTATCGTAAAGCTTAACGGTGCCCCAACCGTTGCCGCCGTTCCACAGGCGCTTATGGCGTTTGCTTCCGTCCGGGGCTTCATAGTTGATGAAAAGCATGTCCTTCTTCAGGCAATGAACTTCTGTTTCCATGACGGCGTGTATATTTTCCTGCCGGACGTGCCAGACGACCTCGTCTGTCCGTTCCTCAAAGGAAAAGTCCGTTTTCACCAACAGGTGGAGATGAGAGAAATTGAAGTCATACTCTTTCCCCTCATAATAGAATACTCCCAGCAGCCGCCGGTCCAGCGGAACAAAATATATTTTGGGCCGGCCTCCTCCGATATCGAATGCGCTGTTTTCAAGCTGCCTGCCGGTCTTTTTGCTGACCAGGCAATTGGAGGACAGCCAGACCCAGGGGGTAGTAAAATCCCGTCCCCAGTTCTTGTCAGCATAGCCGTAAGACTTTTCCGGCGTGACGGTGTATTGTCTGCCGTTAAACGTGACTGTGCAGCTGTAGGCGCTCTTCATTCCCTCCGCATGCCAGTACATTGCGAAGGCTTCTGCTTCGCGCAAGGGTTTGCTGGCGCCATAACCCACATTGAATGCGATCTGCTTGTCGACTGTCAGATCCCAGCATATCGCGCCGGCATCGCACATCCATTCCGGATGCGAGGCAGCTTCCTCCGGCGCGATACGAATGCTGCCTTTCAGATTGGTTTCACAGGCCAGGCAATCGTCAGCTTCGATCCGGTAAGGAGCATTCCCGTGCAGACTGACATCCTTCCACGCGAAGAACCGATGCAGCTGGCAGGCGTTTTTGCCCCAGGTGCCGGCTTTGACCATAACGTAAGAAGGCTTCTTCCCGGAAGCCAGATTCTCGGGCAGCTGGCCGAACACAGGCACGCCTTCCGACAGCGCTGGATTGCAGACAAAGAACTCTATGAAGAAGGGCTTATCCTCTCCGGTCTGTGCGTCCTGCGCGGTAAAGGAATGCCACCACCAGTCATAGCCCTGATGGGCCAGCGGCCCATGAAGCATAAAAGCATTTCGCGTTATGTCATGATGATTGAACAAGTGCATCGCTTCTTTCTTTCGATGTGAATATGATACCACGAATGGCACAGTCTTTACTTGGCAAGATCAAACATGGCGCGAAGGTTCTTATTCGGGTCCTTCATATACTCCGGATGACTTCCGCTGATCGTCGGGATACATCCATGCTCGATGTGGTTCATCATCCGCATGAGCGTCCATTCATTACCCTCTTCCAGTTTAGAATAGCCTATCAAGCGGCAGTGATCCCCCCAAAGGAAATGCCCCAAATCGATCCCGCCACAGCGTTCCAACTGCGGATGCGGCGGCGGGTTTTTGAAAAGGTGCACTTGTGAAAAAGCCTGGCTTTGCATCGTAATCTCATTCAAACCTTCTCCTCCCAATGCCAGGCCTCCATCGATGCTGTTCAGATAATCCTGGAGCAGCTTTGCCCCTTCAGTTGAGGTGGTGTTGTTGACAAGGCAATTGGCAAGATTGAATGTATTGTGCGAGACATCTGTGAATACTGCGTCGAGATGATGCTTTTGTTTGAGCTTTTGCAACTGCTCCCGCAAGATGGACGCCCACATAGGCTGTCCGGGATGGATCTTGGTCATGGTATTCGTATCCCGGGCGTGCAGAAGCTTTCGATTGCTCATTGGAACCGGCAAGCACTCCTTGCCCGTAAAGGACCAGCCAAAACGCTGATCCGTGTCCGCATCGCGGTACTCGAACTGACCAACAAGCTCATAGGCAGGATTGGATGGATCTGTTTCAAATATATTCGTGTGCGGCGCTATGTGATAGCCCATTCTCTGCGCTTTCTCAAAATAACGGGCCGCTTCAGGGGATGCTTCATAGAGGGGATAATTCTGATCATAGCCAAAATTGCGCCAACGCGGAATGTGCAGAAGTGTCTTCTTGGGATTGACATACCTGGCCAGGCTGTCCAGCCAGTCTTCGTCGAGCGGTGCCCAGCATACGCAGAAGGTTAGTTCATCGACCCAGTCCGGCTTGAAGGGATGCCGTTTGTCAAGCTGCCAGGCCTGTTCCATCCATGTCTTGTACTCCAGGGCAGGTACGTGCCAATCGCCTTCAAATACACCCACACGCCAGGTCAAACCACCTGCCGAGATATTCTCGTGCAGCGGTCCATAGGTCTCTGCTTCAAATCCAACGCGATAAGGATCTTTTTCATTGCCGAATTTTATGCTTTTATAGCGATACTGCGTATCCTGGGTCCAGACCCAAAACCCTTCATGATTGCCCTGGAATATATTGAATCCTGCTTCCCACTCGCGCGGCCAGGGCGAGCGTGTATGCCACAGAATCGGATCATCCAGCCGCAGCCTCACGCCCTGGAATAGAGGTGCGACGACATCAAGTCCGGGATCGATGCCCATCACTGACCATCGAAGTGAGCGAACACCGCGCATCGCTGTATAAGCGCTTGGCGTGATCAGCAGATCTCCGTTCTCAAGATCCTCCGAGATGATGACAACGGCATTTGCCATCCATCCGAGCAAACGCATCTCGACAGTATAGTCGTTGACCTTTGCCCATTCTACACTGCCGCCGTGCCCGATCTCCACTGGAACACTCCGGTCAAGAGCATAAACCATCTCCATAGCAACAGTATTTGTATTTCTGATGAACTCGGTACCGGACTTTTTGCTTTTCAGGCTAAGAATCGCGCCATCCCTGATTACCGCAGAGAGCGTCTTTGTCTGTGCATAGAGGATACCGTCTTTAATCGAAAACACCCTGCCACCTCCGCTCGTTAATACTTCAATTTACCTGTCATTGAAGTCGTTGCACTCATCCGGATCTTCTTTAGCGTGGCTTCCATTCCGCTCATGCGGGGCTACTGCTCTTTCTCTTTCAGCAGCGGCAGTTCGTGGATATCGTATGTTTCATAATATATGTCGAACGCGGTTTCCATGTCGCCCGAAAGTTCGATCAGCGCGCCGGCCTGAAACATGGACGACAGCGTACCGGAAGGCGCCTGCCAGGCAGCGTTGGACACTACCTGCATTCTTTCCTGCTTTCCGTCCGCCCGCAGGATCGCTTCCGCGCTGAAAAGCAGCGTGCCAGTTGCGATGTGGTAATCGCTGGAGATGATCGCCAGTTGGCTGACCTGGGGATAATGCCCCTCCAGAATGTCAAAAGTATAAATCGCGTTCTGGGCAGTAGTCAGTGACTGGTTTTCGACGATCACCCTCTCCGGCGCTATGCCGCTGTCAATGAGCCACTCCGCCATACGACCGGCTTCTGTCGCCGTGGGATCTTCCGCTGCAGTGCCTCCGCCGGTGCAAATGATCCACGCGTCGGGATACTTTTTGGCACAGGCCAGCGCCACCCGCAGCCGCTCGACCAGTTCTTCCCGCATACTGCCGTCGGTGTTCAGCTGAAAGCCCAGCACGACCAGGCAGAGCTCATCCGTCTCCGGCAGGCCGTCTGGCAGTATGTTCAATGTTACCGGAAGGTCAGTTTGTACCGACCGCCAAATTCCCATGATCCGCATCCATTTCACTGCCGTTTCCGGATCAAGGGATTCAAGCTCAGAGAGCAGCGCGTCGACCTGCGGATCGGCTTCGCTGCCATAAGAACCGTAATAGACGACCATTTCTTCAATGACATCCTGACAGGTGCGAGAGGCTGTGACCGGCAGCGCTTCCGCAAATCCGGTCCCGGCAGATAGACAGCCAAGGCAGACGATCAGAATAAACGCAGCCGTTCTGCAAAGCTTATACATGTTTTGTCATCCTCTAATCCCTATAATCGGCTTGCTGTGCCTTTGGAATATGTATCGGCCTCATTTATGCGTATAAGTCCCGTGCTCGCCTTATCCTGCGTTTGGGAACAGCGCTTACAGCCCTTCATAGATCAGCCCGCGCAGGGTGGGATGGATCACATCGTAGTTGTATCCGTAATTGAGCACATGCATCCCAAAGAATGCAGACAGTCGATTGGACGGGTCGATCATCACCCATGCGCCTGCCGCTCCGTCCCATCCAAACTCGCCCAACGCGCCGGGTCCGCCGATGCGGTTGCTGACACGGATACGAACGCCCAAAGCATACGAGTATCCCACTCGATGCCAGCCGTCGAAAGAGCGGCGGCCTTTGGGGCAAAGCTGGTTCGCGCTCCACAGCTGTATCATTTCGGGAGACAGGATATGTGCGCCGTCTTTCCCGGTACCACCGCAGGCCAGGGCGTCTGCGAAGGTGATGTAGTCCTCCACACCGCCGATAAGTCCGCCTCCGCCGCTCTCAAATTCCGGATTGAACCTCTCTTCGATCTCTTCCCGGGTCCTTTCCTTGAGAGAATGTGTTCCCGGATCGTAGCAATACAAAGGACACAGGCGTTTGCCAAGTTCCTCATTTATCCGCATGGCCATGCCGTGAATGTGCAGCGGCTCCCAGATATTCTCTTTAAGGTATGTGGAAAACCTCTGGCCGGATACCGCCTCGATCACCGAGGCCAGCACGTCGTGGCTGAAGCTGTATTGGAAATCGGTGCCCGGATCGAATTCCAGCGGATCTTCCGCCTTGGCTTCGGCGATCTGGCGGGTCGCGGCCCGCTGGTTATTGTCCTTCATGACCTTTTCAATGGCGGGGGTATCCGTGTCATAATTCAGGCCGCTCTGCATGCTCATCAGATGCCGTACGGTCATCACGGTTTTCGCCGGGCGAACGGTGTCACCGTCTTTTACCGTCAAATGTGCGTAAGCCGGCAGGTAGGCGCTCACCGGGTCGTCCAGGTTCATCTTTCCCTGTTCGATCAGCTGCATGGCGGCGCAGGTAGTAAAGACCTTGGTTGCGGAATACAGGAGATAGACTTCATCTCCCCGAACCGGCGCTGTCCGGGCAAGGTCGCGATACCCGGCCTGATGACGATAGATCAGTTCATGATCACGGTACACTGCCAGGTCGCAGCCCGGCACATTTAGTTTGTGCAAGTAGTCCAGATACTCGGTCAAACGGCTGAAGTTCATAGGCGTGCCTCCTTTTCCTAAAACGTTTTTATTGAAAAATGATTCTTAGCGTTGATGTACAGAATGTTTTCCTTGTCTCTGTCACGAATCCGGGCGTACTCTATCCTTCCGCGCTGAAAGCCGCATGAATATGTGTCAGTTCCGAAGAAGATCTTTTCCGAACCAACTTGCTCCACAGCGTACTCGATGATATTGTTGAAGCGGCTGTCCATGCCCGAGGTATCCGTAAAAATGTTCCCGTGCTTCGCGTTTTTGATCGCTTCTACGTGCTCTGTACTGCCAAGATGGGCAATGATCAGGTTCATATGCGGATATCTATCGGCATAACCGACCATGGCAGGCGTCTGGTCCGGGTGCATCAGCACAAAACATCCGAGCTCGTTTGCGAAAGAGAAGATCTTATCTGCATATTCTAAAATACCATATTGGTGGGATCTGCTCTGTATCTTTATGCCCAGAACTTTTCTGTTCACTATTTTTTCTTCGATCTGCGGAAAAAGCGAGTCCTGCCTCGGGTCGAGCACAAGCCACTGGTAGACTCTTTCGTCTCTTTGCACCTGCTCAAATAAGAGCTCGTTGCTCAAGGATACCTCATCCGTCCCCAGGATCGCGGCATAATACGAGAATCCGCCCGCCGATATTCCGGCATTCTTATATTCTGCCATCAGGAACTCAAAACTCCGATTATGCAATTCATTCTCAGGACAATCGTTTTTCAGCCCGCAATTGCAATGGGTATGTATATCGAAGATCTTCATGCCGTTTATATCGCATTTCACTGATTTGGCCTGTGCCCTGTTGTTTTCCTCATGCATTTTCTTTCTCGGATTCATGCTCAACTCCACTAAATTCTTCCTTATGATGCTTATGCGCTTCCATTGCCCCGGGTCCGTTCAGGTATCCCCAGGCGTGGTCGAAAGGGGAGTGGAGCCCTTCAGGGAGTACGTCACTGGCCAGAATAGTTCCTCCGTGGGCGTTATGTGCTTTGATTGGGTCAAAACGGCTGATGATATCCATATCGTTTTCCTCTCTGGTCGTAGTGAAGAACTACCGTTGATTTTTATCTTACACAATCAAATCGATACTCACCCGTCGCAAAATCGACTTCGCATGCTGCGCCGCCTTCGAATATGCACCTTTGCTTCGTCGTGCCTGTAAATTCGTGCTTTATCATCGGTTTCAGCTGCACCTGTTTCTGCCACGACAGGATTTCATTCATGCGCCTGATGTCGTTTTCGTTTGAATCGTCGAGCACATATGTGGCGCAGCCGTACAGCAGTGACAGCAGATATCCGTCGACATCCTCCGGCACCCCGAAACCGCCTTTGTACGGATAGTAGGGAGAGATCAGGCAGTCATGATAGACCAGGAACTGCAGCGGAATCCCGTCACCGATCGTGTTTCCTTTTTCGTAACCCTTGTCCAGCGCAAACGGCATCCAATGAACGAAATCTATGTAGGGCAGCGCCCAATCCACGAGCTCTTCGCTCTGAACGACAATGCCACGTGATGCAACCTCCCTGAAGCAGGCGGCCCTTGCCTTTGCGCATTCTTCCCGTGTCATACGGTGTGCAGGGTTGTCGCATTCGTCTAGCTCGACTACCGAAAACACATCCAGATACGCATTGTCGGGCTGGCAATCGTGAAGAGCAAGTTCGTTGTAGTTCCGTCTTACGTAATCGACTGCCTGTTTGGCGCACAGCACCGTCTGACGGCCTCCGTACCAGAAGTCGCATTCCTCATATTTTCCGTTCGTTCCGCGGGCCGCGTTTTCGATATCAAAGCTTTCGCAGTCGTAATAGTAATCGCGGTATTGATCGTGAATGCCAAAGAAGTAACCCAGATCATGACAGGTTTTCCGCAAACGCGCAAGGCCTTCCCAGCCGCCCGCAGCCTCACACGGCGGGAGTATATCGGGATGGAGGTTGTCGTAACCTCTTTTGCCCCAGCCGTCAAGATGCAGGCAAAGCTTATCAACGCCAAGGTGTTTCAGCCGCCTGAGCCTTTCGCCCACCGCGTCAAACGTGACGGTCCGGTCGTTGAATTCCGGTTCGTCCGGTCTGTAAAAGTGGCTGCCGGGTTGGATATGGATATTGGATCTTACGTGGCAGATCGGTATATTGGTGTATTCTGCAACTTTGGGATTTCTGGCGATCTTCTCTTTCAGCGTAACAAGCTCGCCGCGTGATTTTATGTATGCCCGATAGATTTTGGCAGCCTGATTATAGTCCTGACCCGGTTTGAGCGTGGTAAGGCACAGGTGCCGTTCCCGCCCGATCCTGCTGAGCTGCGCTTCCCAGCGACAGCTCACACGCACCGGTTTATCAGGCAGAGCATCAAGCAGCAGGCCGCAGTCAAACGCGGTATCTACGAGCATCACATAGCCGCCCCGGCTGTCATACTGTGCAAAAAAGCGCATCGTCATGCCGCGGGAGTTCGGTAAAACAGAGCCGTTGAAGCGTTCGGCTCCGCCGCTGTAGTTTTTCAAAAGAGAGCCCTGCATCAGCGGAAGTACCGTTCGCCCTTCAGGAGAATCCATTTCAAACGGCGCAGGCCATGCGATCTCGCGGATTTCGCAGTCGTTCAATGGTATCAGATCGTATCTGACATTTCCGCTCGACTTCTCAAGCCAGATTCGCGTTTCGATGCACAGGCCCGGAATCCCCTGGAATTCCGTATAGACAGAGCGGAAGCCTTCTCCCACGCCCGTCCTGAAATCATGCGTCTCACATTTTGCTTCGGAAAACAGCGCCTTATGACCGTCTTTGGCGGCTACATAGCACTGAAAATCGGGTAAAGGCTTCCAAAGACCGCCATCCCCGTCAATTATGGCGCCGCAGGGCACAGGAATCAGCTTCGTTACCATGCCGGATCAACCTCCCCAGTATTTCCACGCGTGTGTGGGGGATATTGGATTGTCTTTCATTGCTATGCTGCAAATTCAATCGGCTCTTCTTCCGGCAAACCCGGCATTTTTCTTTGGCTGACATCCACACAAAAGCAGCATGGCGATAAGTATAAACCCCAATAACACGATGTGCTTTCCCATCTAAACGTCCTCCGTTTTTAACTCCGCGCATGATCGCACGGGGATTCAAGCACTGCCGGTAATATAGCGCCGGCAGGGATGGCGTCGCTGTGCGCTGCAGTTCAGCTATAGTGGTTTTTTCTTTGGAAGTCTGTGTCAGCTTCGTGATTTTCCTGTTCTGTTTGATGTGATTATGATACCACGAAAGATACAGTATTTCAATCATTGAGGCAAAGAGAAGGGCAAAACCTGAAACATAAGGCATTTACTGCTCGATCCCACCGGGATACAGGCAAAGCCGCTGATCTTAATTACAGGAAGTGGGGACATTGCGCTTTTGGCAGGCTCACAGATCATTGAGCTTGAAGGCATAGAAAATGGCATTGTGCTTGACAGTGAGTTGCAGGAGGCTTATTATGAAGATACGCTTCTGAACGCGAAGATGACGGGTGAATTTCCGGTGCTGAGCGGAGGCAATACCGATGTCGGCTGGACGGGAGGAAATGCTGTGCCTATGTACGTGGTTCCAAGATGGGTTTCCCTGTAAACAAAACTTTCATGATCGGCAGGAGGAAATATGCAGTCAAAACACACGCATCCGGTCTACTCGTCGTTCAGCAGCGATTATACTTCCCTGACCTTTGACTCGGAGACGGGCAGGCTGCTGTTTTTCGGCGTGGAATCGGGCGGCCGCGACTGGGACAGACACGGCACATACAGCGTGCTGATGCCTTCCTACGGCGCAATATGCCCGACGTTCGAAAAAGCCCCGCCGCTCAAAGAAAAGACCGTACGGCTGGACAACACCCTTGTTTTTGAAAACGCCGCCGGTGCAAAACAGACATTTACGATGGAAGATGACAGGCACTTTTCCTTCGGGTTTGAAAACGTACCGAATACCATCATGAAGATATGTTTCTCTATCAGGCGCGCTCCGCTCACGATATGGTCGGAAGAGCACTCGAAGAAACACAGCAACAGAAAGAACTGCCTTTTCAGAACACGGTATTCGCTTCCGCTCATCATCCACTTCCCGGATTTCGGACTGGTCAGAATCAGTGCATATGAAGGCGTTACCTGTGAAGAAAAGCTTTTCACATCCCTGGAATACAACGGCCTGGACCTGGGAGCCGAGAATTACGGTTACCACAATAAAATGCATGCCCTGCACTTTGGTTATTCCGAATTGACATTCCGAACCGCAAACACATCCGCATCCGGAATACGCTTTGAGATCATGGAGGAAATCTATCCGAAACTCGACTTTGACGGGGGATGTGACGCGGCTTGGAACGGCGTTCGCCGTCAATGGATGAACGCGTTCGCGCTCAACAGGGAATACTTCGATATGGGCGACAACATCATGCTGCACGGCAGGGGGCATCTGGCGGTCCATATGAAGAGCGATATGCTGCAGGTCATGGGCGGCGACGAACCGCTTTTCAAACTGGTAAGGGATACGTTCAAGCAGCAGATCCTGGATGGATTTCTGTACGCGCAGGCTGAAGACGGCGAAGTGAACTTTTCCTATATCAACCGTCCAAAGGGCAGGGAACCCATGTGCGGCTTTATCGACTCCACGCCGGGAAGCGTCATTGCCGCCTGCGGCATTGCGCACTGGGACAGAGGCTTTGCCGAAAAACTCCTTCCGTATGCGCAGAAGGCGGCGGATTTCATCCTGACCCTGGACAGGGACGGGGACGGTATCTTTGAGGTGCCGTTCTCCGGCAATTTCCTGGAGGATACCGTAGAATACGGCGTCAGACAGAGAAACTGGTGGGATAACTTCGCCTTCGGCCATAAGGATATCTACTTCAACTGCCTGTGCCACAGGGCGCTGCGCGAATTGCGCGATTTCCTCACGAAATTGGGCAGGCAGGTCGAAGCTGAAAGATACGCATCACAGATAACCTTGTTCGACGCGCATTTCTTTGATACGTTCTATAACCCCGAAACAGGCGTCATGGCGGGCTGGATCAGCGCCGACGGCCGCATGCACGATTATATGTTCACCTTTGCCGTCTCCATGGGGATCGATGAAGGACTGATCCCGTTGGACAAGGGAAGGAGAATGATGAGCATACTGCTGGCCAAAATGCGGGATGAGGGATACGGGGACCTGCGCTACGGCATCCCCGGAAACCTGATCAGCGTCGCCGATCCGGACACGATCCACTGGTCCTGCATGAGCGACTGGGGCCGCTATGAAAACGGCGGACTTTGCGGCATGAACGGCTTCCATTTCCTCACGGCGATGTATCGCGTCGGGATGCGCGAGGAAGCGGACCGTATCTTAAAGGCTATACTGAATACCTATGAAACGGAATTCACGCACTCCGGACTTATGCCCGGCTATGTGCAGAGCGTGGACTGGCGCACGAAGGAAGGCAATCCGTGCGGGTACAATTATCTTGCGGACAACTATTACTTCCTTCTGGCCGTATACACCGGACATGCGGGGATCAGGCATCCTGCGGTAGCGGCAGAATGATAATAATTTAATTTGACGTGAAAATCGGAATCTGACGGGGAAAAGGAAGCTTTTGATAAGGAGACCATCATTATGAAGAATATCATCGTTGTAACCGGTGCTTCCTCGGGGATGGGGAAAGAGTTTTTGCTTCAAATACTTGAGAAGGAGAAAGATATCGACGAGATCTGGGCGATAGCAAGAAGAGAGGAAAGGCTGGTCGAACTAAAAAACAAAGCCGACGTAAGAATAGTTCCGTTCGTCCTCGATCTCAGCAGCGAAACCGATCTGAAAAGGTATAAAGAAAAGCTTGCTGAGGAAGTCCCGAATATCGTTATCCTTGCCAATTGTGCGGGGTTCGGGATCTTTGACCATGGCGAGAATATTAGCACAGAGGACAAACTCAATATGATCGACGTGAACGTTAAAGCCCCGGTCGCGATGATCGACCTTAGTTTGCCCTATATGAGAAAGGGTTCCAGGATCATGAATATCGCCTCTTGCGCCGGTTTCCAGCCAATACCATACATAAACGATTACGCTGCCACAAAGTCTTTCTTATTGTCATATTCCCGGGCATTGAACCGGGAGCTGCGATATAGAGGCATCCATGTTTTAGCCGTAACGCCGTACTGGACTAAAACAGAATTCTTTGACAGAGCGATAGACGATAAGAAGAAAAAAGTCGTCATTCACTATAACGCGATGTACGACCCAGCCAAAGTGATGAGCCTTGCCATTCGGGATCTGTATACAGGCAAGGATGTTTCGATATACGGGTTTGTCAACAGAGCGCAAAGGGTGTTGACGAAAATACTTCCGCATTCGTTTGTGATGAAGTTCTGGATGGGCCAGCAGAAGCTGGACGGGACACCCGGGATAAGAAATTGAAAGTGTTCGTGTACTGAGAGCAAGGACCGGTTTTGCATATCCAAGTATTCCGTGAGGCTAAATAATGACGATCTACGATATATCTCAAGAGGTTTTCAGTTGTCAGGTCTATGCAGGCGACCCGGGACCAGAAAGAAAGCTGCTCCGTTCAACGGAAAGAGGTGACTTGTACAATCTGACAGCATTCAGCATTGATCTTATCCGAACTAGCTTCCGGAACCTTGTACAAACAGCAACCTCAGAGCATAGATATACAGGTAAGAGAAGTCAGACGACATCATTCATTGCATGAAACAAGGCATCCGCAATTGACACGAGGATGATGATTCAATTGCGCTCACTGTCAGAATATTATTTCACAGAGGATCATAGATTGCGAAAGGAGTAAAGCTGACTAGCTGCCAGTCAGTTGCGTACAAACAGGATGGTCGTATACGGTAAACGTGATGTGCCTTTGGCGGGTATGTGGGATGCTATCGTCTGCGGAGGCGGAGTAGCCGGGATTGCAGCAGCGCTGTCCGCCAAACGGAGCGGTGCTGAAAAAGTCCTGCTGATTGAAAGGGAATTTGCATTAGGCGGACTGGCGACGCTAGGGCTGGTAACGATCTATTTGCCCCTGTGTGACGGCAAAGGCGAGCAGGTGTCATATGGGATCGCAGAAGAACTGATGCGCCTGTCGGTATCGCTTGGTGCTGAAAAGCCTATCCCGGCATGCTGGAGTCAGACTTCTACACGGGAAGAACGTGCGAAAGAACGGTTTATGTGCCGTTTTAATGCAAACCTGTTCAGTTGTCTGGCGGAGCGGCTTCTTATTAGCGAATCGATTGATCTTCTCTATGGAACGCAGGTTATCGGTGTCATTGCAGAAAACAGCCGGATCGAAGCAGTCGTGTGCTCACAACGCGAAGGAGAAAAAGCATATGCTGCGCGCGGTTTTGTAGACGCAAGCGGCGATGCGGTACTGTTTCATTTTGCGGGAGAGAAAACAGCCGAAAACACACTGTCCAACCGGCAGGCAGCGTGGTACTATTCGTTCGAGGATGGCCAAAACCGTCTTAACACTCTGGGAACCGCACCATTGCCGGGAGAACTTGGCAAAGAGAAGAACGGTTTCACCGGACTGAACAGTGCTGAACTCACCCGTGTGATGACAGAAACCCATCGCCTGATTCTGGAAGATTTCCTCGCACACGGCAATCTCTCTGAACGGCATGTACTTACACAGCTGCCTTCGATCCCTCAAGTTCGGATGTCACGCAGAATCGTGGGAGAAGCACAGCTATCAGCCAATTCTGAACACTGTTTCCGCCATGACAGCGTTGGCATGATCTCCAGCTGGCGCGAAAGCGGACCTGTATATGAGATCCCGTTTGGTGCGTTGTATGGGGTTGCCGAAAACCTTTTTGCAGCTGGACGTATTATTTCATCAGATACGGTCACGTGGGATTTATGCCGCGTGATACCGGGCTGTGCGGTATCTGGGGAGGCGGCTGGAATCGCTGCCGTTCATGGCAAAAGGCTGTTGTCTGTACAAAATGAACTGTCACATAGAGGCATACCTCTTCACTTGAGCTGCAACCCGACGACCAGGGTCACTGGTTTATAAAGATACAATATCAAAAAGAAACGCAAACAAGAACGCCGGTGGAAAGCTAACAACACTTCGATGACGAGTCATGGCGCTTTCAATTGATCTCGGAGATCGGAGAATTCTGTATTTGCAATATGTTCGATCTTACCGGAAAACTGTGAACAGAAATACTGTCGAAATCAGGAAGGGAGAGACGATATGCAGCTTAAGGATATCATCGCGGAGCGAGACAGGATCGTTCTTTTGTTGGATGAGGAATTCAGCGGGACTATGACGTTCAGGGAAGAAGCGCCGCTGATCCATGGCGATTGTGTGACTGTGGACGCTTCTGAACTGCATTTTGACGGCGGAAAAGCCTGCCTTGCCCGCCGGATCGGAGAACATGACCGCGCCTTCGACCGCTTCATTGTCCTGATAGGCGGGAATGCTATGGGCGGGGTAAAGTACACGACCCGGATCGCCGATTCCCTTTGCAGTGAGCCTTATCCCGTGCTGCGTACGATAAAGTCGCTGAACTGCCCATATGTGCTCGCCGCGCCGCTCGGCGCAGACCAGCAGGGGCGGCCGGATATCAATCTTCCTGCTTTCATATCTCTGCGTGAACAGGAAGGCACCAGGCCTTACCGCTTTGATGGGCAGACATATTACATTTTTGAAGATGCAGTAGCAGAAATGGAAGAGGCGATCCGGGATTACAAAATGAGTACGGTGGTCGTGCTGAACTCACCGATGCGCTTTGGTTCCAAACGAGAAAAAGATATGCTCGATATCTGCCTGCATCCAAAGTTTGAAATAGATGCGCCTTACGCTTTTATCAGCGCTTTCGATATGACCTGCGTTGAGGGCCAAAGGGTATTTGCTGCATTTATCTCTTTCCTGGCGGAAAACTATGCCCGCCCCGGCATGACGACAGGACGGATCACGGGCGCGATCATATCCAACGAAATCAATCTGCAGTATAACTGGGGCAACATGGGCCCTGTGACTCCGGAGTATTACATGGAAGAATACTCACAGGCGCTGCGCATCGCGTGGATAGCCGGAACCCGTGCCTATGAAAACTTCCGGGTGTACATCTCTCTGGCCAACAATTGGAATGTGGAACACTCGCAGCCGCTGTACTTCTATCACGGGAAGCAGCTGATCGATCTGCTGGGTGAGAACTGCCGCCGAGACGGAGACTTCCCGTGGCACGTAGCGTTCCATCCGTATCCGGAAAGCTTCGATCATCCGGATTTCTGGAACGACAGAAGCGCGCTGTTCCAAGTGTACACCCCGAGGATCACCTACCGCAACATGGAAGTGCTGGAAAAGTATCTTTCCGGACCGCAGTTTCTGTATCGCGGCAAGCCTCGGCGCATCCTGTTCAGCGAGCAGGGCTTCAACAGCGGATCGGGGCCGCTGTCCGGTCTGATGCAGAAGCAGGCCGCTGCCGGTTATGTGCTCAGTTTCATAAAGGCCAGGCAAATGAAAACGGTGGACATGATGACGCATCATTCAACCATCGACAATCCTCACGAGTTTGGCCTGAACCTCGGCATTTACAAGTACGATCCCGATAAGCCTTTCCATCGCGGGGAAGCCAAGCCGATAGCGGAAATGGTCAAGGTCATGGATACGCCCTACGAAGCGACCGCGATCGCCTTTGCCCGTGAAGTGATCGGCGGCGAATTGTTCGACTACCTACTCAATCCTCCTGAGATCATAGAGAATATTGAGGATATGAGCAACGATTTCGGTGAAGTCTAGATGTTGGCTTTTGCTATTGCTATCTCAAAAAGCGGGATTGAAATGCTGAAAGGGTTGCTGGATCAGCTGTGAGTTGAACCTCTGGTTGCCTATCTGCGGCGCTGCATCAAATCAGTACGCTGCCTGCCGCTGACGAAAGAAACTTATAAGAAGCAGTTGGATCTGCACATCAGACCGGCTCTGGGGAAATACGAGCTTACCGCCATTTGGACTAAAGGCAGTTTGCACAGTGCCTGATGTCTTTTGTGTCTATTATAAAGCTTTTCTCAGCAAAAGAAATCATCACTATGGGACGTTAGGCTGCGTATAATCCCATCAATCTGATAGATGATCCAAGATTTTCACAGAAAAGCGAGATAAGGCACCTTTAAAATGGTATAATGTAGCCAGTTCATGGAGGATGTGGGAACGTTATGAAGAGATTGATATTATTTCTTTTGTGCGTCATTACGCTGTTGCTTCTCTCGGCACATGGAGAGACATATTCCGCGCCGGGCGATGTCTACTACCACCAGCACACAGCCTGCTCTTTGGGAAACGGCCTTGCGGTTGTCGACAGCACCGACGGGTTGTTTCCCAAATATTAACAAAAACTTAATATAACTCTCTGTCGTTTATTGTATCTCATTGCACAACCCACTTCCGGAGCTTTTGTGCTATTGTGACTGATTATCCCCGAGCGTGACTTGGTGCGTTCTGGTGCCCTGTTTTGAACGATGGCAAAATGATGGCACGCTATCTTGCTATCAACTTGCTATCAACGCAGACGTGCCTTAGCTAACCGTGCGAATAAGTGCTTCATCATTAGCAGCATCAATGGTTTCTTTGCCGGAATAGCTTTTACAGATCCTTCTCCATTCTGATACAGCGGAACGTCCCGCCGTCCTTCATCTCCCCGCAGATCTCGTAATCCATCTGCTGGTAAAAGCCGATCTTGTTGTCCCGGCTCTCGACGACGGCCTTGTAATAGCCGAGTTCTTCCGCCCACTCTTCACATTCACGTACGACCATTGTCCCGATGCCCAGATGACGGTACTCGGGCAGAACGACCACGCGGCCGATCATCACACTTCTTCTGTCCAACGGGTACATTCTCGCCGTAGCGATGGGAAAGCCGTCGTCCGTCACTACGATGTATTTTGTTTCCGGAGTATCATGCTCGTCGAATTCCTGCCGAAGCGGGATGCGGTGCTTTTTCGCCATCGCCTGGATGCGGACGTAGTACGCACCGGCCTGCTGCCAGGTTTCGGTCGCACGGAGGATATTCAGATTCGGCTTCTCTTCGATCTTTGCGATGACGGATTCATAGAACAGGTACTCACCGATCTGCAAGGCGTCTTCCTCGCGGCCGAACTCGTGCAAGCAGTATTCGGCGTCCTGTATCTCCGCAACGCCGGTGAATATCCGACCGTCCGGATCTGTGACCTGAATGATCTTTTTATCGTAATCGGACAACTTCATTTGTAAACACCTCCGGCGAGCACGTTTTCCAAGGTTCAGGAGAAGGTAAGTATTATTTCATGCCTCTGACACGCAGGCACGCATAGCCATTGCAGCCCTCGGTGGAAACGCATCCGTTTTCGATTATGCACGGCAGAGTCGAGGAAAGTATTTGCGCTGTTTGACTTTGGTCAAGCTTTAATCCGAGGCGGCGGGGTCCGTCGGCGAAATGATCCATGCAGACGTATTCTTCATCATTGTAGGGGATCGTGTACATTATGGCGTCGTCGCAGGTCGGCGTGAAATACTTCCTGTATGCCACGCCTCTGATGTGTGAAAAGCCGAGCACATCGCCTTTCCCTTCACGCGCTCTTTGTGCGTTGAGCTCCCCGCCCAGGAATGTAGGATAGCTCTTGCAGGACTGTACAAGCGTGCCCGCTTCGGTAATATGCCGCGAGCGGTATGAGGGTACGCCGTCAAGTACCGGCAAAAAACCGCTCGCAAAGCACACAGGCTTTCGGCCGTTTGCGTCACTCAAAAAATCGATCTGCCTGTCGGGCGGAGCGTCGGGGTTAAGCCAGGTATCACTCGTAAGTAAGAGCCTTTCGGGCATGGTGTCGCGTCTTGTCGTGTAAGGACGCGAAAAGTCGTAGGTCTTTCCGCATTGCGTTACGGGCTTCAGGCCTGGAATATACCTTGAGACTCCGCCGCCGAAAGCATCGCACTTAAGCTGGTGCATTACCCCGAGGCAGCAGTCTATTTTTGCGTCTCCGAGCGCTTCCGCGTCTGTCTCGATGATCACGGTGCCATCGTCTTCAAAACGATAAACCAAGTTCATACGGGCAATCGCCTTTCCAACGTTTAGAGGTGGTGTAATCTTGCCTTTGCTTTTTGCGCTTCTTATCGCTTCAGCTACCGTGGCGGGGTTGATTATCTCGTAAGCCTCCCTGATTTCGATGTGCTCACAGCCCTTGACTTCGCTTATGATCTCCGCTGTCTTCCCATCTTTGAAATAAAGTGCCTTGCGCTCTGTGTGCCGGATCGCAGGCGTCAGCTGAACATCGGATTCCTGACGTAGTGGAACAATTTTGGATGCGTCCGCATCCGCAGGCTTCAGGCAGCCCGTGATTCTGTCAGCGAAGCGATAATCCGTTTCGGATGCGCCTATGTTATCGGACTGAAACAGCAGCGTATCGCGGCTTTCTGTCTTCATTAGCGTAAAACCCAGGCCGCTTTCGTCTTTCCAGAAGCCGCCGGTATCCTTTGCGGAGAGATGATGAGCAGGAGCGGTCACCCTGATCAGGCAGGGCTGGCCGTGGTTACCGCCAATGTCCTCGCCGTTTATGACCAAAGGCGGGCATTCATCTGTTGAAAAGGCGAGCACTCTGTCGGCATGCCAAATATCCGTCTGCTCTTTGTCACAGAGCGCGGCGAGCCTGAAATCAACAGGTGAGTTTTGCCCCGGCACGGATTCGAGGCCGCGCATGATCTGCAATAGATCGTATCTGTCCGAAAACGCCGTACGTACCGAGAGGTCGGCGCCGCTCTTTGCCGCATCCATCATTTTTTACCGCCGAGAACGGGCAAGGCCAAATCCCACACGGGCGGCTTCACCCTGTTAAAACACTCAAACATGTATATTGCGCCCTCGGCGTCGAACGCTATGGGATTTTTCAGCGCAACGCGGCAGCTGTGCTCAAGGCAGAGCAGTGGTGGGCGGAAAGGATAAGCTTTGTCAAAGTATCTCGTGCTCATTTGCGTCACCTGTCGTTGAAAACATCGCACTCGTCATGGTTTTCTTCTTTGTCAGGGCTTCCGTTTCTTTCCCGTGGGGCTATAACATCCCACCAGAAGGCCGCCCACATGAGCTCGCCCTCCGATTCGTTTATAACACTGTGAAGGGAATCCGGTGGAATATAAGCTACATCTCCTGGGCCGACAGGATAGAATGCATCATCCACAACGACGTAGCCATTCCCCTTTGTGAAGATGTATACTTCTTCCTTATGGTGCGCATGCGGCTCCATCGCGCCGGGACCGTTCAGATATCCCCATGCGTGATCAAACGGGGAGTGGAGACCATCCGGGAGCACAGCGCCGGCAAGAATGGTGTCCCCGTGTGCTTTCTGTGCATTGGCCGGGTCAAATCGGCTGATAATATCCATGTTTCCCTCTTTTCGTGTCGTGCAGACTTATGTGCAGCTTCTGAGTATTCCGCGTGAGGTTGAGCATCGCCACCGGGCAAATTGAGCATCAATCAAGCCATATTTCAGATTTAGAATGGCAAAGTCACGCAATCCCATGGCTCGAAAGGGTTTCCGTTTTCTTCGGCAAATTTTAGGGCTGCACTACCCTCGGGAGCGTGAATAATTATTTTATTAGTATCTCCTATTAACTTTGTATCTGGGTTAGTAATATACAGGTGTTTTTCTTCCGGAACGAATACTACGGAATCCTTGCTGAAGTATCTGACGCTCTCTGGTACAATAATATGTGTGTAGTAGCCTTTCAGTGCTCCGCGCATCACTCGTGTAACCGGGCAACCTGCTGCTTCACCCGGTATTGTCAGTTTGTCAGCTTTGCCAATGTACTGGTATAGTGAAGCCTCACCATCAAAGATTAGAAACTCGAAATCACCTTCAATGATATATTCCGTTAAGGGCATGTCCTCGGGTTGATTGCAGGAAGTGCATTCAAATCCATGTTCAGTAAGCCATCGGAAAGAATCACTATTTTCAGGTGCGTAGAACCTTGTGAATGCGAATGAGGAAGATACTCCGTCAATGCCGTTCAAATGTGCAGGTAAAAAACAGCCTACCGGATTTGTCTGACTCAGAATCGTTCCGATATATTCGCCGTCACCATTGACAATGACACGTGCCAGCCTGGTTGTGTTCAAAAAAATGTTATCGTCATACAAAACGGCCGATGCAGGAAGAGTGATGGATTCTAATTCGTCACAGTTTCGGATAGCTTCTTTAAAGACAGAACAGACAGAGGCTGGCAGCTCAATGCTTTTTAGTTTGCTGCAACCGAAAAAGGCGTATCCCCCGAGCGCTTCAAGAGTATCTGGTAAATCAACTCGGGTCAGGTTTTTGCAATGAGCAAAAGCATAGTCTCCGATGTATGTCAAACCATCCGGTAAGGAAACATATACAATGCTATTGTTTGAATCCATACACCTACAGGATATTTCGGTAACATTCCAGTTTCCGACTATTTGTGGCACATCTAATGTATCAGCGTCTTCCGCAAGGATCACGCTGTCCAGTCTGCAACTCTGCGCACCCTTAATGGAAAAGATCATTATGCTTCCATTTTTATCAGTCACCGATAGCGTATCCCCAAAGAAAGCTCTGCGTACACCGCCTGCACTCCACCATAAGCTGTACAGGGACTGCGTACTGCCGTAAAGCGTTCCGATTCCCGCTGCCGCAGGAGAAG
>JAEEGL016470245.1_pt1 | contig 81373 bp, 50 predicted proteins | sample 9134231 | NCBI WGS metagenome assembly JAEEGL01 (sample SAMN16246548, study PRJNA631951) | gut metagenome | biome: gut microbiome; feature: rumen; material: fiber-attached | host: Bos | place: Iran: Karaj | collected 2018-10 | reverse complement strand
GGTGAACATGCGATAGTTGTTTGTTTCTTAATGTTTTGACACCATAAAGATACAACAATTATCGCTATTCACCAAATTTTCAGACAATTATATTTCGTCGAACTCACGTTAATCTAGATTTTCTAGATCTTCTAGATTATCTAGATTTTCTAGATCTTCTAGATTATCTAGATTTTCTAGATCTTCTTGAGAGCCAACTTAGTGGAGGCAAAGTGGAAGTAAAATGAATAGCCTCCACTCGCATAACACTCTGCCATTCAATTCAATAGGCGGCCTTTTTCGGCAAAAAGTGGAAGCAAGGCTAATTGGCGTGTACAGAAAAAGTTGACGGAAATAGCGTTCAACTTATGCGCACTTATGTCCTTCTGAACTCTGCGGCCTCTGCGCCGAAAAGTCCTGCCTGCTGGAACGGTATGGGTCAACATGATTCGGTCGCGACCGAACAACGCATACATATAGTCGCTCAGGCCGATGCCTCTATATGTGTAGGGCTGAGCGAACGGACGTGTAGGCCGATGCCTCTATATGTGCAGGTCTGAGCGAATGGACGTGTAGGCCGATGCCTCTATATGTGCAGGTCTGAGCGAATGGACGTGCAGGGCGAAGCGGATAGACGCTACTTATTATCTGTGTCTTGGTGGCCCTTCATACGGTCTTAACGGAGGTTGAGCCAGATGGCGCGCATGCCCTCGAGGAGGTCGTTGTCCTCGGTGCACTCCCAGTACATGGCGCCGAGGAGGCGTTGCTCCTTGATGTAACGGCATTTATAGGCAAGAGAGACAGGGCTGTCGTAGGCCAGGACGAGCTTGCCCTCGTCGTCGGCGAGGTAGGGGACCTTGCCGATATCGTCCCAGCGGCGATGGTAAGCGCCACCGGTCTCGCCCGTCTTCACGAAACGAGCGAGCACCTTGTTGCTGCCTGCACCGCGCCCATAGAGAGGCATGCCAAGGGTGAGCTTGTGGCGAGGCACACCGGCGCGGAGGTGAGCCTGCACAGCCTCGTCGACGGTGATGCGGCCGGAGAGGGGTGAGCGGTAGAGGGTGGTGTGGTGGAGGGGTGGATTAGCGACATCGTAGGCCATGATGTTGACGAAATCGAGGTAGCGCATGCAGGCACGGAAATCGATGAACTTGGCATCGGCGATGGTGGCGATGGTGAGTAACGCCTTCTTTCCCAATACTTTGCGCAGGTCGCGCATGAGGAGTGTGAAGTTGTCGGTGTCGGCGGGCGAGCAGGAGATGCCAGCTTCGTTGCTGGTGGGATACTCCCAGTCGATGTCGATGCCATCGAGACCGTACTTGTCGACAGCCCGCTTGCAGTCGAGCGCGAAGCCCATGCGACAACGCTCGTCGGCCGCCATCTCGCTGAAGTTGCCGGCTGTCCATCCGCCGATGGAGAGGAGGATCTTCAGCTCTGGGTTCCGCTGCCTGAGCTTCAGCACCTCGACGAGGAAGTCGGGGTTCTGGATGGTCATGCCGTCGAAGCTGTCGGTGACCTTGCCGAAGGCATAGTTGATGTGGGTCATCAACGTGGGGTCGGGCAGGCGCTGCGACCCCCATGAGGCGATGTAAGCTACGATGATGGGCTTCCGCTCTCTGGCCGCGAATGGTTGTGCAGCGAAGAGAAGGAAAATAAATAGGCAGAGGAAAAAGACCAAGACCCTCTCCCCGCTCCCCCGTAAGGGGGAGAGCCTCGCTTCGCTCGAGAGGCTGCGCGCTGACGTCCTTGCATTGCCCATTATATTTTGCCCATTATTCATTGTTCATTATTCATTGTTCATTGTTCATTGTCCATTGTCCATTCTCCATTGTCCATTATCCATTGTCCATTGTCCATTTCCCATTATATCTTCTCCGCGTCGAGCCAGCAGAGGAAGGCGACGAGGGAGGCGTTCCAGTTGATGGCAATCTCGTTGGAGGCGTAGGACTCGGTGACGTCGAGGTAGGACTCGTCGGGGAAGTTGGAGGGGTAGGTGAGGTTACCTGCCGTGCGGTCCTGCTGGCCGGGGTTGGGTCCTCCGACGAGCATGCCTGGGAAGGGCTTCTCCACGGTGTCGGCGGCAGATATGCGGTGATGGGGATGGAGAGGCGACTTGTCGCCAAAGCCTGTCACGTAGCAGTAGCCGGTGGCATTGCGCCCCAAGAGATAGTCGGCATTCTGCAGGGCATAACGGCGATAGGTCGTGGTGCCTTGTAACTTGTCGGCGAGCAGCAGGACGAAAGCCTGACAGCAGCAGTTCTCGGCCAGGCAGCCCCAGCCGAAGTCGCGCGGCTTGTTGCCGAAAGGCGACTGGAAGCAAGAGCGGTCGACGTCCTGCACGGCAGCTTCGCAATAGGCAAGCAGCTGGGTGAGCTGCGGGGCGTAGAGGTCGGCGGTCTCGCCTTCAGCGAGCCATTCGAAGGCGCCCAGCGCTGCCACGTTAGCCCACGAGGGCGTGGAGAAACGGGAGGGGAGGAACTGCTTGGCCTCGTCGAGATAATAAGGTTTGCGTGTGAGACGGTAGAGGGCTGATGCAGCCCAGAAGAACTCATCGCGCGCATTGCGGTCGCCATAGGTACCCGTGCTGACGGCAGGGTCGCGCAAGAGTTCCTGACGATAGAACGCATCGGGATTGGCCTTAGCCCATTCGTAGGCACGCTCGGCGGCCGCGGTGGCCTGAGCACAGAAGTCGGGATAGTCGTGCTGATAAGGAGCGAGGTGGCGTGCTGCATCGGCCATCGCGGCGGCAAAGTCGAGGCTGGCTGTCACGCTCTTCGCCACCACGTAACGCGGCTGACGGCAGGCCGTAGGCATGATGAAACCCTCGAAGTTGGGCGTGGTGAGCTTGTGGTAGACACCGCCGTCGTCGGGGTCCTGCATGGTAAGGAACCAGCGCAGGTTGAACATCATCTCGTCGAGCAGGTCGGGCGTCTGGTTGCCGCTCTCGGGGATGTCGGTGGTGAGGGCGGCGAAATAGTCGCGCTGCTGCTCGTAGGCTGCCAACATGAGGCCTATGCTGAAGGCAGAGTTGACGACATATTTATTGTAGTCGCCAGCATCGTACCAGCCGTAGGGCGAACTGATGACGGTAGCGGCAGGGCGTTGCTCGGTGGCAGCCGACGGATGCACCAGCACATGGGTGTCGGGGTGACCAATGGGACGGTTGTATTCTCCGCCAAGCTCAATGGCTACGCCCGAGCGGATGAGATAGAACAGTCGTAGCGATGCCTTGGCGATAGCTTGATAAGGGCGCTCGGCAACCACGAGGTCGCATTGCTGACTGCCTTGCTGTGAGCCTGTCGAACGGCCTACGCTGATGTGGTAACGGCCGGTGACGGAAAGCTGTCCGAGGTCGACGACGTAGCGCTGCTTGCCCGACCACGGCGACACGGCTTCGCGTATGGCCGCAGGTTCGACTTTCTTCCCCTCAGGCGTAGTGACTTGTATCTTGCCTTGGGGATTCACGCCTTCAACCACGATGACTTTCTCCTGAGCAGGAGTGCAACCCACCTGGTTGCGGCGTATCTCGATGCCGTTTTGGGCATGAGCCGCACACGCTGAGGCGAAGAGGAGACAGAGGAAAAAGACCAAGACCCTCTCCCCGCTCCCCCGTAAGGGGGAGAGTCTCGCTTCGCTCGAGAGGCTGCGCGCCGACGGCCTTGCATTGTCCATTATATATTGTCCATTATCCATTGTCCATTATCCATTGTCCATTAACTTGTCAACTCGTCCGCTCGAGCTCTGCTCGCTTCGCTCTGCGAAGAACTTGTCAACTCGTTAACTCGTCAACTGACTAGTCTTTGAAAATCTTCTGGGCGAATAGGGTGAGGTAGATGCGCCAGTTGCGCCAGATGTGTCCGCCATCGTTCTCGTAGTACTCGTAGGGGTAGTTGTGGGCATCGAGATATTGGCGCAGTTGACTGTTCATCTGCATGAGGAAATCCTCTTTGCCAATGGCTATCCAGTAGAGCTTGGGCTTGGAGGCGAAGAGGCGCGCCATCTGCTCGTTGAACTTGGCGTCGTCGGAGCGGAAGCGGGCTGCTGCTGACTGGAGGCCATAGTAGTCGAAGGTCTCGGGATAGAGGCGCGAGATGCCGAAGGTGTGGCCGCCGCCCATAGAGAGGCCTGTCACGGCGCGCCCCGAACGCTTGGCGATGGTGCTGTAGTGGCTGTCGACGTAGTTGACGATGTCCATGAAGCTCTCCTCCATAGAGGCTTTGGCGCCGAGGTCGCGGAAGGCATTGCCGTCGGGGGTGTACATGCCTTCATGCCACCATCCAGGAGCTGCGTTGCAGGTGGGGTTGCCGTTGGGCATGACGACAATCATGGGGACGCACTTGCCTTCGGCGATGAGGTTGTCCATGATCTGTGAGGCACGCCCGAGGTCGCCCCACGCCGTCTCGTCGCCCCCGTGTCCGTGGAGCAGGTACATAACAGGGAACTGCTTCTTGCCGTCGTAGGCGGCGGGCAGGTAAACGGTCATGCGGCGCTGCTGGCCGAGGGTGGGGCTATCGTACCACACGCGGGAGAGGGTGCCGTGGGGGACGTCGTTGACTTGGTAGAGATGGCCCTTGTCGGCAGCATCTTTCGTCAAGATGAAGATGTTGCTGAGCGTGGAGATGTCGCGGTTGACGTAGCTGTTGGCGGGGTCGATGAAGCGCTGCCCGTCGACGTTGAGGCTGTAGGAATAGAGCTCAGGGTTGAGCGCTTGAGTGGTGACGGTCCATACGCCGTTGTCCTGCTTGGTCATGGGCAGACGCTGGCCGCTGATCTCGTTGAAGTCGCCCGCCACGAAGACTTCCTGCGCGGAGGGGTCGTAGAAATTGAAGGTTACGGTGCCGTCGGCATTGACGACAGGCGACTGTACCCGTGGCCGCTGGCCGAGGGCTTGCTGGGCGAAGCTGCTCACTGCCATCAGGCAGCAGCAGATGAGGACTGTGAGGTGTTTCATTGTGGTGTGTGGATGAGGTTTGGAAAAGTGAAAAGTCTCCCGAGTCGTCCAGGGGAGTGGACTCGGGAGACTTTGTAGACGGATGCTGAACTACTCGTAGTAGTAGAGTTTCATCGGGGTGTAGCCGCTGCCTGTGAAGAGCAGGTGCTGATCGTCGAGCGACCCGACGATGGGATCATCGCCGAAATTGACTTCGATGTAGAATGTCCCGTCGCCATTGTCGATGATGCGCTCGGCCATGTTCCAAGGAGCAATATCGTTGTCGGCACCCATCCACTGAACGCTCCACCAACCGGTGGTGACGCGTATCTGGTAGGAGGACGGGTCGTCGGCGGTATATTGCATGTAGAAGGTGCCGGTCTTGATCCTGTTCCAGACATCCTCGGGGAAAGTAGCGATGCACTCATTGTTGCCGTCCTTGCCTTCGAGGCCGAAGCGATATTGGCCACTCCAGCTGACTGCGCCAGCTGAGCCGTCACCCTGCCAGAGGACAACTTCCTTGGGGCCGCCTCCGCCACCGCCACCGGGGACGACGTCGACGAAGTAGATCTCCTGGACGGAATAGCCACTACCCGTGAAGAGCAGGTGCTCGGCATCGATAACGTTCACAAGCGGATCGCCCTCGAGGTTGACGGTGAGTCGCCAGATGCCGTCGCCGAGGTCCTCGAGGAGCTCATTGCCGGGCTTGATGTCGTTGTCGGCACCCATCCACTGAGTGCTCCACCAACCGGAGGTGACACGAATCTGCGGGTTGGCGCCTTGGACGGTGACGTAGAACGTCTCGCTCTTCAAGCGTGCCCATACATCCTCGGGAACGGTGTAGCACTCCTCGCCCGTGGAGTTGAATTCGGGAGCGAAGCGGTACTGGCCGCTCCAGCTGACCTCGCCGAGTGAGCCGTCGTTGGTCCAAACGGGAACCTTCACTTCTTGGTCGCCAGGACCGTCAATCCAGATCTCTTCCTCGATGTAGAGTTCCAATGGCGTGAAGCCGGAACCGGTGAACAATACATGTTCGACGTCGATGGCACCTACGATGGGATCGTCGCCGAAGGTGACCTCGATGTAATAGGTCCCGTCGCCGTTGTCGATGATGCGCTCGGCCATGTTCCAAGGAGCGATGTCGTTGTCGGCTCCCATCCACTGCGTGCTCCACCAACCGGTGGTGGTGCGAATCTGGTAGGAGTCGCCTTCAGGACGATAGCGCATGTAGAAGGTACCGGTCTTGATGATATCCCAGACTTCCTGCGGGAAGGTAGCGATACACTCGTTGTTGCCGTCGGTACCCTCAAGTCCGAAGCGATAAGTGCCGTTCCAGCTGGCAGGACCTAAGCCGTCGGGATCGGGGTTGGTCCATAGGACGGTCTTCACGATTTCCATGTGACCGCCGTCGGCTGAAGGCTCGTAGGCCAGTTCGGGCAACGGAATCTTCTGTCCGTCGTAGGTGTGGACATAGCCCACGAAGGAGCCTTTGTAGATGTCCTTCAGCGGCACGCGGAAGATGACGTTGCTGGTGCCTTTGCGGTAGAAATCCTTTTGGTCGATGAGCTGAAAGACGGAGTCCTTATCGAGCAGTTCGACTGCATTGATGAACTCGAGGTCGGAGCCGAATATGGTGATCAGCTCGCCGCCCGTGGCGGTCTCGCCCGGCTGCTTGGAGAAACCTGACACCTTGGTGTGGCCGAGGGTCAAGGCGAGGTCGGACGTGACCTCGTCGTTGGCGGAGCGCACGATGATGTGTCCACCCTCTTCGGGAATGCCAGCAGGTGCGTTGACACGGATCATGCCGTCGCCGACGACCTCGAAATCGGTCACTTTAGCACCGCCGGGGAATTCAATCTCTGTGGCGCTAAGAAAGCCCGTGCCGCTGATGGTCATCGGTTGGTTGGTGACAACCTTCGTCGGGAAGAACGTCTTGATGCCTAAGCCGAAGTTACTACCCAATGGTTCGTCGGCGTCCTTACAGGATGTAAAGGCCGTTCCGATGAGCACCACAGCCAGTAGCGCGCCTAAATAATTGATTATATTCTTCATAGTTCGTTACAGTTTTCGTTAACGTTATCGTTTTCGTTCTCATTTACCATCCCGGGTTCTGGGTGAGGTTGACGTTCTTTTTCAGTTCCGACTGCGGGATAGGATAGTAATTGAACTTATCGTTCCACTGGCGGGCAACGGTAGAGCGTGTGAGTTGCAGACTGGGGCTGATGGTAGCCACCTGAATGTTCTTGAAGTACTGAGCGCCCTTCTTCCAACGGCGGACATCCCAGAAGCGATGGTTCTCGAAAGCCAACTCAACCAAGCGTTCGCGCTCGTAGCGTGCTACCCAGGCTTCGCCGTCCTCTTTGAACTTCGGCATCTGGATGTCGGCGCGGTTGCGCAGCACGTTGACGGCCTCGTTGGCTGTCATGCCGAAGGTGGCGTCGTTGGCGCTGCCCGTAGCATTGAATACAGCTTCTGCATAGTCGAGATAGAACTCGGCCAAGCGGAACACAATCCATGTGTGACGGCGATAGGTCTGGTTGTCGGCTGTGGTGACACAGGCGCCATCGACGTACTTGCGGAGGTAGTAGCTGGTGGGGGTGGCACCGTACTTGGGAGCGGCATTGAAGCCACCGGTGAAGGTCTCGATGAGTTTCTTCTGAGCACCGTTGGTAGGCCATTCGTCGCCGTTCTTCACGACGGTGAGAGCGAAACGTGGGTCGAGGCCTTCGTAAGGATCAACCTCGTTGAGGTCGATGCTACCAGGATAGCGCTGGCCGAAGGTCTCGCCGTTGTCCTGATATTCATACTGGTCCACGAGGCTCTGCGTAGGGCAGTTGCCTGAGGAACCGTTCTCGACACCGATTGGGTAGTTCGCCATCTCGAAGGCGTTGTTTTCGCCACGGCCGAGTCCGAAGATTATTTCTGGATTCAGGAAAGCGTCATGTCCCCAAAGGTTGGCGTAAGGGCTGAGTTTCAGCCCCCAAGCGGAGGCGTTGTCGAGGATATACTTGCAAGCCTCGGCTGCCTTCACCCACTTGGCCTTGTCGCCATCGGGGTTGTGAAGCGGCGAAGCGGCATACAGGAGTGTACGTGCCTTGAGCGCGAAGGCAGCGATGCGTGTGGCGCGACCGACTTCAGCACCGATTTCCGTGGTGTATGTCGTAGGCAGATAGGGTGCTACGGCATCGCACTCGTCGACGATGAACTTCACGATCTGGTCGGCCGGGGTGCGCTCGATGGTGTTGGCCTGAGCATTGGTGAGCGTAGTGGTCACCAAAGGCACATCGCCGTAGGTCTTGAACAGCTCGAAATAGAAGTATGCGCGAAGGAAACGCAGCTCGTAGGGGAAGAGCTCCATCTGTGCCATCCAGTTCTGATAGTTGCTGTTGTACTCCCAGTCGGAGATGTCGGTCTCCTCAAGTTTCTCCAAGTACATATTGACATCGGCAATGGCCGTGTAAGCCTTCGACCACGTATTGGAGTAGGGATTGGCTGGGCTCCAGCCACCATTGACATAGTTATTGACGGCTCCCGTCTCGAGGGCATACTGGGCCTCGTCGGTAGCGCTGGCAAGGAAGTAGGGACTATTGGCCGCGAACTCATTATTATAGATCTGCGCGTAGACATCGAACACGAGGTTCTTGATGCCGTTCTCGAAATAGTCGTAGGTCCATTCCTCGTCGCGGGTCGTCTCCTCGGTGTAGTCGAGATCGACACACGAGAAACAGAACAGACTGAGCAAACAGAGGACGCTGAGCTTGCCTATGGTCATCTTTATATTCATTGTCTTCATATTCTTAAAGATCTTTAAATTCATAAACTTAGAATTGCACCGAAAGACCTACATTCACACCCTTCATCACAGGATAGCCTGTGTTGAGGTTCTCTGCGTCCATGGCGTCGATATTGTCGAAGGACAAGAGGTTCTGCCCCTGCAGGAAAATACGGGCGCCTGTAATCTTCAGAGGATTAATGACACTTGCAGGCAACTTGTAGTAGACCTCGCAGTCGCGCAGCTTCAGCCACTGAACATTGCGGTACCATATCGTGGAGTTTTGGGCGTTGTTAGCCACATTCTCGGTGGAGAGACGGGGATAGAGGGCTGCGGCGCCGGCGACGTCGAAGCAGTTGTCGTAGTATTCACGCGAGAGGTTACGGTTGTCGGAGAGTGCACCCCAGACGCCGTCGACATAGCGCAGGTTCTTCACTTGATGGCTGGCGCCTTGGAAGGTGGCGTTGATGCCGAAGCCCTTGTACTCAAGTCCGAGGTTGAAGGCGTAGTTGAGGGCGGGGAAGGCGTTGCCGTAGTCCTGAGTCACGAAGTCATTCTCGTTGATGACGCCGTCTTCGTTGACATCCTTATACTTGATGTCGCCCACCTTGACCTGGCCGAACTGCTGGATGGGGCTGTTGTCGATGTCAGCCTGATCTTGGAAGAAACCGAGGGCTACGAGTCCACGTTCGGCATCGGCAGGACCGTCCACGACAGAGAGGTTGGGGTAGGCGGGTGTCTCAATCCACTCCAGGATCTTGTTCTTCACCGCAGTGACGGAGGCACCGGCATTCAGGTTGAGACCATTGTTGAAGGTCTTGGCATAGCGCAGGCCCATTTCCATACCATAGCTGGCTACGCGTCCGCGGTCGTCGTAGGACGACTGGATACCGACGACGTCGGAATTAAGCTGAGCGGCGCTGACCAGGATGTCGCGGCGCTGCTGGTAGAAGAGGTCGACGGTGAAGTCGAGCGACTTGGCGATTCGCAGGTCAGTACCGATGTTGGCCTTGTAAGCTGTCTCCTGGTGGAAATCGCTGGTGGGGAACTGCGTCAGGAAAGCACCCCACGTGCTCTGGAAGTTGTTGCCATACCAGAACTGTCCGTGACTGTTGTTCCAAGCTGCGAGCCAAAGGCCGGCCTGAGGAACATAGTCGGTGTGCTGGATACCGCCCGAAAGACGGAGCTTGCCGTAGTTGAGGAAACTGCTCTCAGGATTGTTGGCGTAGATATATCCGATACCGATAGTGGGCGAGAAGGCCCATTTGGTGGGATAGCAGCGGTTGGAGCCGTTGGCGGCCAACACGATGTCGGTCATGAAGCGGTTGAGATGGTCGTAGTGAAGAGCCAGCTGCCAGTTGGCGCGATACCAAGAGTTGCTGCGGTTGTCGCGAATCTCGCTCTTCATGTTGTAGCCCGCATTGGCGGCCACATTATCGCCATTGGCCAACTGGATGCCATATTTCAACCCGGCGTTGAAGGTGGCAATGCGCCACTGAGAGTCCACCCAGTTGTTGAAAACCAGCTTGTCCTCGACGGTGCCCATGACGGTCTCCTGCATCGCTCCCGAGCCATCATAGTAGTTCCAACCATATTGATAACCCTTTGATCGCGTCTCGATGGTGTTGGATGAATTGTCGTAGGAGCCACCCACGTAGAACTTCAGACCTTTTGTGATGACGTCGAGGTCCTGCTCCAGCGTGATGTTAGCCCAGATCTGACGCTGGTGCGTCTTCATGAATCCGGCTCCCTGTGACTTGGCCAGGAGGTTGAAGTCGCCATAGGTCTGGCTACCGCCCCAGACGTCACCGGCCGTCTTGATGGGGAATGCCAAGGCGGGAACCTTGTACAGATGCCACCAAGCATCGTTGGAACTGACGTTGGGCACTCCGTTGGTCTCCAACAGAATACCCAAGATATTCGTGCTCACTCGAGTGGTCTTGCTGACCTCGAAGTCAAGGTTGGCACGGATATTGGCCTTGGAATACTTCAGCTGCGAGGTCCAGTCCTCCTGCTTGGGATTAGCATAGAGGCCGCGGGCATCGGTGTAGTCGAGCTGAGTGTAGTACTGCAACTTGTCTGTGCCGCCGAAGAACGAGAGGTATGCGTTCGTCTCGTGAGCCGTGTTCTTGAACACCTCCTTCTGCCAGTCGATGTTGGGATAGACAAAGGGGTCGCTGCCATCCTGGAACTTCTGCAACTCGGCTTCGGTGTAGGCCGGAGTGGCGCCGTCGTTCAGGCGAGCACGATTCAGGGCGTTGGCATAGTCGTAAGCACCGACCGTGTCTGCTATCTTCGGGTCAAACTGGAACTTGTGGGAATAGCCAGCTTTAAAATGGTATTTACCATCCTTGTTGCCGTGCTTGGTTTTGACCAAGAGCACGCCGTTGATGGCCTCGTGTCCGTAGAGTGCTACGGCAGCGGCATCTTTCAGCACGGTCACGCTCTCCACTTCCTCAACGGTGAGGCGGTCGATAGGCCGTTCCACACCGTCGACAAGAATCAGAATATCACGTTCGCCAGTCGTCTGGACGCCACGGATATTGAATGTCGCTCCGGTGCCTTCCTCGCCCTTGAAACCGGTGTTCTGGTAGGCGTTCAGACCGAGGAGCTTGCCATAGAGGGCATCGGCCAGGCTGATGGCTGAGGTGCGGCGGAGCTCTTCGGCAGTGATGGTTGTCGTAGCCGCAGTAGTGAGGAACTCGGTCTGCTCAACGCCATAGCCTAAATCTACCTTCTGCGACGCTTTGTCGCTCAGCGTCACCTGGGCATTCACCGTGGTGGGGATGCCCAAGAGTACCGCGAAGGTATATTTGAATATATTTCTGACTTTCATAATCTTCTTTAATAAATAATTATCAATTGTCCATTGTCCATTGTCCAATGTCCATTTAGCGAAGCGTATTTACCATCCAGGATTCTGAGTAAGTCCGTATCCCTTCTGAATCTCGATACGAGAGACGGGGTCGAGATACCACTTGTTGGTCCAGAAGCCGGGCTCCCACCAGCGGCGGGCACCGTTTACAATCACTTGCTTCTCGTATTCGAACTTAGGCCATGGTGTACCTTCCTCCCAGCGTTGTTTCCCTTCTGTCAGACGGTTGCCATCTGCATCGAGGCGATAAATTCGAATCTCATGGAGCGGTTTGGTGAAGAGGTCCTGACGTTTGCGGCGAACCATGTCGTAGAGACGGTCGCCACACTCGGCTCCAATCTCGCAGTTGCGCTCGCGGAGGATTTCATTGATCAAATTCTCCTTGTTCGAGGTCAGGTTCAAGGTCGGGTTCATCGTCTCGAGGCGGCCAAGGCCCACACGGCTACGGACGACATGCAAATCATCCAGAGCACCACGGAGGTCGCCGGTCTCGGCTTTAGCCTCGGCACGGATGAGGTACATCTCGGCCAGACGAATGTAGGAGATGCCGATGTACTCGTCGTTCATCTTTTCGTTCGTGTAGTCGAGCAACCACTTGAACTTTCTGTAGCCCGTCTGCACTTCTTCAGGGGCATGGGTAGCGAAATTATTAGCATCGTATTCCATAGCGCCGGAAACCCAAGTGTCGACATACTTGTAGCCAGCATAGTCGAATCCAGCAGGCAGCGATTGTCTGGGAACAAGCATCGTCTCGTAGAGGCGAGGATCGCGGTCGGCAAACATGTCGATGCCATTGGGGTTCTTGCCTGCTCCGTAGATGTTCGCGTACGGGAAGTTGCGTCCATCCTGCATGCCAAAGCACTCCATCAACTCGTTGGTGGGTACGGCACCACCTTGACGGTAGCAGTCCAAGGCAAAGCCTTCCCAGTCCCAACCATAGTGATTAATTTTCGTTCCGTTCGACACGTCGTCACTCAAGTAATGCGAGGGGTGAGCGTCGAAGAGTTTCTCGTGGCGCGTTTCGTTGTTGCGGTAGCGATAGGCACGACGGAAAGCCATGCGATAGCCGGCCTCGTCCTTCGTCTCAGGTTGGATGAGCTGATAGTAGTCGCCATTGGCGGCATTGTCAGCAAAGAAGTCGTTGCAGTACTGCAGACAGCGCTGCCAGAGCGTGGGATCCTCCTTGCCAAACCATACATGCTCCTCATTCTCCAGACCTGTCGGTCGCTTGTCGTAGCGCATATAAGGTTCATTGCTGTTGAACAACGGCGAGGCGGCAAACATCCATACCTTGGCGCGCAGGGCGCGAGCGGAGGCACGAGTCAGACGACCTGACCACTGACCGATATCGGCGTTGGGGACGTTCCAGATGTATCCGGGTTCGTTGATGGCACACTGGATGAGCGAGTCGATGAACTCAACTGTCTGCCAGGCTGTAGAACGGCCTTCAGTGAAGCCTTCGCCAACAGCGTATGCTTTCTTCACAATGCAGAGACCGCCGAAATTGCGGAAAGCGTCATAGTAGCGGCTGGCCATAATCGTGTAGGCCTCGCCACGTAGACGGCTCTTCTCTTCGGCACTCATGTCGGGAACGCGGTCAATATTCTCAATGATTTGCCAGCATTTACGAATGGTCTCATAAAAAGAGACACGGCCGCCAGCTCTGGCGTCAAGACTATTATTCGTCGAAATCGTAGAATAGGAGAACTTGCCTTGGAAGTTACCATCATCCGTGTCTTGAGCATCCTCAGTCAAACTACCAGGATAGTAACTTTGTATGGGACCGCCCCAAGTGCAGTAGCAATGATAGGAGTCGGAGAGCGCATCAATAGGTGCACCGTTCATCATGTTTCCTGATGTATAGATACAGTAGATTTGACCATAAGCACTCCATAGGAAATTACGGGTGTATTCAGCTTTGGAGAACACGGTGTCGATATTCACGTCAACGCCAGGAGCTTTCTCGAGGAAAGCATTACCGACATTGATATCGTCGACACACGCTGTAAGAATGCTGGAAGTCATTCCCAAAGCCAATATGTAATTAAATATCTTTTTCATATTCTTTATTTATTCTTTTGAACTTATCAACTTGTCAACTTGTTAACTTGTTAACTCGTCAACTTGTTAACTTGTCAACTCGTCAACTTATCAACTCGTCAACTCGTTAGAAGTTTACTTGTACACCAAAATTATATACGCGCGTCATAGGATAACGTAGACCATAGTCAAGTCCTGAACCAGGAGCTTCGGGGTCGTTGCCCTTGAAGTTTGCAAAGGTCAGCAGGTTCTGGCCTTGGGCATACAATCTCACATAGTTGAGCAGTGGCAGGAAACGAATCTTCTTGAAGGTGTAGCCAAGTTCCACATTCTTCAGACGTACATATTTGGAGTTGACCAGCCATGCCCGTGAATCGCGGTTGTTGTGAGGGCGGTTTTCGAATGAGATACGTGGAAGAATAGCATCGGGATTGTCCTCCGTCCATGAGTTGTCAGCGACCCACTGTGTCAGGGCAGAGGTGTTGGTGGAACCGAATTGGTCGCGGAAATAACCGTGAAGCATTCGGCTGGTGTGGCCTGCGCCTACCCAGAGCATGGAGAAGTCGAGGTTCTTCCAATTCAGGTTACCATTGACAGACCATGTAATCTCGGGATTGTCGGTATAGCCGAGGGGCTTTTGGTCATTTTGGTCAATCTGGCCGTCGTTGTTAAGGTCTACGTAGACGGCATCACCATATTTCAGAGAGATTTTCTGGTCAGGCATTTCCGCTCCATATTTAGCCAGATAGCGTTCTTCGGTGCCTGGCTGGTAGAACTCGAAGAGGTCGTAGCCAAAGGGCTGGTTTACGGGCAGGCCGGTGTGTCTCAGATAGTCATACATGGGCGTCACTTCGAGCATCTCGATAATCTTATTACGGGCAAAGGCGATGCTAGGGCTGATGCTATAGCGGAAATCTCCGACTTTATCAGACCATTTCAGGGTCAGTTCGTAACCATGGTTCTTCACGCGACCTTCGTTGACGCGGCTTCCAGGCAAGCAGGTCACAGCAGGCAGCAACGAAGCGTTCGACACGAGGATGTCCTTACGGTCTTCCCAGAAAATATCGAAGTTCAACATCAGGCGGTCTTTGAAGAATGCGGCATCCAAGCCGAGGTTGATCTTAGAAGCGGTTTCCCAGGTTACATTCGGATTACCGGCTGTCAGCTCTTTCACGGCCTGCAGCCAGTCGCCGCTGGTGCCGAAGTTGGTGCCTCGTCTTTGTGGGTTTGTCGTCATCGAACCCTGATAGAACTGCCATGCGCCAGGAAGGTAAAGGAAGCGGGCGCCCCCGGTGTCGTCATTACCGACCTTGCCCCAAGACCCACGCAGTTTCAAGTAGCCGATAACGTTCTGCAGCGGTTCCCAGAACTTCTCGTTGGAAGGAATCCAACCTACAGAGAAAGAGGGGAATGTGCCGTAGCGTTTGCCTTCGGCAAAGTTTTCGGAACCGTTGTAACCGATATTGAAGTCAAACAGGTAACGTGTGGCGTAGTCGTATGTGACACGTCCAACGAGTCCAACGTAACCCTTAGGAATTGAACGATAGATGTTGCCATCGGCATCCCCAGGATAATAAGTCTTGCTCTGGTTGTAAAGAAGGAGCGCTCCGACATTGTGCAGACCGAACTTGCGTGCATAGTTGAAACTTGCCTCGGCATACCAGTTACGGTTGCCCCACTTACTTTCGTTGTAGGGGATAGGCCAAGTGATGTTTTCCTTGCGGAGAACCTCCTCGCCGTCGACGAGTGTTGCCACATAAGTCACACCTGTGCCGAAACCATTCTGACGGTCCTTGCGGGCGCTGTAGTCGGTATTATAAGAGCCCTTGATTCTGAAATCCAGACCGGGGGTGAGGAAACTCATGTCGAGCTTGTACTGGAGGTCGAGGTTCAGAACGTTGGTGCTTGTATTTACGTAACCTAAGTTATAATAATTAGAGAGGGCATCACGATCGTAGTCACCAACGATATTTTCATCGGCAACAATGTGACGACCTTGATCGTCAACACCGATACCGGCGTAAGGTGTAGCACCTTGGAGGTAGCGGAAGAGGAAGCCTTCGCCGCCACCCATCGTGGTACGATTACGCACTTGGCCGCCCAACGTAAGTGATAACTGGCTATACTTCGAAACGTCAATGTCCAAGTTGGCACGATAGTTGAAGCGGTTGTATCTAAACGTCTCGTCGTCATCATTGGAGAAGACTTTGAAGAGCGAGTTCTGGTGCATGAAACCAGCTGAGACGAAATACCTCACGCGCTCCGTTCCGCCTTTCACATTCACGTTAGCCCGTTCCTGCCAAGCTGCATCATTCATCATATACTTGATCCAGTCGGTGTTGGGGAAGGTGACAGGCATGTCGCCTGTGCGGAAGTGCTCCATCACATCCTGGCTGAAACGAATGCCAGTGTTAGCGTAGGGCGTGTAGTCTTGGATGGCCGTCGTGCCGGGCCATTGATCCATGGGCAGAGCATCGGTGATGGCTGTGTAGTTCCACATCTTTCCATAAGTGTAGGAATCTGCGAAATCCACGAATTTCGAAATCTGCTGCACAGCCGCGCTTGCCGAAACGGTGACGGATGCCTTGCCAGGCTCACCACGCTTGGTGGTTACGAGGATGACGCCGTTAGCGCCTCGCACACCGAACACGGCTGTGGCCGAAGCATCCTTCAGGATAGAGATGTCCTCGATTTCGTTGGGGTCGATCTGGCTGAACGGACGTTCCACACCGTCGACGAGCACCAATGGTTCGGCGCTGTTGAGCGAGCCGATACCGCGAATGCGAATGGTCGGCTCGTCTTCGCCGGGCATGCCTGAAGGCTGCACTACCGAGATACCTGGCAACTTACCTTGTAAGGAGTTGGCTACGTTGGCCACTGGCGCCTTGAGCAGCTCTTCACCACCGACGGCCGATACTGCTCCTGTGATGGTGATCTTCTTCTGTTGACCATAGGCTATGACCACCACTTCTTCCAGAGCTTTCGTGTCGGGCTGGAGTGTAATGACGATAGCGCGACCGGCTGCCCTGCGGGTTTGGGTCAGGTAGCCCATGTAAGTGAACTCAAGTGTTGCTCCACGCTTGACCGAGGACAGGCGGAAATGGCCATCAATGTCGGTGACTGTACCGTGACCGCTTCCCTGCACTTTAACAGTGGCGCCGATCATGGGTTCTCCCGTTTCGTCCTTCACTGTTCCTTCTACCGTCAGATCTTGGGCAAACACTACATTAGGCAGTAGGCACAAGAGCGCCACTATGCCTAATAGATAACATTTACTTTTCTGCTTCATCTGGTCTTTTTTTTAAGTTAGGAAGTAAATAATAATTGCATTTTGTTTGCAAATTTAATGGTGTGCGCGTACTCTCTTTCATTTTTAACGTTCTTTTTTCTTCTCTCTTTGTATCATTGATACATTTTAAGAACAAAAAGATACAAATGGGATGTAAATTTGTGAATAATTGCACGTTTTCATCGAAAAAATGCATTCTGCTAGCGTAAAAAAGCCGCAGACGTAAACAATTGTTTCAAATATCCACTATTTTTGCACCGCGAAAAAGAAACATTTTTTATAAGCTCGTTCATCCTTATCACGCCTTTTTATGTACATCGTCAGTGTCATAACCCTATCGCCGGCCCTCGCTATTCCTTCGAATTTCATTGTGATTCTTTTCATCGTAGCAGCGATGATGGCATTTGTGGTGCTACTATCCGTTATCTATAACCTTCGGCGTGCGAGTTCGGGGCAACAGCTTTCCTCACTGACAACTCCAGTAGAGCAGTTGTTGGAGGGAGACTCTCCTTTGAGGACGTTGCCTACCGATATGGAGCCCACGCCCATCACCGTCACTTCAATCGACGATGAACTGCTTGCGCGCGTCATGGCCTCCATCGAAGCTCACCTGAGTGACAGTTCCTATACGGTGGTTGACCTCAGTGCTGATGTGGGGCTCACTCGAGGACATCTTTATAAACGTCTGCTGGCGCTGACAGGTCGTTCACCGCTCGAGCTCATTCACCAAGTACGACTCAAGCGCGGCAAGAGCCTGTTGGATCAGGGGCGTACCAATATCTCTGAGGTGGCGTATGCTGTGGGACTCTCGGCCAAAAGCTTCGCCCATCACTTCAAGCAGGCTTATGGGCAGACGCCCAGCGACTACTTGAGGAACGTAAAAGCACAAACCCACACAATAGGATAGTCGAATTGAGGCCCATTGAGGCACATTCTTCTTTATTGGTGTCCTCTCATGAGCAGGCGTTGAAGCTTCCGAGAATAAACAAATCGCCTATTAGGACCTAATTATTACTCAACTTTCGCAAGCTCAGTTTCGTTAGGTTCTCAGATTATTAGGTCGCTTCGCTTACAGGTTTTAAGGTGAGAATAGCAATCTTATTGACAGAAGAAACATATTTCACCTCATCGCGCGGCTTTGCCGCTTCGCCTTTAGTGCGAAGAACCTTACTACCTTAGAACTTATAACCTAAGAAGTTGAGTATATGCGAAACTTCAATTATTTAGCGAAAAAATTGTCCAGTTGGGACAATATTCGCGCGCGTTGGTACGTTATATTGTTGTGTTCAGACACTTGAGAGTCTTTTGCCTGTTGGCGGCTGCGAGCCTATGCGTGGGTGCAGAGGCCCAGTACGATGCTGCGTTCAATCACTATTGGGCGCTGCAATCGCTGTATAATCCTGCCGCTTCGGGACTCAAGGGTCAGCTGGACGTTCAGGCTGCCTATGCTATGCAGATGATGGGCTATACCCATGCTCCAGCCACGATGACCATCACGGCTGACGTACCGCTGTGGATGATCAGTCCGGCGCATGGAGCGGGAATGGGCTTCGTTAACGACAAGATAGGTCTGTTCGAGCACAAACGATTCTTCGTCCACTATGCCTACCACCAGAAACTTTGGGGTGGACGCTTGAGCGTCGGTGTGCGCGCAGGTCTCTTGGCAGAGTCGTTCGACGGAACAGGTGTCGATGTCGTCGAAACGGGCGACCCTGCTTTCCCCTCTTCGGAAGTCAATGGCACTGCCTTCGACTTAGATGGTGGCTTGCGCTATGACGGCAAGCGGTGGTATGCTGGCTTTTCAGTAGCGCATGCATTGGCCCCGATGGTGTCGCTCGGCGATACCAAAGCCAATGAGTTTGAGGTTCCTCAGACATTTTATTTGACAGGTGGATACAATATTCGGCTTCGTAATCCGTTATTATCTATGCAGACCTCTGCCATCGTGCGTACAGACTTGACCGCCTGGCGTGGCGATGCGACGGCGCGTCTGTGCTACAATGGCCCCAAAGGAAAGATGTACGTGGGCGTTGGTTATAGTCCTACCATCTCGGCGTCGGTGCTGATTGGCGGCGACTTCCACGGCGTTCAACTGGGCTACTGCTACGAGATCTATACTTCGGGTGTCGGTGCCCTCCAGGGGACACATGAACTGTCGATAGGTTATACAACCGACCTGAACCTCTTCAAGAAAGGCAAGAATCGCCACCAGAGTGTCAGGATCTTGTAAGTACAAGGGAGTGGATATTAAACAAATAATGTAAGTTTTTAAAACGCTTTAGCCTAAATCCATACTGGATAAACGTAAACGATAACGAAAACGTAAAAGAAATCGAAATAAACGTAAACCATAGATTATGGCAACTAATAGTTCACAAAAGCATTATACTCCCCTTGCCCTTTGGAGAAGGGTCGGAGGTGAGGCTTTTTTGTTTTTGCTGCTTTGCACATCAGCTGTGCTCGCGTCGTGTGCTGGCGCCAAGTCCAATGCGATGGCTGCTGGCGGCGAGATCACGGGAGTCCGCGGTACGGCAATGGGCGAGTCGACGCCTTTTGGAATGGTCGCTGTTCCCAAGGGTTCGCTGCGGGTAGGCTTCGAGGAAGGCGACACCCTATGGGGTGCCGGTTTTCCCTCGCGCGACATCTCAGTGGACGGCTTCTGGATGGATCAGACCGAAGTCTCCAATGCCAAGTACCGCCAGTTCGTTCATTGGGTGCGAGATAGCATCATCCGCGAGCGTTTGGCCGACCCTGCTTTTGGCGGCGATGAAACCTATAAGATAGAGGAGGACAAGGAAGGCAATCCTGTGACTCCCCATTTGAACTGGAATAAGGCTATTCCCTGGCGCAAGGCCAGTGAGGATGAGGCGCGTGCTATCGAGAGCGTCTACGTCACCCATCCCATCGACGGTACCAAGATGTTGGACGCCAGCCAGATGAACTACCGCTACGAGGTTTACGACTACGCCGCAGCTGCGTTGCGCAAATACCGCCTTAACCCCGAGGAGCGCGACCTGAACACCGACCATGCCGTCTCCACAGCTGAGGTCATCATCTCCAAGGATACTGCCTATATCGACGACGATGGCAAGATTGTGCGTCAGACCATCACGCGTCCGCTCTCTGGTCCATGGGACTTCCTGAACACCTATATCGTCAATGTCTATCCTGATACGACATGCTGGGTCAACGACTTCCAGAATGCCGAGAACGAGCGCTACATGCGACTCTATTTTTCCAATCCTGTCTACGACGACTATCCTGTCGTAGGTGTGACATGGGAGCAGGCGACTGCTTTCTGCCGTTGGCGCACGGAGTTCCTGGCCAAGGGTCTTGGCTCTAATGCCGCTGACATCCAACCTTTCCGCCTGCCCACCGAGATTGAGTGGGAGTATGCAGCCCGTGGCAAGGATGGCAATCCTTTCCCCTGGGAGTCTTCCGATGTCAAGAGCGACAAGGGTTGCTTCTATGCCAACTTCAAGCCCGACCGCGGCAACTACACCAAGGACGGATCGCTTATTACATCGAAGTGCGGCATCTTCTCGGCCAACAGTAATGGTCTTTATGACATGGCAGGTAATGCGGCCGAATGGACTAGCACTGTCTTCACCGAGGCGGGTGTTGATGCGATGAGCGACATGAATCCAGAGCTGCGCTACAATGCAGCCAAGGAGGACCCCTACCGACTGAAGAAGAAGAGCATCCGCGGCGGTTCATGGAAAGATCCCGAGTCGATGATCCGTTCGGCATGGCGCTCCTATGAGTACCAGAATCAGCCCCGTTCCTACATTGGATTCCGTTGCGTGCGTTCCATGGTACGTGATGCCTCGGGTATCAAGAATAAAGGAAAGAAATAACGCAATAGAAAAATTTAAAGATATGAGGATTTAAGGATTATGCCTCTGCATAATATCTCTCTGCAACCCTCAGTCCTTAAAAATGAAATCATTAAATCCAAAAAAACAGAATATGTCTAAGTTTAGCCTTATAGCCCGCTTGCAGCACTGGATGGATTCCGTTCCGGGCCAAACATTTATGAATTACGCCTATAGCTGGGGTGCAGCTATCGTTATTCTGGGAACGCTCTTCAAGCTGACGCACATCCCTGGTGCCAACTTGATGCTGTTCATCGGTATGGGCACCGAGGTTTTCGTGTTCTTCATCTCAGGTTTCGATCGTCCGTTCGATGCAAAAGTCGACAATGAGTTGGCTGATGACTTCGTGACGCTCGACGAACTCGAAGAGCTCAAGGAAGCCGCATCGCGCGCCGCCAACATAGATGGTGCTCCTCAAGTGGTGCCCGTCGGCGGTACGGTTGTTACTGGTGGTCCCGTGGCTGGCGGAGGTACTGTCGTTGCCGGTGGTCCTGTGGTCACAGGTGGCTCGGCCGTAGCTGAGGGTGCTGTAGGCGGTGGAACGATTGTTGGTGGCGGTGGTGGCACAGTCATCATCGGTGGTGGCGGTGCGCCTGCAGGTGGCACCGTGGTCATCGGCGGTGGTGCACCAGCGGCAGCAGGCGAAGGAACGACTGTCGTTGCCGGTGGCGGTGGCGTCGCCGGTGGTGCAGGTCTCTCTGCCGAGGACGCAGCCAACTTGGCCGTAGCAGCTCAGGCTGCAGCCAGTGCGGCACACATCAGTCAGGATGCTCAAGGATTACTCACCAACGCGCAGGTTGCCAATGCTCCCGAGGTCGAAGATGCAATCGAAGCTTATGTCGATCAGTTGCAACAACTCACCGAAGTGCTTACTCGTGTGCGTGAACAAGCCAGCCGCATGACGCAAGACAGCGAAGAGATGGTCAACCTCAACCGCACCCTCACGGGCATTAACACCATCTATGAAATGCAACTCAAGAGTGTCAGCCAGCAGGTCGGCACCATCGACCAGATTAACGACCAGACGCGTCGCATGGCCAGTCAGATCGAAGAACTCAACGGCGTCTATGCCCGCATGATTGAGGCGCTCACGGTTAATATGCCTAAGGTTTAGGCACGCGCCTGCGCGAAATTTAAGGTTTAAAGTTTAAGGTTTAACGACCTCCAGCTTGTCCCTTAAACTTTTGAACATTCAACATTCAACATTCAACATTAAACTGCGAGCTTGCTCGCGCCCTATATGCCCGTTAAGAAAAGACCCATATCTCCTCGTCAGAAGATGATCAACCTGATGTACGTCGTCCTAATGGCGATGCTCGCGCTGAACGTGTCGAGCGACGTACTCAACGGCTTTTCGTTGGTCGACAAGAGTTTGCAGACCACGACGAAGAATGCCAGTCAGGTGAACGAAGGCATCTATGACGACTTCGAGGAGCAGATGAAGGCGAACCCGAAGAAAGTCAAGGAGTGGTACGACAAAGCACAGGTGGTGCGCCAGATGTCTGACTCATTGTTCGACTTGGCCGAGGAGTTGAAGGAACTCATCGTCAAGAAGAGCGATGGTGACGACGGTGACGTCACCGATATCAAGAATCGCGAGGACCTCGAGGCAGCTACGAGCGTCATGCTTGCTCCCGGTACTGGTCGTGGCCGCATGTTATATAATGGTATCAATAGTTACCGCGAACGCATCATCCAGATGGTGACCGACTCCGCACAGCGCCGCATCATCGCCTCCAACCTCTCGACCGACGTGCCTACCAGCGTGCGCACCCTCGGCAAGAACTGGCAGGAATACATGTTCGAGTCGATGCCCACAGCTGCTGCCGTTACTTTGCTCACCAAATTGCAGAGCGACGTCCGCTATGCCGAAGGTGAAGTGCTGCACGGACTGGCCTCCAACATCGGTGTCAAGGATATCCGCGTCAACGAACTCAATGCTTATGTCATCCCCTCGGCACAAACTGTCGTTCAAGGTGGCAAGTTCTCTGCGCAGATCCTCATGGCTGCCGTCGATACGACCAATCGTCCTACCATCTACATCGGTGGACAAAAGATCAACAGCGACCGTGGCATCTATGAAACTGTCTGTTCGCGTACCGGCGACTTCAATCTCGTTGGATATATCGAGATGATGAATGCTCAAGGCGAGCTCGTGAGGCGCAATTTCGAACAGAAGTACACCGTCGTCGCTCCCTCTGCCACGGTATCGGCCGACTTGATGAACGTCCTCTATGCTGGCTATGACAACCCGATGTCGGTGAGCGTTCCTGGTGTTTCGACCAGCCAACTGCAGGTGTCGATGAGCGGAGGCGGACTCACGCCAAAGGGTGATGGTAAGTTCATCGCACGACCTACGCAGGTGGGCGGCGAAGCGGTCATCACCGTGGCGGCGAAGACCGAGGGACGTGTCCAGGAGATGGGTAAGTTCACCTTCCGTGTCCGCAAGCTGCCCGACCCGACAGCCTTCATCGCATATTCCGATGGACAAGGTGGCGAGAACCGCTTCAAGGGCGGTAAGATCTCCAAGCAAGTGCTGATGAGTGTCAATACCCTCGGTGCTGCCGTTGATGACGGACTGCTCAATATCCCCTTCCGTGTGACGGGATTCGAGACGGTCTCCTACGACCGAATGGGTAATGCCTTCCCTGTCGTCTCGGAGTCTGCTGACTTTACCGAGAGACAAAAAAGTATGATCCGTGGCCTCACGCGCGGTAAACGTTTTTTCATTACGCGCATCAAAGCTATAGGACCTGACGGTGTAGAACGCACCCTCGATGGCGCAATGGACGTGACGGTCAACTAAAAGAATATCTAGACCATCTAGAGAATCTAGAGAATCTAGACCATCTAGACCATCTAGAGAATCTAGAGCATCTAGAGCATCTAGAGCATCTAGAAAATCTAGAAAATCCAGAGAATCTACAAAAAAACGATAATGACTATGAAAAGATTCCTCATCATATTTACGGCCGTGCTCATGGCAGGCATTACTGCAAACGCTCAGCCCGCCCGACGCCGTACGACGACCACCTCGACGGCCAACCGTAACGCTGCAGCTCAGAGACAAGCTGCTGCTGAGAAGAAGCCCGACCGTGCGTCGATCATGTTTCCCACGTCGGCCGAGATGCCGGAGGACGTCGTCTGGCGCCGTGACATCTATCGCCAGCTCGACTTGTTGAAGGATGCCAACGCACCCCTCTACTATCCTGTCGAGCCACGTGGCAAGGACCAGAACCTCTTCACGTTCATCTTCCGCCTTTTCGTGTCGGGGCGCATCAAGGGCTACAAGCCAGGCGATGATGGCGGTGAGTCGTTCGACGAGAAAGACCGTCTCGAAGTGAAGGACTTGTTGACCGATCAGCGTATCTACTTCGAGGAGGAGGGCGGTAAGATTACCGTTCCCGAGAGCGACATACCCTCGTCTTTCGTCAAGCGTTTCTACCTGAAGGAAAGCAGCTATTTTGACCAGCGTTCCGCTACTTATAAGACACGTGTCGTGGCCCTCTGCCCTGTGCTCATGGAGGAGAGCGAGTTCGAGTCGATAGACGATGAACCCGGGACAGCTCAATCAAGGCCTTTATTCTGGGTGAAATACGATGACATCTCCAGCTACCTCTCCCGTATGCCGGTGATGGCTTCCAACTTCAACAATGTCACCAATATGACTGTTGACGACTATTTCACTTTGAACCGTTATGAAGGCAAGATCTACAAGACCAACAATCTGCAGGGTCGCCTGCTGTCTGACTATGCTAAGAACGACACTGCAATGGCTGCCGAGCAGAAGCGCATCGAGCAACAACTCGTAGACTTCGAGGAGCATATCTGGCATACCCCCGTCCCTGTTGACTCGCTCGATAGTGTCTCCGTGGCCGAAAAGACTGACAAGGCTGACAAGAAGGTTGCCCGCGCTTCCCGTAGGTCTGAAAGCACCAGTGATGACAAGAAATCAACGGGTCGTCGTGGTGCATCGGCTGCCTCCAAGCGTAACAAGGCGCCCTCGTCGTCCTCTTCCTCTTCGTCCGCTCCCCGTGTGTCCGCTCGTCGTCAACGCCGATAATAACGATAACGAAAACGTGAACGAAAACCTCTTTTGTCATTCAGAGTCAAAACGATGTTTCTGTTATAAGACCAAAGCACCGCCCGTTAACGTTATCCTTCCCGTTAAATAAACATCCTCTCATGAAACGTCTACTGATTCTTCTCACGTCCGTCTTCGCCCTCACTGTTACGGTGTCAGCTCAGACGCAGTTTGGAGTTGAGGCTGGAGCCATCATCAACAAGATGTCTTTCTCGAAGGACGTCTTCAAGTCGGACAACTGTTCGGGTTTCTTCCTTGGCCCTAAGCTGAAGACTACTATCCCCATCCTCGGTCTGGGTGCAGATGCAGCATTGCTTTATGCTCATCGTACGGCCGAAATCAAAGATGCAGATAAGAAGCATATGAGTTACGTCCGCGTCCCAGTCAACGTTCGTTGGGAGATTGGCCCTAAGCAGTTCGGCGCCTATGTTAGCACGGGACCACAATGGGACTGGCTCATCGGCAATTCCAATCTCACCACCCGCTCGGGGCTTCGTGCCACCTTCGACCATAGCATCTTCAGCTGGAACGTGGGCATCGGTCTGATGCTCTTTAGCCACCTACAGGTCGGTGCCAGCTATTGCATCCCGCTCACCAACGCAGGCAGCGTCAAAGATGTCTACGAGGGTGTGACGGACAACATCAGCATGAAGAACAAGGAGTGGCAGGTGCGCCTGAACTACTACTTCTAAGCTCATCATTTTTCAAAAGAACACACCTTAAATAACATCTGAAACGATGTCGCATTTCGCCGACGTCATCATACCTGTCCCATTGCAAGGACTATTCACTTACGCTCTGCCTGACACACTGGTTCCACAGCCTCAGGCAGGGTGTCGCGTTCTCGTACCCTTTGGCAATCGGCAGTCGCTCGTCGGTCTTGTCGTGCGTCTTCATGACCAAGCTCCTGTTGGCATTGAGGTCAAGCAGATCCTTGAGGTCGTTGATGCCACACCAGTCATCCTGCCAGCACAGCTCAACCTGTGGCAATGGATAGCCGACTACTACCTCTGCTCCATCGGCGAAGTTTTCAAAGCCGCTCTGCCAGGGAATTTGAAAAGAGGGAAAAATGGCTTACTCTCGACAAACCTTCCCCCTCCTCAGACCGAGAGGGGAGAGTCTTTACCCACCCTCTCTCCCGCCCAATCCACGGCTCTCCTGAGTATCAAGGAACAGTGGAAGCAGCATCCTGTCTGCCTCTTCCATGGCGTCACGTCGGCAGGCAAGACTGAGGTCTACATTCATCTTATAGCCGAAGCTATTGCTCAGGGTAAGCAGGTGCTTTATCTGTTGCCCGAGATTGTCCTTACGACTCAGCTTACCGACCGTCTACGCGCCGTCTTCGGTGAGCGAATGGGTGTTTACCACAGCAAGTTCACCGACAAGGAACGTGCCAACGTCTGGTGGCGCCAGTTGTCAACACAGCCCTACGACATCATTGTGGGTGTGCGTTCGTCGGTATTCCTTCCGTTCCAGCGCCTCGGACTCGTCATCGTCGACGAGGAGCATGAAGTCAACTTCAAGCAGCAGGAGCCCGCACCTCGTTACAACGCTCGCAGCGTCGCCATCCTCATGGCCTCTCGAGCCAAGGCGCTCACTCTCCTCGGTACCGCCACACCCTCCTTCGAGAGTTATTACAACGCTCGCATGGGCAAGTACGGTCTCGTTGAGCTCAGCGAGCGTTATGGGCGTGTGCAACTTCCAGAGATTGAGATTGTCGACGTAAGCGAGCTACGCCGTAAGCGCCGCATGAAAGGTTCCTTCTCGCCGCAGTTGCTCGACCGCACGCGTGCTGCCCTTGAGGCAGGCGAGCAGGTCATCCTCTTCCAGAACCGTCGTGGCTATGCTCCTCATGTGCAGTGCCATGTCTGTGGTTGGGTGCCCCGTTGCCCTCATTGCGATGTCCCGCTGACGCTCCACAAGAAATCGGGGCGCATGACATGCCACTACTGCGGCTTCACCACTGAGATACCTGCCCAGTGCCCGGCTTGCGAGAATCCAGACCTGCGCAGCCGTGGCTTCGGTACAGAGCGCATCGAAGAAGACCTCCAGAAGTTGTTCCCCGAGGCACGTGTCGCTCGCCTCGACCTCGATACGACACGCACGCGAACAGCCTATGAACAGATTCTTGAAGACTTCGCGGCCCATCGAACCGATATCCTCGTGGGCACACAGATGGTAGCCAAAGGGCTCGATTTCGGTCGCGTCAGTGTCGTAGGCATCCTCTCAGCCGATACGATGCTTTGTCAGCCCGATTTCCGTGCCTACGAACGTTCCTTTCAGATGTTGACGCAGGTGGCGGGGCGTGCCGGACGTCGCGATAGTCGTGGCTACGTCCTCTTGCAGACGCTGACGCCGGACCTCTCGCTGATTCATCAGGTTGTGTCCGACGACTATGCCAACGCCTACCGCGAGCAAATGCTGGAGCGCCGTGAGTTTGGCTATCCTCCTTTCATGCAGATGGTTATAGTCTACGTGCGTCATCGCCGTTCGGCCGATGTCGAACTCCTTGCCCGCGAATTGACCCTCCGCTTGCGTCAGTTGCTCGGTACGCGCGTCCTTGGTCCAGATGAGCCACCTGTGGCCCGTGTGCAGGGACTCTGCATCCGACGTATCATCCTGAAGCTCGAGCGCAAGCTCCCCATCGCTCGCATCAAACAGAGCCTTCTCTCTATGCGTGCCGAGCTCCTTGCACAGAAAGCTTTCGCTTCTGGTCAGATTCTCTTCGACGTCGACCCTTTGTAAATGGAAGCCCCTTTACAAGTAAACTCAAAACAATGTTTCAGACTACAAAAACAAACGCGGCCCTTCTCACGAAGAGCCGCGCCTTAGCTATGAACAAATCTTTGTTGAATCTCTCAGAATAACCTTTTGGAAAACACATCCGATGATGTGTCCTTTTGCTTTTTCTATCGCATCACTGCGACAGTTGTGCTTTCGTTATTCTGCGGTTCCCACGAAGGGGAATCCTGCAATCAACTTACCTTAACTAACTTACCTAAAGATTGAGTAGCAATGCTACTCGATGATGAAAACCTTTAAAACTAACCTAATACCATGAAAAACCGTATATCTTGAAGTCTCTCACGAGACCTTGTCATCTTTTGACACTGCAAAGGTACGGCGATTATGTGTAACTCGAACACTTTTTCTTCTCTTTTTCTGTGGAAATATATCCTTTCTTGACATAAATCAAACAGAAACAACGGAATACCTCTCAAAACGTTATAAAATGAAAGGGGGACGTCATGTGAAGTGCCGGTGTGCTCATGGCTAGTTTTCTTGACGTTGAAAGCAAATTCAGAGTAAATGCGGAGGGCTCAAGTTAGAGCTCTCCGCATTTAGTTCCAGTATCAGAAGTATTTGTGATGATTATTCTTACCTCTTCATGTTTCACTCTTCACTTCTGGTCGTAGGCGTGTTTAGGGTAGTCCACGGTATAGTGCAAGCCGCGGCTCTCCTTGCGCTCGATGGCCTGACGGGTGATGAGGTAACCGACGTTGACCATATTGCGGAGCTCGCAGATGTCCTTCGAGGCCTTTACGCGTTTGAACAGCTCTTCGGTCTCCTCGTAGATGATGTCGAGGCGTGTCCATGCGCGGTGCAGACGCAGGTCGGAACGGACGATGCCGACGTAGTTCGACATGATCTGGCCCACTTCCTTCATGTCCTGAGCGATGAGCACCTTCTCCTCGTTGGTCATCGTGCCTTCGTCGTTCCATTCGGGCACCTGGTCGTTGAACGTGTACTCATCGATGTGCGCTATCGAGTGTTCAGCAGCCTTGTCGGCATAGACGACGGCTTCGATGAGCGAGTTGGAGGCCAGGCGGTTGCCACCGTGCAGACCCGTGCACGAGCACTCGCCAACGGCATACAGGCGATGGATGGTCGAGCAGGCGTTCAAGTCCACCTTGATGCCGCCGCACATGTAGTGGGCACAGGGTACTACGGGGATGTACTGTTTTGTGATGTCGATGCCTATCGAGAGGCACTTGGCGTAGATGTTCGGGAAGTGGTGCTTTGTCTCCTCGGGGTCTTTGTGTGTCACGTCCAGGCATACGTGGTCGATGCCGTGGATCTTCATCTCTTTGTCAATGGCACGTGCTACGATGTCGCGTGGTGCTAAGGACAGGCGCTTGTCGTATTTCTGCATGAACTCCTCGCCATTAGGCAAACGCAGGATGCCTCCGTAGCCGCGCATGGCTTCTGTGATGAGGTAGGCCGGATGCGTCTCAGCCGGGTTGTAGAGTGCCGTGGGGTGGAACTGCACGAACTCCATGTCCTTCACGATACCTTTGGCACGATAGACCATGGCTATGCCGTCGCCCGTGGCGATATTCGGGTTTGTCGTAGTGGCGTAGACGGCACCCGTGCCGCCTGTGGCCATCAGCGTGACGCGTGAGAGGAAGGTGTCGATCTTCTTTGTGTCGGGGTCGAGGACGTAGGCGCCGTAGCATTCGATGTCCGTCATGTGGCGGTTCACCTCGCGGCCTAAGTGATGCTGCGTGATGATCTCCACGGCGAAGTGGTTCTCGAGGATAGTGATGCGCTTGTCGGCTCTGACGGCGCGGATGAGTCCCTGTTGGATCTCATGACCCGTGTCGTCGGCGTGATGCAGGATGCGGAACTCCGAGTGGCCGCCCTCGCGATGGAGGTCGAACTCGCCGTCCTCGTTCTTGTCGAAGTTGACGCCCCACTTCACCAGGTCGGCGATGCCCTTCGGCGCATTCTTCACCACCTGCTCCACAGCAGCGGGATCCGAGATGAAGTCGCCTGCCACCATCGTGTCATGGATGTGCTTCTCGAAGTTGTCTACCTTTAGGTTCGTCACCGAGGCCACGCCGCCCTGCGCTTTGTCCGTGTTGGCCTCGTCGATAGTTGTCTTGCAGATGAGCGCTACCTTGCCCTTGCCGCTTTGAGCGACCTTCAGGGCATAACTCATTCCGGCCACGCCCGAGCCGATGATGAGGAAGTCGAATTTGCGAATCATCGATTTGTTGTAAGTTAAAGGAATTGACTTTTTACGGCACAAAGATACACATAATTTTCAAAAGTGAAGTAGAAAATGCAGAAAAAAGAGAAAAGAGAACGCGCTGGGGTTACCTAAGGAGTAATCAGACAACTCTAAAATAAATTTAACCCAGTCTAGCACTGAGACATTGACATAGAAAGTATATATCATATATCAAGGGCGGCAAGAAGGTGCTGGTGAAGTGAGGGCTTGCCAGTATTTTTTACATGAATTTTGCCTTCATTTGCTGTCACGCTGTCACCGCGCGCCTATTCCACTGAATAATAGACACATACGGGTGACAGATGCGGTGACAGATAGGGTGAAAGGTGACAGCAAGCCCTTGATTTTAGGCCAAAGTCTCAGAATGCGTACATACGAAAATACGGAGTGATCATTGAAAAATAAAGGTAACCAAATAGCATCTGGCACATTAAGATAGCAATAATTATGTAGGACACAGAGACACAGAAGTACAGAGTTTTATGCTTTCTCCGTTTCTCTGTGTCTTTGTGTCCCCAAAAAGCTATGTCTGACAAGGGCGCGTTGACTAGTCGGAAAGGAGAATGCGAATGCTCGAATGGCTCTACGCGACCCGTTCCTGCGGGTTGTCTCATTAATGAGACGAGACGTCGCGAATAGACGCGAAGCCTCATACGAACGGACGCGAAGCCTGTAGCGAATAGACGCAGGGCCTCCAACGAACAGGCACTTCGCCCGAACGAGTAGTTGAACGAAAATGGCTCTATGCGCGAACTACTGAACGGTCGAATATGTTAAAATGGGCGTTAATAAAGTTTAAATCCGTCACCTTTCACCCCATCTGTCACCCTATCTGTCACCTCGCACATGATTGAAACTCAACGGCTTAAATGCGAATGTGACGGCGTGACAGATAAATTGGCCGTTTTTCATAAGAGAAAAATAATTTGATAAGAATGCACATGGGAAGTCTGCGGCATCTGATGCATGTGGAATGCTTATTTATAGATACTTCAGGCGTCTCTTCGTGCCGAGCGCGAGTGAGGTGCGAACGTTGTGTGTCTTGAGAAGCGTTGCTAATTCAAAAAATGGGGTGTTTTTGTGTGGAATTGGTCATAAAATTAGGTGGGTTCGTGAGGATTTGTTATCTTTGCGGCATGAAACGAAGGAAACTCCTTTTGGTGCTCGCCGCTGCGCTGGTGTTGTGCGGTTGCGGCACGACGAGCCGCGTGCAGCGGCGTCAGGCTCACCCCGATGCGGGTGTCAACCCGATAGCCCTCTCGGCGCAGGGCGATCAAGTAGCGCAGCCCAAAGTCAGTAAGCCCGCCAAAGACGAAACGCGTTCTAAGCTCTCGCCCCTGCAGCAGGGTCTCACGGCGCTGGTGGCCGATACGCTGTTCGAGAGTACGCAGCTGGGACTCAGCATTGTGGACCTCACGACGGGCGAACAGCTGTTCAGCTACGGCGCGCGCCAGCGTATGCGTCCTGCTTCGACCGAGAAGGTGGTCACGGCCATTGCCGCCCTCGACCTCTTAGGCCCCAACTATCCGCTGCGCACTACGCTCAGCACGACGGGCGCTGTCGATGGCAGCGTATTGCGAGGTGACCTTTACGTGCGCGGTGGCATGGATCCGCTGCTCAGCGTAGCCGACGTGCGTTCGCTGGTGAACCAGTTGCGTGCGGCCGGTGTACGCAGCATCACGGGCCGCCTTGTCACGGATGCTTCGCTGAAGGATGCCGACGAGTTCGGCTGGGGCTGGTGTTGGGATGACGAGAATCCTACGCTCTCGCCGTTGCTGTGCGGTGGCAAGCCCACGCTGGTGAGTCAGCTGCAGGCAGCCCTGAAAGCGGCAGGCGTACGCGTCGGCGCCGTCAGCGTCGGCACTACGCCTGCATCGGCGCGTACGCTGGCCGTGGTCAGTCGTCCGTTGACCGCCGTCCTACAGCCGATGATGAAGCAGAGCGACAACCTCTGTGCCGAGAGCGTATTCTATCAGATGGGACGCACGCGCAAGCAGGTGGCGGCCCGCATCCAAGACCTCCTCGTCCTCGCTTACGGCGGGCAGGCAGCCAATGGTTCGACCATCGCCGACGGCAGCGGCCTCTCGCTCTACAACTATCAGACGCCCGAGGCATTCACGCGTCTGCTCGCCTATGCCGCCCAGCGCCCCGACAGCATCTACACGCCCCTGCTGACGGCCCTGCCCATAGCGGCCGTTGACGGCACACTGAAGAACCGCATGGCTGGTACGCCCGCAGCGCAGAACGTGAGGGCCAAGACGGGTTCGGTCAGCGCCGTATCAACGCTCGTGGGTTATACGACGCAGCGTTCTACGGGTCACCTCATCGCCTTCGCCATCATGAACCAGGGTGTGCGGCGTATGGCTGAGGGCCGTGACTTCCAGGACAGCGTCTGCACGCTGCTGAGCCAGTAGATAACCTTGACACTGAAAGTAATTGCGGAGTAAATACGCAGTAAATTTCATCCAGAAAAGATATCATCTATTTACTGAAATCATTTACTCCGCATTTACTTTCAAAGTCAAAAATGATTTAATCGATAGACGTTCATGAGATCTCGTTCCTTTGCCCGACGCCTGACGTGGTGGATTATCCTCGTACTCTTCCTGAGTATGGCGGGAGTCGCCCTGCTCCTCTCTTTCTTCGGGCTGGGCATCATGATTGTGCACATGCGCGACCGCTACTTCGATGTGATTGATGTCACGTCGGAACGCGTCGAGAAGATGCTATCAGCCGTCGAGATCTCTGCTGTCAATAACGTTGACGAGGTCCAGTTGTCGCTCGGGCACTCCAGTCAGGTCTTCGATGCCCTCGACAAGGAGTTGAAGCTCAACCCTCACTTGGTGGGCTGTGCCGTAGCCTTCGTGCCCGACTTCTTCCCCGATCGCGGCCGATGGTTTGAGCCGTACGTCATGCGCACCGGTAATGGCACCCTCCGCAGGATGGATATCGGTTCGCCCAGCCACGACTACCACAAGTCACCTTGGTTCGTGAAGGGCATGCAGACCGATAGTGCTTTCTGGTCGGAGCCTTACGTGGACGATGCTGGCGCCAAAGCCGTGCTTTGCAGCTATATCGTGCCCGTGCATGATGATGACGGCCGCATCGTAGGCCTGTTCTGCGCTGATGTTTCGCTGGACTGGCTCTCAGCGCAGGTGCAGAAATACGACTTGAAGACCAACGAGCGCACCCTCGACGTGTTCGATTCCGATGATGACGAACTCCCCACCTACAGTTTCATCGTAGGGCGGCGGGGCGAGTACATCGTCCACCCCGAACGTCAGCGCATCCTCCGCGACAGCCTAGTCCGGCATCTCGACATGACGTCCGGCTCGGGTGCCGACAGCCTGCTCCATGGGCTGCAGTACCAGCATGAGGGTTATGTCCGCACAACGGTTGATAGCCTCTCGTCCTTTGTTTTCTACAAACCCCTTGAGCACTCGGGATGGTCCATGGGCATCGTCGTGCCGTGGCAGACCATGTTCTCGCCTGGCATCGTCTTCGCCATTTGCGTCGTCGCTCTGATGCTGCTCTGCCTATTCATCATCTTCCCCCTCTGCTATTTCACGATTCGCCGTGCTACGCGTCCTCTCCATTTGCTTGCCAAGTCGGCCGACGAGGTGGCACGAGGACGCTTCGACTCGCCGCTGCCCATCATCCGTCACCACGACGAGATCAGGCATCTGCGCGACTCCTTCAGCGATATGCAACGCTCGCTTGCCCGCTATGTCCAGCAGCTGCAGACGTCCACGGCACGTCAGGCGTCTATTGAGAGCGAGCTGACCATCGCGCGTGCCATCCAGATGGCGATGCTCCCCAAGGACTACCCCCCGTTCCCCGACCGCAAGGACATTGACATCTTCGGGCAACTCACGCCCGCCAAGGCCGTAGGTGGCGATCTCTACGACTTCTTCATCCGCGATGAGCGTCTCTTCTTCTGTATCGGCGACGTCTCGGGAAAAGGTGTTCCCGCCTCGCTCATCATGGCCGTCACGAGTGCTCAGTTCCGTACGCTCTCGGCGTCGGAGGATAGCCCCGAACGCATCCTCGTCACGTTGAACGATGCCGTCACACCGCGCAACGAGTCGAATATGTTTGTTACCCTGTTCGTGGGTGTCCTTGACTTGCGCACAGGTCGTCTCGACTACAGCAATGCGGGTCACGACGCCCCCCTCCTCATCGCTGCCGACGGAACGCTCCGCCACCTGAACTGCGACGCCAACCTCCCTGTGGGCGTCATGATGTCATGGGCTTATACCCTCCAGCACGATAACCTCGCCCCCAATGATATCCTCTTCCTGTTTACTGACGGCCTCACCGAGGCGGAGGACACCTCACATGCCCAGTTCGGCGTCAGCCGTCTGCACGAGAGCATCGGCCAAAGGCCTGTGTCGCCCGAAACGCTCATCTCGGAGATTACAGCGGCCGTCCATCGCTTCGTCGGTACTGCCGAGCAGAGCGACGACCTCACGATGCTGGCCATCCAGTACACCAAGGGAAACGAGAGGAACTAGACAATCTAGAGAATCTAGAAGTTCTAGAATATCTAGAGTAATATCTAGACTATCTAGAAAATCGTTCTTTTTTTGAAAAAAGATGTGAAAATACGACGCAGTATGTGGTTTTATTGCTATCTTTGCAGGCAGAATCATCAAATGTTAAACATAAAAATCTAACTAACAAAGATGAACCCCTATCTGAATTTTTCGCTTGAGGGTAAAGTTGCCCTCGTGACAGGTGCCTCCTATGGCATCGGTTTTGCTATTGCCAGCGCGTTCGCTGAGCAGGGTGCTACGATTTGCTTCAACGACATCAACCAGGAGTTGGTGGATCGCGGCCTGAAGTCCTACGAAGAGAAGGGCATCAAAGCCCATGGTTATGTCTGCGACGTGACCGACGAGCCCGCTGTACAGGCGCTCGTGAAGAAGATTAAGGAAGAAGTAGGCATGATTGATATCCTGGTGAACAATGCCGGTATCATCCGCCGTATCCCGATGCACGAGATGGAGGCCGCTGACTTCCGTCGTGTCATCGACATCGACCTGAACGCTCCGTTCATCGTCTCGAAGGCTGTGCTTCCCGACATGATGGCCAAGGGTCATGGCAAGATCATCAACATCTGCTCGATGATGTCTGAGCTGGGTCGTGAGACGGTCAGCGCCTACGCTGCAGCCAAGGGTGGTCTGAAGATGCTGACGCGTAACATCTGCTCGGAGTATGGAGAGTACAACATCCAGTGCAACGGCATAGGCCCGGGTTATATCGCCACGCCTCAGACGGCTCCCCTGCGCGAACGTCAGCCCGACGGCAGCCGCCATCCCTTCGACAGCTTCATCTGCGCCAAGACTCCCGCTGGTCGTTGGCTCGACCCGCAGGAACTGACGGGTCCCGCTGTCTTCCTCGCATCGGAGGCTTCCAACGCCGTGAACGGCCACATCCTCTATGTCGATGGCGGCATTCTGGCTTACATCGGCAAGCAGCCAAAGTAAGTTGACGAGTTGACAAGTAGACAAGTAGACGAGTTGACAAGTTAATTGTTAAGAATTAGGTCTCAAATTAAAATTGGAGTTCCTTGCTACGCTTGCAGGGAACTCCAAACTTTTATTTGTCAACTTGTCCGTTTGTTCACTCAACTATTAACTCGTCAACTTGTCAACTCGTCAACTTGTCTACTATTGACTTGTCAACTAATCAACTCCAAATCATCTTTCCCTTGATGTCATGCGCCAAAGGGGTTGGGCGATGTCTTGCTTCCAGTTGTTTCCGTAGGCGATGACTTTCAGTTGGTCATCGGTGAGGATGTAGTAGGGAAGCTCGCGGATGCCGAGCTGCTCCACGATAGGCGTGCTCCACGAGAGGCGATAGCAACGGCTGTCCCATAGGACGGAGTCGTAGCGGCAGACGGAGGCATACTCCTGTGGGTTGACATCGAGGCTGATGCCGATGGCTTGCACGGCGCGCTTGGGGTCGGGTTGGTGCTTCGACTGATGGTAGAGTTTGACAATGTTATAGAAGTCGTCGATGCTGGAGCGATCCCATGAAGCCCAGAACACGAGGAGTATGGGATGATGGGGGCGCAGGTTGATGGTCGTGGAGTCGCTGCTGAGGCCGTCGGGCGGCAGCGAGATGGACGGCAGGGGCTTGCCTTTGCCGAGTCGGTTGTTATCGTTCTTGAGGACGGCGATGCGGCGTCGCATGTAATCGCTGACGCGGCTGTCGGGTTTCTGGTCGATGTAGTCCTGCATGGCGGCGACGAGCTGGTTGGGCTTGTCGTAGAAATGGTCGATGCGGAACTGAGTGTAGTCCTCGTTCTCGTCGGTGCCTAAGATGTTGATGGCTCGGAGCTCGGCGGCGTCGCCTACGACCTTAACGTCCTCGCCAGGTGTGGCGAAGATGACTTGTTGGCTGAGGTTGGGGAAGATGAGGGTGAAGGTGGCTTCCTGGTCGAGATGCGTCTGCCACTTGAACGAACCGTCCTCGACATGAATCGTGTCGAGGTGGTCGAGGCCTCCATCGGTGCTGATGATGAAGAAATCCGCTTCGCGCAGGTTGCTGATTTCGCCACGGATGCGGAAGCGGGATGGATCGGAGCAGGAGGCAAATATCATCTCTGCTGCGATGAGGAGGGAGAAATGAAGAGTGAAAATTGAAAGAGTGAAAAGTGAAAAATAAGATTTACCTGCAAGGCCAGAAACGAGTCTTGAAGGGTTCATATATTTTTCACTTTTCATTCTTTCACTTTTCACTTGGTGCAGGTCTTCTTCTCTTTACTTCAGCACGCTGGCGAGCTGAGTAGTGAATCTGGCGAACTCGAGGTCGCGGGCAGCACGCTGTGCGAGGCTGGGGTTCTTCTGGATAGCGGTCTGGAGACCATTGACGACAGCAGCGGCATCGCCCTTGCGAGCACCGAGGATGGCGCTGAGGTAGGCGGTGTAGGCGTCGGCGTTCTTGATGCCAGCGAGTGTGGTGGCAGCGGCAGCATAGTCCTTGTTGAGGATCTGTGCGAGCAGGGCGCTGTTGGTGTTCACACCGGCGAGGTTGGCAGCAGCGGCTGCGTAGTTGCCCTTAGCGATATTGAGGTTGCCGAGCACTTCGCTGTAGGTGTTGGCGCCAGTGCCCTTGGCCAGGAGAGCCTCGGCCTCGGCGACCTGACCCTTAGCGAGGGCGAGGAGCGCTTCGTTGGTAGCTACCTCGGGGCTGTTGGCATTGATGCTCTTGGCCTTGGCCAGATAGTTGGCAGCTGTGGCGAGGTCGCCATTCTGATAAGCCAAGTTGGCGAGGTTGTTGTAGGCGCGGGCGTCGTTCTGGAAGAGCTGAGTAGCCTTCTCATACCAAGCCTGCTTCTGGGCGTTGTCGCTCTGGAGGGCTGCTCCGTAGAGCACTTCCTCGACGTTCAGCTCGCGAGCGTCCTTCTGGAACTGCTCGACGATCTGCTCGTCGCTGCGGCCGATGACGTTGTAGTTGGCGATGAGGCGTGCACGGCGCAGCTCGGGGAGGATACCCTTAGCCAGTTCGTCGTAGACGACGCTCATGTTGCGGATCTGCTGCTCGCGCTCGGCGGGATCCTGGTACATGGAGAGTACGCGCAGGATGACGTCCTTGTCCTGGATATTGCTCTCATTGACCAGCTGCTGGAAGCCTTCCCAGTCCTCAGCCGTGAACTTCGTGTCGACGTCGGCCTTCATGCGATTCTTCTTGAGCTGACCCTCGACGTAAGCGCTGGAGGTGTTCTGACGCTTCTCGGCCAGAGCAGCATTGAAGTCGTAGCGGCCTTCGGGCGAAGCGTAAGCGCTGACCTCGATGTTCTGCAACTGCAGCTTCTCCTGATTGTCGTTGATCTCCTTGAGGATCTTCACGAAGTCCTTGATGCTGGTGCTGTTGAGCTCGCTGGCGCGGACATTAGCCTGATTGACGAGGTATTTGATCTGAGCCTCCTGCTTCTGCTTGATGATGCGCTGGTAGGCATCGGGAGCGAGAGCGGGGTTGACCGTAGCGATGGTGTTGCGCAGGAGTTCGCTGGTGGCAACGACGCCGTAGCCTACTTTCACGTCGGGCAGGCTAACCACTTTCTTACCCTTCTTGGCATTGAAGTGGAGGTAGAGGTCGCTGGCCTGCATTGCATCGATGTAGGGGAAGTTGGCGCGCATGGCGTAGTTGCCGCCTGCCTTGTAAGGCACGGTGGTGCCGTTGGCCAGCACCTTCTCGCCCTGGAACGTAGAGGGCTGCGACGTAGCCTGACCGCCCTGGTACTTGAGTACGGGAGTGATCTCTACGGTGGCCTTCTTCTTCATGAACTTCTGGGGGAAGTGGAGGTTAAGGGTTGCGGGTACTTCGCCGCCGATGGCCTCGAGGGGCGTCGGGTTGACGGTCACATTGTCGGCTGTGAGTGGGCCGAGCTTGCTGCAAGCAGTCAGCATGAGAGCGCCGACAGCTGCGAATGAAAGGATGGTAAGTTTACGCATGTTGAATGTTTATTTAATGAGTATTCTTCTTTCTTTTTGCTTTTGGGCTGCAAAGTTACTGCAAACGTCGGGGATAACCAAATATTCGTCGCTTTTTTAGGTTTCTTTGGCAAAGTTTTCTTGTTTATCAATTGTCTATCAGCTTTCAGCATCTCCGTTTGCATCAGCATCGCGATGATTGTTGGCGGAAACGTCCTTGTGAATGTTGCGTGGATGATGCTCCAAGATCTCCTGCCGCAGGTGCTGACGGTTGATGTGCATGTAGATCTCGGTGGTACCTATCTCCTCGTGTCCGAGCATCTCTTGGATGACGCGCAGGTTGGCCCCTCCCTCGAGCAGATGGGTGGCGAAGCTATGTCGGAAGGTGTGGGGCGAGACGGTGGCGCGGATGCCTACGGCCGCGCAGAGCATCTTGACGATATGGAAAACGGTGATGCGCGAGAGTGCTGTGCCGCGACGATGGCTGACGAAGACGGCGTCTTCGTGGCCCGGGCGTATGTCGATCTGCTCGCGGTCGACAAACCACAGCTGCAGCTCGCGGATGGCGCTCTGCGAGATGGGTACGAGGCGTTCCTTCTTGCCCTTGCCATGTACTCGGATGAAACCTTCGTCGAGGAAGAGGTCGGACATCTGCAAGTGGCAGAGCTCGCTGACGCGCAGTCCGCACGAATAGAGCGTCTCGAGGATGGCACGGTCGCGCTGGCCCTCGGCTTTGGTCATGTCGATGGCGGCGATGAGGGCGTCGATCTCCTGAAGGGTGAGTACGTCGGGCAGGTGGTGGCCACGCGAGGGTGAGTCGAGCAGCTGGCAGGGGTCGTCTTGGATCTCATGCTCGAGCTCTAAGAATCTATAGAACGCGCGCACGCCCGCAAGGATGCGTGCTACGGAGCGCGGCGCGATGCCCAGGTCGATGAGCGTGGCCACGAACGTCTGCAGCTGATCGACAGTCACTTCGCGGAAGGGTATGCCCTCCTCGGCGAGGAAGTTGAGCAGTTTGTCGAGGTCCTTTTGATAGGCTTGAAGGGTGTTGTCCGAGAAGCCACGTTCGAGACGCAGATATTGAATGTAGCGCCGATAGAGAGCGGGCGGCAGGAGGGCTGTCCCCGTGGGCTGTGAATCTTGAGCCATAAGCGTTTTGCTTTGCGGGTACAAATATACACTTCTTTGCAGCATCGAACAAAGATTCGCCCTTAAAGATGGTTAAAACCGCGCGAACTTGTTCGCTTCAACTATCGGAACGGGTCAGAGGAAAAGGCGGGTGGCTTTGAAGGACCGGAACTTTAGCAGCGAAGCGTTTATACGCATAAGGCTTTACGTATATACGTGAAGGGCTGAGCGTATATACGTGTGAGGCCTCGCGTATAGTACGTGAAAGGCGGTGCGTAGGGTCGGAAATGCTTTTCCCTCGGTGGGGAAAGCATTAGCGAAAAAAATGTATGGCATTCAGGCCCTGCTTCCACTATTTGCCTGAAAATGCCACCTATTAAATTGATGGATAAAACATTACGTGGATGGAGGCTGTTCGTTTTCCTTCCACTTAGCCTCCACTATTATTTGAAAGGTTGAAAGGTTGAAAGGTTGAAAAGTTGAAAGGTTGAAAGGTTCTTGAAGTGTCAAGCGGCCAAAGGTCGAGCGGAAAAGTTGAGTGGAAGCAAAGTGGAGGCTATACGAACATCTTCCACTTTTGTAATCCACACAATAACAGCCTTTTAGCATTCATTTTTGCTCAAATAGTGGAAGCAAGGTCGAACTCCATGATTTTTTTTGATTTGCGGGCGCTCGCCAAAGGCGATCCCGAACATGAAAGGGATGCGCTTCGCGCAGACATCGAACAAAATCTAAAACAAAATCAATATTGAACGTTAACGATAACTGTGATGCGCGATGTAAAATTGACGAAGATTCTTGAAGTGTCAAGCGTCGCTTTGCTCCGAGCGGACGTCCAGATTGACGTAGATTGACGTCTTATTTCAGAGGACGTGAATGTTTATTTTTAACGTCAATCGTCATCAATCTTTTCGTCAATCTCTTTAGACGTTTTGGATAATGTTGTTTAATTTGCGTATCTACATAAAGCCCCCAAGACTACGAGCAGTCTTGGGGGGCATTCCTCCTCCCTTAAGACCCCTCTAAATCTCCCCGTCAGGGGAGACTTTCCTTTCCGGTGAAGACACTGCGTCAGTCTCTCGAGCGAAGCAAGGCTCTCCCCCTAATGGGGGAGCGGGGAGAGGGTCTGCTGGGGGTTGGGTCTTTATTTCCCGAGAATCACATTCACCAGTGCGGTGACGTCGGCAATCGTGATTTGATGGTCGCCGTTCACGTCGGCTGCATCGCGGTTATAGAGTCCAGCGGTGTCTTTTCCGAGGATGATGTTGACGAGTGCCGTCACGTCGGCAATGGTCACCTTGTTGTCGCTGTTCACATCACCCATTAGGTAAGCGGGCGCCTCGGTGAAGTATCCGTTACTCCAGCGGAACCAACCGTCTCCTGTCTCTTCTTTTTCAATCGAGCAGTCCTCGGGATAGATGAGCACGCAGGGCGACTCCGTCGTACCCACGCCTGAGCAGGCATTACTATCCATGTTGGTCGCGAGCGTTGCACTCAAGTTGAGGCTCTTCAGCCTGGAGCAGTTATAGAACAAGCTTACCGTGCTGAGGGCATCCGTGATGTTGTTGGTTTGGAAGTTGCTCAGGTCGAGGCTGGTGAGGCTTGAGCAGTTGTCGAACATAGACGACATGTTGGAGACGTTGGCTGTATTGAAGTTGCTCACGTCGAGGCTAGTGAGATTGGAGCAGTAGGAGAACATCCCTTCCATGGTAGTGACGTTGTCAGTATTGAAGCTGCTCACGTCGAGGCTAGTGAGATTGGAGCAGTAGTAGAACATATACGACATGTCGGAGATGTTGGCGGTATTAAAGTTACTCAGGTCGAGGCTGGTGAGGCCGGAACACATAAAGAACATAGAAAACATGTTAGTGACGTTTTCGGTATTGAACGAGCTGATGTTCAGATTGGTGAGTTGGCTACTACCCAAGAACATCGCTTCCATGTTGGTGACTTTGGAGGTATTGAAGTTGCTCAAATCCAAGTCGGTCAAACCGATGCAATCCAGAAACATGTTTGCCATATTTGTAACTTCGCTGGTGTTGAGGTTGTTCAATCCCGTAATAGAGGTGAGGTAGCGCGATCCAGAGAACCAACGGTAGCAGCTGGTGGGGCGGGCATCGCTGAACGAATCATCGAACACTACCTTTCGGATATCCGTATTGACGACCCACTTTGGATTGTTTTCGCCAGTGTTCAACTCGTATACAGTGCCGCTCTTTGCATAGAATGCGTTATCATAGTAGAAGGTGAGCGTATTGCCATCCAGAACAGCATAGGCTTTCACGCTGGGGAGGAAGTAGCCGTCCTTCCACTTCACGTAGTTTGACGTCACCTCCGTGAATGTCAGTTCCATATCGGAAGGATAGATGAGCGCGCAGGGCGACTCCGCCGTGCCCACGCCTGAGCAGGCATTTGGATGTATGATGTCTATGAGCGCGGCACTTAAGCTTAAGCTCTTCATCCCAGAGCAGTAGTAGAACATCCCTTCCGTGTCCATAGTATCCGTAATGTTGTCGGTTTGGAAGTTGCTTACATTGAGGCTTGTAAGGCTACTACAGGAGTTGAACATGGCAGACATAGAACGGACGTTGGCTGTGTTGAAATTGCTCACGTCGAGGCTGGTAAGGCTGAGGCATTGGAAGAACATCGCATACATGCTCTCGACATTAGCTGTGTTGAAGTGGCTCACATCGAGGCTGTTAAGGTTCGTACAGCGGTAGAACATTTGCGACATATTGGTGACGTTGGTCGTATTGAGTTGGCTCAAATCCAAGTTGGTGAAGCCACTGCAGTTCATAAACATGTTTGCCATGGTGGTGACTTCGCTGGTGTTGAGGTAGTTTAGTCCCGTAATAGAGGTGAGGTTTTTCATCCTAGCGAACCATGCGTAGCAACTGGTGGGGCGGGCATCGCTGAACGAAGCGTCGAACACCACTTCTGTGATACTCTCAGCGTTGGGAATCCAGGCTGGGTCGTTTTCGCCCGTGTTCAACTTGTAGACAATGCCGCTCTTTGAAGAGGATGCGTCATCATAGTAGAAGGTAAGCGTATTGCCATTGAACACGGCATAGGCTTTCACCAAACTCGCGTTGGGGAGGAAGTAACCGATCTTCCACTTCACGTAGTTTGGCGTCACCTCCGTGAATGTCAGTTCCACATCAGAAGGATAGTTGAGCACGCAGGGCGACTCGGCCGTGCCTACGCCTTCGCAGGCATTATTATTCATATTGGTCGCGAGCGCTGCACTCAAGCTGAGGCTCTCCAGCCCAGAGCAGTAAAAGAACATTCTTTCCGTGTTGGTGACATGTTCAGCATTGAAGTTACTCAAGTCGAGGCTCTCCAGCCCGCGGCAGGTGTAGAACATGTACGACATATTGGTGACATTCTCGGTATTGAATGAGCTGATGTTCAGATTGATGAGTGGGGTACAACCGAAAAACATCCCTTCCATGGTAGTGACGTTGGTCGTGTTGAGTTGGCTCAAATCCAAGTCGTCGAAGTGGCTGCAGTTCATAAACATGTATGCCATATTGGTGACTTCGCTAGTGTTGAGGTAGATCAGTCCCGAAATAGAGGTGAGGTTGCTCATCATAGCAAACCATGATTGGCAACTGGTTGGGCGGGCATTGCGGAACGAATAGTCAAACGACACTTCTGTGACACTCTCTGCGTTGCTAATCCAGTCTGGGTCGTCTAATCCAGTGTTCAAGTCGTAGACCGTCGAGGAGGCTTGACTTGTCACGTATTGGTCGTCATAGTAGAAGGTGAGGAAGTTCCCGCGCAGACAGGCGTAGGGCTTCACATTGGGGCTGGTGAAGTAGCCTCCCTTCCATCTGAAATAGGTGGGGGTAGCATCGCTGTAAGACAGGTACACGGAGGTGGGATAGATGAGTGTGCAGGGCGCTGTGTCGGTGCCGATGCCGGTGCAGCCATTGACCTCGATTCGGCTCGTCAGCGATGCACTCAGGCTCAGGCTCTCCAACGCCGTGCAGCCACTCACGAAGCCTCTCACCCAATCGGCGTCTACATTGGTGACGAAGCTGCTCACGTCGAGGCTCTTTAGCCCCGAGCAGCCGTAGAACATCTCTTGAAAGTCGGTGACCTTGGCCGTAGTGAAGTTGCTGGCATTGAGACTGGTGAGACCCGAGCATCCGTAGAACATGCGGTACATATCGGTGACTTTGGCCGTATTGAAGTTGCTCACATTGAGGCTGGTGAGGCCCGAGCAGCCGTAGAACATCGATGCCATATCGGTGACGTTGGATGTGTTGAAGGTACTCAGGTTCAGGTTGAGGCTGGTGAGGCGCGAGCAACCATTGAACATCCCAGCCATGTTGGTGACATTGCTAGTATTGAGGTAGCTCAACCCCGTGATGGTGGTGAGGTTGTTCATACCTTCGAACCAACTCTCGCAGGTGGTGGGGCGGGCATTGGCAAACGATGAGTTGAACACGACCGACGTGATGTTTTGACGGCTGTTGTACCAACCAGGTCTGTCGCTGGTGGTCAAGTCGTAGACTGTCGAGGTAGCCTGTCTCGATGTGTAATTGTCATCGTAGTAGAAGGTGAGGGTGTTGCCGCTGAGGCAGGCGTAGGGTTTCATGTTGGGGTCGTTGAAGTAGCCATCTTTCCACTTCACGTAGTTTGGCCCCACCTCCGTGAATGTCAGGTGCAAACTGGAAGGATAGTTGAGCGTGCAGGGCGTGGTGAGGGTGCCGTAAATGTCAGTGCCGATATGTGTGCAGGCCGTGCTGTTCAGATAGTTCACCAAGGAGGTGGAGAGGGTCAGTGTCTGCAAGCCGAGCATGTTGTTGAGCATGCCTGAGGTGTTCGTCGAGCTGGTTATGGTGAAGTTGCTCAGGTTGAGGCTGGTGAGTTGGCTGCAGTTCTTGAACATATTTTGCATGTTGGTGACCTTCGCGGTGTTGAACGAGCTCACGTTGAGGCTCTTGATTTGGCTCAGTCCTGCGAACATGGATTCCATGTTGGTGACGTTGCTGGTGTTGAACGAGCTCACGTTGAGGCTCGTGAGCTGTTGGCAAAGGGAAAACATGCCATACATGTTGGTGACGCTGCTGGTGTTGAGGTTGGTCAGCCCCGAAATGCTGGTCAGGTTGCTCATTCCAGAGAACCACATGTAGCAGGTGAGGGGGCGGGCATTGGCAAACGAGGAACTGAACGACACCGAACTGATGTTCGTGCGGTTGCTGTACCAACTTGGGTTGTTGCTACCGTAATTCAAGTCGTAGACGGTCGAAGAGGCCTTCCTTGAATCGTAGTAATCGTCGTAGCAGAAGGTGAGGGTCGAGCCGCTCATGTAGGCGTAGGTCCTTCTGTTCGCGCTGTTGAAGTAGCCGCCCTTCCATTTGACGTAGACGTTAGTGGCCTCGCTGAACGTCGGGTGCGAGGTTGTGGGATAGTAGAGTGCACAGGGGCTGGTGGTGGTGCCGATGCCCGAGCAACCGCCATCCTCGATCTTGTTTAACAACGCGGCGCTAAGGTTCAGGCTCTTCAGCCCACTGCAGCCTTGGAGTATGCCTGTTGTCGTCGTGACATTGGCAACATTGAGGCTGCTCAGGTCGAGGTTAACAATGCCACTACAGTTCTTGAACATTTCCTTCATGTTGGTGACCTTGGCAGTGTTGAGAGAGCTCACATAGAGGCCAGAGAGGCCTGTGCAGTTCCTGAACATTGCTTCCATGTTGGTGACGTTGGCGGTGTTGAGGGCGCTCACATCGAGGCTGTTGAAGCCAGTGCTGCCGTCGAACATGTAACTCATGTTGGTGACGTTGCTGGTGTTGAGGTAGTTCAGTCCCGTGATGCTGGTGCCGTTCGTCATTCCAGCGAACCAACGGTAGCAACTGGTGGGGCGGGCGTTGGCGAATGTTTGATTGAACTCCACCGAAGTGATGCTCCCGCTTATGCTGTACCAGCCTGGGTTGTTGCTGCCGGTGTTCAACGAGTAGGTAGTGGTATGGACGGACCTCTGATGGTCGTAGTAGAACGTCAACTTGTTGTTAAGGCGCGCGGCGTAAGCCTCTGGGTCGGGAAACGTCATGGCGATAGAGGTGTAGTTCACCATGGAGGGGGCGCCTATGTTTATCAACAGGGTTGAGCTTAAAGTGATTGAATTCAGCATGTTGTTGGCACTGGAGGTGCTGGAAGACAGATAGCATGTCCGCGTATCCCAATCAATATTGAATAGCGTAGTGCCACTGGAGTTCTTGACGATTCTAAGGTTGCCCGAAGTCGTAAGGGAGATGACGTTCTGAGTAACAAGCACCGTGATTGCTTGTAAATCTGTCGTACTGAGGGTGTAGTCATCAGTGACCCTAACGGTATATGTCCCTGCAGCGTTGACTCCCCCTATAGCGGTGAAGAGGAGAGCGAGTAGGAAAGTAAAGAATTTGGTCTTCATAATAGGTATGTTTTGATGTTTATTTATACGATTTCTCACTTGGAAACCCTCGAAAGGTTATCAGTTCCGCTGCAAAGGTAGTGATTATATCGTAAATCATAATAAATATGGTCATTTTTTTATAAATTATCAGTAAGAACTTTCCATGATTCATCATCGATGGGTGTTCAGACGGGCGATGATGGAATGTCCAATCGGCAGAGCAGATGAATAGGATAAAGACGTCAATCTGGATGACAATCATCGCCAATCTGGATGGCAATCTATACTGGAAATAAAAAGTGCCGTTAGCACGAAGGAACAGCTTCATTCATTCCGTCGTGCCAGCGGCACTCTATCATTTGTCAATAGAAAGCAGGGGCGTCGCCCTTTGGACTCCACCCCTGCTTGAAATCTGTTGTACCTATGGTACTGTCTTATTCCGTTTACTCTTCCTCTTTGATCTTACGACCCATGACGAGGTAAGCTGTAGGAGCAGCCACGAACATGGAGGTAAGGGTACCGATTATGACGCCGAGCATCATGGCAAAAGCGAAGCTGCGGATGCTGGCACCACCGAGGGCGAAGATGACCAACAGGACGATGAACGTAGACACGGACGTGTTGATGGTACGCGTCAAGGTGGCGTTCAACGACTGGTTGAAGAGCAGCTGCTTGTCGCGCTTGGGATAGAGACCGAGGTTCTCGCGGATACGGTCGAAGACAACCACCTTATCGTTGATGGAGTAACCGATACAGGTCAGCAGAGCACCGATGAAGGTCTGGTCGATCTCGAGCGAGAAGGGCATCCAACCCCAGCAAGCGCTGTACATGCCGAGGATGAAGATGGTATCGACGGCCAAAGCGGTGATAGCACCTACGGAGAAGGCCACGTTGCGGAAACGCACGAGGATGTAGATGAAGATGACGATAAGGGCGAGGATGACCGAGATGATGGCACCGCGAGTGATGTTCTCAGCGATGGACGGTCCTACCTTCTGCGAGCTGATTATGGAGCCACCGGCACGCTCGTCGCGGTTGATGAAGTTGTCGACGGTGAGGTCGGGGCTGAGCTGACCGCCCTTCTTGAGGACGTCGAACAGCTTCTGCTCGATCTCGGAGTCAACCTCCATGCCGTCCTCGTCGATGCGATAGTTGGTGGAGATGCGAAGGGTCTTGCCTTCGGTACCGAGGGCGATGACGCTGGTGTTGGACTCGGGGAATGCTTCGGCAAAGAGGGGACGTACGCTCTCAGGCGACACTTCCTTCTCGAAGAGGACCACGAAGTTGCGACCACCCGTGAAGTCGATGGAGCGCGAGAAACCGCGGACAGCCCAACTCAGGATAGCCAGCACAACGATGGCGCCGAAGATGGCGAACGAGCGCTTGTAGACTCCCATGAAGTTGAAGTTGGTGTTGGAGAGGAACTTGCGCGAGAGAGGTGTGGTGAAGGTGAGGTCGAGCCACTTGTCCTTGGACATCATCGTGTCGAACACTACGCGCGTAAGATAAACAGCGGTAAAGAACGAGATGACGATACCAATGATGTAGGTGGTGGCGAAGCCGCGGATGGGGCCTGTACCGAAGTAGTAGAGGATGATACCGGTGAGGACACTCGTCACGTTGGAGTCGATGATGGCGCTGAACGCGTTGCTGTAACCAGCCTGCATGGCCTGGCGTACAGCCTTACCGGCGCGCATCTCCTCCTTGGTACGCTCAAAGATAAGCACGTTGGCGTCGACAGCCATACCGAGGGTCAGCACCATACCGGCGATACCGCTCATGGTCAGGGCTGCCTGGAAACTGGTCAGGATGCCGAGGGTGAAGAAGAGGTTGAGCAGCAGGGCGCAGTTAGCAACCATACCAGGACGGAAGCCATACATGGCAACCATATAAATCATCAGCGCGATGAAGGCGAGGATGACGGAGATGAAACCCTGGCGGATGGACTCCTGACCGAGGGTAGGACCTACGATTTCCTCACTGACGATGTTGGCGGGAGCCGGCATCTTACCGGACTTGAGCACGTTGGCCAGGTCGCGGGTGTCCTCAGCGGTGAAGTGGCCAGTAATCTGGCTGTTACCACCCGTGATCTCGTTCTGCACGTTAGGTGCGCTGTAGACGTAGTTATCAAGCACGATGGCGATGGGACGGTGCACGTTGGCCTTGGTCAGGGCTGCCCAGCGGCGAGCGCCCTCGACGTTCATCTGCATGCTGACGCAGGGACGGCTGTTGTTGTCGTACTCGTCCTTGGCATCGGTGACGACATCACCCTCGAGGGGTGCACGGCCATTGCGCTCAGTGACCTTGATGGCATAGAGTTCGAAGACCTCTTCGTTCTTGTCGATACCCTTAACACCCCAGAGGAGCTTCATGTCGGCGGGCAGAACAGCCTTGGCCTCGGGTGTCTCGAAGAGTGCGCTGATGGCGTCCATGTCGCGCTTGTTGGCGTAACCTACGCAAGCACCATTGTCCTGCTGCATCACCTGCAGGCGAGCGAGGAGGGGATGCTGACGGAGAGCCTGCTCGGTAGCGGCAGCGCTCTGGGCGTCGGCTTTGGCCTCTGCAGTCTCGGCAGCTGCACCCTTGGCGATGTTGGCAAGAGCCTCGTCGGAACTCTTGGCAGTAGCGGTGTCGGCAGCAGCCTCAGCGACTTCTGCCTCGGCTGATGCCTCGGCTTCAGTGGCTGTGGTGTCGGCAGCGGCCTCACCACCAGCAGCAGCGAGCTTGCTGTCGAGCTGTACGAGGAAGGGAACAGCCTCGGTGGTCGTATAGGTCTCCCAGAACTCGAGGTTGGCAGAGCCTTGGAGAAGCTTACGTACGCGCTCAGGTTCCTTGATGCCCGGCAGCTCTACCATGATGCGGCCTTCCTGACCCTCGAGGGCCTGGATGTTGGGCTGTACGACGCCGAAGCGGTCGATACGAGTGCGGATGACGTTGAATGAGTTGTCGATAGCAGCCTTCACCTCGTCGCGCAGCACGCGCTCCACCTCGCGGTCGGTGCTCTTGGTGTTCACCTTACCACGGAGCTGCTGTGTAGCAAAGAGCTCGGCCAGATTGCTATTAGGAGCGATAGCCTTGTAGTCCTTGACGAAGAGGGAGATGAAATCGCCTTCTCCCTGTTTCGCTTCCTTGGCGGCTTGCTCAACGGCCTTGTTGAAATTGGGGTCTTCCTTGTGGTCGGCCAGCGCCTTCACGACGTCGGGTACGGAGACCTCGAGGATGACGTTCATACCGCCCTTGAGGTCAAGGCCGAGGCCAATACCCATCTCGCGGCATTCTTTGAGTGTCCAGACTCCGAAGTAGACCGGCTCGTTGGCCAGTGAGTCCAGATAGTGCTGTCCTGCTACCTCGCCTTGCAGTGCGGCAATCTTCTCGGCCTTTCCTTCGTAGTGTCTGGTCACGAAGGAGAAGCTCAGGTAGAAGATGCACACGAGAGCTAACAGGATTGCGAAAACTTTTACAAATCCTTTGTTTTGCATTGTGATAATTGAGTTATTGATGTTTGTTATAATTTCAGGGTGATGTGGCCGTTTTTCGGTCGTTTTAAGACCTATCGCCGCAAAATAGCGCGCAAATATACAGTTTTTTTGTGTATCTGCGACGCTAAATGGCCAAATATTTGGCTTTTCCGATGCTTTTTACCTCTTTTTAGGCGTTTTCCGTGTCAGAATGGTGGAAAGTGGGAGGTGGTCGGAGTATTTAAAGGTGTCGTCGATGGCGGTGTGATGACTTCGCCATACGTCGCCACTGAAAAGGATGTGGTCGATGCGCACGGGGAAGCCTCGGGCATGGAAAGTGATTCCGAGTCCGTTGCCGCTCTGAACGAAGGCGCTCGTGAGTGTATGGGTAAGGAGGCGATGGGGGTAGGAGACGGGCGTTTCGTTGAAGTCGCCACAGAGGATGACGGGGCGTGGCGCCCATCGACGGATCATGTTGTTGATGCTGTCGGCCTGCGTGGCCCGATAGGGGGCGGCTTCGGCGAGCAGACGCACGATGGGCGAGAGCTCACGGCGCAGCGAGTCGCCGATGATGCGGGTGGGTGCGTTATGCGTCGACTGCTTGATGGCATCGATGTAGGCCTCGCGCATTGGAAGGGTGAAGTGATTGCTCTCGAAATGATTGTTGATGAGCAAGATGGTGTCGCCCTCGTAGAGCAGATGGGCTACTACGCCATTGTTGGTGCGACTGGGTAGCGCAAGGCTATCGGACCACAGGATGGGGAGACGGGAATAGAAGCTGACGGTGGCGTGATGATAGTGCTCATAGCCCAGCGCCTGCAACTTAAGGTCCAAGGAGTCACGATATCTCACCATGTGACTCTCCTGAAGGCAGATCACGTCTGCCTGAGAAGCCTGGACATAATCGACAATATGGTTTCCGCCATCAGGGGTTTTGGCCTCGGCACCCCCGAAGCCATGGACGTTGAAGGTGAGCACGATGAGCGAATCGCCCGTAGGCGACGAAGGCAGGTTGAGCGGGAAATAGTCGCGGACGAAGCTGCCGCATGCCAGAAGCCCGACGATGGGAATCCATACACGTCGGATCTTGAAAATCAACCAAAAGATGATGAAGGCCAGGTCGGATGCCAGGAACACGGGGAAGGTGAGCGATAGCAAGCTCAGGCGCGGCCACGACGACGGATTGAGGTAGGTGGACAAACAAGTGAGCCACATCAGCAGAATGACTGCGATATTGGCTCCCACAAAAAGATTGACTAGTATGGTGCGAATGACCTTCATCGTTCGCTCGCTTCGAAGAGCTTACGCTTCTCTTCGTCGGTCAGGCTGCTGTAGCCGCCTTGCTTCACTTTGGCCAAGATGCGGTCTATCTCCTGTTCGCGTTCTTGTTGCTGACGACGCCATTGCATGTCGGCATCGTGCTTGCTCGTGCCGTGACCTACGTTCACCTTCATCTTGGGCTTGCGACGGAAGCGTGTGGCTACCGAGCTCCACCACTGCTTGATGCGTGTGGTAACAGATGGGCGTTGGTTATTGGTGTTCGTGACGTCCTCATAGCGAGTGAAATAGTTGTCATAGCCACCGAAACCGCCACCGCCACCGAAAAAGCGGCCGCCCCGACCTCCGTTACCGTTATGACGGCGCCAGTAGAGGATGAGGGCCAAGCCGAAGAGCATGCCGCCGAGGTGCGCCATGTGAGCGATGCCGTCGCCAGGATTGTGGAGGGCACTCAGTAGTTCGATGATTGCGTAACCCATCACGAACCATTTTGCCTTGATGGGAAAGGGGATGGGGATGATGAACATGCGTTCCTCGGGGAAGGTCATGCCGAAACTGAGCAGGATGCCATAGACGGCGCCCGAGGCACCGACCGTCGTCCAGTTGTTCAGATAGGCAGCCATCGGCATTGTCATGCCGCTGACGTTCACGCTATCGTAGGCCGCAAGGCCTTCGTAGACATATTGACCGTACTGTGCCACCTCTTGCATCAGGCCTGCACCGACGCCGCACACGATATAGTAGAAAAGGAAGCGCTGCGACCCCATCACTTGCTCCATGATGCGGCCGAACATCCATACGGCAAACATATTGAAGAAGATGTGCTCCCATCCTCCGTGTACGAACATGTAGGTGAAAAACTGATAGAGGCGGAAGTCAGACGCCATGAAGAAATGTAGACCGAGCAAGTCGTCGAAGTCGATTCCATAGCGTGTGGCTACAATCTTGGCAAGAAACATCAACAGATTGATGATGATGAGATTCTTGGTTACAGGGGGCATATTCAGCATTTTACGCTCAGCTTTAGTGTTTAGAGAGCGCAAAAGTAGGTATTTTTGTGGTGATTTAGGGCTATTTCACTATAAAAATAATCTTTTTTATGTCTTTTTTGCCTAAAAACTTGGTGCGAATCACAACTTTAACTACATTTGCCACAAGAATAGGCTCAAAAAAGCCATTTCCTACTTTGATAGAAACGTTTTTCTTTAACTCAATTATTAAATCCTCATTATGAACAAGACAGATTTGACAAATGCCATCGCCGCCAAGGCTGGCTTGACGAAAGTAGATGCCAAGAAGGCTCTCGACGCAACAATCGACGCTATCACCGAAGCTCTGAAGGCTGGTGAGAAGGTTGCTCTCATTGGTTTCGGTACATTCGCAGTTGTTGAGCGTGAAGCCCGTCAGGGTGTGAACCCCCGCAGCGGTGAGGCTATCGAGATTGCTGCCAAGAAGCTGGCAAAGTTCAAGGCTGGTGCTGAGCTCGACGCAGCCATCCAGTAATCATCTGACATCTCTTTTTCACATTACAGAACCTTAGGGCTAAGGCCTTAAGGTTTTTTTATTGCTGACCGTACCCCTTTTCCCTGAGGAGTGGTCGAAGGGACTAAAAGAAGGATGCTTTCCACTAAAAAACGTAAATCGTAGGGCGTAAGTCCATAAAAATGCTTACCTTTGCAGCCGAAATCAAATTTTATTATTTATAAGGTATGCAAATCGAACAAAAACTCACAGCAGCCATTGTCGCTGCCGTCAAGACTTTATACGGGCAGGACGTGCCCGAGACGATGGTGCAGCTCAGTGCCACGAAGAAGGAATTCGAGGGGCATCTGACGCTTATCGTCTTCCCTTTCTTGAAGATGAGCCGTAAGCGTCCTGAGGATACGGCCGAAGAGATTGGACAGTACCTTGTCTCGAACCTGCCTGATGTAGTGGCTCGATACAACGTCATCAAAGGTTTCTTGAACATGGTCATCGCCGACGCTTGCTGGGTTAGCCTGCTCAGCGAGATCCAACAGGACGCTCACTATGGCCTCACACCCGTGACCGATGAGTCGCCGCTCGTGATGATTGAATACTCGTCGCCCAATACGAACAAACCCCTCCACCTCGGGCATGTGCGCAACAACCTGTTGGGTTGGGCGCTGGCGCAGGTGATGGAGGCTAACGGCAATCGCGTCGTCAAGACCAATATCGTCAACGACCGCGGCATACACATCTGCAAGTCGATGCTGGCTTGGCTGAAGTGGGGCAACGGCGAGACGCCCGAAAGCACGGGCAAGAAGGGCGACCACCTCATTGGCGACTATTACGTGGCTTTCGACAAGCACTATCGTGCCGAGTTGAAGATGCTGACGGACAAGTTCGTGTTCGAGGGCATGGATGAAGAAGCCGCCAAGGAACGTGCCGAGAAGGAGAGTCCGCTGATGAACGAGGCCCGTGCGATGCTGGTCAAATGGGAGCAGAACGACCCCGAGGTGCGTGCCCTGTGGAAGCGCATGAATGACTGGGTCTACGCAGGCTTCGACGAGACGTACAAGGCTCTGGGTGTCTCCTTCGACAAGATTTACTACGAGAGTCAGACCTACCTCGAGGGTAAGGAGAAAGTCATGGAAGGCCTAGAGAAAGGTTTCTTCTATCGTCGCGAAGATGGCAGTGTGTGGGCGAACCTCAATGCCGAAGGACTTGACGAGAAACTACTGTTGCGTGCCGATGGCACAAGTGTCTATATGACGCAGGACATCGGTACGGCCAAGTTGCGTTTCCAGGACTTCCCTATCGACAAGATGATTTATGTCGTCGGCAACGAGCAGAACTACCACTTCCAGGTGCTTTCCATCCTTCTGGACAAACTCGGCTTCAAGTGGGGCAAGGATCTCGTACACTTCTCCTATGGCATGGTGGAACTGCCCAATGGCAAGATGAAGTCGCGCGAAGGCACCGTCGTGGACGCCGATGACCTTATTGCTAAGATGATTGAGGATGCTGGCGAGATGAGTAAGGATAAGGTAAACAAGCTTGACGACATCACGTCCGAGGAGGCAGCCGAAATCGCCCGCATCGTAGGAATGGGCGCTTTGAAGTACTTTATCCTCAAGGTGGATGCCCGTAAGAATATGCTCTTCAACCCCGAGGAATCCATCGATTTCAATGGCAACACGGGTCCCTTCATTCAGTACACCTATGCTCGCATTCGCAGCATACTAAGAAAGAATGATGAGTTACGAATGACGAATGATGAATGTGTATTACTACCAAATGTTGAGAGAAACGATGATTCGTCATTCGTCACTCGTCATTCGTCACTCTCCGATAAGGAGATCGCTCTCATTCAGCAACTGGCGGCCTTCCCCGCCGCTGTGGCTCAGGCAGGAAGCGATTATAATGTGAGCGTCATTGCCAACTACTGCTATGACTTGGCTAAGGAGTTCAACGGTTTCTACCATGATTTCCAAATCCTTAAGGAGCCCGACGAGCAGAAACGTGCCGTGCGCCTCGCCCTCTGTGAGAGTGTGGCCAAAGTCATCAAGACAGGTATGGGCCTGCTTGGCATTGAGGTGCCCGAGAGAATGTGAGTTGAATCTATATATCATATCACTATGAAAAAAGCATATCAATATATTATCATCTTGCTTGCAACCATAAATATGGGTGCTTGCGATTATTTCGCTTGGTTTGATTTCAATATTGTCAATGACACCGATGATAGCTTAACAGTCGCATATGTTGAGCAGATGCAATCTTTCACAACGATTTACTATACTCCAGGCCATACAGGTGACTTCCAATCTATTCATTTGGAAGACTATCTAACAGATACTGTGATACCTCCCAGAGCAACATTTAAATTGAGTTATGATGCTGGGTTAGCAGATAGAGGGTTTGCAGACCAGCTTGAAGATTCAAAAGAATGGGGGATTATCCCATTATGGGAGCGCATAGGCTATATGATTCAAAAAGGTGATACCTTAGACTCTGAGATCTATGCAAAAAATCAATGGAAAGGAAAAGGTTCGACATATACATTAACCATAAGAAAGTGAAGTGAATCTACAAAATCCTCCCGACTACCGTCATGATACGGTGCTGCCACTGCCGATGGCTGTGGCAGCGGATGCCATAGCCGTCGATGCTGCCTGCAGTGGCAATCCAGGGCCGATGGAGTACCGTGGCATCTATCTGAAGACTGGTCAGGAGGTGTTCCACTACGGCCCCGTCCACGGCACCAATAATATTGGCGAGTTCTTGGCTATTGTGCATGCAATGGCTCTGCTGAAACAGAAGGGTCTCTCGATGCCTGTCTATAGCGACTCGCGAACGGCCATCATCTGGGTGACAAAGCGTAAGGCTAAGACGACGCTGGCGCCGACGCTTGAGAACCAGCCGCTGCTCGGCCTCGTGGCTCGTGCTGAGGCTTGGCTGAGGCAGAATGGAACGCCCTTCCCGCTCATCAAATGGGACACGGAGAACTGGGGCGAGATTCCTGCCGACTTCGGCAGAAAATAGCAGGACACCTCTGTCTTCCTTCATTCCGATATCAAGATTAGAGCATCGGAGAGGGGAACACCCTTACAAGGACTGATAATTAAAAGATAATGAGCAAGCATACAAAAAACAATACGCAACAGCCAACGGCATCCACTTCTCTGCAAGGGCAGGGGAGCAGCTCTACTGGCGGCAGTTCCTTCTCTTCTTTCTTCTCTCTCCTCGGGCGCTTTGCGAAACCTTACAAGGGCTACATGATTGGCGCTGTCGTGGCCAATCTGCTGTCGGCTGTGCTCAACGTGTTCTCGTTCATGAGCGTTATGCCCATGCTACACATGCTCTTCGGGATGGACACCAGCGCCTACGAGTATCAGCCCTGGCAATTGGACGGCATCAAGGACATCGCCATCAACAACCTCTATTATTTTACCTCCGTGCTCATCGGCAACTATGGACACAAGACGACGTTGCTCATCATCGGCCTCTTTCTTTGTATCACCACGTTCTTCAAGACCGCCTGCTACTTTGCAGCCTCGGCTGTGATGGTGCCGTTGCGTACGGGTATCGTTCGCGACATCCGAGTCATGGTGTTCGACAAGGTTCTGCATCTGCCTCTGGCTTTTGTCAACGACGAGCGACGCGGCGACATCATAGCCCGCATGAGTGGAGATGTCGCTGAGGTGGAGACGAGCATCACCTCGTCGTTGAATATGCTCATCAAGGATCCGATCCTCATTCTGTTCTACTTCTTCACGCTTGTGTTCGTATCGTGGCAGCTTACGCTGTTCACCATGCTCGTTATCCCCGGACTGATTTGGGTCATGGGCGCCATAGGTCGTAAGCTGAAGGCGAAGAGTCTCTATGCGCAGTCGAAGTGGAGCGAGACGATGTCGCAGCTCGATGAGATGCTCGGCGGTCTGCGCATCATCAAAGCATTCATCGCCGAGGACAAGATGCTGACGCGCTTCAATCGTGTCAACAATGAGTACCGTGATGCCTCTAATCGCGTGGCCATCCGTCAAGCCTCTGCGCACCCCGTCAGCGAGTTCTTAGGGACATGCATCATCGTCATCGTGCTCTGGTTCGGCGGTACGCTCATCTTTAGTGAGCACTCGCCCATCGATGCGCCCACGTTCATCTTCTATATGGTGATCCTTTACAGCGTCATCAATCCGCTGAAGGACTTGTCCAAGACCAGCTACCAGATTCCTAAAGGCCTTGCCTCGATGGAGCGCATCGACAAGATCTTGAATACCGAGAATCCCATCAAGGAGCCCGCTCATCCCGTAGCCATCACGGGTCTCGACAAAGGCATTCGCTTCGAGGATGTCCATTTCCAGTATGCCAACAATCCGCTCGAGGTGATACATGGAGTAGACCTCGACGTGCCGAAAGGCAAGACCATCGCCATCGTCGGGCAGTCGGGTTCGGGCAAGTCGACGCTCGTAGACTTGCTACCGCGCTACCATGACGTCACGGGCGGTAGTATCACCATCGACGGAACAGACATTCGCAAGTTCCGCATCCACGACCTCCGCACGCTCATCGGCAATGTCAATCAGGAGGCTATCCTCTTCAACGACACGTTTTTCAACAATATCGCTTTCGGTGTCGAGAATGCCACAATGGAACAAGTGGTTGAGGCGGCAAAGATAGCCAATGCCCACGAATTCATCCTGGCCTCGGAACACGGCTACGACACGTATGTCGGCGATCGTGGTTGCCGTCTCAGCGGTGGTCAGCGTCAGCGCATCAGCATCGCCCGTGCCATCCTGAAGAATCCGCCTATCCTCATCCTTGACGAAGCCACCAGTGCCCTTGACACCGAAAGCGAACGCCTTGTGCAAGAAGCTCTGGAACGGCTGATGCAGAACCGCACGACGATAGCCATCGCCCACCGCCTCTCAACCATCCGCCATGCCGACCTCATCTGTGTGCTCCACGAGGGCCGCATCGTAGAGCAAGGCACGCACGACGAACTCATCCTACTCGGAGGCTACTACAAGCACCTCAACGATATGCAGCAGCTCTGATGGCTCTAGAGAGGGCGCTTGGCATACTGTTGCAGTAGACGATGTATGTAAGCGCTCTGCCCTCCGTGTCTATTCGCGAAGGTCGATGCCAATAGTCGCTTCTGCATTCCCCTTTATTCGATGGCGTTTTTATGTATATACGCAAGAGGTGGACCACCATGGTGATCCACCTCTTGCGTATATTCGCGTCGATGCCAACAAATGGTCGCATCGACGCACGCGAATATTCGTTAAAGCCTAAGTGACTGGTCGCTGAGTCCATAGCGATAGTATGAAACAATGTACGCGCCCGTTTGTGCGAGCGCGTACATTGTTAGTTATGGGTAAGCCTCGTTAGCGGAGGCTACCAGATGAGATACTTGTGGATTAGCGAACGACCTTGCGACCACCTACGATGTAGATGCCCTTGGTGGCAGCATTGCTGACGCGACGGCCGGCGAGGTCATAGACTTCAACGCTGTTCACTTCGGCCTTGATGCCCTGAACGCCATCGAGGTCATCGGCATCCACTAGGGTGATGTTGACCACGAAACGCTTGGCAACAGCCTCTTCGCCCTCGGGCTCGTACTCGAAGGCCAGCTTGGTGGTTACCTTGCTGCCCTTGGCAATCTTGATGTTACCGGGCTCGACTTCGAAGGTTACGGTGTTGTCATCCTTAGGTTCAGCGTAGATCCAGGCCATTGCGAGGATATTGCCGTCGGAGATGTCGAGGGCACCGTTCTCGTTCAAGGGCACACCGTCGCCAGGTACCATCTGCTCGGTCCAAGTGCCATCATCGTTGAGGGCGCGCATGCAGCGTGAACCGATGACATCTTCAATCTTCTCGACCTCAAAGCCCTTGACGGCCTCGGTGAAGTCAATGTCGTAGTAGGTATTGCTTGTGCCAATGCCCATGGTGGCTTCTGTTTCACCAATCTCCTCAACCTGAATAGCTTCGCCGAAGATGACGGTGAGGTTGATGGTTGCCATAGCGCCTGTTTCAGGGTTCACGAGGAAGAGTTGGGTCTTCCAGACATCGCCCAGTTTGTTGACGCCAGGCATCTGGAAGAGTTGGAATGTGCCGTCAGCGAGGTAGGAACAGCCGACATACGAGTTGTTGCCCCAACCGACATTGTAACCTTCGTTGTCCATCCAGAAGCCTGGATTCGGGTCACAGGTGTAACGCTTGGAATAGTCGGTACCATCCTCAGTTTTCACCCATGAGTAGAAGACAGGGCTACTGGTGCCGATGGCTGCTTCGAGCTCTGCAAGGTCGATGGCAGGATAGTTGTCGACAAAATAACCAGAGGAAGGCCCGGAACCATCATAAGGTTGAGTGGTAGCAGAGAGGTTGTATGTGACGACACTCTCGAATTCAACATCACCCTGAGGCTCCTTCTCACATTTGATGCTAATATTGATGGCATAGTAGTTGACATTGGTGTCGCTCTTGTCGCCATTGAAGAAGAAGAAGGTCGTCGTGTAGGTCTCACCGACAGTGGTCTGGTTGTCATTCTGTCCTACATTCCACGCGGAGAAGTCTTGGTCGGCGACAGGCTCAATGTAGAATGTGTAGGGGCTGCCTTCGACACTGGAGTTCCAAACGCAGACGAGGCCCGTACCACTGAACCAGAAGCCACCATTGTTGGCGGTGTGTTCATCGGAGATGTTGCCTTCTTCGTCCTCAGGACCATAGACTTTCAGATCCTTGACTTCGCAACCCAGTTGAGCAGCAATAGCATCGAGGTCAAGGGTCATGGTCGTCGTGTAACCGCCCTGATAGAAGGAGAGTTCCTGATCTTCCTCGCCAATCTTCACCCACTTGCTGGGATCTTCATGAGGTTTCTCGGAAAGAGTAATCACATTATTAATATGGTAGGCCTTGTTGCCATAGATGACGTAAACGTGGAAGTTGTACTTCGTGCCCAGCTCAAGAGAGTAATTCTCCCAACCAGTTACGCTGCTGAGGGTATGCGTAGCAGCATCATAGCTGTACTGTTCGCTGTACATGCTACGGAAGGCTGCGTGTTCGCCCCAAACGCAGCGGGCGGTCTCCTCAGACCAAGCGTCATTTTCGTCATCCCAAACGGCGGCCAGCCACCAGCCAATGCCACCTGCAGAGGGCGCTTTGCTGAGCGTGTTGGTCTTGTAAGGCTTCTGGCTTTCTTCGCTCTCACCGCGGAGTTCGATGGTCGTGGTGAAGAGGAACTCGCCGAGGTATTCTTCCATAATCTCGTCAGTGGTGCCGAGAGCTTCGGCTACGCCCGAGAGGTCGATTTTCTGACGTGTGGCGATATTGGGGTACTGGGGCAACTCGACGGTCTTCTCGCCAACAATGGTCAATTTGGTGAGGTCGGTCTCAGCCTCGGGGAGGTCGGGAGTCTCCTTCTCGATGATCTTCATGGTCATGTCGAAGGTAGCCTTCTTGCCCTTATAGGCAATGACGAGGTTCACTTTTCCCTCGGCGCCAGCTTCGAGTTTGTTGGGCATCTGACCGAGGCGTACGTAGAATGAGCCACTCTCAGCATCCCAGAAGAAGAATGCGAAGAACTCTTGGAGTTCGGGGCCGTCTTCGGTCTCTTTCTGACCATAGGAGACGACGGTGCCATCCAACTTCATCCAGAAGCCACGGTTGTCGGCCGTGTAGTCGGCAGCAGATGTGGGTACGAAATCGCTCTTTTGGAAGAGGAACTCCGTGGGTGCTTCCTGTTCCATCCAAGCGTCGAGGTCGGCGGCAAGAGTGGCAGCATCTGTGCCAAGGGCTTCGGCCACAGCAGCAAGGGTGAAGTCAGTGTCCTTGTAGTTGTCGGACCATGAAGTACCTGGGTACATCTCGACCGTTGCGCTGAATTGTGCATTGGCGTTCAAGCTCACTACGAAGCAAGCGAGAAGCGCCATGAGATGAGTAAAATACTTTTTCATAAGCGTAAAAATTTAGTTAGTGATAAAATGATGTCTAAACTCTGTTCTAGATTCATGGAAACGTTAAACGCCCGACGACATTACAGTCCGCTGGGCTTGCAGCCGTCGAACTTGACGCGATAGGGCCACTGCTCGTCGTTGCTGTCGCTCTCGTCCCATGCATGACGGTGGTAGGTCTTGGGCGTTGGTACGACGAGGAGGGAGAGACGAATGGCTTTCTCGGGAACGGTAAAGGTGAGGTTGCCGTCGGCATCGGTCTTGACGACCTCGGAGACAGTCGTATTGCCGCCTGTCGTGCCATCCTGAACAACGGCCACGAAAGCGAAACGGAAGGCGCGGTCAGCAAGTTTGCCGGCGCTATTGTACTTGGTTACTTTGTTGAACTTGTTGGCGTTCTCCGATGCCATGGGATCGCCATTCCACGATTTGCCAGGGTCGGCGGCAAGAAGAGCATCGCCAGGGGCAAGTGCCTGGAAAGTGACAGTAACGTCCTCGCCCTGCTTGTAGCCGGTGAGTGGAATGAAGTTCATGCCGGCGGTCTCGGGACAGCTATTGAAGGCCACCTGCCAATAGTCGTCGTCGGTCTTGTACATCTGCGTCTTGTAGTTGCGGGCGCTATAGTTCTTGGTGATGTACTTGTGTATCTCGTCGAACTGATAGTTCTGCAACTTGGTGCAGTACTCGAAATAATCGGCCCAGAAGGCGTCCCAATCACCATCGCAGAAGAGGCGTGTGTAGGTCTCAAGAGGATCTTCGGGGTAGCGGCTCTCGCGCCACAATTGTCCGAAGGCGCGGAGGCCGTGCTTCTCGACGAGGTGGTACTGCCACCAATAGGAGGCGTAGCGCATCCACTCATGGCAGTAATGGCGGTGGTAGTTGTACAACCATACGGCGACGTCGTAGCCGAAGACTTGGTCGGGATAGTCTTGGAATCCCTGCCACTGGGCGCACTGCTCCCAGAAACCATTGCCACCTGAACCGTTGGCTCCGAAGCCATAGCGCCAGCCACGTTGTGTGTAGGCTCCTACGAAGTTATAACGATGGTCGCAGGCAACCTGATACTGGAAAGAGTGACCGATCTCATGGCCGATAGTATGACCCACGGGCTTGCATGTAGAGGGGTTCACCCAAAGCGCGCCAATCTTGTCGTCGTAGCCCGAGCCCGTAGCGAGCCATTCGGTCTGATAGAGCAGATGGATAATCATCTTGTAGTTGTCAACCTGCGACTCGCCTTCAATGGCCATTCCGAGTTTGTTCACATTCGTGTCGTAGAACTGCTCGGCTTTCTTGAGAAGATCGTTGACGTCGACGCGCAAAGCTGACGGAACAGACGAAGCATTGGGATTGTCGCCGAAAGCTTTATCCCAATAGACGATAAAATGCTCACTCTCCTTGGAGCGTGCGAAGCTCCACTTCGAGTTGGGATTGGTGTAGTCGTTGTTGTACTGGTTGTCGGAGGTCGTAGGCTTCCAGATGATGCGCATGTTGGGCTGTTCAAATCCCATGGCTACGCTCTTCTCGGCCTTGGAGTCCATCCCGAGTGCGCTGGTATAGGTAAGGGTGCGGGCAGCGCCATCCGTGAAGATGCGCATCTGTGAATTGCGAAAGACGACGGAGTCCACCGTACTGAGGTCGACCTGCGTGGGTTTCTTGTAGCGGTCGGCCGATTCTATCCACAGGCTCTGGGCCATGGCAGTGGTGGTCAGGGTCAATAGGAGAAGGATATAAAATGTGCGTTTCATGGTTTTACGTACTTCTTGTGGTTAATAATATAGATGCCTTTGGGCAACCCCGGACGGGCGTCCCTTGAGAGCGAAAGTCCTCTGGCGCGTCCGCTGAGGTCATAGATAGTGCCAATGGCATCGCTGTCGCTATCGTCGGCCACGTCGGCAATAGCATCAACGACCTCAGCGCCCTCGGGCACCTCGGCGTAGATGCGCAGTTCCTTGATGTCGCTGATGGCATAACCGTCGCCGTTGAGGCTGATGGCATCTTCAGTGGCAGTCAAGCAAACGGTCTGTGTGTTGTCGCTTGTGATATGATAAGCTACGCGACGACCACTCTTTAGCGTGATGACGAGTTCGCGTGCACTGCTGCTCACGGGCAGCAGGAGCAGTAGAGCCAGGAACACAACGAAATGTTTGATTCTCATGATCGAATGGCAGATATTTTGGTTCCGTAAGTTTGTTTGATTGAATACGCAATGGCGTTATTTGACTATCCACTCGAAGACACCGGTCGAGTTGTCATCGGGCTGCACAATCTCGAGTCGCAAGGCCGAGGTCTCGATGGGCTCGAAGTTGACCGTGCAGGCCGCGCCCTTGTCGGTGGGGTACTTGTCGGGATTGGCGACAGGTTGCCATTCGCCGTTGGCATCGCGGTAGAGGATGCGCCAGCTCTTGGGCACACGGCAACCGCCCCAAGGACCATCGTCGAACCAATAGACGGTCGCGCTCTGCACCCTCGAAGCTTGGGCGAAGTCATACTGCAACCATTCCGTGCTGGCTTTCTTAGGCCAAGTGTGATAGTAGGGTACGCTACGGTCGTCGCCGTTCTTCGGGACGAGGCGGTCGTTGATAGCCGAGAGGGCCGCCATACGGTGGGAGGCGCTAACTCGACTCTCCGACGCGAGGGTGGCGGGCTGAGCGGGCGTCGTAGCGCTGAGGTCCTGAGCGAGCCACACCTGCATCTTGCCGCTGCCGCGGTGGCACCAAGCATAGTAAGGTATCAGTGTGAGGTGAACATCCTCGGTCACGAGGCGTCCACTCTTGTCGAAGTTGAGCAACTGGGCATCGGTCGTGAGCGTCTTGACCGGGGTGTTGGCAATCTGCGCGTCGCCCAACTGGAAGCGCGGCTCCTGATTGATGAGCGATCCGGCGATATCAAAGCTGTTGTCGGGGTGCTCGGCACAGTAGACGATAGGTCCGCGCTCGATGCTGACCATGCCGCGGTCGTCCTGAACGCGGAAGTTGGCACGTACGGTGCGTGGCTCCATGTCGAAATGAATCTGTACGCGATCACCTTTCTTCCACTTGCGGTCAATGGTGCAATAGCCGTCGGCTGTGGGAGTAGCGTTCACCTTGTCGCCGTTGACCATGACGGAGTAGCCGAGTCTGCGGCCATCGGTGAACTCATAGAGGTCGGACGGAACGACAGCGCCGCGAACCCATCCCGGGATGCGAATCTTCATGGCGAACTGTCCGGCTGCATTCTTATCCACGGTGACAACGATGTCGCCATCCCAGGGGTATTCGGTCTTCTGTGAGAGGCTGACCTCCTTGCCGCCGACCTTCAACTCGCTGGTGTTCGAGAGGAAGAGGTTCACGTAGACATTGCGATCCTTGACAGCATAGACGTACCCCGGCAGAGAAGGAATGAAACGGCAGATATTGCTGGGACAGCAGGCACAGCCGAACCAAGCCTGACGCTGATGCTGGCCGATGGAGGCGAGGGGGTTGGGGTAGAAGAAACTGCCACCGTCGAGCGAGACACCACTGATGAGGCCGTTGTAGAGCGTGCGCTCCAGGACATCGTAGTACTTCGACTCGCCATGAAGCAGGAACAGACGATGGTTGACGTAGACGTTACCGATAGCGGCGCAGGTCTCGCAGTAAGCGCTCATGTTAGGCAGCTGATAGTTGCGCCCGAAGGCTTCGCCGCTGCTGGTGGCTCCAATGCCGCCTGTGATATAGAGCTTCTTTGAGACGATGTTCTCCCAGATGGCATCGATGGCGTGGATGTAGGACTGATCGCCTGTGAGGGCTGCTACATCGGCCATGCCAGCGTACATATATGCCGCGCGTACGGCATGACCGACAGCCTCGTCCTGCTCGATGACGGGTTTGTGGGCCTGCGAGTAGTCGTGGACGATGGTTGTCTTGCCACGATAGTCAAGCAGGAACTTAGCCTCGTCCAGGTACTTCTTGTCGCCTGTAGTCAGATAGAGCTTGGCCAGCGCCATCTCGGCAATCTGATGACCTGGCACGACGCAGGCCTGACCTGGGTTGGGACCGACCTCGCGGCAGACGCAGTCGGCATACTTGATGGCGATGTCGAGGAAGTTGCGCTTGCCTGTGGCCTGATAGTGGGCGATGGCTGCCTCTACCATGTGACCGAGGTTGTAGAGTTCGTGGGAGAGGTCCTCCTCCTTCACCCATCGGCGGTCGCCTGCCCACTCGTGGGGATGCTCTGGATTCTGGGTGCGCGACGTGTAGAGATAGCCGTCGGGCTCCTGTGCCGAAGCGATGATGGCGATGACCGAGTCGATGTAGTGCTCGACTTTCTTGTCGGGGTAGGTCTGGAGCAAGTAGGAGGCACCCTCAATGGTCTTGTAGGGGTCGGTGTCGTCGAAGCTGTAGCCGCTAACTTTGAAGTTGAGCGAAGGGTCTTTCATGTGGGCGGCAGCATTCTCGAAGTTCTTGTAGCGCCCAGTCTCCTCGCACTTGGAGAAGGCCAGGGGGATGGTCACCTTGCGGCTCGCGTTGAGGCGTTGCCCCCAAAACGAATCGGTGACTTTGACACTGGTGAAAGGAACGGGCGTAATAGGATAACCGGCAGAAGATTGGTTGTCGGTCTTGGCTTGTGCAGGCATGAAAGAGGCTAGCACGAGCAGAGCAGCGAGGAGATGACGCATCATAAGTAAAGAGTGTTTTGCTAGTTTATTTGGGTGCAAAAATAACACTTATTGTCATTCACTGCAAAGAAAAAGGGAAATATTTTCGTTTTTAGGCGAATATTTCCCTTTATAAACGTATTTTTCAGAAGATAAAGGTTCTTTCTTTGAAAGAAAGGACCTCGTTGAGAGGTTGCATGACGAACGGCCGCTCTTTCATTCGTGGATGTGGAATCTTGAGGTCAGGTTCGTCGACCTGCAAATCGTCGTAAAGCAGGATATCAATATCAATAGGACGATCGGTGTAGTGACCATCGATGCTCTTGTGCTGCCGTCCGAGCTCTCGCTCAATGGATTGTGTCGCTTCGAGCAATTCGCGGGGCGTGAGTGTTGTATGGAAGTGGGCCACAGCGTTCATAAAGGCGTGCTCGCTCTCGAAGCCCATGGGTGCCGTTTCAATCAGCGAGGAACAGCGCACGAGGGGGCCTACTCGCACAATCAGCCGTTCGATAGCGCTCAACAGCATCGCATGGCGGTCACCCAGATTACTGCCGAGTCCGAGATAGATGTTAGCTTGCTGTGCCATAAGCCTTTAGTCCTTCAAGATAAGCATAGCATCTCCGTAGGTGCCGAAGCGGTAACGATTGTCTCGTAATGCCTCTTTGTATGCGGTCATGACGAGTTCGTAGCCGCCATAAGCACATGTCAGCATGAGCAGTGTCGAGTAAGGCATATAGAAATTCGCGACCATGCTGTTGGCGATACCGAAGTCGTAGGGCGGATAGATGAATTTGTTGGTCCAACCATCAAATTCTTTCAGACGCATATCGGCGCCGATGGCGGTCTCGAGGGCGCGCTGAACAGTCGTGCCGACAGCGCATACGCGATGTCCCTCTTCCTTGGCTTGATTGACGAGTCGGCATACCTCTTCGCCCACGTGCATCTCCTCGCTCTCCATCTTATGTTTGGAGAGATCCTCGACGTCAATTTCACGGAAATTGCCGAGACCACAATGGAGTGTGATGTAAGACATCTCGATGCCCCTGATCTCCATGCGTTTGAGTAGGTTCTTGGAAAAGTGAAGACCAGAGGTGGGCGCTGTCACAGCTCCCTCATTCTTAGCGAATACGCACTGGAAATCCTCCATGTCCTGTGGCTCGGCTTTGCGGCTGATGATCTGCTTGGGCAGAGGTGCCTCGCCAAGGGCATAAAGGGCTTCCTTGAACTCCTCGTGGGGGCCGTCATAGAGAAAACGGAGTGTGCGACCGCGACTTGTGGTGTTGTCGATGACCTCGGCAACCATGCTCTCATCCTCACCGAAGTAGAGTTTGTTGCCAATACGGATCTTGCGGGCAGGCTCTACGAGGACGTCCCAGAGGCGCATGGAAGGATTCAGCTCACGTAGCAGAAATACCTCAATCTTGGCACCCGTCTTCTCCTTGTTGCCCTCAAGACGGGCGGGGAACACCTTCGTGTCATTGAACACGAACACGTCCTTATCGTCGAAGTACTCGAGGATATCGTAGAAGTGGTCGCGGTGTTCGATGATGCCGCTCTTGGTGTGAAGGACCATCAACCGGCATTCGTCGCGGAAGGGAACTGGGTATTGCGCGATGCGGTCGTTGGAGAGCTTGAATTTGAATTGAGAGAGTTTCATATTGTCAATGGGCGTTAATGGGTTGTATGATGGTTAAGAATTGTTGTCGGGTTGTTCAATGGTCTGAGCGTCTAGCCATTCGGCGAATGTGTCCATTGTGAGACAGTCGTTCACATGGATGTTGCCGACGCGTGTACGTCTGAGAGCTGTCAAATGAGCTCCACTGCCGAGTGCTTGTCCGATATCACGGGCGAGAGCACGAATGTAAGTCCCTTTGGAGCAAACGACGCGGATGGTGATAGAGGGATAGCTGGAACTGTCGGTGGGTTGTGCGGGTGAGGTCAGGAAAGCCTTGTTGCGCATACCTGTTCTGGGAATGGAAGACTCTCTGCCGCCAGATTCTCCCCCGATGGGAGCAGGTTGTGTTAGACCGTTTGATTGAGCATATCCTTTAAGGTAGTCTTGTCCCTCCTTGGATTGAGGCATTTCTGCGTCAGGAAAGTGCCATTCCATCAGTTCGATTTCGTCAATCACGAGTACCTTGGGTTTCAGCTCCACATCTTTGTCTTTGCGGGCGAGGTCGTAGGCTCGCTTGCCGTCCACTTTTACAGCGGAGTAGGCTGGCGGTACTTGCTCGATGCGACCATGGAAGGTTTGCAGCACGTTCTCGACAAGTTCACGAGTGATATGCTCGGTCGGATAGTAGGCATCGATATCATGTTCGAGGTCGAAGGAGGGTGTGGTAGCGCCGAGGCGCAGTGTGGCGACGTACTCCTTGGTGTGGGCCTGCAACTCGTCGATGCGCTTGGTGGCACGTCCTGTGCAGACAATCATCACGCCTGTAGCCAACGGGTCAAGCGTGCCCGCGTGCCCCACCTTCAGTTTCTTCGTACCGAGGCGTTTGCACAAGAGCCAACGCACTTTGTTGACCACGTCGAACGAGGTCCAGCGATAGGGCTTGTCGATATAGAGTATTTCGCCAGTCTGAAAGTTCATTAGTCTACCATTACGAGTGAGTGACCTGTCCAGAGCAGCACCAAGATTATTATGCCAACGAGGATGCGATAGACACCAAATGCCTTAAAGCCGTATTTGGTGAGGAACGCGACGAACCACTTCATGGCCAGAAGTGCGACGATAAAGGCTACGATGCACCCGAGTGCCAGCATCAGAAGGTTGTCACGTGAGGCCCAACTGGCGTCTGCTTCGTCACCGAAGAATAATTGAAGCACATCGAGCGCTGTGGCCGCGGCCATCGTGGGTACGGCAAGGAAAAAGGAGAACTCGGCAGCAGCGCGGCGTGTGAGTTTCTGCGCCATGCCGCCTACGATGGTAGCCATGGAACGCGAGACTCCCGGAATCATGGCTATACACTGGAAGAGACCGATGCGGAAAGCACGGCGCTCAGTGAGGGGCGTCTGTTCGCTGCCTTTGTTAAACAGACGGTCGCAGAAGAGCATAAACACACCGCCCACGACCAACATCACGGCCACCACCTCTACGCTCTCGAGGAAGCGATCAATCAGTCCTGACATCTTGCCCACGAAACCGATGACGATAGCAGGGATGAAGGCCACGAGCAACTTCCAGTAGAAATCCCATTTGTGTAGAAATTGCTGCAGAGGCGTGCTGCCTGCGGGTGCTGGTTCGTGGTTCAGACGGAAGAAGCGATTCCAGTAAAGACACACCACAGAGAGGATAGCTCCGAACTGAATGATGATTGTGAACGCCTTGACGAACGGCGTACTCTCCACGCCCAGAAGGTTCTGGGTGATGATCATGTGACCCGTGGACGAAACGGGCAAGAACTCCGTCAGTCCTTCGACGATGGCAATGATTATGGTTTCGAATACACTCATGAGTTCTCCTGCTTATCTTTTGGGCGATACATAATCGCTCCACCCATGACTACGAAACCGAGGAAGCACACGATAGGCGCTACCTTGATGCGCATGGCGGAGAAGATTTCGGGGTTAAACTCGTGTTCGTTTGAGCCTGCACCCGACATCAGGATAAAGCCGATGACGACCATAATCATGCCAATAGCCAGCAGCACGAAATTTGTGCGACTGAAGGCAAAGTTCTTTTTTTCTTTTTCCATATAATTTATTCTTTATGTTTTCTCTTAATGGTTCTCTCTGGGGCCGCGATAGAATCGCGACAGAAAGAACGGGACGATTTAAAACGCTAAAGTTTAAACTTAAACGCTAATCGCTACTTGTACATCTCATTTTCCTTCATTCTGAGGAAGTGGCCTACGCTGAGCCACGTACAGGCAAACGTCAGCAGCAATCCTGCCACGTAGATGGTGACGACCATGGCAATGATGGTCTGTTGGGTGATGATTGTAGCGACGAAAGCGTCCTGCAAACGAGCCCAGTGAACGATGGCCAACAATATGGCGGTGGCTATGGTGGCGGCCACAAGTCCGATGCCGAGGCTCCGTCTGATGAACGGCCAGCGGATAAAGCCCCAAGAGGCTCCCACCAGACGCATCGTGTGGATGGTCTGTCGACGTGCGTAGACGCTTAGGCGAACTGTATTGTTGATGAGTACTACGGAGATAATCATCAGCAGCGCAGCCAGTACACCCAGCACGATGATGGCTTTGTGCAGTGTTTGGTTGAGGTTGTCGACAAGGTCACGCTGATAGACGACGTCCGCCACTTGCCACATCCCTTTCAGTTCCTTGGCTATCCAGATAAGGCTGTCGGTGCAGGCATAGTCCGCGCCCACCGTCATCTCAATGCTGGCCGTGTATGGGTTCTGTCCAGCGAGGAACTCAGTTGGGTCGGTACCCAAGCGTTCGCGCTCTTCCTCAAGAGCTTGTTCTTTTGTAATAAGCGTTGTGGTGTGTACGAAGGGATGCAGTTGCAATCGCTGCTCGAACACCTTGGCGTCTTCGGCATCGAGGTCATCGTCGAGTAGGAGCGTAACAGTGAGGTTCTCCTTCACGCTACGCGAGAGCTCGTGAGCCGAGAGCCCGAAGAGCACGACCAACCCCAATAGTAGCAGCACCAGCGTCGTACTGACGCATGACGTGAACCATTGCATGCGCCCGAAGGCACGATTTCTCTTCTTCATGTTGTTATATATTGTTTCTCTGATTCTTAATCCTCGACGGCTTCGCCTTTGAGGGTGGCCGAACTGCTGGAGGTAATCGTCACGTTGACGAGCTCTCCGATGTGATGATGTCCGCGGTCGAAGACGACGACACGGTTCTGCTCAGTACGCCCGAACAGTTGCTGGCGTGAGCGTTTGCTCGTCCCTTCCACCAACACCTCGACCGTCTTGCCCACCTGCTCGGCATTGCGCTTGGCAGACATCTCGTTCTGCAGGGCTATCAACTCATTTAAGCGGCGCAGCTTCACTTCTTCGGGGACGTCGTCAGGCAAGTGCTTTGAGGCGTAGGTACCAGGGCGTTCGCTGTACTTGAACATAAAGGCTGAGTCGTAGCCAACCTCGCGCATGAGTGAGAGCGAGAGTTGGTGGTCCTCCTCGGTTTCACCGCAATAGCCCACGAAGATGTCTGTCGAAAGGCCGCAGTCGGGGATGATGCGTCTGATGGCTGCCACGCGGTCCAAGTACCACGCGCGCGTGTACCTTCTATTCATACGCGCGAGCACGGCGTCACTTCCGCTCTGCACGGGCAGGTGAATGTGGCGGCAGACGTTTGGCTCTTCTGCTATCACGCGTAATGTCTCGTCGCTCATGTCCTTGGGGTGGCTGGTCGTGAAGCGGATGCGCATCTCCGGGACTGTGCGGGCTACGGTGCGCAAGAGGTCGGGAAAACGAAAAACACTCTTCGCCTCGCCTTCTACGGCATCAGGGACGAATGTATCATTGTCGATCGCCGATGGTCCATTGCCCATCGTCCATCGTCCATTATACAGATAGCTGTTCACATTCTGCCCAAGCAGTGTCACCTCCTTGAAACCACGGTCGCGCAAGTCGCGCACCTCGCGGATAATGCTCTCCACATCGCGGCTGCGTTCGCGTCCACGGGTGTAAGGCACGATGCAATAATGGCAGAAGTTGTTACAGCCGCGCATGATGCTCACATAGCCTCCGATATGTCCTGTATGAAGACGCTGAGGCACAACGTCCCGATAAGTTTCGGTTGTTGACAGTTCCACGTTCATGGCCCTGTGACCCAGTTCAGCTTGAGCTATCAGGTCGGGCAACGACAAGTAGGCATCGGGGCCGCATACGAGGTCTGCGCCATGGCTCGTCATCAAGTCGTCTTGAACGCGTTCGGCCATGCAGCCAAGCACACCGATAATGAGCGAACGGCGACGCTTGACACTCTGCAGGAAGTCCAGTCGTGAAACAATCTTCTGCTCTGCATTATCGCGCACTGAACATGTGTTTAGGAACACCGCGTCGGCCTCGTCCATCACCTCGGTAATGTCGTAGCCTGCCATCTTCATGATGGAGGCCACCACCTCGGAGTCGGCCACGTTCATCTGACAACCATAAGTCTCTATGAGGAGTTTCTTCATTCTCTGTCTGTAGCTTGTAGGCTCAATTTCGGCTGCAAAGATACAACCTCAAAATGCTGAAGTCAAGTTTTTAAGTGAAAACTTTGTGGTGAAAGGATAAAAAGTTGCCCGATTCGTGCAAAAACTCATCACTTTAAGTCTTAAACTCTCAACTTTTATGTACCTTTGCGCCCGCAAAACATAAACGTTAGAATACAAATACACAGAGAAAGATGAATTTCGTAGAAGAACTCACCTGGCGCGGTATGGTCCATCAGATGATGCCGGGCACCGAGGAACTCCTCCAGAAAGAACAAGTTACGGCCTACGTGGGGATTGACCCTACGGCTGACAGTCTGCACATCGGTCACCTCTGCGGTGTCATGATGCTGCGTCACCTTCAGCGCTGCGGTCACAAGCCCCTCGCCCTCATCGGTGGCGCCACTGGCATGATCGGTGACCCCAGCGGCAAGAGTCAGGAGCGCAACCTGCTCGATGAGCAGACGCTCGCACATAACGTTGCTTGCATCAAGGCTCAGTTGGCGCACTTCCTCGACTTCGAGAGCGATGCTCCCAACCGCGCCGAACTGGTCAACAACTACGATTGGATGAAGGATTTCACCTTCTTGGCTTTCGCCCGCGACGTAGGCAAGCACATCACCGTCAACTACATGATGGCCAAAGACAGCGTTCAGAAGCGTCTCAATGGCGAAGCTCGTGACGGCCTCTCGTTCACCGAGTTCACCTACCAACTGCTGCAGGGCTATGACTTCTATTACCTCAACACGCACAAGGGCTGCAAACTCCAGATGGGTGGCTCCGACCAATGGGGTAACATCACCACGGGCACCGAACTCATCCGTCGTATGGGCGGTGGCGAAGCTTACGCCTTGACTTGTCCTCTCATCACCAAGAGTGATGGTCGCAAGTTCGGCAAGACCGAACAAGGCAATATTTGGCTCGACCGTCGTTATACGTCTCCCTATCGCTTCTATCAGTTCTGGATTAACGTGGCCGACGAAGACGCCGAGCGCTACATTAAGATTTTCACTTCTCTGCCGAAGGACGAGATTGACGACCTCATCGCCCGTCATCGTGAGGACCCCGGACGACGCGAGCTTCAACGTCGTTTGGCCGAGGAGGTCACGAAGATGGTTCACAGCGAGGAGGACCTCCGTGCCGCTCAGGAGGCTTCGCAGATGCTCTTCGGTCGTTCGACCAAGGAAGCGTTGATGGCGCTGGACGAGCAGACGCTCCTCGATGTCTTCGACGGCGTGCCTCAGTTCCGAATCAGCAAGAGTCTGCTCGAGGGCGAAGGCATCAAGGCCGTTGAACTGATGGCTACCGAGACGCAGTGCTTCCCTTCGAAAGGTGAGATGCGTAAGATGGTGCAGGGCGGTGGCGTGAGCCTCAACAAAGAGAAGCTCGCTCAGTTCGATCAGCCTGTCACTACAGCAGACCTCATCGATGGTCGCTACCTCCTCGTTCAGAAGGGTAAGAAGAACTACTATCTGCTGATTGCAGAGTGAGGATAAAGGACAATGGACAATGATTATAGAGCCTTTGCTTGTAAAAGAACGTTAAATATTGGACGTTGAGCCGATAATTGTCCATTATCCATTGTCCATTTTCCATTAAATATTTGTACCTTTGCCGCGCTTTTAGCGATAAAAGCCTTAGGATTGGGATATGGTGTAATGGTAACACAACAGGTTTTGGTTCTGTTTTTCCTGGTTCGAATCCGGGTATCCCAACCAGCAAACGCGACTCCGCTGCTCTCTTCTCGAGGGCAGCGGAGTTTGTTTTAGGAGGGTAACAACCGTCAATCAGTGGATGTCGATACCATCGAAGTAGAGCTCAGAGAGAACGGCATCATCATATTTCGTTCCGGGGTATACGTCCACAATCTCAAAGCGGAGACTCCACTCTGGGGCTGCTGCGTCGTGAGGACCGAAGGTTCCGATGTTGAACACCTGAAGGTTGCGCGAGTCATCAAGCTCCAGCACAAGCGTAGGCTTGCCGTCGTAGTACATCTTCAGGTGATGGATGCGTGCGTTTTCCTGCCATTGCTGCTCTGTGCGGACGTAGCCGTTCAGCACCTTCACCGTCGTGATGCGTGGGCAGTCGCCATGGAAGCGATACTCGATCCATTCACCTTTGCCGTTGCCTTTAGCCCCCTCGGCCCAGACGCTCTCATGATTGAAATCGTGTGCATTAGTGGCGGCATAGTTGATTCGTCCCATGGGCGTTAATGCGCTGGAAGCCACCACCGTGTCAGGAGCTCCGCCGCAGTACCAGCTGCAAGAATTACCATAGAGGTCTCGGTAAATGGGCAGTTTCAGCAGAGAGTCGATGGAGTCGGTCAGTTCGATTGTGCCCTCGTCCAACTCGCGGCTCAGGCGGCGGTAGTCATCGGCGCTGAGGGTGGGTAGCGGCTCTACATGCGATGGTCGGATGACGCTCAGTTCTTCCCCTCGCCAGAAGTTAGCGTGACGGCTCAACGCGACCGCGATAGTTGACACAAGCAGCAGGCCCAGAAAGATGGCCGCTATGCGCCATAAATACGAAGGGTTCTTATTTGCGCTGAGGTTCGCCGCGTGCTCTTCGTCGCAGGCGAGACTCCTGCGCAAGTCGTCAATCATGCGCTGCTGACGGCGGTAGATGGCGTACCCGAGTACGGCGCCGATGACGACACCCGTGATGAGACCGCCGAGCAGTTCCTCGGCTGCGCCGTCGAAGGCTTCGGAGTGGAGGACAACCCAGGCAAACGTGCCGACCCAAGCCACTAGCATCGGGATGCCGACCCACAGCCACTGGGCTCCTTGTTCCTTGATGCGCAACGCCTTTTGGCTGATCTCCATCGAACTCAGTTGGTTGACGTCCTCGGTGTTGATGTGTTCCATTATCAGTTCGTGGTAGATGACAGCAATGGCCAGCATGGCAGCCGTAGCTATCGCAAACCACATGGGTGTCTCCACTAACCTCGTCAGCATGGGAGGTACGAGGAACAGTGATGCAATAAGGTAGATGCGCTTGACACGGCGTACGCGGCTGATGGTGCTGACCTTCTGATTGATAGCTTGACGCACCAGCTGCTCGTTGACAATCTGCTGGTTGTCTATTTTTTCCTTGAGAAGAGCCATCTGCTGGCGCAACTCGTTGAGTTCCATATTATCCATTTTCTTACGGGTTAGGCGTTAGACATTCGTTTTAGTTGTTCTTTGATGCGTACGAGGCGTACGGACACGTTCTTCGTGGTGATGCCCACGATTTGTGCAATCTCATCGTAGGACAGGTCCTCGAGCCAGAGCAGTACGATGGCTCGGTCAAAGGGCTGCAGCCGCTGTATGCGCTTGTGTAGGAGGTCTACCTGCCGCGTGTCGGCGTCGGCATCGTGAAAGAGGTCGATGTCCATTGACAACTCCATGTCTGTGCGGCGGCGACGGCGTCGGTCCTGGCTAATGCACGTGTTGAGGGCTACGCGATAGACCCAGGTACGAACGTCGGAGCGTCCCTCAAAATGCTCGAAGCCGCGCCATAGATTGATGAGCACCTCCTGGAAGAGGTCGTTCACCTCGTCCTTGTCCTTGGAGAACATGTAGCAGACGGTGTAGATGGTACTCTTCTGCTGCTCAACCATTTGCGCAAATTGTTGTTCGTTGGGATTCATGTCAAATTATACATTTTTCATTCAACTTTTTTATGTCTTACACCCTTTAGACGTGCAAAGGAAGAAAAAACTACAGGAATCCTGAACTTTTTTTAAAAAAAAGTGTGATTGTCGTGCCTAATGTGCGAGATGTCTCACCAATATGCCTTGCTTTGAACTGCACTTGCTTCGACATATACATTTAGGGCGAATTGGCGTACGTGCATTCCTATGCGTTTATACGTGAAGCTCTGTGCGTATATACGTGAGACTCTGTGCGTATATACGTGAAGCATTGAGCGTACGTAGGCATCGGATGAAGCTTCGGCAGGGGCTGCGTAGTGGGTGCGGTAGTCGGGGTAGACGTGGAAATCGATGGCATCGCGTGCCTCGAGGGTGTGGAGCTGGCGGGGCTTGCCATCGAGTCCGGGGAATCCAATATAGGGAGGGCGCATAGATACCTATCCAAGAGGGCATAAGATGGCTAAAAATGCAGTAAGAGACAAACTTGTATGTTTTTGAGACGTGAGAGGACGAGGTGAAGGGCATTCTGTTTGTACCTTTGCCCTCACAAACCCTCACAAGTGCATTATCTCTCATGAAAAAGTACCTATTCTCGCTGCTGCTTCTCTTGGGCAGCGCCGGCGCTTGGGCCCAGGGCCTGAAGGACGCCTACAAGGATTACTTCACCATCGGTGTGGCGGTGAATCAACGCAACGTCACGAACCCCGACCAGATGGCACTCATCCGTCAGCAGTTCAACAGCATTACCGCCGAGAACGACATGAAACCGCAGCCCACAGAACCTTCAGAAGGGCAGTTCAACTGGGCTGGGGCTGACCGTATCGCCAACTTCTGCCGACAGAATGGCATCCGCCTGCGTGGGCACTGCTTGATGTGGCACGCACAAATTGGCCGTTGGATTTACGAGGATGCCGACGGCAAGCCGCTCGAAAAGGAGGAAATGTTCCGCCGTATGCGTGAGCACATCCACGCCGTCGTCAATCGCTACAAGGACGTTGTCTATGCTTGGGATGTCGTCAACGAGGCGATGACCGATGATCGTAATGCTAGCGATCCTTACCGCCAATCGGCTATGTATAAGATTGCGGGCGACGAGTTCATTGCCAACGCGTTCCGCTATGCACGCGAGGCTGACCCCGACGGTTTGCTCTTCTACAATGACTACAACGAGACCGACCCCGTCAAGAGCCAGCGCATCTTCGACATGGTCAAGAAAATGAAAGCCAACGGAGTGCCTATCGACGGCATAGGTATGCAGGGTCACTACAATATCTATGGTCCTGCAGAGGAGGAGATAGACCGTGCCATAACCCTCTACAAACAAGTAGTCAAGCATATCCACGTGACCGAGCTCGACGTGCGAGCCAACGAGGAGATGGGCGGACAGCTGCAATTCAGCCAGGAAGGCATGACCGTTAGCGATTCGCTCAAGCAGCACTTGGCCGACCAATATGCACGTATCTTCCGCGTTCTAAGGAAGCACAAGGATGTGATTGACAACGTCACGTTCTGGAACCTCTCCGACCGCGATTCCTGGCTCGGCGCACGCAACTATCCGCTGCTTTTCGACACGGACTATAAGCCCAAGAAAGCCTACGACTACGTGCTGAATATGCGCAATCCCGACTGGGCAACGCCCAAGCGTCCACAGCGACCGGCTCGTCAGCAAGGACAGCAGGGACAGCGTCGCGGACAACGCGGACAGCAGGCTCAGCGTCCGCCGTTCGACCCATCGAAGGCTTTCCCCGAGGATGTTAACATCAAGGAGGATTTCAAACCCTCAGCAACCAATTTGGCCCGTCAGGAGTACCCGCAGGTCAATTCGCAGGGCTACGTGCGTTTCCGCGTGGAGCTGCCCGAGGCCAAATCCGTCGTCAGTACCATCGGCGGTAATGGAGGCACACCTCTGCATCAGACCTACGATGGTTCGTGGGTAGGGCAGACAGCACGCCCTGAAGACGAAGGATTCCACTACTATCATCTCACGGTGGATGGTGGCTTGGTGACCGATCCAGGCACACACATCTACGCTGGTGGTGGTCGTTATGAGAGTGGTATCGAGGTTCCTGCACACGATCAGGACTTCTATGCAATCAAAAATATCCCTCATGGCAACATGTCGGAAGTGCTCTTTTGGAGCGAAAGTACCCAGCAAATGCGCCGTGCCTTCGTCTACACCCCGCCCACTTATGGTAAAGACAAGACAAAATACCCTGTTCTCTACCTGCAACACGGCTGGGGCGAGGATGAGACCTCCTGGAGCCGTCAGGGGCGTGCAGGCATCATCATGGACAACTTGCTGGCCGAAGGTAAATGTGTTCCGTTCATCGTTGTGATGACCTACGGCATGACCAACGAGGTGCGCTTCGGTGGCCTGCGTGAGTTCACCGCTCAGGACTTCGAGAAGGTGCTTGTGGACGAGCTCGTTCCTTACATTGACAGCCACTTCAATACGATAGCCAAGAAAGAGTCGCGTGCTATGGCAGGCCTTTCGATGGGCGGTTTCGAGACGAAGCTCATCACTCTGCGTCGGCCTGAGGTATTCGGCTACTACGGTCTCCTCAGCGGTGGTACTTATGCCCCCGAAGACATCAAGAGCAAGAATCAGGTGCGCCTCATCTTCCAGAGCTGTGGTAGCAAGGAGAACCCTGACGGCATCCGTCAGAGCACCGAAGCTCTCAAAGCCGCTGGCCACAACGCCGTTGGCTACGTCTCGGAGGGCACCGCTCATGAGTTCCTCACTTGGCGACGCAGTCTCAAGGAGATGGCACCCCTGCTGTTCAAGTAAATAGATAACGAATAGTTAAGGGTTAATGGTTTAGAGTTGACCTTTAATCCTTGATGTTGCTTACATCGGAGACCAGTTGTCTTATCCTATAAGAATAACTAACCCTATCATTTCAAAAACCGTTGGCCCCGCCGACCTCCTCACAGGAGATGGTGGGGCTTTTTGATGGGCAATGAATGAGGGTAAGTAACCCTTTTGCGACAGGATATATATGGATGAAAACGTTTTGTCGCAAATAGGGGCAAGTGTCGCATCAACAATTAGCTTTTTCGGAAATAATGTTTGGAGTGGGGCGAGGAATACCCTTACCTTTGCAACGTCGAAAGACAAAAACAGCAAAGAATAAGATTTCCATAAATACTCACTAAACACATTACAATTATGAAAACGAACAAATTCTTCCTGGTAGCATTCGCGGCCTTAGTCATGCACTCCGCTGCTAGCTTTGCAGACGACAGAGTGATTCCCGCCGAGCAGCTCCCCGCAGCTGCACAGACCTTCGTCAAGAAGATGTTCCCCAATAGCACCATCGCCTACGCCGAGCAGGACGGCTATACGAATCCCACCTACGAGGTACATCTCATGAACGGTACAAAGGTGGAGTTCGACAGAAAAGGTGTCTGGGAGAAGGTTGACACCCAATTGGAGCCCGTACCCGCACACCTTATCCCGACGGCCATCGTCAGCTATGTAAAGACAAACTTCGCTGGCATACAGATTGTCAAGATTGACAAAGAGCCTTACGGTTTCGAGATTGAACTCTCCAACAACTTGGACTTGAAGTTCAACAAGGCTGGCGCCCTCATCGCAATGGACGACTAACAGCGTGAACGTCCTCTCCTTTCTACTTGCGCCGTCGTTGGCAAAGGCTCTCGTGAACAGCCTCTAAAGCGTGAGGGATTGTAAAATTCAAGAAAAAGGGTTTTCCATAACGAAAAAGGTGCTGACACATTCTCGTGTCAACACCTTTTGGTTTATAAGATTAGTCGTCAATTACTTGATGTATTCGGCCAGATCGGTCAGACGCATATCGCCCTTGCGGAGGAACGTGTCGTGCATCGCGAACGCTGCGCTAAGGCAATGGTGAGTGTGACCGCTGTACTTTTCGGCATACTTCAAGTAGTCGCGGAGCAGAGGTTGGTAGTCGGGGTGTGCCACCTTGATGAGCTCTTCTGCCTTCTCCATAGCGCACTTGCCGCGAAGGTCTGCCACGCCATACTCAGTGATGACAGCGTCCACGAAGTGGCTCGTATGGTCGATGTGGCTGGCGAAAGGCACGATGGAACTGATGGCGCCGCCCTTCGTGGTGGAACCGCAAGTGAAGATCGAGAGATACGAATTGCAGGTGAAGTCGGCCGAACCGCCAATACCGTTCATCATCTTTGTGCCACAGATCTTGGTCGAATTGACATGACCATAGATGTCAGCCTCGATGGCCGTGTTGAGCGAGCAGACACCGATGCGGGCAATAACTTCGGGATTGTTGGAGATCTCAGAAGGACGGAGTACCAACTTATCCTTGAAGAAATCGATATCATCGTAAATACCCTTCAGGCACTCGTTGGTGACGGTGAGCGAGCAGGCGCTAGCGCTAAGCACGCGTCCTTCGCGCATCAACTGCACGGGGGCGTCCTGAAGCACCTCGGTGTAGATATTGAAATTAGGAACTTCGGTGGAGTGGCCGAGGGCGCCGAGGACGGCGTTGGCACCGCTGCCTACGCCCGACTGCAGATTGAGGAACGTGGGGGGAATCTTGCCTTCGCGCATGTTCTGGACGAGGAAGTCAGCCACATTCTGACCAATCTTGGTCGTGATGGGATCGGGATCCTTGAAGGCACGTGCCTCATCGGGGATATTGCACTCTACAATACCAATAATACGGTCGGAGTCTACCTCCACATAAGGCTTACCGATGCGGTCGTTGGGATGACAGATGGGCACAGGAGTGCGATAAGGATGGTACTCTATCTCGTAGACATCGTGCAACCCCTTGCTCTTGGGGCTGTGGAATGCATTGAGTTCAATAAAGATACCGCGCTTTGCCAGGCGACATGCGGTGGGGCTGATACCACCAGCTGCAGTAAGGAAGATGTGTGCCTTTGTGCCGTGGATCTCAACGTCACATGCCTCGATGATGGCCCAATCAATGTCGCCAAGATACCCCTGACGAATCTGAGTAGCCATGTTCGAGAGGTTGAGGTCGGTGTAGCGAATCTCGTTGAGGTTCACATGCTTGCGGAAATCGGGATTCGTGGTGTAGGGGGCACGGAGGCCGATAGCTTGTTCGTTGGCGAGCATGCCGTCGCAGCTCTGACCGGTGGAGGCACCAGTGAAAATGTTGACCTTGAAGGGTCGACCGGCCTCGTGCTCGGTGTGAGCCTTCTTGGCGAGTTCTGCGGTGATGCTCTTGGGCACGCCAGCGGGTGTGAAGCCCGATAGGCCGAGGGTGTGGCCGTTCTCGATTTGTGCTGCGGCTTCGGCAGCGGTGATGCGCTTAATCATGTGGGAAAATGATGATGTTAGATGTTTAATGTCAGATGTGATGGCAGATTCTCTTGGTGCAGACGAATTTGCGGCTGCAAAGATAGTTAAAAACTTTGAACGGCAATCGTCTGAGGCGTAACTTTTTGCTCGTAATCTCCTTTTTTGTTGAAAGCTCAGGCGTTTTGTAGCAAACGAAGGTTCATGTGGCACTGTTCATTCAGTGCTGTGGGGCTGGAATTGAGGAGTGCGGCAGCCTGTTCGTAGAGGGGCGAAATAGGTAAGGGAATATCATCAGTCTCGAGAAAGAGTCGATCGAGCGGACATTGGCGCAGGCTCTCAGTATTGTAGCGGAGTCCGAAACTAATGTAGAAACCATGGTCGAGCAATTGCTGCAGTTGTTGAGGTTTGCCTCGGAAACCGTGCCAGATCCAAGGTTGTCGTGTACCGCGATGCAAGCGCAGAACGTCATCGATAGCGCGAACACAGTGGAGGATAAGGGGGCGGGCGAGACGCTCGCTTAGTTGAATCTGCGCTTCGAAGGCTGTGAGCTGGAGATCGTAGGGTGTGGAGCAAAGGCGGTCAAGACCACATTCGCCGACAAGCGGACGATAGGCGCTGTCAGGAGAATCCGTGAGAAGTTGTTCCTCCAGCATCTCCAATTCCAAGGTTAATCGATTGGCAGTTGGGAGATGCCACGGATGCAGCCCGTAGGCAGGGACAGTACACTCGTCTGCGTGCAGGGGACAGTGGGTATGAAGGTTGAGATAAGGAATAATAGAATTGGAAATTTAATTGAATATTTGCAAGGTGTTACTTCTTGCGGTGTAGTGGAAACGTCAGCGTAAGCTTGGCCTTCTGGTCAGTGGTTGGGGCAGGTACCTCACAGTCGGTAAGGAGCATGGCCTTGGGACCTACGATGGAGAAGGGTGTACCGTTGACATACTCCGTACCTGCTTCCTGCTCTGAGGAGAGAGCCGTGATATGGCGAAGTTGATAGGAACTAGGATGAAGGTTCCCCATGTTGATGAGCGTCTCTGTGCCATCCTTGATACTGACGCGGTAGTAGCCCATGGGCCTTACGATGTAGGCGTGGTCATAGCCCTCGCGTTTGGCAGCTTGCAGCAGCTTGCGGCGCATCTTCTTGAGAGGCATCGTCTTGCTGCTCTTGACGCGGATGACACCGGGAATGTTGTTGAGCCTCAAACCACCGCCAATGTTGGGGCTGACGAAGCGCAGATTACCTGTCGGTTGTGATGTGCAGAGCGAGGGAACACGTCCGCATAGCTGTCCGCGGAACATGCCTTTGTCCACCAGCGTCACAGCCTGAGGTGCCTGTCCGTTGGCGTCAGCTGTGTAGTAACCGCGAAGGCGTTTGTCGTTCCACGTGCTAAGTGTGGGATCCTGTGCGATGGAAATCTTATCGTCGTAAATCTTGTGGTTCATCTTTGAGAGTACCGTGCGGTTTGACCTCATGGGGTCGTGGGTGGCGATGAAACCATTTGCGCTGATGAAACCATTTGCGCTGGTGTAAATCATCTTGCTGGCATCGCCCTCTACGAGCACGGGTCCCACATAGTAGTCTTCCTCGGCTGTGCGATTCAGAAGATCCAGCCGCTGACGGATATAGGAGCGTAGCTCGCTGATGAACTGTGTGCTGTCTGCCAGCATTTCGGCGGTGGTGCTGTATGCTTTGGAATGAGTGCTGTTGATGTTGCCTCCGCCGGCATTTCGATAGATGAAGAAGGTGAAGAAGAGC
>JAEEGL015633326.1_pt1 | contig 81452 bp, 53 predicted proteins | sample 9134231 | NCBI WGS metagenome assembly JAEEGL01 (sample SAMN16246548, study PRJNA631951) | gut metagenome | biome: gut microbiome; feature: rumen; material: fiber-attached | host: Bos | place: Iran: Karaj | collected 2018-10 | reverse complement strand
GGCAACTCCAAAACAGAGACTGTCAACATAGACCATCCCTATTTCAAATCCGGCGGAGAATGGATTCAGGACAAAACAAAGGATGTGGTCGCTGTTGACGGATACACCTTTGTTTCCGATGAATATGTGAAGTACATAAACATCGGCCCGACGGTTGAATACATTGACGAGCAGGCGTTTGTTTACTGCAAACAGCTCAGGGAAATACACGTTGACGAGGCAAACCCGAATTACTGCGACATTGACGGCGTGCTTTACACAAAGGATATGAAAACGATTATCCTTTATCCCATCTGCAGGTGCACCCACCTTGTTTACAGCGATATAAAGAACTACGGCGACGTAAGAAACATCGGCCTTGATGTTAAGGAAACCTTTGAAGTCAGCGGCGCCGGTGACGATGAAATGTTTGCAGATATTCACAGGCAGGTCAGAAACACAAACGGCGATGACTTCACCAGAGCGCTCTATGACGAAATGATTGAGAGAGGCGTCGCGGCGCCCTATATAGGCACATATTATGTGATAAAAGAAAAAAGCGCAGGCTCCATGAAGGTTGAAAAGGCGTGGAGCTGTGACGAAAAATACTCCATACCCGAAGGGGTCGAGAGAATAGCGGGCAACTGCTTTTACAAATGCGACAGGCTCGGCAGCATAGATATACCCGACACCGTCAAATTCATCGGCAATATGGCGTTTTTCAAATGCTACGGCACATCTCTTCTGCACCTGCCCGATTCACTCGAATATATCGGCAATGACGCGTTCAGCTATTGTGAAAACATGCGTTATGCCGTGTTCATCCCCTCAGGCGTTAAACACATAGGCCATCACGCCTTCTACAAATGCAGCAATGATCTGCTCTATTATATGGGCAGCGAATCAGAAGAGGGCATTGAGCTCGGCGGCAGGTGGCAGGCAAGGAGCGACAACTCCTTCGAGGCGGATCCCCCTCTTTGGGGCAAAACCAGGCAGGAGTGCGACGACTATAACAACGCTCGCTATGAGGAAGACGCGAAGGCTCTTGCTCAGGCTGAGGAAAACGGCCCTGCCCGCAGCAGCTCGTCCGCCTCGGCAGGCGAGGTTGATTCAAAATTCATCAGAATTATAATGATATTCTTCTTCATTCCCGGCTTCATCTACATTGGCGTTCAGGTCATAAGGGCGATGTTCAAAGAAGACTTCCTTATGACTAAAAAGGGCAGGCAGAAGCTTGCCGCCGTCAAGCAGGAGAGGGAAAGAATCCATCAGTCCTATGTTCAGGCCGGTGCCTCGGACTCCGGCGGCGAAGCCCCGCAGAGTGCTCAGGATAACGCCGCGCCCGCTGCGGATAATACGGAAGGAGGGGAAGAATAATGGCCGACGGCTCAAAAGGCGAAAAAGTAAAAGCCTTTTTCGGCGAGTTCAAAAACCACTGGAACACACCGCCCGAGGGCAGATATGTGCCTTATAAAGAGTATGTTTCCGTGCTGCTCGGCGTGGGCGGAGACTATGCCCTGCAGAGAGTTCTCAACTATCTCTCCTTCGGCACAGGCTGTTTCCTTGTTATCTTCTATTACGAAATCCCCGTGCTCACTTTCTCGATTATCGGCACTTTCTTTATGGTCCAGGGCTATTTCTGGAGCATAATGAATATGATAATCACGGATAACCTCGGCTATCTGCCGAAAAAGACGGAAAAAAAGATGTATGCCATGTATTTCTTTTTTACCGCGCTCGGAATCCTCTTCCTTGTGTTTGATTTTTCGGCGATTATCCACTTCCCGCAGAGGCTGGTAAGCTACCTTGAATCCTTCCCCGGCATCAATATGAGAAACACGCTCAAAATATTCGGGGCTCACTGGATAGTGTGCGGCTACGGCGGAGCGAGAGCTATATTCATACGCAAAAGATGGCTGCCCAAGCTGGGCAGATATAAGCTCTTTGCCTACCCGAATGTTATTCCGGCAATGATTCTCGTGCTGCTCATATGCTGGCTTCCCCTTTATAATAAGCCGCTTTATGAGCGCGTATGGATGCTTTACCTGCTGTTCTCGCTTTACGGTATGTTCACCTATACCGGCGGAGCCTCGGCGATTTCAAGCACAATCTCGCCCGACCCGCACGAGAGGATGCTCGTGCGCTGCTACCCCGAAAAGCTCAGCCATCTGTTCAATTCCGTTGTTGTTATGTCGGTGCTTCCGCTTTTGGCCTCCACCTTCACCGGAGATATCACCAACATAAACACCTACCGTTACATAATTCCGATAATGATGATGCTCTGCACCCTGCTGATGTTCAGCGGTATCGGAAATATAAAAGAGAGAATACCACAGCCGCCCATTGAGAAGAAAAAATACATCCCGTTCTGGGACGCGGTAAACGGCGTTATCAAGAACAAATACCACTGGATAAACGCCATTTCGGGCCTTATAGACGCGCTCGGCAACGGCTCCCTCTATGTAAAGGATATAATCCTCATTTACACCTGGCGTGAAAGAGGCCTTATCTATGTCATAGTGCAGAATATCGTTTCAATGGTGGGCAACCCCGGCGCTTTCCTCGCGCCCTGGATAAGAAAAAGATTTCAGTACAAAACCCTTGTGCTTTTCAAGCGCCTGGTGCTTGCCGGGCAGTGTTTCGGATACATCTGCGCCTTCTATTTCTTCAGCGATAACTATTTTATGAGCGGCCTTGTTATGCTCATTTCCCTTTGCATAGGCGATATGCTCAACAGCGCCATTGAGCTGGCGGACCAGGATATGGGCGTGCGTCTGAGAGACTATCAGATGTACCTTTCCGGCGAGCGCCTTGAAAACTATTCGGGCATAGTCGGCTGGTTTACGGGTCCGTTTTCGGCTATAATCAGCCTTATAATTCCGGTGCTGTTTTACCGTGTGGGCTTCACATCGGATTATGACATACTGTTTGTTGACGACATAAGAAGCAAGTGTATGATGATAGGTATGGCCTTTGACCTTGTGGGCCACCTGCTGTGCATTATTCCTTACGCTTTCTTCTGGGATTACACGGACGAAAAGCACGCGAAGGTTATAGAAGTGCTTGAGGAGAGAGAGCGCCTCGCCATCGAAGGCGCCTCCGAGGAAGAAATCTACGCCGCCGGCAAGGGCAAAATATAAGCGCGTCAAAACCGCGCTGAAATAAAGCCAAAGTCCCGTTCCTGACCGGAACGGGACTTTGACATTGGGGTTGAATTGAGGAGGGGTATTGCTGATACGGAAAGAGTTGCGGCTCCCTCTCCGTACAATGAGACTATAAGCCCGAAATATGAATTCGGTATGAATTCTCTTTTAACTGTAATGGATAAAATTGTAAATTTCAAAGTAAAGAAATCTTGACTTTACTGGGGTAAAATGATAAAGTGTAATTACAATTATTTTATAAAATGGAGGCAATATCATGTCAAAGAAAATAATCGCAATTATCCTTGCTGCCGCTATTGGCCTTGCCTGCCTGTGTCTCGCTGGCTGCGGAGCAAAACAGGGTGCCGAAACCACCGCGCCCGAAGAAAGCACATCCGAAAACGCCGTTCCCATGAGATTTGTAATGGGCATAGATGCCGAATATCCCCCCTTCAGCGAAATCGGCGCGGACGGTAAATACACCGGCTTTGATATTGACGTGTGTAAAGCTGTCTGCGAGTACCTCGGCTGGGAGTTTGATATTTTCCCGGTAAACTGGGATAACAAGCTCATTCAGCTTGATTCTCACGAGTGTGACTGCGTATGGTCCGGTATGACAATTCTTGACTCTATGAAAGAAGCAGGCTATGTTATTTCAAGACCTTATTTTGACAACACCCAGGTCATCCTTGTCAAGGACGGCAGCGATATAGCTTCCTCCGCCGACCTTGCCGGCAAGACCGTAGCTGTTATGCTCGGCACCTCAGGCGAAAAGCTCCTCAATGAAGAGCTTCAGGATCTCACCGCTTCTTTCAAAGAGCTCACCACCTGCGATAACTTCCTCCAGTGCTTCACCGAGCTCGACGGCAACGCTGTTGACGCCGTTATAGTTGACAAACCCGTTGCGGAAAAATACGCATCCGAAAACAAGGGCTTCAAAGTTCTCGATGAAAACCTCGGAGAAGAGCAGTACGGTATAGCTTTCCGCTCAGGCGACGAAGCAATCTGCGCTCAGGTTGAGAGCGCCCTCGACGCTCTTGTGGCAGACGGCACTTATGCCAAAATCGCGGAAAACTACCCCGATATTCAGGGCAATCTTATTTTCTTGAACTGATTCCGGTTCGCTTATATCCCTGAAGGCGCCTTTTTGCGCCTTCAGGTTTCGTTATTTTTCAGGAAACGAGGGTCTTTATGACTTTAATGACCATAATAACAAAAATGGCAGAAGGCTTCGAAAAAACCTGCGCCATTTTCTTTCTTACTCTTTTGTTCGCCATTCCTCTCGGAATGATAATTGCTTTGCTCAGAGGCAGCAAATTCAAACCGTTTTCGGGCTTTGCCAAGGTATATATTTCCGTGCTCAGAGGCACGCCGCTTATGCTTCAGCTCATAGCGGTTACCTACGGACCTTATTACCTTTTCGGCATAAGCGTATCCAGAAACAAGCTCATACCCGTGGTGGTGGCGTTCGCAATAAATTATGCGGCTTATTTCGCCGAAATTTACCGCAGCGGCATAGAATCCATGCCGGTCGGGCAGTATGAAGCGGCTCAGGTGCTCGGATACAGCCGGGCGCAGACCTTTTTTAAAATCATTCTGCCTCAGGTCATACGCAGGATTCTGCCGAGCATAACAAACGAAATAGTCACACTTGTCAAGGATACATCGCTCGCTTTCACCGTCTCCTACCAGGAGATGTTCACCATAGGAAAGCAGATTGCGAATTCGCAGACAAGTTTTGTTCCGTTTATTGTCGCGGGCGCATTCTACTATGTATTCAATGTGCTGGTCAGCTTTGTTATGGGCAGAGTTGAAAAGCGCATGAGCTATTACAAGATTTAAGGAGGTGCGCTTGTGAGTATTCTGAAAATGAGCAACATCCAGAAATCCTTCGGTGACAATCACGTGCTTAAGGATATTTCCCTTCACGTTGACAAGGGCGAAGTTGTTTCAATAATCGGGCCGTCCGGCTCCGGCAAATCAACTCTCCTGCGCTGCGCCACCTTCCTGGAAACCATAGACGCAGGCACAATCTCCTACGACGACAGAAACGCCGCCGAAATGAAAAACGGCAAAATCGCTTATGTGAAAAATCTCAACGATTTCCGCCATGTATTCGGCCTCGTTTTTCAGAATTTCAATCTCTTTCCCCACTTCAGCGTGCTGAAAAATATGATGGACGCTCCCGTGTCCGTGCTCAAGCGCGACAAAAACGAAGTCCGTGAGGAGTGCCTCACCCTTCTGCGCAAGATGGGGCTTGAGGATAAAGCGGATTCCTACCCCTGCGAGCTTTCGGGCGGTCAGCAGCAGAGAGTTTCAATAGTGCGTGCTCTCGCGATGAATCCCGAAATTCTCTTTTTTGACGAGCCTACCTCGGCGCTTGACCCTGAGCTCACCGGAGAGGTGCTCAAGGTAATAAAGCAGCTCGCCGAAGAAAAAATGACCATGGTAATAGTTACCCACGAAATGGCTTTTGCCAGAGCCGTATCCGACAGAGTTATCTTTATGGATAAGGGCGTTATTGTTGAAGAAGGGCATCCCGAAGAAGTGTTCGGCAACACCCGGAGCGAGAGGATGAAGCAATTCCTCCAAAACTACAATAAAGACTGATATGGTGATATAATTGAACAAAGGTTATTTTGACGGCTCAATGCACCGGGATGTGCTTGAATATTATCTCTCACGCGCGGCATCGGCTCAGTGGATATCAATGAGCGACACACTTGACGATGATATAAGAGTTATCCTTAAAACAGGGCTCAAATTTCTCGGCAGGGCGGCAGGTATTTGGAAGGCCTCCATGCCCGATGACGAGCACTTTGCAAAGTGCCGCGAAGCGGCGGAAAAGATTCACGCGGCGGACCCGGAGATAATACTTCAGGCCTGCATATTTGAAGCAATTTACCGCGAGGATGTCGAGAGCGTGAAAATACCCGCCCGTGTTTTTGAGGCGTTCGGTCTGCCGTATGAAGACAGGCACTTCGATTATGACGCCTGCCTCTTCCCTGCGGACAGCGGCGCGTGGTCAAACATGCCGGATATCTCAAAGGCTGAAACGCAGATGTGGTTTTACTACCGCGGCATCAACTATATTGACTGCGGATACGAAGCGTTTCATATGGGGCAGATTCACCTCTACACGGGGCACGACAGGGATTACAGCTGCATAGGCAGAGTGATAGAGATGCTGCGCAAATACGGCAGCGTACACGCAAGGCGACACAAGGTGATTTTTGACGCGCACTCGCACTCGCTGGTTGTCGGCGGCAAAAGCCTGCTTGACTATAACGCGATGCCGTTTACCCGCTACCCCGTGCTTGACAGACCCGGCGAAAAGCTTGTGCTTGTGCGCGAAGGCAAATCGGGAGGCGGCATATCTCCCGAGGGAGTTTATGAAAAAGCTCTCCCCTTTCTGTATGAGTATGACAACTGGGGCGGCAGAGACGTCTGGGCTCATGAGCACCAGACTTATGAACAGCTCGCCTGGAATCAGTGGTGGGGCGGCGACCAGATTTCCTGGTTTGCATGCCAGGATGAAGAGGCACGCAACAAGTTTCTCGATTACTCCTTCAAATGGACTGCCGTGAATAACCCTGACGGCTTTTTTGCCTTTCCGCTTATGCGCGGGCTCGGCGAAGGCGGCGACGGCAATGACAGAGTATATAAACTCAACAACCGCTCAGACGCCTGCCCCGGCGGCTTCTCTCAGGAGGATACCGCGGCAAGGCTTATAAAAGGCGGGTATGATAAGTACAGAGCGTTTGCCAACCCCTCAATGCTTGACTACTCGGGAAAGGATGTTGACGACCCCGAAACAGGCGTGCGTCTGCCCGAAAAGGTGGTCCTTTACGGCAGTTTTCAGCCGTATGTCGGCGCGCCCGAGAATGACTCCAACAGCGAAATCACCCGTATGTACTATATCGGCGGCGGCAGATACTCCCTGTCATTTGTAATGCCCTATGCGGGCGAGTATGATTTCGGCATATCCACCTGGGGCACTCTTTCCGCCTGCGTGAGCGAACACAGGGGCTTCCCCTATTCCGGCAGCGGCGGCAAGAGCAAACTTTTGATAAACGCCGACAACACAGTGGTGAGAATCACATTCACCTATATGACAAACGAGATAAAAATTGAAGAATTAACATAAAATTGAAGAATTAACATAAATCAGATTCAAAATTTGATACTTAAGGAGTGGTATTAAATTGAAATGTCCCAAGTGCGGGGGCGAGATACCTTTCTACGATCTCAAACCCAACTGTAAGCATTGCGGCGTAAATATTATGTATTACACGCAAAATGACGGCCTTATCAGGGATGCGAAAAGAACTGAGCTCGAATCTGCTGTTGCCCGTATGATTGTCGCGCGCATAAAAGCGAATTTCATAGGCGGCAAGCTCCAGATCATGCGCATGATTGCCGTAATCGGGGCGGTCTGCGTGCTTATGATTCCGTTTATGGGAGTCCGTTATTCGTTACCTTTCTTCTCGCAAAAGTTCAGCGTCGGCTTAATCGGCCTTATTCAGTCCTTTTCAAACGGGCTTCTTCTCAGGCAGATTGATTTTGCAAAGAGCACTCTGCTTTCGGGCGTAACCGTCGCGGCGGCGGCTGCCCTGCTGCTTTTTGTTGCGGTGCTGATTTTTGACCTTATTGTGTTCGCAGCTTTCTTCTTCGGTTTTCTTAACCTTACCCGGAGCACAAAATTCATGAAGACGGTTTCGATTATCGGCGCGGCTGTTGCTCTGCTCGCACAGATTGCGGCCGTTGTTCTGAACTTTGCCGTAAGCAAAAACAGTTTTGCTTCCGTTTCGCTCGGCTTCGGCGCGGCGGCGGCTTTCGTGATGTTTGTGATAATCATTCTGTTAAACAGCGCCCTGCTCAAAAAAGGTATTGAGCCGACATACAGGGAGAATGACCCAAAACGTAAAGAGCTGCTTAAGAAGGTCCGCTCCGGAGAGGTTGACATCGACAGCCTTTCCCTGCCCATATTCGAAAGCGAGGATGAGCGCGCCGAGAGAATCAAAGCCCTTGAAGAGGCGCTTAAAGCAGAAGAGGAGGGTAAGGAAATATGAGCGGCGGAAAAAGCAATAAGAAAAACATAGTTTCCATCATCATCATAGTTGCCCTTTTGATCGGTGCGTGTTTCGCAACAATTTCCGTTTATGCAAAAAAGACTCTGAACAAGCCCAGATTCAAAATGCCCGAAGAGGAGCCCGTTGCCTCGGCAGTCGAGCTTCCGCAGGATAAATCCGCGCTGTGCGCTTATGTGAATTCCCTTTATGAAGACGCGCTGAAAGCGGATAACGCCGAGGGCAGCTGGCATACGGATGTAAACCTTGACGGTGAAATAACCACACCTTTTTCACAGGCAGATCAGGCAATTGTTTCGTTTATCAAAGACAATGCCGCCGGTCAGATAGCGGCCCTTTACCCGAATGAATCCGAAGTGAAAATGTCCGAGACCGATGACGCTCCCGTTATCAGGGTAAACGAAGCCGATGTCACCGGGTTTACCGCCGAGCGCGGCCATACCGATGACGAAGGCAACGTCAGCGACGACGGCTTTTACTTTGTAACATTCACACTCGACCCGGTAAAAGCGGATACAAAATCTCTTGCGGAGAGTGAAGTATACGCGGAAACGGCAAAAATGCTCAGCCCCGTAGCCGAATTGAAAGAGGCGGAGTTTGAGCCCGAAAGATATGAAATCTCCTATAAAATCGACCGCGTTTCAAATCAGATTGTCAGCGTTGATGTTTCCAATGATTACAAAGTCAAAGCATCGGCAGTACTGGTTTCGGAAGCCGCCGGCCTTCTTCCCGAGGAGCAGAACAGCCTTTTTGCAAATGTTGAACTGCCTTACAGAAAAGCTCTGCGTGTCGGCTTCAGCTGGTACGGCGCCCGGTTCACTCAGCGTTCCATAGTACTGCATCCTTCCGATATGAAGGCGCTTCCCGCTGATGTAAGGGTTAATTCCGCGGCAACAAAAGAAGACTATAAGCTCACCTTTACTCCCTCTGATAAAGAAATCCTTTCGGTGGATGAAGACGGCGTTGTTTCTGTCAGCAAAACTGCTATCGGGCAGCTTGCCTCCCCCGATGATACTCTGAGCATAAAAATGAAGCTTGAGTACGGCGGGCACGCCTATGAAGATGAACTTAAAGTTTATATCACAGATCTGGAAACGGAGGTGGAAAACGGATGAGCGAGCAGATTAACGAAAAAGAACGGGTCCTGACTCAGGAGGCGGAAGACCAGGTAGATAAAAACGTTTACAGAAGTTTCAACTATGTAGGCACAAAAGAAACCCTGGCATATCTGTTTAACGACTGGTCAAACACCTTTTCCAACATCGGCTACGGCGAAAGATATATCTGGGACGTTGTTAAGATTGACTTCGGCATCGCAGCCGTTGTAAACCTTTTCACCGGTGCCTGGGACATTATCAACGACACCTTCATTTCAGCCATTGTTGACAACACAAGAACAAGAATAGGCAAGTTCAGACCCTATCTTGTCGGCTTCCAGATTCCAATGACCTTCATAGGTCTGCTTTACTGGTTCATACCCTATTTCTTCCCCAACACGGCCGCAACATATATTCCCAAGCTCATTTTTTACTATATTTTCAGCGTATTCACCGAAACCGCCGGCACTTTCACCGGCGTTGCCCGCAGCGGCTATATGAGCACCATAACGCCGAACCCGAATGAACGTATCCGGCTTATTACCCTCGCCGAACTGCTTACCGGATATATGGGCGAGGATATGCCGAGATACATCTTCGGCTTTATGTATGACATGGTCACCACCGGCAGGTGGAAGATTCAGCTCAGAAGCATATTTATGGGAATGGGCGTTACCTGCGCTCTTATTTCCTCTGCGTTCACGCTCTGGTTCTTCCTCGTTTCAAAAGAGAGAGTTCCGCAGAGCATTGAGAAACCCAACGTTAAAGAAGGCCTCAAAGCGATTGTCACAAACTACCCGGTTTTACTTATGTGCCTGAGCGAATTCCTCGCGGGCTTCGGCGTAGGCACGAGCCAGGACAACTACTGGATAGATGTTTTCGGCGAAAATTCGATGATAAACACCCTGAAAGCTCTTGTGAGCGGTATTTCGGGCCCCGTGGGCAGCATAAGCTATGCCTTTGTTGCCCCGCTTCGTAAGAGGTTTTCATCCAAATTCCTCTGGGTCGGCTCCGATATGTACGGCGATATGATTACCCTCGGCTTCTTCCTGATAGGTATCACAAACAAGAACTATCTTAAACTCAAACCCATGCTCATCACATACGGCTTCACGGAATTCCTCAGCAAGCTCCTCTTCGGCGTAAACAAAGTTATCAACGCCGACCTCTGGAATGAGGCAATGGACTACTGCGAATGGAAGAACGGCTACCGTATGGAGGCTACAACGGGTGTCGCAAAAGGTCTCGTTATTAAGCTCGAGCGAATATTCATGAATTCCATCAACCTCTTCGTTATGAAGAAAGTCGGATATGTTCAGGGCCTTAAAGTCGGCACGCAGGACGCGAGAACAAAGAAGTGGCTCTTCTATCTGTGCACTGTTGTTCCCCTTGTCACCAGCGCGCTCGGCATAGTGCCTAAAATGCTCTGGCCCATTTCAAAGAAGAAGAGAACTCAGATGTATTATGAACTCTCCGAAAGAAGAAGCTCGATGGTTTCCGATTATGTCAACAGCCTTGACGAAGAAAACACCGAGCCCGAAATAGGATAATTTAATTATGGACAGTAACAAAACGTCATTTTATCTCCTTACCGATACACACTTTGTGTCAAAAAAAAGCTGGGTCGAAGGCGAACCGATAAACGGCAGAGAGCGCGGCGACCAGATTGCTCTCAAAGCATCACCGGAAATTCTCGATGAATTCATTAAAAAAATAATCGCCGATACGGATACCGACACCGTGATTTTCACAGGCGATAATGTAAACAACGGCGATATGAATTCGCATTATGATTTCAGGGAGAGGCTTGACCGTCTGAAAGCGGCGGGCAAAAAGGTTTATGTGACCACCGCCACTCACGATTACTGCGGCGAGGGCGATGACGAAAACATCTTCCACTCCTGCGTTTATACCGAAACGGGCACCGAGCCCACCCCCTTTATGCGCAAGGCGGAGCTGTTTGACTTCTATGCCGCTTACGGCCCGGAGCAGGCGGTATCCCTGCACAGGGAAAGCGGCTCCTACGCGGTCAAACTGTGCGACGCGGTAAAGCTCATAATGATTAACGACAACGGCAACGGCAGAAGCCACTGCGGCCTGTTTGAAGACGGCGTCAGGTGGCTCACCGCGGAGATAGACTCGTCAAATGAAGAGGGCGAATTTGTTCTGCTCGCCGTACATCACCCGGTAATCTCCCCGTTTGAGGTTTACCGCCATATGGTCGATTTTGAAATGTACGGCGGCTATAAGGAGCTCTCCGAGCTGATGTGCGAAAAGAATGTGCGGGTTGTTTTTACCGGGCACACTCACCTTCAGAATATCCGTGAATACAAGGGCTCAAACGGCAACAGCTTCTATGATATCTCCACCATAGCTCTTGTGAATGCCGCGGGCAAAATGCGCAAGGTTACCATTGACACCGAAAGCGGCGAATGTGAAATCACAAGCATAGGTATTGACGCGCTTGACGGCGTTGATTTAAAGAGCGAAAGCGTTTACAGTCACCTTTATCATCTCAATATGCCCGGCGCGCTCGAAACGCTTGTTCCGCTCGCAAACGAGAACTATGACGAATTCCTCGTGAAAGCCCGCGGCCTGCTGCCGGTTGATATGCTCGGCAAGCACCGCCTCATCGGCAAATGGGCTTTCCGTAAACTCGCCGGGGCAAAGCTGAAATTTTTTATGAAATTCGGCAAGACAAAGAAGCTTCTCACCCCGGAGCAGAGAGAGCAGATACGCGGCGAAGCGCTCCTGCCGGTTGTGCTCGAAATACTGCGCTGCATTTTTCCGGGCAATGCCCCTTACACGCCTGACACGGCAGAAAACATTGTGATTTCGGGTGTCGCGAGGCGGCTTGACAGGATTGTAAACAGGTTCAGAATCAAAAAAGTCCTGGGCCTTATACCCCCGGGCTCTTCACTCGAAGAGATGGCACAGGATTTCCTTTATAACAACCGTACCGGCAGCGACGATGAGATAACAATAAACCTCAGAGGCTCCGGCGCATAAAAGCTTATATGCAAAATAAAAGGACTGCAGTTTCTGCAGTCCTTGTTTTTTTATAAATCCTTAACTCTGATGAATTCCGTCTTTATTGAGCAGGGGCTTTCTTCGCTGATTTCATATATTCTGCCGCCCCGTGTTTTTTTATTGTGTGAGGCATGATAACTCAGGTGCCCGTCATAAGCAAAGTGTATTGAGCAATACTCGGCCTCACAGTTGTTTTCGTGGTCGTGCCCGAAGCACATAGCCCTCACATCGCCGTTTTCTATGCAGGCCCTCACAAGCCCGGCATTCAGGCACTGGCAGCTGACTTCTTCGCCCATTTCCCCTTTCAGCGCACACTCATCCGGGTTTCTCGCTGCAAAAGCAAACTCCTGCACCGGCACGTGCATCACCATCAGCGCGGGTACTCTTTTCCCTTCGCGCTCTCTGAGCTCGTCCGAAAGGCGGCAGTAATACTGCACCTGGCAAAAATCCACTCCCCTTTCGGAGCTGTCGATTCCGCCTCTGTCGGGCAGCACTGTCTGTGTGCCGGGGTCAAGCCCGTATCTCAGTTTGAATTCATCGTCTCCTCTGTGCGAATCAAGGGCATAGACGGCAAAAATTATTTTGTCGCCCGCTTCGTCATAAACGGGGAGCACATAGTTGCCGCAGCCCGGCAGGCTTTCCGCTCCGGCCTTTGAAACGCAGTGGGGATATGATTCGTAAACCTTCTGAGCGTCCTTGTTGTCAACGCCGAAGTTGTCGTCGTGATTGCCGTAAACGTGCGCCCAAGGGATGCTCCTGCTCTCCATCGGAGAGGAAAGACCGTCAAGCATTTCTCTGAGCTGCGCCGTGTTTTCAATATGTATTGTTCCGGGCCCCGCGTTGTCGCCGAGCAGAAGAACAAGCCCGGGCTCAGCAGCCTGAATGAGCCTGCTCAGGTCTCTCACCGTGCGCTGCTCATCATAGCCCACGCCGCCGTGAATGTCTGACACGCAGAGGATTCTGAATTTTCCGCCCCTGAATCTGAGGGGTACTTTGCTTGTGAAAATATCGTTCATACTATTTTACCTATTATAAGCTCGCTGATAAATACAACGGCGCAGCACGCGCCCGCCACCTGGATAAGATTTGCTCCGATAAGCGAGAGGATAATACCCGCCGCAAGCGCGAGCGCACCCGAAACGGGGCTTTGCGTTGCCTCAATGATTGCGGGGAAGGTCATTACAGCCAGAGTGACATACGGCACATAGAAAAGAAACGATTTTACGTATCTGTTGGTGATTTCCTTCTTTATGAGCGTGAGGGGCAGTACCCTTATAAGATAGCTCACGGCGCCCATAACCAGGATGTGAATATAGATGTTATGCACCGCCTGCATCCTCCTTTTCCTCATCTTTTACCGGGAAAAGGACAGCAGCCGCAGCGGCAATTATCACGGTTAGTATTATTATCCTCACGCCCGATGACATTTCGCGCACATAGGGTATTCTGCCGCAGGCAAAGCTCAGCGCAAATGACACAAGCACAAGCCCCGCGATGACCCTGTTCTTTTTTGCGGGAGGAATGATAATCGCAATAAACATGCCGAAGAGAGCAACGCTCAGCGCGCTGACAACCCTGTCTGGAAGTATGTTGCCCGCAAGCACCCCGACAGCGGTGCCAACCGCCCAGGCAGGTCCGCTCGCGAGAAAAGCGGCATAATCATAAGCAGGCACCAGCTTGCCCGGCCTTGAGATGTTTATGCCGAAAATCTCATCGGTCACGTGTGTCGCCAGCAGGAATCTGTGATAATAAGGCATATCGGCAGACAGGCGCTGGCTCAGAGCTGCGCTCATAAGCAGATAGCGGCAGTTTGCCACAAGAATCATAAGCGCCATTTCGGCGTAGCTGCCGCCGCTGCCGATTACGGTAAAGCCCGCGTATTCCCCGGCAGACGCGTAGGATGTGGCGCTTGCGATAAACGCCTGAAGCCAGTTAAGCCCGCTTACCCTCGCGGTAATTCCGAGCGAAAACGCCACGGCGAGATAACCGAGACCTATGGGAATGCCGTCCCTGAAGCCCTCGCGAAAAGCCTTTTTGTTACTTTCGGTCATTTTCGTTTACCTGATGAAATTAGTAAATACTTTATCTTCTTTTGCGGGCATCCCGTATTTTTCTTTGCCCAGAGCAATGCTCTTCATAAGAAACGCCATATTCGCGGCGAGTATCCGCATTGTCTGAAGACCCTCTTCGTCCTGCAGAGCATCCCCCTTTGCGCCGCCGTGAATACTGTTCCAATAGCGCGAGGACGCAACGGGCATGCCGGATATGGTGAAATACTTGTTAAGCTCGTCAAAGGTTGCCGAGCAGCCGCCGCGCCTTGCGCATACCACGCTTGCGCCGACCTTCATTGTCATATCGAATTTGCTGCTGTAAAACAGCCTGTCAAGGCAGGAAATCAGGGTGCCGTTTGCCGAGGCGTAATAAACGGGGCTCGCTACGACCAGGCCGTCGGCCTGCGAAAATTTTACGGAAAGTTCGTTGACTATATCGTCGGTAACGCATTTCCCGTTTTTTGCGCAATAGCCGCAGGCCAGGCAACCCTTGACAGCCATCGCGCCTATCTGCACGGTTTCACAGTCTATGCCCTGCGCGGCAAAGACCTTCTCCATTTCTTCAAGAGCTTTCGATGTGTTGCCGCCCTTGCGGGGTGAGCCGTTAATCATCAGAACTTTCATTATATTTCTCCTTTTCCGGTTTTTATGCTTTTTTGTTTTAAATCCACTGCGAATATTGCGATTATTATCGTTATGATGGTGAATATCTCGTTGCTGGCGCCCGCTATCGACTTTGTGATAAAATCATAAACGCACCACAAAACCGAAACAGGCAGAGTGAGCAGGCGTATGTGAAGCGGCTTTCTGAGCCACATTGCCACTGTAGCGAGCGAGGTTCCGACTATGGGCATTATGCTCAGCGCATTTTGCCACGTGAGCAGACCTATTGCAACTGTCAGCATAATAAAGAAAACGGGCCAGATATTCTTTGACGCCCAGGAATGCTTTTCGCGGTTTATAAACACCAGATTTCTCGCAATCTGCGTGGTGTTTATCGCCGCTGCCGTCGGGTTTCTCAGCAGAATAAAATGAAGCACCCAGAATACGAGAGTGATTATCTGCCAGATTATTATGTTTTTCCGTTTTTTCTGCGCAAAGCAGATTATCGCGCAGGCCATCGCCGCAAAGCCGACCGCCTGCGCCGCCCCCATAAGCGGGGTGGCGAAAAGTGACAAAAAGTACTCTTTCATACTGCGCTCCGCGTGAGTAATTCATTTTTACTGTATAATACATTATCATAACGCGCGCATAATTTCAACATAAAAAACAGGCTCCCCGCCGTAAGCGGAGAGCCCGGAAAAATCATTTAAATATTACCGTGAAACAGGTCAGATAACAACCTTGTAGTCAACAGCGGCATTGATATTTTCAAGATGTGCGGTGATGCCGAGTTTAGCTCTTGCATCGCCGACGAAAATCTTAACAGTGTAATGCCACTCACCGCCGGTGATCTTGCCGGACTTCTGGTTGATGACTACGTTCTTTACATAAGCGTCTGTGTAAGTAAGCTTAACGGTATCTCTGCCTTCGGTCATTGTAGCGCCCATCTCGCTGAGTGCGCCGTCAATGCTGCCGAGAGTACCAACGCCGCGGGCTACGGGGCCGCCGTTGTTGGAGTCGCCGTCAGAACCGTCAACCTGATCCTTGAAGTAAATGGTAACAATCACATTGCCCTTGCCGTCGTCTTTGGCAGTTGCGGACTTAACATCGGAAGCTTTGATGTCTGCGTGGTCGGCAGCGGGAATCCAGTCAGTCTCTTTGGAGTTCTTGGAAAGAGCGCTGTTGGCAGCCTTGGTAAGAATGCCTGAGAAGGTGCCGATTGCGCCGTCACCGGTGATGTCGCCCTTGAGAGCCATTGTCTGATTGCCCTTGGGAGCAGGCTTGGTAGCCTTGCGGGCAGCGTTGTAATAAGCAACGATTTCTTCAGTGGTCTGAGGAATCTTTGAAGCTTCGGTGGTGGACTCAGTCTCACTCTCGGAAGCGGCTTCGCTTGCCTCTTCGGAAGCAGCTTCGCTTGCATCCTCTGAAACAGCCTCGCTCGCCTCTTCGGAAGCGGCTTCGCTTGCATCCTCTGAAACCTCTTCGGAAACAGCTTCGCTTGCATCTTCGGAAACTTCTTCGGTTATCTCTTCGGTAACTTCAGGCTCCGTGGTGTCTTCGGGAGCTGCCTTTGAGCCGCAAGCTGCAAACGCAACGAGCATGGAAAGCGCAAGCAGAACAGCAAGTAACTTTTTCATGGTTTTTCCTCCTGTGAAAGGTTTTGTTTTTGACAAACGGTCACTCATACAAAGCGATCGTAACGTACAAAAAAAGAATACTACATCTTATATTCTTTGTCAAGAAGGCAAAAAAAATTCACACACATTTTATAAATATATAGTGACTTATTTAGCTATATATGCTATAATGCATTGATAATGCATAAGTTTACTCAGCATCAACTCTTATCTCTTATCGGGAGGGCGCGATGAAAAAATTTGTTTCATGGAACGTTAACGGAATAAGAGCCTGCCTGGGCAAGGATTTCATGGCCTCTTTCAACTCGCTCGGCGCCGATATATTCTGCCTGCAGGAAACCAAGGTGCAGGCCGGTCAGACCGAGCTGGAGCTGCCGGGATACCATCAATACTGGAACTATGCCGAGAAAAAGGGCTACTCCGGCACCGCCCTTTTCACAAAGGAAGAGCCGCTGCGCGTAACATACGGCATAGGCATTCCCGAGCACGATACCGAAGGCAGGGTCATAACCGCGGAGTTTAAGGATTATTACTTCATCACCGTCTATGTGCCCAACTCCAGAGACGGTCTCACCCGCCTCGATTACCGTATGGAGTGGGAGGACGCCTTCCTCGCCTACATAACCGCGCTCGATAAGAAAAAGCCTGTCATCTACTGCGGCGACCTGAATGTGGCGCATAACGAGATTGACCTTAAAAATCCGAAAAGCAATCACAAAAACGCCGGCTTTACCGACGAAGAAAGGTCAAAAATAGCCGCCGTGCTTGAAGGCGGTTTCACGGATTCCTTCCGTTATTTCTACCCGGACCTTGAGGGGGTTTACTCCTGGTGGAGCTACCGCTTCTCGGCAAGGGCAAAGAACGCCGGCTGGCGTATAGACTATTTCATTGTGTCCGACAGACTGCGTGACAATATGAAAGACGCAAAAATTCACACCGAAATCTTCGGCTCCGACCACTGCCCGGTGGAGCTCGATATAGATATATGACCGGAGGTTAATATGAAAGCTGTCAAACTCCTAGCTATTATTTTCGCGCTTATCTGCGCTTTCAGCGCAATGCTGTTTGTGCTGTCCTCAAAGAGTAAAACATCCTCTTCTGAGGAGACGGTCACTGAAAACGCCGTATTCTCTCTCTCATCATCCGAATACACTCAGGCGGTAACGGCGGCCGGCGAGGGCGGCAAAATCTTTCTTCCGCTCGGGCCTGAGGGCTGCTACTACACAGCGGACCTTAAAAACAACATCGGCTTTTATCAGCTCACATCGGAGGGCTTTGTAAAAGCTCCCGGCGAGGTAAAGACCGCGTCCGTCAGCCTGAGCGCCTCGGGCCAGTCCATACCCGTAAAAGTGAAATATATAAATATCGGCGGCTCAGAGTACGGCGTGGGTGTTTTCACCTCCGATATGAGCTCAGCCGTCAAATACTACGGCTACGCTTTTGTCAAGCTCGTGAAAATGCCTGAGAGCTACGGCAAAAAATATCTGCTACTTGCCGACTACACCAAGGAGGATTTCTTCAGAGCCGACAAGGTGTATGACGATATCTTCGAGTACGACCTTAAAGCCGCTTCCGTATCGCTCAGGCTCAGCCAGAATACCCGTCTCATTGACTCAAACGCCACCTACAAGCAGAGCTGGGACAATATGACGGATGAATTTCTCGCTTCAATGGGCGCAGCAAAGCTCTTTATGTCCTCGCGCTATTATACCGAGGAGGAATTCGGCAGAAGGACCGATATAATGGAGTATTCCGGCAACTACCGCCCGGCAATTGTCGCAAAGGATATTATCGGCACATGGTTTGTCAATGACGCCGACGGCATGCATTACCTTAAGAAGGATAAGGACGGCTTTGTGTGCGTCACCGCCGTTACAAAGGACGGCAAAAAATCCGAGAAGAAGGGAAGCTCCTTCGCGGGCGACTTCTTTGAAGACTACCTGAGAAGCGGAAATGTGCTTCTTAATAAATCAACGGGCGAAGCGGTCAACCTGCTCACCGGCGACAAGGCAACCTTCTCCGGCGCGGACTTCAGGGACGCGGATATATTCAGCGTTTCACCCGACGGTAAAAAAGCCGTGATAGCATATTGCGGTCAGGCAAATTCAAACGGCGTGCCCGTGCAGAAAATCGTCTGTGCCTGCAGCGACGGCTCCGCCGAAACAAAGGTTTATTCCGAGCCCCTTCTCTTCAGCGAAAGCAGCAGCTTTGTGTGGGTGGATTCCTCATCTGTTATGAGCGCGCGCCCCGCCGAAGAAACAGGTGAAAATATCGGCTCCGTAATTTATACATTCAAATCAGCGCAGTAAGGAGAACAACTATGGGATTATTCAAAAAGCTCTTCGGAGATTACTCCTCCAAAGAAGTTAAAAGAATACAGCCGCTGTGCGACAAGGTGCTTGCCCTTGAAAGCGAGTACGCGGCTCTCACCGATGAGGAGCTCCAGGCAAAGACCCCCTGGCTCAAGGAGCGCCTGAAAAACGGAGAAACGCTCGACGATATTCTTCCGGATGCTTTTGCCGCCTGCCGTGAGGCTTCATGGCGAGTTATAGGGCTCAAGCACTTCCCGGTACAGATTATCGGCGGCATCATACTGCATCAGGGCAGAATCGCCGAAATGAAGACCGGCGAAGGCAAAACCCTCGTTGCCACCCTCCCCGCTTATCTCAACGCTCTTTCGGGCGAAGGAGTCCATATAGTCACGGTAAATGATTATCTTGCCCGCCGCGACAGTGAGTGGATGGGCAAGGTCTACAGGTTTATGGGCCTTTCTGTCGGCCTGATAGTGCACGAAAAAGAAAACAGCGAAAGGCAGGAAGCCTACAACGCCGACATCACCTACGGCACAAACAACGAGATGGGTTTCGACTACCTTAGAGACAATATGGTCGTTTATAAGGAGCAGAAGGTGCAGAGAGGCCACAGCTACGCCATAGTGGACGAGGTGGACTCTATCCTTATTGATGAAGCGCGTACTCCCCTTATCATTTCGGGGCGCGGAGAGAAATCCACCGACCTTTATAAGCTCGCCAATTCCTTTGCGGTCACCCTCAGGTGCCAGAGAATAAAAGAGGTTGAGAGCAAGGTAAATGTTGAGGATGTGGCCGATGAAAACGCCGACTATGTTGTTGACGAGAAGGCGAAGACCGCCACACTCACCTCAAAGGGCGTTGCCAAGGCCGAGAAGTTTTTCAATGTTGAAAACCTTATGGATGCCGAAAACATGCAGCTCCAGCATCACATTAACCAGGCAATCAAGGCCCAGGGCGTTATGAGACGCGATGTTGACTATGTGGTTAAAGACAATCAGGTGCTCATAGTTGACGAGTTCACCGGCAGAATTATGCTCGGCAGACGCTACAACGAGGGTCTGCATCAGGCAATAGAAGCCAAGGAAGGCGTAAACGTTGAGCACGAGAGCAAAACTCTTGCCACCATCACCTTCCAGAATTATTTCAGACTTTATAAAAAGCTCTCCGGTATGACGGGTACTGCCATGACGGAAGAGGGCGAATTCAACCAGATATACGGGCTTGATGTTATCGAAATACCCACCAACAAGCCGATGATAAGAGAAGATATGCCCGATGTGGTTTACAAGACCGAGAGGGCAAAGTATCAGGCGGTGATTGAAACAATCACCCAGGCGCACGCCAAGGGTCAGCCCGTGCTTGTGGGTACCGTATCAATCGAAAAGAGCGAGGCGCTCTCGTCCCTGCTCAAAAAGAAAGGCATAAAGCACGAAGTGCTCAACGCCAAGTACCACGATAAGGAAGCCGAAATAGTCGCCCAGGCGGGCAAAGAGGGCGCCGTTACAATCGCCACCAACATGGCGGGCCGCGGTACCGATATCAAGCTCGGCGGTAACTCCGAATACCTTGCCACGAGCGAAATGCGCAGAATGGGCTACGCCGAGGAAATGATTGCCGAGGCAACCGGCTTTGCCGAGACGGATAACGAAGAAATCCTTGAGGCAAGAAAAACATATACAGAGCTCGAGAAAAAATATGACGAAGAGATTTCGCCCGAGGCGGACAGAGTAAGAGACGCCGGCGGCCTGTTCATTATCGGCACCGAGCGTCACGAATCAAGGCGTATAGACAACCAGCTCAGAGGCCGTTCGGGCAGACAGGGCGACCCGGGCAAGAGCAGATTTTTCCTCTCACTTGAGGACGACCTTATGAGGCTGTTCGGCGGTGAACGCATCACAAGCGTTATGAACGCCCTCAATACTCCCGAGGATGTTCCCATAGAGGCGAGAATGATAAGCAACACCATAGAGAATGCCCAGAAGCGCATTGAAGGCAAGAACTTCGCCATCAGAAAGAGCGTGCTTCAGTATGACGACGTTATGAACCGCCAGCGTGAGCTCATTTACAAGCAGCGCGACCAGGTGCTTGACGGCGAGGACCTCAAGCCCGTAATCAGGCGTATGATAGACAGTACCATCAACGAGGCCGTCGATTTCTTCTGCCCGGATCAGCTTCCCGCGGATGAGTGGAATGTTGACGGGCTCAGAGATAAATTCAAGGGCTTCGGCCTCGCGGGCGACGATGACTTCAGAGACGGTTTTGACAAAGAGGACGCCAGAGAGCTTCTTCTCACAAGAGCTGATGAGCTTTATGAGAACAGAGAAAGAGAGATAGGCCCCAACGTCAACAACGGCGAGCCCCTTATGCGCGACCTTGAAAAGAGAATCCTGCTCAGCGTGGTTGACAACCACTGGATGGATCACATCGACGCTATGGACCAGCTGCGCAGAGGCATAGGCCTCAGGGCTTACGCACAGACCGACCCCGTCGTGGCTTACAGGCAGGTCGGCTCGGATATGTTTGACAGCATGAACGAGGAAATCCGCGAGGAGACCTCCAGAATCATACTCACCGCGGTAGTCAAGAGGCCCGAAGATACCCAGCGCAAGCAGACAGTTACAATCACCTCCACGAGCGGAGCGACCGACGGCACCGAGAAAAAGCAGCCCAAGAGAAACACGGGCAAAAAAATCGGGCCCAATGAGCCCTGCCCGTGCGGAAGCGGCAAGAAATACAAAAACTGCTGCGGAGATGTGAGAAAGCAGAGCGTAAACAAAGAATAACACAGCCCCATCCGGAGTGACACAGATGAAAAAAGCAATAACAGCGCTTGCCTTACTGCTTATAATACTGAATACGATAGCCGCTTTCGCCAAATCCGGCTCGCCGGATATCAGGGTTGACGGCAACGCAAAGGGTTCGGAGTGGAACGGCTGTGAAGACAACATACTCTTTGTCAGCAGCCCTAACACGAAGGTAACCCAGGCACATATGAAATGCGCCGTTGACTATGAAAACGGTATCGTATATTACCTTTTTGCCGCTGTCAACGCTCACGGCATAAAACTTAATCTCTTTTCGGCCGGTGAACTTACGCTGAAGGACGATATTATTTCTCCGGACGGGGAATACTCAGCCTTGTATAACTCCGACACCGAAGATTACTCTGTGGATGCCGCGATGAATGTCGCGGGTGACGACGGGGTCAGGGACAAGCAGTTCTTCTGTGAAGTCAGAGTAATATACAAAAGAGACCTGCCGTACTCTGTCGGTGGAGCGGCGCAGTTTTATGACAGCGAAGACAAATCCACATCATACAGCGATTTTTCATTCCTGACCTATGAGGCCGGCACCTCGCCGGAAAGCCCGGCCGGTACAGGCTCTTCATCAAAAGAAACCACCACAAAGAGGCACAGGGCAACAATACCCACAACCACAAAGCTCACGATATCCACCAGCCGTGTGCAGACCACCGCGAAACCACGCACCACATATAACTGGGCTGCAATAGCGGCTTCCGAAGAAGCGCCGGAAAAAACCACAAAAGAGAAAACAACAAAAGAAAAGACCGCAAAAGAAAAAACAACAAAAGCAAAAACGACCAAGGCCAAATCATCAAAAAGCTCAGGCTCCAAAACCACGCGCGCAGCCGCGCCCGCGCCCGAAACGGTCACCGTCATTTACACCGTTACCGTAACCGTGCCGGATAATCCTCAGACCGGGGCATCCGTGGGCAGTGCCGCGTTTGATATAAAAAATCTCCCCGCAAGCTCGCTTATGAAAATAACCGCAGGCGCGGCGGCTCTTGTGCTTTTCGGCGCGATAGGCGTGGCGGCGGTGCGCAGCAAAGACTCAGGCGGCACCGGCGGTAACGATGATGACAGTAAGCGGCGGGATACGGAAGACTGAATATACACACTGAAAGGATAACTATGCTGGAACTTCAGAACATCAGCTTCGGCGTTGACACAGACGCCGGAAAGCTCGAAATAATCGACGATGTTTCCCTCACGGTTGCCGACGGCTCATTTACCGTGATAACGGGGCCGAACGGCGGAGGAAAATCAACACTTGCAAAGCTCATTATGGGCATAGAAAAGCCCACCTCGGGTAAAATAATTTATAACGGCGAGGATATCACTCCCCTGTCCGTTACCGAAAGGGCAAAGAAAGGCATAGGCTACGCGTTTCAGCAGCCCCCGAGATTCAAGGGGCTCACCGTGCGCCGCCTGCTCTCGCTCGCGGCGGGCGCGACTCTGCCGGAGGATGAGTGCTGCAGCTACCTTACCGGGGTCGGTCTGTGCTCAAAGGATTACCTCAACCGCGAGATGGACGCCTCCCTCTCCGGCGGCGAGGCAAAAAGAATTGAAATCGCAACCCTTATGGCAAGAAACCTCGGTCTCGCGATTTTTGACGAGCCCGAGGCGGGAATCGATCTGTGGAGCTTTTCCATGCTTGTCAAGAGCTTCAGGGCGATGAGCAGCGGCAGGCACAACAGCGTGCTCGTAATTTCACACCAGGAAAGAATAATGGACCTTGCCGACAATATGATAGTCATAGCAGACGGCAGGCTTAAAAATCAGGGCACCAAAGAGGAGGTCCTGCCCACGCTTATGGGCGAATTCAATCAGGAGTGCGACTTCAGAGGAAAGGAGAACGCAGATGGAAAAGCTTGATTCTCTCCTTCTTCAGGAAATAGCCGGCATGCACGACATACCCATGGGCGCTTATAACATAAGAAAAAACGGCGAAGGGCTCTCAAGGCGCTCCACCGCGAATATCGAAATAAGACCCAAGACGGACAAGCCCGGCATTGATATCATAGTTGCGCCGGGCACGGTGAACGAAAGCGTGCACATACCCGTGATTATCACACAGACCGGTATAGACGACCTTGTTTACAACGATTTTTATATCGGCGACGGGGCGGATGTGCTCATAGTCGCAGGCTGCGGCATACATAATTCAGGCGACAGCAAAAGCCAACACGACGGCATTCACACCTTCCATATAGGCAAAAACGCCCACGTGAAATATGTGGAGAAGCATTACGGGGAGGGCGACGGTCTCGGCGAAAGGATACTCAACCCCGTAACGGCCGTGGAGCAGGGTGAAAACTCCGTGTGCGAAATGGAAATGGTGCAGATAAAAGGCGTTGACTCCACTAAGCGCGACACAAAGGCATCCCTCGCCGCGGGAGCAAAGCTGATTGTAACCGAGCGCCTGCTCACCCACGGAAAGCAGGAAGCACTCTCCAACATAGAGGTCCGGCTCAACGGCGCCGATTCCTCCGCGCAGATAATCTCCCGCACCGTTGCCAAGGACAGCTCAAAGCAGGTGTTCTACTATAACGCCGTGGGCAATGACAAGTGCCGCGCCCACGTGCAGTGCGACTCCATAATAATGGATAACGCTACCGTAAGCTCAATTCCCGGCATTACCGCCAACAGCGCCTATGCCCAGATTATTCACGAGGCGGCAATAGGCAGAATCAACAACGACCAGCTTGTGAAGCTTATGACCTTCGGCCTGACAGAGGAAGAGGCCGAGGAAATAATCATAAGCGGTTTCCTGAAATAAACAGGAGTCTGACGATTTAAGCAAAAAAATTCACCCCGCATAAACGGTCAATCCGATGTGCGGGGTGATGTTTTTATATGTATGCGGGGCTATAATTAATCCTTTCGCAGGCTGAAACTGTTTTTCAGTAATTCTCCGAGAGTGTTTGCGGTGTAATCATTTTCGCTTTTTGCGCTTATGATTATGAAATTCTCGCCGCAGAATTCCGAAAGCACCTGGCGGCAGATTCCGCAGGGATAAAAGGTTATATCCTCACCCTCTTTTATTCCCGCGACGGCGATTTTCTCAAACTCCCTCTCCCCTTCGCTGACTGCCTTGAAAAGAGCCGTTCTTTCGGCGCAGACCGTTGCTCCGAAGGAGGAGTTCTCTATGTTGCACCCGGTATATACTTTGCCGCCCGGCGTGAGCAGCGCCGCGCCGACCCTGCAGCCGGAATAGGGCGCGTAGGCGTTTTCGCAAGCGTCAAGCGCAAGCCTCACAAGTTCTCTGTCTGTCATTCTCTCACCTCGAGGGCGGGCAATTCTTCGGCAAGCACTGCTGTGCCGAGCGCGAGCTCCATCATTTCTGTGAAGCTCTCCTGCCTCGCAAGGGCGTCCAGCTCGTCATAAGGCGGATAGCACAAATCCGATATTGTGCATATTGTGAGCGCCCTTTTACCAAGGCGCATGGCGTTAAGGTAAAGCGCCGCCGACTCCATTTCCACCGCAAGGCAGCCGAGCTTTGCCCACTCGAGGGTGCTGCCGGCGTCGTTGTAGAAAACATCGGTTGAAAACAGCGGTCCGGTTTTAAGCTGCGTGCCCTTTTCCCTCGCGGCAGTGTGCGCCAGGGTGAGAAGGTCGTAACTGCAGGTCGGGGCCGCAGTGCCGTTTAGCAAATACTGGTTTGCGTAGGATGAATCGGTGCAGGCGGAAATGCCCGCCACAATGTCGCGCAGAGCGCATTCCGCGGAAAGCGAGCCTGCCGAGCCGACTCTGATTATATTCTGCACTGAGAAAAATTTATAAAGCTCATAGCTGTATATTCCGATTGACGGCATACCCATACCGCTCGCCATAACGGAAACCTTTGTGCCCTTATATGTGCCGGTAAAGCCGTTTACGCCCCTGACATTGTTTACGGGCACGGCATTTTCAAGGTAGTTTTCGGCAATGAATCCGGCCCTGAGAGGGTCGCCGGGCATAAGCACGGTTTTGGCAAATCCAATGTCGCTGAGCAGGTTAATATGAGGTGTGTTTGCGCTCATTGAGCATTCTCCTTTTCAAGAGCTTTTACCGCTTTTACCACTCTGCTTGTGCCGAGCCTCGACGCTCCGAGAGAAATGAATCTTTCGGCATCCTCAAGGCTTGAAATGCCTCCCGCCGCCTTGATTTTAAGGTGCGGGGCGACATTATCGGCAAAGAGCTTCACATCGTCAAAAGTAGCGCCGCCGGTTGAAAAGCCGGTTGACGTTTTTATATATTCCGCTCCGCTTTCGGAGACAACACGGCACATTTCCTTTTTTTCGTCATCGGTGAGCAGGCAGGTTTCAATTATCACCTTGAGCAGTTTCCCGCCGCAGGCGGCTTTGACCTGCCTGATCTCATCAAGCACAAAATCATAGTCGCCGTCCTTGACTTTGCCTATGTTAATCACCATATCGATTTCATCCGCGCCGTTTTTGACGGCATCTGCCGCTTCAAAACACTTTGCGGCGGCGGTGGAGTAACCGCAGGGGAAGCCGATTACGGTGCATATTGTGAGCTTGCCGCCGTATTTCTCTTTTGCGGCCTTCACATATGAAGCGGGTATGCACACGCTCGCCGTGCCGTATTTCACGGCGTCATCGCAAAGCGCGTATATTTCGGCAAGGGTCGCCTGCGGGGCAAGCAAAGTATGATCGCATTTTGAAAGAATATTTTTTATATCCATATTAACCTCTCACGCAGTAAAGCTGAAGCTGAAGGGAGCCGAGGTCTCGGCATAAGCGTTAAGGGCAACTATCTGCGCGCTGTACTTTCTGCCCTCTTTAAGCTTGCCGAGGTTCACCTCATACTCATTCGGCTCATAAAGATACATATATTTGCCCGAGAAATTGTCTGAGAATACGGGAATCCCGTTTTCCGTAACGCTGAGCTTGTAGCTCTCCACCACGTATTTGTCCGTGGCTCCCGTGAATGTGAGCAGGGTTTCGCCCTCTTCATTAACGCGGGTCTCAAAGGCTGTGCTTTCGGGCCAGACGGGGGCTGTATCTCTCTTTTTTCTCTTGAGATAGGTGTAGTCAAAGTTCTTTTTCGCAAGGCCCGTCAGATAATACTCATTGTCAAAGAAGCTGTCGGTGATAAGGTCATAGGGCCTTATGCGCAGGTTACCGTCCTTATCCCCTTCAACAATGTAAAACTGAGCGGCATTTTCAACCTCGTATGGGAAGTTGCCGGCTATGGCGTCAAGCTCGGTCTCAAAGTAGCTGAGAGTGCCGCAGCCCAGGGCGGTGTAGTTGCCCTGCCACAGAGTGCGCGGGTCATTTACCGGGTAATGTGAATGGCCGGAGAAATCCACAACGCGAGGGTGCTTCATAAGCACTTTGTTAAGGTCAAAATCTCCCCAGTTGATGCTGCCATAAACGGTTGCAAACGGACCGGGATGCTGAAACACAAGTACCGGCTTGTCGGCTGATTCCGCCTCTGCCTGCTTTATCTGCTCATCGAGCCAGTCAAGCTTGCCCGAGAAGGTCTTGCCGTTATCATCATAAGAAGCGAGGATGAAATGATAGCCGTTGATTGCGTAATGCGTGTCGAGCTCGCCCTCCATTTTTTCAAAAAGGCGCGCGCTCTCTGAGGCGTCATAGTCCCTGGTCGCGATATATTCGTGGTTGCCCGTGCATATCATCAGCTGAGTTTCATCCCTGAGCTTTTCGGCGATGATGCTGTTAAACATTTCATATTCCTTTTCGTAGCCCGTTGTTGCCACATCCCCGACACACACAAGCGCGTCAAAGCAGGGGTAGGGCTGAGAAGAGGAATAATCATACATAAAATCAATCAGCTTTTTGAGTCTCGCTGCTTCGGGCTGATCCTGCTCGCCGTTTAAATGAATATCGCTGCACACGGCAAAGCGGATAACCGGGGTGAAATCCGCGGGAGTAACCGGGTCCTCTCCGGCGGATACAGGAAAGCCCGCAAACAGCACGCTCGTAATAACATAAAGGGAAGCAACTATTTTTGCAAGAACAGTTCTTCCGAAATTGGTAAAAGAAAGCATATAGGTACCTCACTGTAAAATACGGACTGCCGCGGTATGCAGCAGCCCGTATTGTCTGATAAAACTCAAAGAATTTCGCCCATCATGCCGGGCTTGGCGCACGCGGCGTTTGACTCGTCTGTGTCAATGTGCATCGCAAGCGCGTATTTGGGGCTCACTCTGACTATAACATCGTCAAATATGAGTGAGCGGCCTTCGCTCTCGATTTTTACGGCAACAATCTGCTTATCCTTAAGGCCGTATTTCTCGGCATCCTCGGGAGTGGCGTGAATGTGCCTCTGAGCGGTAATAACGCCCTGTGAAAGCTCAACCTCGCCGCAGGGGCCCACAAGCTTGCAGGCGCCTGAGCCGGCGACGTCGCCGCTCTCCCTGATGGGAGCGTCAACGCCGATTGAGCGGGCATCGGTGAGTGAAAGCTCTACCTGGCAGTCGGGTCTGATGGGGCCGAGAATGGAAACCGCGGGGAACTGGCCTTTGGTGCCTACAACCGCGACTCTCTCGTTGCTCGCGAACTGACCGGGCTGAGATAAATCTTTTTTCTTGGTGAGCTCATAGCCCTCTCCGAAGAGAATGTCAAGAGCTTCTCTTGTAACGTGAACGTGTCTTGCGCTTGTCTCAACAAGGACTTCTTTTTTCATTGCGAACACTCCTTGTCAATCAATATTTGACGGCCCATGAATCAGAAGTGTGGAAGGGAAGGATTGCTCCTACCTTGTCGAAGTTTATGGTCCAGTAAAGATCATAAACCGCGGACTCAACGTGACCTGTTGCGGGGTCGATAACAACCTTTACGGTGCTTGAGGGGTAGTTCATTGTGGCTGTGCCTACGATACCTGCAGCAGCGCCGGGTATATTGTCATTGACAACGCCGGGAAGAACAACGTTGAAAGCCTTGGGAGCGTGGCCCTGGCCGTGCTTGATGCTGTCGGACTTGCCGTCTTCAACAGTGGTGATGGTGATGACATACTTGCCGTTCTGCTCGGTGCAGGTAGCGCTCTTTACATCGGCTGCGGTGAGCTTTGAAACATAGCTCTCGCCCTCAACCGGGTAAGTCGCCTTGATCTGTGCACCGGTGAAGGTTTCAGGATCGTTCTTGCTGTTCTTTGCGAGCTGGTCGCCTATGAATTTATCAGCACCGCCGAGTATTTTGAGGATTGTGTTAAGGGATGAAGGAAGGGTTGTGCCGCCGTTAAGAGAAATCTTTGAATACTGTCTGGTGGCGGACTTGGCGTCTGTCTTGACTTTATTGGATGCTTCATTGAAGTAAGCAACGATTTCTTCCTTGGTCTTGGGAGCCTTGGGAGCCTCTGTTGTGCTCTCGGTCTCAGCTTCTGTAGCTTCGGCGGAGGATTCGGTCTCGGAAGCTGCTTCGGTGGGGGCGGCAGTGGTGTCTGCCTCGGATGCGGAAGCATCCTCTGAGGTTGCCTCTGTTGCGGGCTCTTCGGTTACTTCGTCAGTAGCTTCTGTTGCTTCGGCAGTCTCGGAGATTGACTCGGTCTCTTCAGCTGAAGTGGTTTCGGGTGCGTTCTTTGCTCCGCAGGCCGCAAACATCGCGAGCATTGAAAGAGCAAGTAAGATTGCAAGAATTTTCTTCATGGTTTTTACCTCCTGATATTATCGGAAATAAGGTGTGGGGTAAATGCGCCCCATTCGTTGCAATTATACTATATTATTTTTATAAATACAAGCAAAAATATTTGACGCTCTGAAAAAGGAAAAACGGCCGCTTAAAAGCGGCCGTTTGTGTATTACGGTTTACTCGTATGTAAAGCAGATGTCGGAGGCCTTCACCTCATCGCCGTCAAACAGGTCGGGCGCTACGGTATAAAGCGAGGTCAGGGTAGAGTCAATCGCTGACATCATCGCTTCTTTTTCAATAAACACTACGTTGCTTGATCTGAAGGTGGAGTCTGCCCGGGCTTTGTCCGAATAAATATCCTGCTCAAGGAGGATATAGATATTGTTGTATGTGCCCTCTCTGTCATCAAAGGCCTTAATCCAGTTTACCGACACCTCGTTAAAGATAAGAAATTCGGAAATGATATCGGGATTTGCTTCAATATAATCCGTTTTTGCGACTACACAGCCGTAAGCGAATTTTTCGCCTGTGATATTTTCCCACTCCTCAGAAAGGCTGAGCCCCTTCTTCCATCTTTTTTCCTTGGGAAAATCTTTCTCCGCCTTTTTCTTCTGCTCGGGAGTTGTGCTCTCCTTGGTGTTTACAAGCGGATTTGTCGCGTACCTGAGCTCGGTGGCGTAAGGCTCGGGGAGGATGCAGTAATCCGCTTTGCCTTCCGACGCCATAGTTACAAGCTCATCAAAAGAATCGACATATTTAAGCTTTTTGGGCTTTATTCCGTTTTCAGAGAGGATATACTCCGCTGCGTACTGAGAAACTGTACCCTGACCCGAGGTGTAAACGGTTTTATCCTTGAGGTCGTCAACCGATGATATTTTTTTGGAGCCTCTGTAAAGCACCTGACCGTTGCCGAGTGAATTTATCGCAATAATGCGGATTCCGCCGCCGGTGCGGTTATAAATATTAACGGCACGGTCAATGGGCAGCACGGCTATATCGGCAGAGCCGTCAATAATACAGTCCTCAACATACTGCACGCTGTCATAATATTTCACATCATAGGCATAGGATTTGTCTGCCTTGAGCTTTGCCAGGCCCATCCCGAGCGGACCCTTAGGCACCGCAACATTGGTTTTTATCTCCCTCTCGCCGGAATTTGCCGGCTCTGTGTTTTCCGCGGGGGGCGTGCAGGCGCATAATGTGAAAACAAATGAGAGAACAAGCAGGGCTGATATGATTTTGCCCGCCGTTTTCATGGAATCACCTTCATCCAAACTGGTTTTTTATGTATGAATTATAATATCTGCTCCGTATAAAGTCAAGCTTTGCAGCCAATATAACCCTGTCACGCGTTGTACGGGCATGTTTTTACCAAGCGCAAAAAAAACCTCCGCATCTTGCGATGCGGAGAATTTTTTATATCAGATTATCTGATTAGTCTTCCTTTTTTCTGGTGCAAACATAAGCTGCAGCGGCTGCTACGGAAACAGCAGCGAAAGCTACGATGCCGATGGAAGTTGAACCGGTGTCAACAGGAGCTTCAGCTTCGGTCTCTTCTACGACTGTCTCAGTCTCATGGCAGTAGAAGTCCTTAATCTTCTGCTTAAGGGTGTTGATGAGGTTCTTTACATAGCTGAAGAGGTCGCCGCCGAGGTTAAGACCGCCGAGTGCGCCTTCGAGGTCAGCAACAGCACCGAGAACGTCGCTCTGAGGAAGGAGACCCTCAATAGCGTTTACGATCTGCTGAATGTAACCCTGGATGGTAGCAAGAACGTCGCCCTGAAGAGCAGCTACGATCTGGTTGATGATGTTGTTGATGGACTCAGCAATGTTGAAGTTTACTGCGGGAGCAGCAGTTGTGGTCTCGGGAGCGGATGAACCGGTGTCATCAGCAAAAGCGATAGCGCTCATTGAGAAGATCATAACAACTGCGAGAACGATTGCAAGTATCTTTTTCATAATTACATCAATTCCTTTCTTGTTTACGTGTTTATCGATTGTGGCATTATATTAGCACTTTAAAACCCGCTTGTCAATACTTTTTTGTTAAAAAAATGACAAAAATATTACAAATTGTAATCTTTTCGCGTTTTTTGTGACAAATAACACCCACGATTGCTGATTATATCATACAAATACCGATTATTCAAGATAATCTTTCAGTTTTTTGCTTCTGCTCGGATGACGGAGCTTTCTGAGAGCCTTCGCCTCTATCTGACGTATGCGCTCACGGGTAACATTGAATTCCGCGCCCACTTCCTCAAGAGTGTGCGGGTGGCCTCCCTCAAGACCGAAGCGGAGCTTGAGCACCTGCGCCTCTCTGGGGGTAAGGGTGGCAAGCACTTCGTTGAGCTGCTCCTTGAGAAGCATCATTGAAGCGGCGTCAGCCGGGGCGGGAGCGTCATCATCGGGAATAAAGTCGCCCAGGTGACTGTCTTCTTCCTCGCCTATGGGCGTTTCGAGCGAAACCGGCTCCTGCGCAACTCTCATTATATCGCGCACCTTTTCGGGCGGCATATTGAGCGCCTCTGCGATTTCCTCCGCGGTAGCCTCTCTGCCGTTTTTGTGCAGAAGCTGGCTGCTTGTCTTTTTGAGCTTGTTGATGGTCTCAACCATATGCACGGGTATTCTTATGGTCCTCGCCTGGTCGGCAATCGCCCTGGTGATTGCCTGCCTTATCCACCATGTGGCATAGGTCGAAAACTTGAAGCCCTTTGTGTAATCAAATTTGTCAACCGCTTTTATCAGACCGAGGTTGCCCTCCTGAATAAGGTCAAGGAAATGCATTCCCCTGCCGACATATCTCTTGGCTATGCTTACCACAAGGCGAAGGTTAGCCTCGGCAAGGCGCTTCTTTGCCTGCTCGTCCTCATCGGCTATACGTATGGCAAGCTCGATTTCTTCCTCGGGAGAAAGAAGGGGCACTTTGCCTATCTCCTTGAGATAAACCTTAACCGGGTCATCGATATTTGAGTTGCCGTCATCTATCGCGCCGATTTCCGCCGTCTTGGGAATATCCAGATCAAAGTCCTCAAGGTCACCGCTGACCATATCATCCACGACCTTGATATTTTCCGCTTCGAGAGTTTCATAAAGCTTGTCGATGGCTTCAACCTCAATATTCATCTCGAGAATCGCGGTGTCAATGTCCTGGGCTGTCAGGGTTCCCGTTGCTCTGCCCTTTTCGATAAGCGCCTTGAACGGTGATTTCTTTTCAAAGTTATCCATATTATTCTCCCTTATTACTGTATAATATTTATTATTATTTATTTATTTCTATATTATTGTTGTTTATTCCGAAAGAAATCCGCAAACTGCTCGTCGGTGATTTCTCCGCCCTGCGCGAGCGGGTTGCTCAGCGCGGCTTTCTCTTCTTTTATGACCTTTATGCAGTCCTCACACTCTTTGAGCGTGTTGGCCGTCTCATCGCCTCTGAATGAAATGCGCTGGATGCTGCCGAGTTCCTCGGATGAAAACACCTCGCTGAACATGCCTACATCCGTGGAGTAGCCGCCCTCAATGAGCTCAATCAGATGCGTTATTATCCGCCTGTTGAACTGAGTTACAAAATCATCCGGGGAAAATCGGTCTCTGAGTTTCTGATAAAAATCAGGATTTCGCATTAAAGAAGCAATGAGCACCTCTTCAGCGCTCGCTGCCCTGATATTCTTGGCTCTCTCGGGGTTGCTTTTATCGGAAAAGCTGTTTGCGAGCATCGCTCTGTCCTCTTTCATCCTTTCGGATGCCTTTTTACGTTTCAGATTCTTTTTGGCATTTTCAATCTGGGCTGAAAGAGAATCCTTGTTTATGCCGAATTCATTCGCAAGGCGCAGAGTGTAAATTTCCGCTTCCATCGGGGAGCTGTCCGCGAGCACCTCGGCCGCGGCGGTCAGAAATTTCAGCTTGCCGTCGTCCGTAAGAACATTATATTTGCTCATTTCGGTATTCAGACGGTATTCGGTCCGGTTGGCGGCGCCCTTTATGAGGTCATTGAATCTCTCTTTGCCGTGAGTTTTTATAATTTCATCCGGGTCCTTGCCGCCCTCCATATTGATTACTTTAAGCTTGAGTCCCGTATTTTCGAGAATCTCGAGAGCTCTCGCGGTGGCCTTCCTGCCCGCCTCATCGTTATCATAGCAGATAAGAAGCTCCTCGGCATACCGGGCAAGAATGTTTGCCTGCTCCGTTGTAAGAGCGGTCCCGAGGCAGGCAACAGTGTTTGTAAACCCCGCCTGATGGAGCGCTATAACATCCATCTGCCCCTCAACTATTATCAGCCTTGAGTCGGAGGAATTCTTGGCAAAGTTAAGCCCGAATATCGTGTTGCCCTTTTTGAAAACGGGCGTGTCGGAGGTGTTGACGTATTTCTGCTTGTCCTGCTCGTTATATCTTCGCCCGCTGAAAGCTACAACATTGCCGCGCACATCAATTATGGGAAACATCATCCTGTTGCGGAATATATCGTAGCAGCCGGCCTTGCCGTCGCTGCGCCGGGAAAGATTGGCCAGAATAAGCTCATTTTCGGTATAGCCCATTGATTTGAGATGATTTGTAAGGGCGTGCCAGTCATCGGGTGCGTAGCCAAGGCCGAAATGAGTTATTGTAGCGGGGGTAAGTCCTCTGTTAAGATAATACTCAAGAGCGTGTCTGTTTTTCTCTTCGCGCAGCTGAGCGTTGAAAAACCTTGCCGCCTCTCTGTTGGCGGAAAGAATGCGCAGACGCCGCTTTGTGAGCGAATCGTCATACCCTTCTTCAGGCATCGAGAGCCCGGCCCTGTCCGCGCAGGCTTTTATCGCCTCTATGCGGTCGAGGTTTTCTATGCGCTGGATAAACCCGATAACATCGCCCGCCGCTCCGCAGCCGAAGCAATAAAAAGAATTGGTCTCCGGGTAAACCGTAAAGGACGGCGTTTTTTCACCGTGAAAAGGACACAGCCCCTTAAACCGTCTGCCCGCAGGCTTGAGGCTGACATAGGATGAAATCACATCCGCTATGTCAAGCCGGTCGTGTATATCCTGAATAAACTCTCTGCTTATCGCCATTAACTACGCTCTCTCTCTTAAAACTTATATAAATCCTGCTGCTCTTCTTTTAATTTCTCTTCTTTTTTGTACCATACGGCAAAGCCCGCGCCGCCCAGCGCAAGCAGGAGCGCCAAAGCGCCGAAGCCAACGGCAAGACGCTTGAAAACGGGGCTGCTCTGCGCGCTTTCCGTCTCCTCCTGAGCTGAGGATGACTCCGTTACCTCAATCGTAGTGAAATCAAATGAAAAGCCGCTGAAATCGCTCACATTGCCCGCTTCATAGGTTTCCTGCGTGATTGTAGGCAGCCCGGTATTGACAGTGGTGTATGAGCCGCTCGCTACGGTGTCGGCACTGCCTCGGTATGTGGTGCGGTTAAACTCGTGCGGAACGCCCGTGAGGCTGCTTCTGCTGGTTGATGAAATATCCGAGCCGGAGGTCGCGGTGTCATCGGTGTCATCAACGGACGTGCTCTGTGTGCTTTCTCCGCCTTTTCCGGTGGTGGTCCTGTAACGGTTGGTCCAGGTGGTTCTCTGCGAGCCGCCTTTGGCCGTGGAGGTGACGCTTTCCGTTTCAGTCTCGCTCTGAGACTCCGTTTCGCCGGTATCCTCCTCGGTTTCGTCTGTTTCATCGGAAGATGCCTCGGACGAAGAGGATGCGGTGCTGTCTTCATCGGCTCCGGCGACAGTGTACATTACCGTAAAACACATTACAAAGGTTATAAGGATTGCGGCAAATGAAAGTATTCTGTTTTTTAATCTGATTTCAGTCATTGAAGTAACTCCATGATTTGGGAATGAATAAATCGTTGAATATTTTAACCGCGTAGCCGTCCGTCATGCCCGCCACATAGTCGCAGGCGGCAATTTCGGGGCACTCCGTGCGCGCGATTTTTATATACTGAGCCGGCATCTTTTCCGGGAATTTCGAAAACTGCTCATACAGCGTTTTAATCATAAGCTCCGCTTTTGACTCCTCGCTTTTGCAGGCGGGGTTTGTATATACCATGTCAAACATAAATCTGTGCAGCATATCAAACACCATCTCTATATCGGGAGACAGGCGTATGTCATCGGAGCTGTTTTCTATGCAGTTCATAACGAGGGTGTTTATCCTCTCGCTCTTTTTGTAGCCGAGCACATCCCTGATTTCAACGGGTATGTCGCTCTCGCTCATAATGCCCGCCGTGGCAGCGTCATCTATATCGTGATTTATATACGCGATTTTGTCGGCAAGGCGGACTATTCTGCCCTCAAGCGTTTCGGCGTCCTCGCCGCGGGTGTGCCGCTCTATGCCGTTTCTGACTTCATAGGTAAGATTAAGCCCCTCTCCGTCTTTCTCAAGCTTATCCACAACCCTTAAGCTCTGCGTAAAATGCCTGAAGCCGAGGGGACAGGCGGAGTTGAGAGCTCTTTCGCCCGCGTGCCCGAAAGGCGTGTGGCCTATATCGTGGCCCAGAGCAATCGCCTCGGTAAGGTCTTCGTTGAGGCGCAGAGCGCAGGCGATGGTGCGGGCAATTTGCGACACTTCAAGCGTGTGGGTAAGGCGTGTGCGGTAATGGTCGCCCTCGGGAGAGAGGAAAACCTGGGTCTTGTGCTTGAGCCGCCTGAATGAGGAGCAGTGGATTATTCTGTCTCTGTCGCGCTGAAACTCGGTCCTTATCGGGCTCTCCTCTTCGGGCACCGCCCGCCCTTTTGATTGGCACGCCAGGGCAGCGCCGGGGGCAAGAACCGCGCGCTCGGTTTCATATAGTTTTTCTCTTATACAGGGCATATCTGCACCCCCTCAAATATATAATACCCGGATTTTTTAAAAAATCCTGCACGAAAAAAATTATTTTTATTTATTTTTCATAAATCGTTCGCATGGCAGTTGACATACACAATATGTAGTGGTAAAATACCAACGATAGGGCATTTTATGCCCCAAATCTATTGTGAAGGATGATTGGTAAAAAATGAAGAAAACCCTGTGTGTGCTGTTTGCGATGCTGTTCGCATTCTCCTGCGTTTCGATTATGTCATACGCAGCCGATGCTTCAGCTGAAGCTTCAGCAGAGAGTAGCTCAGACACCACAATCATTATTCCGGAGGTTATCAAGCTTGAGAATGTTTCTTACGTTATCTGCCCCTATTGCGATAAGGTAATCGGCACTTCCGAAGCTTATGCCGCCCATCTGGATGAGTGCGAGGCTTACAAGAGCTACAAAGTAGAGTCCAAAGAAAACGAATGTTATTACTGCGGTAAAACACTCAAAAACGAGAAGGCTCTCAACGAACACTACGCCTACTATGTGAATGAAACCGATCACGTCAAGAGATGCTGCTACAGCGGTAAATTCTATAAGGACGACGGTTGCCCCTGCGTATTCACAATCAAGGCAGAGTACGAGAAGCACATCGCAATGTGCCCCTATTCCGATCAGTACAGCACCTTAGGTTACCTGAGACTTATCGTTGACAAGATCAAGGATCTGTTCGGCGGTATTGAGTGGGGAGAAATTCTCAACGCTCTCAAGGCTCTGTTCGGCGGACTTGACCTTGACACTCTCAAGGGTCTCGGCGGCGCAATTGTTGACACCGTAAAAGGCTTTGACGCAGGAGATTTTGAAGGAGTAGGCTTTGACGAAATCAAAGGCATATTCTTTTAATTCCTGACTGCAAAAAAAACCGGGTCTGTGTAATAACGCAGGCCTGTTTTTTTATGCGCATACTTAACTGTGTTTTTTTATTTACGGCGTTGACGCAGGCGGCTTACAGTGTTAAAATGCACATAATAAGTTTCCGCTGTTTTTGCTTTTTATTCTGAACAGGCAGGTGCATAAAATGCTGATTGACAAAATGAGAACCGCTTTGGAAGCGGTAGGCATACCGCAGCCCGCAAAAGACGACCCGATTATTATCGATGAAAACGCAAACCTCAGCATAATTGCCTGGGGCGACCCGCAGATTTCGTTTGTTTCACCGCTCAGGAGTGCGCGCCTCTCATCAGCCTGCCGTGACCTTGAAAATATGCAGGGCAAGGCGGATGTGCTTATGCTTCTGGGGGATATATGCGAATTCGGTAAGCAGGCCGAGCTGATGATGGCGGCGGAAATAATCAGAGGCGCCGGCGATAAGTTTTCAAATTTCCTCGCCGTTTCGGGCAATCACGACATAAGAGCGAGGAGCTACAGACCTCAGCTTGAAAGATTCAACCGGTTTATAAAAAGCGTAAACGGCGGTATAGCCGGCACAAATGAGCATTACTATTTCTCAACCGAAATCAATTCATACAAGTTTATTATGATGGGCTCGGACAGCACCGCTTTTGAAAGCTCGCATATAAGCAACGCCCAGCTTGACTGGCTCGACAGGGAGCTCGCATCCTGCGGAGGCAGGCCCGTTTTTGTGCTTAACCACCAGACGCTTGACCGCACAAACGGTCTGCCCGTAACCTGGCTTGGCAGAGGCGACTGGCGGGGCTCAGTCGGAAAACAGAGCGACGCAATAAAAGAAACGTTTGAGAGATACAAAAACATCTGGTTTATTACCGGCCATCTTCATTACGGCGTGAGCAAATACAACTTTGAGGATTACGGCGCTTACAAGGCGCTCTCACTGCCTACCGTAGGAGTGCTTAACCACGGAAGCTTTGACAGAAACGGCCAGGGATACATTCTGAGCGTTTATGACGATAAAGTCACGGTAAGAGCGAGAGTGTTCGGCGACGGTAAATATGTTGACAGCAACCTGCCCGGCGCATACTTTGAAGTGAAGATTGACTGAAATGATAAACGGTCTGCAGTTTGTTTCTGCAGACCGTTTTTTTATTTATCTTCCGAAAACTTTCTTCGCTGCCGTCACAGGGTACTCAGAAAAACCGTTTGTGCCGAACTTATCGTAGAGCCAGAGGCTTATCTTCTTCATCATACCGGGGTCTTCCGGCTCTGATTCAGGCTCCATATAGCCGAGCTCCACAAGAACAGCCCTGAGATTTGCCTTGGCCTCTTCGGTTTCGCCCTCCTTCGGGGCAGTGGTTGCGAGCACTCTTTCAGCCTCTTCTATCGCCGCGTTGAGGCGCGCCGCCTCATCGGCCGTCAGCTTGCTCTGATCAATGGATTTCGCAAGGGGCAGCATATCGTTTTTAAAGCCTCTTGTGTCTCTGCCCTGATTGAACTGCGGGAAAGCGGGGTCGGAATAAACATCCTCAATATTATCGTGCGCGAGCAGCTCGGTGGCGAGCACCATAATAATATCGTTTCTCGCCGTCGCTTCATGCGACTGATGGGCAAAGAAGAAGGTGGTGTCGGGCAGAGCGCAGGTGGACGCGTCCACTACTCTGTCGGGTGAAATATGATTGTGGTCGGGATTGGTACAGGTTGTGTTTGCCTGGGTGTAGCCCTCGGGCAGAGTTTCGCCCACGTTTGCGGCATAAGCGCCCATTGAAGTTGAGTCAAGGTCAATTACGCCGTCAGCGTTTTCCTTGTTCCAGGAATTGCCTACATTGTAAAGGGGTACACCGTAGTCAACAATATTGAATGCCTTTGCGCCCGCGCGCTGAGCCGCGGCAAGATTATCAAACCTGTTCTTCTGAGCGGTGTAGTATAAATCCGTCTGCTTTCTGATATTTGCCATTTCAGGCGAACTGAGCCATTTTTCGGCGCAGGCGGGGTAATTCTCAGAGGGAACAAGCGCCCACATATTGGTTGAATACGCTATAACGGTGCCGGCAAGATGCTCGCAGACCTTGTTGAGCACATCCATAAGCATTTCATCCGGGAAAATACGCAGAAGTATCTCAATCATCCTTGCGGTTTTCTCGTCCATAAGCCCCTCAAGAAAGCCGTTATAAAGATAATCGGGGTTAAGGAAGGCAAGGTCAAGCCCCATCACATCGCCCACTATTGACGAGCCGTCAACCGCGGGAACGATATAGACTATCTTGTTGAGGCTTTCGTAAACACAGGGCTTGCCTTCGTATCTGCCGCTGTAATACTCAAGAAGTCCGTTGGCAACGGTACCGCCGAGACTTATGGGGGCGATGTTGACCTTATCGTGCCCGGTTTCGGCCTTGACCATTTCGATATATTCATACAGACGGTCAACAACCTGAATATTGTTGCCGAATGAATTGTAAGCGAAATAATAGAGGTGATCCTCGCCCGCTATTTCGGAATAGCCCTGCAGGGGAATATGGCCGTAAATGATTTTCTTCTCTTCGGGGCTGCACTCGGCAAGGGAGTAGGGAAATTCCTCAAGCTTTCCGTATTTGCTGGGGTTGCCTTCGCTGTCGCAGGTGTTCATATAGAAGCAATCATCAACAACTTTGCAGAGAGCTTTGGAGAGACCCGCGTCACGCTGGGAGAAAAGTGAAATCAGCACGGGAACAATTACTCTTTTCACAATATTTCCCACGTTAAAGTAGGCGGGGAAGCAGTTGATTTTTTCGCCTTTGTCGTAAACAAAATTACCGGCGTCATCAACAAGATAAACCTGGCTCTGCCCTATGCCCGGAATAACAATGGTAGGCACGCTGTCGCATACGCCTTCGCCGCCGCAGGTGGTTTTGATGCTACTTTGAGCGCCCGCGCAGACCAGCGCTATGCTGAGCACGGTACACAGTGCAAGAAAAACGGAAATAAGTTTTTTCATGGTTCATTTTCTCCTTATCAAAGCTCTGCTTACGGACTGAGCCGCTTTGCCGAGCGCTTTTTCAAATAATCCGGGAGTTTTCGGGGCGCTGACCCTGCCGAGCCGCACGAGGATATTCTCTAAATCCGCCAGGGCTTTCTGAGCAAGGCGCGGGTTGCCTATGGTGCTTTCAAGCACTTTTTCGCCCCTGCTGACCGCCTCCTCAAGCTCCGCAATCACACTCGGCGCGGTCCTGACCGAGCCGGAATGTATCTCCTCAAGAGCCTGTTTGCCGTCCGGCAGTTTCCAGCGCCTGAGAGCGTAGGTGTTCGCTCCCCGGTTAAACTGGGGGAATCTCATAGGGTCGGAATATATGTTGTCCACCTCGCCTGTGATTATGCTTTTTGCGAGGTTGAGCACAGCGTCGTTTTTGCCGACCTCGTGATGCTGGTCAAGGAAAATCCAGGTGTTGTCGGGTATGAGAGCCGTTGAGGCGTCAACCCGCCTGTCGGGTGAAATATATCTGCCCGAGAGCGCCTGCGTTTTCTCTCTGATATAATCAGCCGGCAGCGTCTTGCCCGCGGGCACGCCGTATGCGCCAAGGGTGCAGGATGAAAGATTTATTATACCGTCGGTATTATATCTGCTCTTTGATTTTACGGCGCTGAAGAAGCAGTATTCCACATCGCCGAAATCAAGACCCGAGCCTGAAATAAAATCTATCTTTACTCCGAGCTTTTTCGCTTTGAGCAGGTTTTCCTTTAAGCTCAGACGCGCGCGCTGGAATTCATCCGTGCGCTCCCTGAGACGCGCGTGCCTGCCGTCGGAAAGATACCTTGCGGCAAGCTCCTCATATCTGTATGAGGGAAGCATTGCCCATATCTGCGGGCAGTTAATCATAAGGCTGTCAAGCAATCCGCTCATAAACCCGCTCAGGAAAGCGGCAAAAGCGCTTTCAGGCAGAGCGTGAAGCAGTATGTTAATGCCGTAGCCGGGCAGAGGGCTGCCTGTTTCCTCTCTGAATACGGCGGGTATAAACTCGTGCCTGAGGAACATATCCGAGGTGTCAAACTCACGGGCAAAAATATCAGCGGCTATGTCCGTGCCGTCAAGGCAGGCCACCACATTCACAATGCGGTCGATATCCTCACAGTCAAAAAGCGACATATATGCAGTCAGGACTGTGCCGCCCAGGCTTACGGGCAGAAACGACACCTTGTTACTTCCGGTGTATTCCTTCACCATTGCTATATAATCCCTGAGCTCTCTCGCCGAGTCGAGCGGGTCGCCGACAAGGTTGAAGGTGAAGAAGAAAAGCTTATCCTCCCCTATCTCCTTCGTGAGCGCCTGCATAGGCACCATACGGTAAGCCCACGCCTTAAGCTCATCATCCATTTCGGATACGGGGTAGTTCCACCTTTCGGGCCTGAGGTTGTTTACAAAGTCGCCGTTATCATCGCAGTGCTGTATCCGCGTGAACGCCTTGGCGCAGGCATACGCTTTTTCGTACACCTTGCCTTTTTTGCGGCTGACTACGCTAAGGGCAAGCTCGCGCGCAAGGTCGGGCAGCTTCTCCCTGAACGCCTTTGTGTCGGGTATCATAAGAGTGCCGCCGGTTCTGCGTCCGTTTTCATCCGTCACGGGGCGTCCGTTTTCATCATAAAGATATACGGGGGAATGGTTGATTCCGGGCAGAATTATAACAGGGCTTACGTCACGCAAATTTTCCTGCATACTGCTCCTCCGTTCCGAAAAGATTATATGTTGATTTTAGCACAGCGTTTTTATATTTTCAATAATAATATTAAGGATTGACGAATCACGGGCAAAAGTGTATTATTATGTGGAAAAGCCCCCTCCGGCACGCGGAGAGGGCGTAAAGGCGTTTATATGAAATAAGGTGAAACGATGATTAAAAACATTGTCTTTGATATGGGCGGAGTGCTCATTGACTATAATCCGGAGAAAACGCTATGCTCGCTTTTTGACAAAGAGACTGCGGATATTGCCCTGAGAGAAATATTCAGAAACAAGCTCTGGGCAGAAAAAGACAGGGGTACAATAACTCCCGATGACATAATGGAAGCCGCCGGGGACAAAATCCCCGCGCACGCTTTTGAAAAGGTTAAGGATATGACCTACAACCTTTATCCTTATATGCCGCCTTTTGAGGAGATGTATAAACTCATACTTAACCTTCGCAGAAACGGCTATATGATTTTCCTGCTGAGCAATGCCTCGGCCGATTTCTATGACAACAAGGTGAATATACCCGCGCTTGAGCTCTTTGACGGCTATCTGATATCCGCAGATTACCTTCTGCTCAAACCCGAAAAGGAAATCTACGAAAAGCTCTTTGAAAAATTCGGGCTGAAAAGAGAAGAATGCGTTTTCATTGATGATGTGCAGGCAAACGCGCAGGCCGCCGAAGAATGCGGAATGAAAGCCATAAGGCACGACGGAAACATTGACACTCTCATAAAGGATTTATCCGCCTACGGAGTAAAAATATGAACTGTTATACGGACATTGCCAAATCAATACCCGAATTCCGCTCACTTGTGACGGCGATTCATAAGCGCCGGCTGCCTCTGGGCGTAACGGGCCTTGCTTATATTCACAAAGCCCATGTGATTTCATCGCTCTGCACGGGCTTCAAAAAGCGCGCCCTTGTGCTCGTGCCGGATGAGTCGCAGGCTTCGCGCCTTGTTTCGGACCTTGAGTCGCTCGGTATGCGCGCTTATGTCTTCCCCGCGAGGGACATCTCATACCGCACCGACGAAACCGTTTCAAGAGAATATGAGCACAGGCGCCTTCACGTGCTTGATAAAATGCTCACCGGCAATTACGATGTGATTGCCGCCTCATCGGAAGCCGCGATGCAGCTTACCGTGCCGCCCGAAACACTTATGAGCAAGAGCCTCACCATACGCGCCGGCGAGCAGTATGATATGGATGAGGTCGCTTTTAAGCTCACAGAGAGCGGTTACACCCGCGCTCCGCAGATTGACGGCCCGGGTCAGTTTGCCGTGAGAGGCGGAATACTTGACTTTTTCCCGCCGGATGCGAAGGAACCCTGCAGGGTGGAGTTCTGGGGCGACAGCGTTGATTCCGTTTTCTCATTCGACCTTGACACGCAGAGGCGTACAGAGATGCTTGACGAGGCGCGAATAAGCCCCGCAAAGGAAATCATCGTCTCAGAGGATGTTCTCACCGCCCTGATTGACAAGCTGATTGCCGAAAAGCACATCAGGGGTCAGGGGCTTAAAATGCTCAATGAAGAAAAAGACAGAATCAGCTCCGGCATACGCATAAGCTGCGCGGATAAATATATGCCGCTTATTTACCCCGACGCGGGCGGCATTTTTGACTACGCAAAAGATGATATGCTGTTTGTATGCGAGAGCTTTGCCGTGAAGGATAAGTGGAACAGCGCCGCGACAATTCAGCACGAAACAGTAAAATCGCTTTTCAAGGACGGCACTCTCTGCAGAGGGCTTGAGCGCTTCACGCTTGAGGACCACGAGCTGTACAGATACTATGTTGATATGGGCGCGGTTTACCTTGACAATCTTCCCCGCGGCAGCTTTGATACCGGAGTCAAGGAGCTCATATCCTTCAGCGCCAAGCAGATTCCCCCGTGGAACGGCTCTCTTGCCGCTATCAGGGAGGATATAGAGGGGCGCACCGCCAGGCAGGATTACACCTGCGTTGTAATGGCGGGCACAGAAAAAACCGCCGAAATTCTCTCGCGCGATCTTGAAAGCGAAGGTATAGAGAACACTTATTTTTCGGATCTCCCTGAAAAATTCCCCGTCAACAGAGTCAGCGTTATCTCCGGCTCACTCTCTTACGGCATGGAGTACCCCTCGGCATCGTTTGTTATTTTCACCTACAGAGCGCGCACCGCGGTAAGGCAGAAGCAGCCCGGCAGAAGAAGCAGCAAAAATGCCTTCAACAGCCTGAGCGAGCTTCACCGCGGCGATTATGTGGTGCATTCCGCCCACGGCATCGGCGTGTTTGAGGGCATAAACAGTCTCGAGGCCTCCGGCACGGTAAAGGATTACATAAAAATTAAATATGACAAGGGCGATATTCTCTATGTGCCTGTCACACAGCTTGACCAGGTGTCCAAGTATATAGGCTCCTCCGACAGCGGCAGAGCTGTCAAGCTCAACAAGCTCGGCGGCTCCGACTGGCAGCACACAAAATCAAAAGTGCGCTCCTCGGTGCAGACTATGGCAAAGGAGCTCATAGAGCTGTATTCAAAGCGTCTTAAAATCCGCGGGCACGCCTTCTCGCCCGATATTGACATGCAGTCTGATTTTGAGCGGAGATTCGAGTTTCCCGAAACGGATGACCAGCTGCGCTGCATTAAAGAAATAAAAGCCGATATGGAAAGGCCGTACCCTATGGACCGCCTTCTGTGCGGTGATGTCGGCTTCGGCAAAACGGAAGTCGCTCTCAGAGCGGTGTTCAAAGCCGTCGCGGACGGCAAGCAGGTCGCAATAATGGTGCCCACCACCATTCTTGCCCTGCAGCACTATCAGACCATACTCAAGCGTTTTGACGGCTTCCCCATTGAAACGGGTATGCTCTCCCGATTCTGCACAAAGCGCGAAATTGAGCAGACAATCACGGGCATCAGGCGCGGCAGCATAGATATCGCGGTAGGCACCCACCGCATTATTTCAAACGACATAAGATTCCGCGACCTCGGCCTTATAATTATAGACGAGGAGCAGCGCTTCGGAGTTAACCAGAAAGAAAAGCTCAAAACGCTCTACCCGTCGGTTGATGTGCTCACCCTCACCGCCACCCCCATTCCCCGCACGCTCAATATGGCAATGAGCAAGATAAGGGATATGTCCGTTATAGAGGAGGCCCCTCTTGACAGGCAGCCCGTGCAGACCTATGTGATGGAATACGATATGGGCGTGCTTGTGCAGGCGATGGAGCAGGAGCTTCGCAGAGGCGGTCAGGTTTACTACCTCTACAACAAGGTTGAAACCATAGACAGGAAAGCCGCCGAAATAAAAGAGCTCATCCCCGATGCCGTGGTTACCATAGCACACGGGCAGATGAGCGAGGATGAGCTGAGCGACGTGTGGAGGCGACTGCTTGAGGGCGAAATCGATATACTCGTTTGCACCACTATTATCGAAACCGGCGTTGATGTGCCGAATGTGAACACGCTCATCATAGAAAATGCGGACAGAATGGGTCTTGCCCAGCTGCATCAGATACGCGGCAGAGTCGGCCGCTCCGCAAGACGCGCGAGCGCTTATTTCACCTTCACAAGAGGAAAACAGCTCAGCGAAATCGCGGAGAAGCGGCTTGAAGCCATCAGGGAATTCACGGAATTCGGCTCCGGCTTCCATATAGCGATGCGCGACCTTGAAATACGGGGCGCCGGCAATGTGCTCGGCACCGGGCAGCACGGTCAGATGGAAGCCGTAGGCTATGATATGTATATAAAGCTGCTTGAGCAGGCGGTAAACGAAGAGCGGGGCGAGCAGGAAAAAGCTCCCGAAAAGGAATGCCTTGTGGACCTGCCCATAGACGCTCACATACCCGAAGACTATATAACAAGCATGCCGCAGCGCCTGCAGATATACCGCAGAATTGCCGATATCAAAACCGCAGATGATGTTTCCGACGTGCTTGACGAGCTGATTGACCGTTTCTCCGACCCGCCGGAAAGCGTGCGCGGACTTATCAGGATTTCTCTCATAAGGAGCAAGGCAGCCGAAAATGATATTTATGAGATTTCGTCCGAGGGAAGGCGGCTCTGCTTCAAAATATCCGATTTTGATATGGAGGTTGTGCAGCACACCGCTGCGAAATTCAGCGGACGCCTCACCGTTTCGGCGGGCGGCGGAAAGCCCTGCCTTTATCTCAGATACAGCGACGGCGAGGACCGCCTGACACTTATTGAAAATTTCCTGACGGTAATGAGCTCTTTCAGGAAACAAAACATTTGAATTGATTTTTCAGTGTGATATAATGATTACAGATATATACTGTGAAAGGGGTATTTTAAATGGCAAAGAAAAAATGTGAAATTCCCGAAGCGAAATTCCCCGAACAGGTCGGTATGGATTCAAAAGAGATTGCCGCCCTTGTCGATGACTTCAGGGAGAGCGAAATAGAGCTGCATTCCCTTATGCTCTACCGCCACGGCAAGCTGGCGTTTGAATGCCACGCCTCACCCTACGGCAGGGACATTCCCCACACGATGTTTTCGGTAAGCAAGAGTTTTGTTTCAATCGCGGTGGGTTTTGCCGTTGAGGAAGGGCTCTTTAAGCTCAATGACAGGGTAATTGATTTCTTCCCCGAGCTCAGGCCCGAAAAAACAGATGAATGGCTCGAAAAAATGACCGTGTTTCACCTGCTTACAATGACGGCCGGCAAAAGAGTGAACTATCTCAGCGATAAATCCAGCGCGGACTGGGTGAAGGACTTCATAAACGAAAAATGGGAATTCGAGCCCGGCACAAAATTTCTGTATGTGAGCGAAAACACCTATATGTGCGGCGCAATTATAAAGAAGCTGACAGGGCTCGGCGTGGTGGATTATCTTACGCCCCGCCTCTTTGAGCCTCTCGGCATTACTCCGCCCGCCTGGGAGCGTGACCCCTCCGGTCAGGAAGCCGGCGGATGGGGTATGTTTATCTCTCCCTACGATCTTTCAAAGGTTGCGCTTTGCGTGCTTAACAAAGGTATGTACGACGGCAAACAGATTATTCCCGCCGGTTATATTGAAGACGCGATTTCAAAGCAGGCGGACAACAGCGACAACGGCGACCCTGAGTCGGACTCCGTGTGCGGCTACGGCTATTATTTCTGGATGAACCGTATGGAGCATACAGAGAGAATGGACGGTATGTTTTCTCAGTTTGCGATTTTCTTCCACGATTATGATGCTCTGCTGGTGTGCACCTGCAGCGAGATAAACGAGCAAAAAACCAGAAACTGCATCTTCCGCCACTTCCCTCAGATGTTCACGGGAAACAAGAGGAAAGCCCCCGAAGACGCTCCCGAAATAAAGCTTAACCCGCTGCCCTGCCTCGAGGCGCGCCCGAGAAGCGTTACCGAGCAGGCGCTCAAAGGCAAGGTAATTCAGCTTAAAAAGAATACCGTTCTGAACGCTGTCGGTTTTCCGCCCTCAATGCTCGCCCTTCCGGTGGTGTTTATGTCGAGCGAAAAAAGCGGCAACATAAACAACATAGTGTTTGACTTCCGTGAGGATGAGTGTGTTATCGCCTGGGATGAGGGCAAAGATCACAATATGATTTCCTGCGGCATGGACGGCAAACCGCGCTTTAGCAAATATCACCTCGGCGGTATGGATTACACCGCAGTGAGCACTGCCGCCTGGAATGCCGAAAACGAGCTTGAGATATGGGTAAGACCTCTTGAGTCAATCACAGAGCGCAGGCTGCGCTTTGTGTTCTCAGGCAAATCGGTTACCGTTTATCCCACCTCATCTCCGCCGAGCAAAGCGCTCGCAAACGGCGTTTCCGGCTCCGTAGCCGACGCTCTGCCGGACGCGTTCAACGGCGTGGTCGCCTCATTTATGGATAACCTTGACTTCATCATTGACGCTCCCTTAAAAGGAAAAGTGCTGTAATGAATAACGAAACTCAGGTAAAAAAGGATACTCCGCCCGGCCGCAAAAAAGCTCTTATTATTGCGGTCTGTTCGGTGCTGTCCGTTCTGGCAGCTGCCGCCGCGCTTTTTCTCGCAAGAGATTCAATCACTCTCCTGCTCGCTCAGAAAAAAATTGAAAGCAGCGATTACTCCGCCGCTCTCGGATATCTGAAAAACAACGGCAGCGAAAGCGCTCAGACTCTTGCCGGATACGCGCAGCTGCGCCTGGAAATCAACGCTGATTTCGGCACTCTGCTTTCGGATTTTGACATAGGCGAGGTAAGGTCCTGGCGCGACGAGGCATCAAGGCTGAAATCAGAGCCGGATTCTCTCTCCGAAGAGGTTTCGCGCGACATCTCCGCGCTGTATGACAAGCTGGACAGCGTCTGCTCGCTTTATGACGAATACACAGAGCTTGAAGATGATATTTATGACCTTATGGATGTATTCAATGAGGTGAACCGTCTTTACACCAAAGACTATACCGGGCAAAACCGTACATTTACAATCAGCGGGGAGCGCACCCGGATAATGCTCTGGGAGCAGGAGCTGATAAAAGCCGAAAACTTTCTCTACAAGCTCCCGTCGGAGAGCAGCGCCTTTCTCTACACTAACTTTGTAAGAGAGGCAAGGGCAGAAACCTCGGAGCTCAGCGAGTCAATGGACCGCTTGCTTGAGTCGTCCGGCGTGTCCGAAAACGACGAGGTCAGAGTAAGCGGAGACGGGCAGAAGGTCTTTCCCTCTGTTGAAAGCACCGCGGGGGTGAGGGTGAACCTCACGGAAAAGGACAGCTACTGCGAATATATGTTCTCAGGGGTGTGCCGCACTCTTGCCGAACACCTTGCGGAGTTTTATACAAACAGATAATATGTTAATTCAAATGCCCGTGAGAGCTGTGCTCTCACGGGCATTTTCTTTTATCCCGGATTAATCACTTAATAAGTATTGCCATAATAATTTATACGCAAGAATGACGCTTTCAAAATATCTGAATATTCTGAGTAACAGGCTCACAGTGCCTGCTTCGTCATAATAACCGGCTGCGTCAAACGCTGTGATTATAAACCTTTTACCGGAAAGCTCCTCCTCTTTGAGCACATACACATAGTTACCGTCCTCATCAACCGAATCATAGCCGTCAACGGGATATATATCCATATAATCACGGTTTTTAAGCGAAGCGCCTTCTATAAGAAAATACTCGGTATCTGCGGTTTTCATTTTTACGGTAATCGTGCCGCTGCCGTCGCTGTTTCTGTTCACACTGAAATCAACTATTTCAGGCGGCGTATTGTCAACTGTCACCTCACCGAGCAGGTATTCCTGCGCTTCGCCGGAGCGTGAAGCCGAAGGAACAGCGTAAATAATCACATTATATGTGCCGTCCGGCAGGTCTTCAAACTCCGCAACAAGATTATCGGGATGCAAATAGCTTAATACTTTTATATTCTCCAGTTCCTTTTCCGCTGCCTTGTTGCCGTCAGCGTCTGTAAGCACACAGCGTATTTCACTTATGTTTCTGACAACTACGAAATCTTTGACCGAGAAAAACAGTTCTTCATATTCCATTAATATTATTACAGGCACTTCATCCCAATCGCCGGAAAAACCGAGAAAAGGCATATTAAGATCTGTGCTTGCGCCCGTTGAATCGGTAAGAAAAACATAGCCGTCAAGGAAGAATCCGTTTGTGAATACCTCTTCATATCTGCCAAAGTCATCACCGTCCACAGTCACGGAAACGGTTATTTCGCGTGCCTCACCGGGGCCGAGAGTGACTGTGACTATATCCGACTGCAGTGTAAAGCCGAGAGGCGCACTGTGACCCGTTGTATAATACTCTGTTTCATATTCGCCCGTATCGCTGTTGAACACCCGCTCCGTCTCGTATTCGTCCGAGTTTACGGCGAGTGAAACGGTATCGTAGCTGACTGTTTCCGCGGAGAAATTCTTTACGGTGAATGTCATATCAAATTCTCTGCCCAGGCGGTCGCCGAGGTTAAGCGCGCTCTGACTGCCGCCGAGAAGAACCGCATTTGTGCTCAGCGCCCTGGAAAGATTCACAAGACCCGCTCCCGCCACGCGTACCGGAGCCTGAGCATCTTTGTCAGGTATGGGATCGGCCGTGGACATCAGAATATTTTCCATAAGGTCGGCCTTTTCTTTACCCTGCACGTTTAATCCTTTGCTTGCAAAATGCTGCTCAAGGAGAGCTCCCGTGCCGCAGATGTGCGGCGAAGCCATGGAAGTGCCGCTCATTATTTCGTATGAATTGCCTGTCACGGATGAGTAAATAACGCCTCCGGGAGCCGCAATATCCACGGTCATGCTTCCGTCATCGGCGATTCCCCAGCTCGAATAATAGCTCGGCTGTAAGCTGTCTGACGGCTCAATGTAATACCCTTCGGAATACTCCACTTGTACCTCTCTGCTCCCGGAATGATAAAGGCGGTAGGCATCCAAAGTGGAAACAAGAATTATCCCTGTATCATCTATAAGTCTGTCAAACAGCTTCTCCTGGTCGCCGTAGTTGTAATAAAATCCGTCGAGCACGTTTTCACCTAGTATTAATCCCGCTGCTCCGGAGTCAACAATCTGAGCTAAAACGTCGGTATAATCATCCTGCTCAAGGTATATAAGAGCAAATTTGTCTTTGAGATCCTCGCTTGTGCCTTTTTTGCCCATAGGCACAAGGGCATGCGGTCCTTTGGGCATACGGACTAAAACATTGTAAGAAATCACTTCAGCCGATTTATCCGTGCCGTAAACCACTCTTTCGGGTTCCTGTCCCGTCTTTTCGGACAGGAAAATATTTTCAACTGACGCTATGCTTGTTGCGCCCTCAAAAGAGTTGGGAATACCGTCAACTCCGTTATTAGGCACTTCGATGGTGTTTTCATTTAATCGGAATGCATTGCCCGCGGCAGTGCATACGAGAATACCGCTGTTGCGGGCGGTCAGGAATACTTCTTTGAGAAGATCGTAAGCGGGGTCTGAAGGGCTTTCATTATCAACTCCGACGCTCAGATTCATTGCCGCAATGTCAAACTTGGCGGCGTCGTCAACTGCCGCAAGCATAGTAGCAAAGAAATATTCACCTTCATATGCGTGAATCCTAAAAAGCAGCAGCTGCGCTTCGGGAGCAACACCTGCAAAGCTTTCGCTGTTACCCGCGGCAATTCCGCTTACATGAGTGCCGTGATCGGTTCCTTCCACCATTATATCGTCTCTAACATCCGTGTCCTTACCGTCATAGTCGAAAGCAAAAGGAATCTTTGCGCTCCTGTAAAGCTCATCGGCGGAGAAACCCTCACAATTCATCTTGTTGTTTGCGAGCACATCCGCCACTTCTGCTTTTGTGATTTTTGCTGTGCTATCATCGGTCAGGCGCATAACTTCGCTTTTAATGTCAAAACCGGAGTCAATTATCGCCACAGCCGTGCCTGTGCCGTCATAGCCCATCTCCCTTGCTTTTTCAAGGCCTATCATCGGGCCGGAGGTTATATCCCTGCCGATGTGCGCTTTTTCAAAAACTGGTTTTACGCCGCCTGTTTCATAAACGGCAGCGACTCCCTTTGTATTACGGATTTTTTCAATGTCGCCCTTTCTGACTTCGGCGGCAAATCCGTTGAATATATGCGTGTAGCTGTACTCCGCCTCAAGCGGACATACATTCTTTTTTATTTCCTGAATCACATTTTTTGTTCGGGCGGCTTTCTGCCTGACGGCCTCCGGGGTTCTGCCCGAAGCGCCGGACTTAAGGTAACCTTCTTCTTCTGTCCTGATTATTACCATAGTTTTTTCGGCCTGAGCGGCTTTTTCGGCAAACGCAGGCATACCCACGCTTACTGCACCCAGAATCAGGCACAAAACAAACAGACAGGATAGGGCTTTTTTCATTTTATACACCTCATTTTTCTTATTATCCGTTCAGCAGATAACACAATGAGGCCTTTTTTGCCTTTTTTCACATCACTAAATAATATTAACACATATATTTACTATATGCAAGATTATTATGCCAAAAAAACACAATATATAGTTTTTTACCGGCTTTTTACACTGCAGTCATCTCAGCCGGTACCTTTTCACGGGGTTTCCCCTGTCTGTATGCTCCAGCCTTCAAGGCTGCCACAGGCAAGTCGGATGTTTACATCGCCGTTTCTGACCTCAACCGTGCCGAGCGCTCCGGGGACGCACAGCGGCAGAGTAATATTTTCAGCGGCAGGTCTGAGCCGGATAATCCGTTTCGCGGCATCAATCTCAAGGCCCAGAGCCGCGCTGAGAGTGGTCCAGCTCGACATCGGCCTGGTATAGTGATGCCCGCACTCCCAGTGATCCCAAAGCGCGCCGAAACGGGCCTGGTTGCTCCGGACTGAGGCGACAATTGCCTGCGCCTGTGCGCACATTCCAACGCTCAGGCAAAGAGCCGCCGTAACATAGCCTATGCCTGTCCACACAGCTTCTGTCTGGCAGTTTTTATGAGAATACAGCGTGGTCCGCCGCCCCTCGGGGCAGGTGGCGTTTATAAGACCGCCGTCCGCGGTAAAGTTGTTTTCGATAATCACGCGCAAAACATCCCGTACACGGGCGTCGCTCAGGTTGCCCCCGATGCCCGAAACGCGCAAAAACCATTCGCCGTCAAGCTGGTCTGTCATCAATGTTTCGTCTCTGTCTTCACCGCAGCGCCACAGGTCATAATATTCGCCGTTCCACAGGCGTTTCTCAAGGGATGCGAGCCCCTTTTCAAGCAGGCTGCGCCACTCGCCGGCGCGTACGCTCTCGCCCATTTCATCCGCCGCGCGGGCGGCTGCCTTCAGAGCTGCGAGCCATAAGACCGAAATATAAACCGGCGTGCCGGAAAAGTTCCAGGCGTCATAGGTGTTGCGGGTAGTGCCGCGGTCCGGCAGACCGTCACCGTCAGAGTCAAGCTCCCCTATGGAGTCAATAGCGCGTATTATGTGCGGCCACATCTCCTCAAGGTAGCCTTTATCGCCGGTATAGAGATAATCGCGCAACACCATGAGCACAAACTGGTTGTTCATATCCACGCGTTCATATCCGCTGCCCACGTGATCAAGGTCCGGCGTGAAGAAGTGATGCACCCGTCCGTCCTCCCGCTGGAAGGCGGCGCCCATACGCATCTGCCTGAGCTGCAGCTCGGGAAACAGAGCAAGCAGGCCAAATGAGGCGTGGTAGGTAATATCCGTGGTATGGAAACCGCAGAAGCCCTGCCCCTCCCACAGACCGAATTTGCCGTCTTTGAGATACCACGAGCACTTTACGATTGTGCTCAGGTGTGAGCTCCAGCTGTCAGGATAATCTTCGGGAAGGGTTGTATTGAAAAGCAGCTGCGAGAATGCGGCGGCTTTCTCAAATATCTCGGGATGTGTACGCAAAAAAGCGTTTGCCTGAGCCGCCCCGCCGAAGAGATTCTCATAGTAATGCCCGAGGCGGCGTCCGTCTTTGGAAAAATGATTGGGAAAATACCACGAGAGGATAAAACGGACGGTCTTTTTTTCGCCCGGGTCGAGACGCACGGTGCTCGCAAGCGCCGCCGAGCCGAATTCTTCGGGGCATTGAATTCGCAGACGGTCCTGCCCTTTCAGCGCAGTCAAAAAGGAAATCCTCTCCTCCCTGCCTGAAGGAAATTCAGGCATAGTGCTGCGAATGCGGCTGAGGATGGACAATGCGAATGGGTAGGCGGTATATTCATTATAAAGCGAGTCAATTTCACTGTCGGAGAGCGCCTGCATATTTTCGGGAATTTCGCGCGGCGGGGAGCACTTTTCGCTGTCCGGCAGGCGGCCTGTTTCACGGAAGCCGAAAAGCACTGATTCCTGGCTGACGCCGTAATTGTCATCGTCAAAGATATACTCCCGCATAAAGCGCCGATACTCTCCCGCAATATAGCTCTTTTCTCCGTCTCCGCTCACAGAGAGGCAGGTTTCGCCGCAGTCGGGTGCTTCTGTTTTTTCTGCAGGGCAAAGAGTTACGCTCACGCTGCCGTCCTCGCGCGAAAGCCCGTTGCGGCAGCCGCCGCCGTTGCAAAACTCCGGCACAAGAGTGCCCAGCAGGCTCACCGTCAGCGGTTCGCTGCCGGGGTTCTCAATATCAAAATCCACAGCGAACCCCGGCGTTGCAGCTGTATCCGTACAGTGAGGCACAAACGGCGCAATCGCGCGCCCCGTCAGAGTGCAGGGAAGTGCCGAGTCCTCATATTTCAGCTCGCACACCGGAAACTGCCCGCTGAAGGTTATTCTCTCCACAGGCTTGTTCCAGGGGTATAAACGATAGGTGAAATCGTCCGGCTCGGTCCGCATGCCGAGCTTTCTGACGGTGGGTATCTGGCCGTCCTTTTCCGTACGGACCCAGAAGGACAGCGCGCCCGTGCTGCTCTCGCCGTCATCAACCTTTTTTTCAAAGCAGACCTGAGTCATTCTGGGCGGATTGGCAATCTGCCAATAGTGAAATTCGCCGTCGGGGAAGAGCTCCACGCTTCCCGCGCCGATGCCGCCAAGCGCAATGCCGCTGCTGCTTGGTTTGGTCATAACAATCTTTGCCATATCAAAACCGCCTTTCGTGTGCTTTCCGGTAATATATTTCAATTGTAGCATAAAAAGATGAGCTTTTCCATATTTCATCCATATTTTGCCCGCTCTTACAAAGCAAAAAAACAGCGCGGACTGCATAACAATCCGCGCCGTTCCTGGTGCCGGTGACCGGGGTCGAACCGGTACGATGTTGCCACCGAGGGATTTTAAGTCCCTTGCGTCTGCCAATTCCGCCACACCGGCTTACGCTAACACATTATAGAGTGTTTAGGCATTTTTGTCAATAATTTTATGCCGTTTTGGCACTCCCGTCATTGAAAAGAGAGTCTCTTTGTGATAACATTTATATGATATTTAATGCGCACGGGAGGTTTTGTTATGGCGCAGCTTAAAATGTATTGGTTCCCCGGCACACCGGTGGATGATTCACCTTTGCCGCAGGGCTACTCCTTCTCAAACTACAAGGGTGACGAGGATAAATCCGCCTGGGTTGAAATCTGCAAAAACGGGCTTGTGGGTGATGATGCCACCGACTCCGCCTTTGACGACTCAATTCTCTCGTGGACGGATATTGACCCTTACAAGGATGTATTCTTTCTTGACTTTAACGGCGAGCATATAGGCACAGTCACCGCTTTCAAATTTGAGGACAGAAATGTCGGAGATATGCACATGGTGGGCATACGCACCGATTTCAGAGGCAAAAAGCTGAGCAAATATCTTGCCTCTCTCACCTGCAAAAAGCTTGCGGCACAGGGAGTGGACTATATTTCACTCACCACCGATGAATGGCGCAAGGGCGCTGTAAAATCTTACCTCACAGCGGGATTCCTGCCTGTGGAGTATGATATGAATATGGAAAACCGCTGGGCGGCAGTGCTCGAGGAATACGGCATTGACGAAGTGCCTATGGTTTACGAGGACGGCACTCCCTACAAAACAATAAAGCGCAAGGGCCTTGTTAAAAAGATTCGCTTCGGCGTTTTCGGCGGCGCGAGGGGCAAAACCTTTATGGAATACTGCAGGGAGTTTGACGATGCCGAGCTTGTTGCGGTCTGCGATTATAATGAAGAACGCTTCAAAGAAATAAAGGAAAAATTCTCCTGCGACAATGTTGCGTTCTACAGCGATTTTGATGAATTCATAAAGCACGATATGGACGCTGTCTGCCTCGCGAACTACGCAAACGAGCACGCCCCCTACGCCATAAAAGCCATGGAGACCGGCAAGCACGTGCTCTCTGAGGTTCTGCCGGTTCAGAATATGAAAGAGGCCGTCGAGCTTTGCGAGGCGGTTGAAAGGACCGGTAAGATTTACGCTTACGCTGAAAATTACTGCTATATGCCCGGCCCGAAAAAAATGGCAAAGCTCTGCAAAAAAGGTGAGCTCGGCGTGTTTGAATACGGCGAGGGCGAATATATGCACAACTGCGAGGACGGCTGGCACAGATACTCCTGCTGTGATCCCCTGCACTGGCGCAACACTATGAGCGCCTTCTATTACTGCACACATTCCCTCGGTCCGCTCATCCATATAAGCGGCCAGAGGCCTGTGAAGGTGGCAGGCTTTGAGGCGCCGTTCAACGCCCGTATGCACCGTATGGGCGCCAAGGCAGGCGCTTTTGCCGTGGAGATGGTCACGCTTGAAAGCGGCGCGATTCTCAAAAGCCTTCACGGCGTAGGTCCTTCAAAGAATTCTGTATGGTACACGGTTTACGGCTCAAAGGGCAGGCTTGAAACTGCCCGCGAGGATGCCGAAGCGGGCGGCGCGGGCGTGCTTTACGCCAATATAGACTCCGTTGATGACGGCACAAATGACGGCAAGCCCTCGCTGATTGAGACCGCTGACAGTCTCTCCGACTTCTCTCAGGGAGCGGGTCACGGCGGCAGCGATGTGTATGTGATGTTTAATTTTGTACAGCGCATAAAAGGAAACCGGAATACGGACATAGTAGATGTTTACGAGGCTCTTGATATGTTCCTGCCCGGAATATTCGCCTATTACTCCGTGCTTGAGGGCGGAATCACAAAAGAGATACCCAATCTGCGTGATAAGGCGCAGCGTGATATATGGAGAAATGACACAACCTGCACCGACCCGAAAAACCCGGCATACAAATGCATACCGAGCTATTCAAAAGGCAACCCCGAGATTGAGCCGGAAGTGTATGAAACTCTCAAAAAGAAATTTGATAAATAAACCGCCGGTTAAATACGGTTAATAAATCAGAACCGCGTATTCGTAACTGTCTGCGAATACGCGGTCCTTTTCTTTTACCGACGAAGCTTGTTTGCGTTAATCTTAAACAAACGGGCTTTGAATATGATAATGCCCACCGCTTTCGCGGTGGGCATTCGGTTTAATCTGCTGTCACCTTAAAGGAGGAATCAGTCTTCCTTCTTTTTGCGGGTGATTACGTATGCCGCTGCTGCTGCGGAGGAGATTACTGCGAATGCAGCAAGGCTTGCGGTTGCGGAACCGGTGTCGGGAATTGTATCGTCAACGGGTGCCGCGCCGTCATCTGCAGCATCGGTGGACCAGGTTGCCTCGAAGCAGAGGTCGTTTGCGGGCATTCTCTCGGGAACTTCGGGAGTCCAGCCGGTGAAGTCTGCGCCGTCCTTGGTGGGATCCTTGGGAACTATAACTTTAGCGCCTTCAAGGATGTAGTATACTCTGTAGTTTTCACCGTCAACAATGTAGGTTACCTTGTGGGTGTGCTTTGCAAGAGCAATGCCGCCTACAACTACTACGCCGCCAACGATGACTGCGCCGGTGATAAGTGCCGCGTTAGCTGCTGCAACGCCGCCTACAACTGCGCCGGATACTACAACGCCGCCTACAACGAGAGCTACAAACTTAGGATCGATTTCCCAGATTGCGTTGAACTCAAGGTTCTCCTCGGGCATTACATCGGGGATTTCAGGATCCCAACCCTTGAATATGAAGCCGAATCTCTGAGGATCTTCGGGGATATATTCATCGGTTATATCGTTGCCTGAATGTACGGTGTAAGTATGGTAAACTCTACCTTCGCGATCATAGTAAGTGATGGTGTAGTCAGCTCCGGGGATAATCCACTGTGCGGTGAAGGTGAGATCCTTATCGGGCATTGTGGCATAGTCGCCGGGTGCCTTTCCGTCTTGATCTAACCAGCCGCCGAATACGTAACCTTCTCTGGTGGGATCTTCAGGTCTGGGAAGCTCGCTTGCGAACGCAACATCGGGATAATCCTCAACTGTGGTGCCTTCGCTTACGTACTTGACGTCATGCTTGTTGATTTCGTAATACGGATAGAATTCTCTGGTAGTATCTGCGAATTGTCCGGTGGGAGCAGCGTCTGTAGTCTTATCGAGGCTCCAGTACTTGAAGGTAAATCCTTCCATTTCAGCAGCATCGGGAACAGTATAGCTGTCGTCAGCTGTGCCGATGATATGCTTGAATGTCTTGTCAAGCTTATAGGTGAAGTTGCCGTCTGTATCGGTGCCGTCAACAGCATAATACTTGTCGCTTACGCTGAAAGAAGGAGTAAGGGTAATCTCGGGAACATAGCCGCTGAGCTGATCCTTGAGAGCCTTTGTGAAGTCAATGATTATGCCATCGGGTGTGCTCCAGCCTTCGAAGTCAACACCGGTGGGAATTGAAGGCATGGGAGGCTCTGTGGGAGCTCTGTCGAAGGGAACAGTCTCTGTTGAGGTTGTGGAGCCTGACTCAGCGGAAACTATAACATTAACATCCTTCGGGGTCTTGGTTTCATTGACTGTTGTGTCGCTTGCGGGGAACTGAGTGAGGTTCTGGCTCCACTCGAATGTGAAACCGTCTTCAACTGTGTTTGCGGGAGCGCTGAGAGTTGCTCCGGGGTAATCCTCAAGTGAAGCTGCCTCTGTGCCGTCCGCATAGATATATTTTACTGTAACTTTCTCGTTGCTCTGAGAAACGGGAGTAACCTTTACAGCGTCGGTGTAGGTTGTGCCGCCTACCTCAAAGGTGTCGGTGTAAACAGGCATTGTTGCGGGAAGATCCATGCTCCAGCCTGTGTAGGTAACGGCTGCGCCGGGAATGTTATACTGCTCGTAGTCGGGAGCAGTCTTGCCGCTCAGGTCAGTGCCGAAATCTTCTTCGATTACAGTCTCAAGTGTGCCGTCGGGCTTCACATAAACGATTCTGTACTTGTTGGGTGTGTTGGTTGCTTCAACAAGGATATCATAGTTGGGCATTGCAGTCGGGAACGCTACCTCAACGCCGGTATCGGCATTGGTAACTTTCCAGTCGCTGATGGTGTTGCCTTCCTTCTGGTAGGCAGCCTTATCCTTGAGAGCGTCAACTGTATCGCCGACCGTGTAGGTCTTGGGAGCTTCAATCTCTGCGCCGTCAACCTTGTAGGTCACTTTATGCTCGTTCTTTACTGCCTTACCGTAGATGGTAAGAGGAGCAGCGGGCATGTTGAAGCTTGCGCCGGGCTCTGCGAATACGGTTCCTGTGCACTCGGCGTTGTCATACCAGCCGCTGAATGTTTCGTCGGCTGCCGAGGGATCTGCTTCCGCTGTGATGGGAGTGCCCTCTTTATATGCTTCGTCAGCAAGAACCTGTGAATCGCCTACAGGAGGAGTATAAACGGTTCTGAACTGATACTCGAAGTGGCCGGCAATCTGGATATCATCAACTATGGGATCTGTAGGATCTTCCCAAACCCATGTTGCGCCTTCGGGAGCGGTAATCTTTGTTGTTGCAACTTCCTTGTCGTCGGTTATGTCGGCGGGATGATCGGCATCAACGCCGTTCTTCATTACTTCATAAACGGTATTGCCGTCTTTATCAACGAATGTTATGGTCTTCCAATCTTTCTCCCAGATTGCATAGAACTTGGCTGTCTCGTCACTCTCGTATGTCTGCGGGAAGGTAACGGGAGTGGTTGAATCGGTAGCTGTACCCCAACCGGCTAACTTATAATTTGCAGTTGAACCATAGCTGTTGGTCTCGGTCTTGGGCTCTGCAACAGCGGGAGCGTCGGACTCGGGAATCTGCGCGCCATAGCTCTTGTCAACAGTAATCTCAGTCTTATCATCGGCAAACTTACCGCCGTTGGCATAGAATGTGGCTACGCCCTTGTCAAGCTCGAATACGGGATATACATCAGCCGTGAATTCATTGCCGTTGCGTGTGAGTGTGTAGTTAGCTGCTGTGAGTGCGGGAAGGTCGTTAAGAGTTGCAACAGTCTGGGTGTTGCCGTCCTTATCGGTGTATGTAAACTTGCCGCCTTCAACGAAGTGATAGTGATTTGCTTCATCGGCTGAAAGAGCTGCAAAGTCACTCTCGGCAACCGTCTGGCCGTAAGTCTTATCGGCTACGCTCTCTGTTGCGCCGCCGGGGAATTTACCTGCAACACCGTTTGCGTCGGTGTCATGAAGTGTAACTTTAACGGGCATATCGGCAAGAGTTGCCTGAACGGTAATATTTCCTGCACAAGTTACTTCATGTGAAGACCAACCGGTTACATATTTACCGTAATTAGGACTGTCTGCTGTAATAACCGCATTTGCATCATCAAGGCCGGGATCGCCATAGTTCGCAGTGCCTGCATTCGCACCGTAAAGAACAGTCTTAGCAGTGTTAGGCACTTCCACATCGCCTACCATCCACTTGATGGTGTATGCGTTTCTCTTAAGATAAATCTTAAAGGTATTTGCATCGGGTATGGCGCCTGCATTAAGAGGAGCAAGCTCCGCTATGGTTTCAGTTCTGTCAACAGTGTATCCGTCAGGGATTGTAACATCCGAAGGAACTTCTGTTACAGCTTCGGATACAGAGCCGCTCTTTTCAACGGGCGCTGAGGCTGTATAAGTTGCAGGGTCTGCAAGATCCTTATTGTTTGCATCAAGATCGGGAGTGTAAACAATAACATTATATTTAGTGTTTGCAGCTCCGTAAACAGCGTAGAGAGTCTGACCATCAAAGATAACAGGGTTATTGTCAGAATCAACATAACCGTCTGCGGTTGAGGTAATCATCTTTGTATAATCGCCGCCGAAAACGGGCTTGCCGTTACCGTCGGTCTGTGAGCCGGTTGCCTTTTCGGTGGACCAGCCTATGAAATCAACTGCAGCAGCATCATATTTGGGCTCATAATCGGTGCCCTTGTCGATGCTTGTTTCGAGCGGTGCTCCGCTGATATCACTCAGTGTCTCTGTGCATACAGCTTCAGGATCGGTAAGTTCATTGAACTGACCGATGCCGTCTATAGCGTCAAGGGTAATTGCAGAGCCGAAAACAAGATGCTCGGACTCACCTTTGATATTAAGGATATACATATCCGATGAGTGTGCGCCGGTGAGGTTGTAGTTGGATACGTTACCTGTTGCAATAGCGTTAAAGGATGAATCAAGCTCGTGTGACTTTGTTGAATTCGGAAGAAGTTCAAACGTAGCATAAGTCAGCGCACCTGACCCGCTTGCAAGATAATTGCGAAGCGCGTCCGCGTCTTTTACTTTGAGCTGATGTCTGAATACCCAGGAATTAGCGTCGCCGCTATAGGTGGTGGGGTTAGTAACGTTAACGCCAAAGCTGCCAAAAGCATAGATACCGCCGAGATTTGCAGCTTCTTCAGCCGTCATATAACCTTCGGTAACCAGCGAATCGGTGGTAACGCTTAAATCATCAAGGTCTTGTATTTCATCAATTACGGCTTTGTTGACAAGCGAAAGGTTCATCATGCTCTTAGCGTTGCCGACACCGCCGTATGTATCCCATGCGTTTTCGAGAACTCTGTTATCAAACATAAATGACAGAGTAAATTCACCAATGGGGAAGTCTGAAGTGAAGCGAATCTCAGCCTGAACAATGTCTCCGGCTTTGACCTTCCAATCGCCGGGGTTTGCGCCGGGATTAAGATTAAAGGTCGAAGCCATCATAGGCATTGTGGGCATTGCCTCATTGGGTTTATAGCCCTTGAACGATGTGGAAACAGTAAGTTTGCCTGTTACATCGGGGTCAGCCATAGCAACAACGGAAACACTTCCGACTATCATAAGGACAGCCAGAACGATTGCTATGGGTTTCTTTGCGAAAGCCTTTAATGTTTTCATGCAGTTTCCTCCTTTGATTGATGCAAATCTGCATAATAATTTGTGAGCATTCTCGGATTCGCCGCACCCGCTATCCACACGGGTACAGACTACTATCCAATTATAATCACCTTATTTTAGCATTGAAAAATCAATATGTCAAGGTTTTATTCATATTTTTTTTACATTTTTGTAAGCAAAATGTAATCTGCCTGTTACCGTTTGAAATAACAGGCGGATTTAAAAATACAGTATCGGAGCAGTCTGAACGCCCGCGGCCGGGCATATTAAACGCACCTTTTGCGGTGCTTTTATATATTACATTATTATATGTGTTTTTTCAATGATTATTTACCCGCCGGCGCAAAATTCTGCAAAATACACACAAAACGGGTTTTGGCACGCTGTTTTTTGTGCGCTTGTACATCAAAGGGAGGATTGCCTTAGTACTGTGCCGATTGCGGATGGTTCATCGCCGCTTCCGGGCGACGGTTTATGCAGCGGCAAGGCTCCGCTCCCCTGCTCGGGTCAGGGCATGCGGCGTTGCCAGCTTCCCCCAGGCGCTCCGGCAAACGCACAGCGCCCCGCGGATTGCTCCGCGGGGCGCCGGTTAAGTTTTTATGCTGTTTTAGTCAGCGTGAAGTTAAGCAGTAATAACTATGTCGAAGCTCTCTGCATCGCCCCAGGCAGGACCGCGGGCTGCACAGTCAACAGTGTAAGTACCTGCAGGCTGTGAGTACTTGAAGTTGATGGTCCATGTCTTGATGTGGGTATTAGCATCGGTTTCAACTACAGTGTTGGCACTTGTTGCCTGGAAGGTTGCGCTCTTGCCGTTGATGGTGATGCGTACCTTATCGCAGTCATCAGTTGTGAGGATTACTACTTCGCTTCTTGTGCCCTTCTTGACAGACTGTGCGGCCGAAGAAGCTTCGATGATTGAATACTTATCGTATCCGGCAGCGGTGTCAACAGCTGCATTTTCGTCACGGCAGACAACTATCTGTACGGGGTTCTCCTCGTTTACGGGGATGTAATCCGAAGTTGCGCCGGTCTTGTAGTAAAGCTTCCAATCCTGAGTAACTCTTGCGTCAGATGTGCTGAAGGTAAGAGTGCTCTTGATTGTCCATGTAAGTTTGCCGTTACCGCTGTCAACTACGGTGAAGCTGTCGGTCTGGGTCGCGTTCTTCTTGTAGAGAACATTGAAGTTCTTGGTTACGCCGTCCTTGGCTGAGGTGTAACCGTAGTTGAACTTAATCCAGGTTACCTTGTCGGATGTGGTAAGAGTCCATGTTACCTGATCGCCGCGAACAACCTTCTGGCTGTTAGCCATGAAGCCTGTGATATCGAATTCGCATTCATCGGCGATTGTCGCGGCATCTCTTACATTGTATTCCACGCTGAAATCACAGTACTGCTCAGCAGTCTCGGTGATGTAATCCATATTGGTGATATATGCCTGATATGCATTCTCACCTGCGGGAAGAGCAAGGCTGATGTTCCAAATTTCGCCGCCTTTGCCGTCGGGAGTGATGGAGTTGATGCCGCTGCTGCCTACGCCGTGGTTACGGAATGTGGCCTTGCTGAAGGTCCATGTGGTTGTACCGTCGGTTACATGAAGCTTGAATGCCTCAACGTTGATTTCAACGTTGTAGTTAGCTTCGCCGAGCTGATAGTACGGTGTGGTAACGCGTGTTACTTTCTGTACCGCCTTGTTGGAAGTATCCTGCTCCCAAACGCCTATGAAGGTGATGCCTTCTGCGTTCATCTGGTACGGGAAGGTTACAAGTGCCGAATCGGATGTGCCGGCAAGCTTCCAGCCCTTGAATGTGTACTGAGCGGATCTGTAAGGATCGGTTTCGGGAGCGGTAATATCCTGACCGAAGGTTACTGACTTGGTCTCATAAGGAATTGTGTCTTTGTCGGTTGCCATGAATTTAGCTTCAAAGTCTTTTGCGCTGAACTGAGCAGTAACAGTATAATTCTCGCCGGGCATTGTCTGCGGAACAGCGGGGTCCCAACCGGTGAATTCATAACCGGTCTTAGTGGGATCGGCTATGGGAGTGATGGTAGCTCCATACTGATATGTTCTGGTGATAAGCTGACCGTCAACATCATATGTAAGAACATATGAACCCTTGCTGTAGTTGGCAGTTACAGTTACATCAGCCTCGGGGAAGGTGAAGCTTGCGGGATCCTGATCCCAAGCGAGGAAGTTGTAGCCGGTAACTGTGGGCGCATCGGGGAAGGTTACGGCGGTGCCGTAATCGCCTGTTGCAGTGCCGATGGTTTCGCTTGTTATGCCGTTTACGAAGGTAACGGTGCTCTGCTTAATAACGAAGGATGCGTAAATCTCAACATCATCTTCAATTGCCGAGCCGAATACATACGGAGTTGCGAGAGTGGCGTCTGTGCACCAGCCGGTGAATGTGTAGCCGGTCTTGCTCTGATCTGCAACTGCAGCGATAGTGTCGCCATAGCCGTAGGGTACGGAGTTAAGAGCGGTGAAGCCGTTGCCGTCAAGCCAGTCAACGTAAGGTGTAAGGGTGTAGGTGTTGTCGTTGTAGGTTGCGGTTGCGGTGAAGTTGAAGTTGGGCATCACGTCATTGATGTCTGTTGCCCAGTTGAGTGTTGAGTTGTTGGTGTTCTTTACGTACTTCCAGCTCTTGAATGTCTTGCCGGCGGGTACGGTGGGAACGGGCTCGGAGATTGCAGCGCCATAGTAATAAGTTGTGGAGTTGGTGCCTGCGCCGTCAACAACCGTCATTGTGTACTGGTTACGATTGAATACTATGACCATCTCAAGACCTGCACGGTCAATGAAAAGGCTGAGCGTGGATGCATTTTCATCACAGGTGAAGCCGGGTCTCTGCTTCATGGTTGTGGTTGCGTTAACTGTGGTGTTCATGTTAGCGCTCATGGTGATGGGATCTTCATTGACGAATGTACCGTCAAGCTGCTGCACTCTGTAGATGACACTGTAGTTTACAGAACCGGCCTGGTATGCATAGTTGAATACCTGGTCGTTTGCGGGCTGCTTTGTCATTCTGGGAGTCCAGTAAGGATCGTCACAACCTGCGTGAGCGGGAAGTTCGGGATGCGGGATATCTGCCTGATACTCAACCTGAGCGGTCTTAACAACAGTTGTACCGTCAAGGTCATACCATATATCGGTATAAACGTTCTTTGTACCGGTTGAGTAGAGGGTAAGGTCGCCTGCAGGCATATTTGCGGGAGGAGCAGCCTCTGTATCGGGATCGGTTGACCATGCTGAGTAGGTCCAGCCGTTCTGAGTCTTGACGCCGATGATGCTGAGAGCGGTATTGTATTCAACTTCTTCCTGAGGAACAAATCTTACAAATGAGCCTGTAGCAAGATCGCGTACCATGTAGTTAAGCTTATAGCTGTTAATGGTCCACTGTGCCGTGGTCTGAAGGTTGCTTGCGGGCATGATGGGCGGAAGAGCGGGCTGCCATTCAACGAAGGTGTAGCCTTCCTTCATGGTGCTTACATCGGGCGCTGTGGGAGCGGTGCCGTATGTGAAGCTCTGCTCGATGAAGTCATTCTCGCCGTCGCCGTAAATGAACTTAATCTTATAGTCATTTATGGTGAAGAGTGCGTGGATTGCGGTGTCCGCTGCGGGCATTGTGGTCGGGAAGGTCTCCTGCCAGCCGGTGAAGCTGTAGCCTTCCTTCCTGGACTGATAGTCGGGAGCAGTAACAGCGGTGTTGTAATTCTGAGTGATTGTGTCGAGTACAGTATCGGTGTTACCGTCATAGATGGTGATGGTGTACTGGTTAATCACGGGATCAACAGTGATGGTAAGGTCTGCGTCGGGCATCTTGCCGTCTGCGGGAATACCGGTCCAATCACCCCAGCTGTATCCTTCGGGAGCAGCGGGAAGAGTGGTGTCAATCACAGCGCCGTAGTTAACGGTCTCTGTGGTGGTAACGCCGTTGATTATCTTTGTAAGGGTGTGAGGAGTACCCTCGAATACTGTGGTATAAGTGGTGTTTGCTGCGGGCATTGTATCGGATGAACCGGAAGCGATGAAGGTGTAAGAGCCGTCAGCGTTCTCACGGTTCCAACCGGTGAATCTCATACCTGCGGGTACGGTGTAGTTGGTCGGGAAGGAAACGGGATTGCCGTAAACAACGGTCTGAACATCGATAGTAGCGCCCTGGCTTACGAAGGTTGCGGTGTAAGCCTTCGCAGTCTTGGTCATATTGTAGGTCTTGCCGCCTACTTGGTCCATCGTATAACCGTCTTCGGGCAGCCAGTTGCTGTACTGATAGCCGTCTTCCTCGGTAATGGTGGGCATTGTGATGGCGGTGCCGAAATCTGCGCTTGTTGCAAGTGAGGTATCTTCTACGCCGTTAATTGTGAAGCGTACGGGGTAGTTGATTGCGGTCCAGCTTGCTTTTGCATACAGGGTCTGTGCGGGCATTGTGGTGCCTGCATAAGGAACTGAATAAGAGGAATCCTCATAGTATGCCCATGATGCGAAGTTGTAGCCGTCTTTGGTGGGAGCGGTGGGAGCGGTGATTGTTGCGCCGAACTCGAATGCGCCGTCAGCAACTGCGGAGCCGCCGTCGGAATCATAAACGACTGCATATGTGCCTGCGGACCATACTGCTGTGTAGGAGGATGTGGTCGCATTGATTGTGGTGTCTGCAGGAGTCCAGCCGGTGAGCGTGTAGCCGGGGTTGGGATCAAGCGAAGCCGCAGCCGGGAATTCGATTGCGGTGCCTTCAACTCCGCTCTGAGTGCCTACAACGTCACCTCTGTCTATGAAGCTGATGGTATAAATCTGTGCAAATTTTGCAACATAGTTTTTATTTGCGCTTGCTGTTACGGGGAAGGTAACGATAGTCTCGTTAGCGTCCGCTGCGTCGTACCAGCCAAGGAAGGAGTAGCCCTGCTTTGAGGGAGCGGGACTGGGAGCGGTGAAGTTGCCGCCTTCCGCTACGGTCTGAGTGTCAAAGGGTGCGCCGTCTGCGGTGAAGGTTGCTACCGCGTTCCAAATAGCGTAAACGCTGACATCGCCTGAGGAAGCGTCAACAGAGGTAACGGGAGTGGTGCCGCCCGGTGTTGCGGACCAACCGCCGAAGGTAAGGCCGGTCTTGGAATAGCTTACATTGGAGATATCAACAGTGCCGGTTTGGCCGGTCATTTCAAGATTGGTGAGCTCGGTAGTGCCGTCAAAGAACTTAACGGAGTTGCCGGTGCTGGGAGTAGAGGAATCAGATGCGATGGTAAAGATGTGGTTTGCGTCTGCGGTGTAGATGTTACAGGAATTACCTGCATAGGTCGTGCTTGCAATTGAGCTGTCGGCGTCGGCTGTAACGCTAAGATAATGCTGGGCGTTAGTCTTAATCGCTTTCTCGTAGTTCTCATCCATACCTATGTAACCAACAGTTCCCGTGGGAACAAGGTCAACATATGTTTCAACGCCGTTAACTGTTTTTTTGGTGGAGTTAGTCTTTACGTTGACTATCTCTTCAGCGATGTGCTCGTCGCTGTCAAACTGATATGCAACCTGCTCTGAGATATCAGTTCCCGTCGGGTAAGTATAACCAAACTGAATTCTGGTTGCGTCCCAAGCATAGGTGATATCCTGGGTAAGACCGAGAGCGGTAAGAACGCTCGCTGTTCTGAATGAAGCGTTTATCGAGGCTGCGCGGCCCAGAGTATAGGAACGGGTGTAATTTGAGCCCGAGGGAAGAGGAGTATCAACAAGGATACCGTTGGGGTTGAAAAAGCCCGTGCCTGTAGCGGGATTAAATATGTCGGCCTTCGCGGTGGGGAAGCCGTCGTTATCAAGACCGTCTTTCGGATAGAGGTCATGTGAATAGTCTTTGGTCGCAGTGTACTTATGGCCTGCTCCGCCGGGATCCAGGTCAAAGAAGCTACGGGAGAAGAAAGTCCAGCAGTCCATGTTAGCTACATAAGCGTTGGACTTAACATAGATACGGACAAGAAGCTGTTCGCCGGGCTGAACCTTATGGTCGGTGGGAACCCAGCCTATGCCTCTGGTTGTGAATGCGGGGGTTTCGCCTTCCTTAGCCGGCTCAAAAACCTGAACAGCATGATAAACGAAAGGTTTAGATTCATTGCCGTGCAGAGAAAGGAGCTGCTGATAAGTCAGGACCTGGTTGTTCTGGTTGCTGGTGTATGCGTCGGGATTGAGACTTTGAAGTGTATCATATCTCTTATTCCAGTTGTTGCCCTGATGCTCATAGCCCTCGGTTGAGCCCGCGAAGGACACGGTGGAGAGACAGGAGAACATCCCCAGAACCATAAGCACTGCCATCAAAGCGCTGAGAATTCGCTTAAAATTTGACATTAGCATTTCTGCCTCCTTTTTAAGTTATCTTCTCCGGCGGGCGGGAAGCCCGCCGGACTGATTAATAAAGCTAAAATGATAGGGAATTATTCTTCAATCAATGTACCGTTGCTTTGATCAAAGCTCATACCGTTAAGTATCATAAGGTTGATAACGGTAAGGTCGTTGAAGTCCACACTTCCGTCAGCGTTAAGATCGGCCGAGGGAAGAAGGAGACTTTCGGGAGCATCGGGATCATCGTAGACATGATTTTCAAGACCCTGAAGGCCCCATGTAAGATCGGTTATGTCACCGATAGTAAAGTCGCCGTCAGAATTGAGATCGCCTCTGAGTGCTACAACAAAGCAGCCCACAGGTTCATTATCTTCGTTAAGAGCAAGAACAATTGATCCGGAGCTGGCCATGCCGGATTCCTCATTATAAGGAACAACAACTATTCTGCAGCCTTCAGGACAAGCAAAGAGTTCGGCTATCGTTTCCGAATCGGCATACGGAGGAATACCGTAAACCACACCGTCGATTATTGCTTCATACTCAATCTCTTCTTCAATTTCCTCATCATAGTAAACGCCGTAAACAGACTCCTTGCCGTAGTCAATGAGAAGTGTCGCGTTGAGAACAGGATAGTAAACCTCACCGTTGAAGCCCTCTACTTCGAAATCAAAGATAGGCTCAAATACAACCTCTTCTTCTTGACCGACTTCGGTAAGACCGGTCCACGCAGCGGAGAGGGCGTTGATCATATCTGTAATCTTATACTGCTCTGCCTCGGTGAGGTCGCGAACGGTATTCATCTCTCTTGCCGCTTTGTAGGTGTCGATGAGGGTTGCCATACTCTCCGCAGTGTAAGTCTCCTGAGCTGCAACGTTTACATCGTTGACTTCACCTCTCAGGTTTACAAGGTTGAGGTTAAGGCTTCTGATATTGGAGATCGCTGTGGTGATAGCAGAATCAAGATCTGTGTAGTCGGCGCTTCTTGCGAGAGCCTTCCACGCTGCGATAAGCTTGTTCATCGCAGTATTGATCTGCTCGGCATTGCTGCCGTTTACAACTATCTGCGCGTATTCAAGAGCATCCTCATAGGGCTCCCATGTAATCGCGGAGTAGTTTGCCTGGCTTGCGTTGCCGAAGGTGGTGATTGCATTTGAAAGCTTGGAGGTGTCGCCGGAGAGAGTAAGAAGTCTGCTGTTCGCGAGGTCAAGCATATGAATGGCATATGCATACTCAACAGAGCTGATAACGTCAACGTTCTCAAGCTGTTCCTCATAGTTTTCTATTGCCTTTGTCTGGTCTTCTGCCTTGAGCTCTGCGAATTCATCAGGCGTGTAGCCGAACCACTTGTACTCTCTGTCAATAAGACCGTTTGCGTTGGAAATTGCGTTCTTTAGTACCTTATAGGTATGCGGAACATAATTTCTCATGCCCATATAGCCGTAGCCGGTATCGTTGTATTCAAGATAATTCTTATAGTAAACGTTGGTGCCGTTTGCACTGAAGGTCGCGTCTGCGGTGTTGCGCGCAGCGTAGTTATAAGGCTGAATCTGGTTTACCTTGTTCCACAGACCTAACGCGCCCTGAGTCTCAAGATAATCCTGAAGCGCCTTATCGGCTGCGAACAGAGCTCTGTAGTACTGACGGTACTTGTTGTCCTCGGGAGTGCTGCTTGCAATTCTCTTGATGTAGTTTTCGAAGTTATTGCCGTGGCTGGCGGGAGGATAAAGGAACTTAACAGCGTCTCTGAGAGCAGCATCATAAGTGCTGTATGCGGTGGCACCGGCGCTGGTGACACTGTCAGCTGAGTAATTCTTCTTGAGCGCGGTGTTGACAAGACCGGAAAGATTGTAATCATCATAAAGATGAACCTTTACTTCGATTGATCCCGCAACACTGCCGCCGACTTTAACGGGAACAGTTACTGTGTAAACGTCGCCGTCGTTGATGTTGGTCTTGCCTTCCTCAACTTTAACGCTGGTCCTTATCTTCATATCCCACTGGTCAAGAACGAACTTGTCGTTCTCGTCCTTCTGATATTCGTACTCGGTCCTCTTGTAGTTATCGGAATCGGCTTCGAGAGGATAGAGAATGTAAGTACCGCCCTTCTTGGCGTTGCTTACAGTAATATCTCCGTCTTCGCCGGATTTCTGAATCCACGCGTTGTTGGTGCCGGTTGCCGAAACATTGCCGACTTCAAGGGTGTTGGTGTCAGCACCGGTTGTATACTTCACCTCAATTGAGTAGCCGTCAATATCGGAGAGGCTGTCGCCTGCGTCGAGGTAAATGTTGGGCGCATATTTAACGGTAACGGAGCCGAGGTTTGCGGTGGCGGTAGCGTCACCGTCGCCCTTGGTGGTATCCTGAACTTCGTTGTTAACAACCACACGGGGAGCAACGAAGCAGTATCTGGTGCATGTAAGCGTGTTGCCGAGAGTGGCGCCGGTTTCATCAAGCACATCATAAGTGATGGTGATGGCGTGCACCTGATTCTCAACAAGACCGGTTATAGTTCCGTTAACGGGATCTGCAGCGATAAGCGTATCTTTGGCTATGCCGGAGATACTCTTCGGCTGGAGCGCGTTTCCGTTGCCGTCATCTATAACAGTGTCGGATGCGGTTACAACTTTGTAGGTGTAGAGACTGTCAACCTGGCGGTGACCGGCGCTGTCTCTGTAGCTGGTGTTAACACCGGTGGAGCCGTTGTAAACCGTGAATGCGTATTTACCATCGGCATCGGGGATGATGATGGAGGGGATGTAGTTCTCCATCTCGCCGAATTCCTGCTTGCTGTCAAGACCGAGAATCTTGGCAACGATGGGAAGAGCGACACCGACAATAATCTTGCCTCTGCCGGCTATGGACGAGCCGTTGGTCTTACCGCTGATGCTGCCGTCGGCCGCGAGGGTCTTTACAAGGTCGTAAACCATCTTACCGAGGAGCTCGTTATTGAGAACGCCGTCGATGGTGTTTACGCTCTGGGTGAATACATTCGGGAAGAGAACGTTAAAGATTCTTCTGAGAAGGTTGATGATAACTCTCTCAATGCCGGAGTTTGCGAACTCAGCGTCGGAGCTGGTGTTCTTGGCAAGAATCTTATAAACGTTGGTCCAGTCGCCGTTGGCGATGGGATATAATATGTAATTAAATATTAATTCCTTAACAACGAGTGACTTGGTGGAAATCTCGTTGTTGATCCATGCTGTGTTGCCCTTGACGGGGATGATGCTGTTGAGGATAGTGTCAAGGTCATTCCATACCATGGTATCGGTAAGGCTTCCGTATGCGCCGCCGAAGTTGTCGCTGTTGAGGTCAAGGTTGAGCAGGCACTGGAAGGGACCGTTTGCGGTAACCTGAGTGGAAGCCCAGGTGGTAACGCCCCATGCCGCAAGAGCTATGCAGGTGTGAGTATAGTTCTTGCTCTGGTTGTTGCCGAGGTAGGCAATAAGGCCGGTGGCGTTGGTGGTGCCGTTGTTGGTGGTACCGTAGTTGTTGTCATTACGGGTATCATTTTCGGCGTCAATGTTGGCGTTGATATTGTAGGCCGCAACATCCATGAGGATTCTGAGACCGGTTTCAACAGCCGCCTGGTTGTATGCGGCCAGTGTGCCGTAATTGCCTCTCTGGGGAAGAGTATAGGTGAACTGCGGGATATCCTGGTAAGCGAGCTGTGCGCAAGCCTCAAGAGCGGCACCGATGATGGTCTTGGTTTCGTTGTTCTCGGGGATGTACATCCATTCAACATTGGCGTTGAGAACGCTTCTGATGATGTATGCAAGCACTTCCTGATAGCTGAGGTTTGCAACAACGCCGGGAGCCTTTACCTCGCCTCTGTTGATGAGGTCTTTGGAGAAGAACTCGTCGCCGGTAACCTGAAGCAGGAACTTAAGCACCTTGACTACGTTATCCATAAGGAAGCTGTTGTCGCCGTCCGTGAGCTCAAGAGTGTACTCGGGGCCGGAGTAAACGCCTTCCTGTGCGCTGTACTGCCAGGTGTAGGTGGTAGTAGTGCCGGATGTGGACTTAGCCTTATACTTTATAATTTTATCAACAAAGTTGATTGCGTTGTGGTTGAATGCGTTTACGAAGGTGTCGTAACCGGCAAGGGTTGCGTAGGGAACCTTGATGTTGCCTACGTTGAAGATTGAGAATATCGCTTCATCCTCTTTGAGAACCTCGGGAGCTTCGCCCATATAGAGGTAGTCATAATAAGGATTGGGAACGGGTTCACCTTCATCATCAAGCAGAGTTTTGCCCTCGGCATCCTTAAGATACTCTTCGGTATACTTGGGATCAAAGGTGTAGCCGACCTTCTCGTTGAGCCACCTTGCGGTGATTCTGTTGAGAACGGGAACAGCAATGCCGTTGTAAGCCTGGAGAAGAAGAGCTTCAACCATGCTGTAAACATCGGAGCCGACACCTGTGCCTGTGTACTTGGAAAGGTCAACCTTGGTGTAAGAGGCAGCGGGAACTGTGCCGCTGGGAACTCTGATTGCGTCGCCGAGACCGAAGGTTACCCACTTGTCGGGATGTACCCAGCCGTAGTAGTCATAGGTGGTGGTGTCCAAAGCAGCGTTCTCGGGGATGTATGTGCCGTTGGCAACACCCGCGACACCGTCATAGAATCTGTACTCATCGTACACAACCCATGAGGATCTGTTGTTTGCGTTGTAGAAGAGGTCATCGAGCTGCTTCCACTCGCCGAGCACAAGCTGATTGATAACATCCTGAAGGAAAACAATGGATGTGCCGTTGCCTGAATACTTCTGAGGAATCGCCTTCTCATCAAAGTAGTCATAGTCTTTGTCGGCAACTTTGCCGTTGGTGAGAATCTCGCCCTCCGCAAGACCGGTAAGGCCGCAGAGAAGACCGAAAACAAGCTCTCTGATGTCGAAAATGTAGTTGGCAACAACATTCTGCAACATGCCCAGGTTGAGACTGCCGTTGACATATAGTTCCGCGATGGGAGCAAGGTCGCCCACGAGATTGAGCACATCATAGAGGACCTGCGTGTCGGCCTCGTTTGCTCTTGCCGTAGAGTTAATAGCGGTAAGATCAAGCAGAGCTGCGTCACCGAGCATGCCTTTGATATCGGATGCGGCGCCCCAGATTGACCTTAAGCTGGCAAGCGCGCCGTCAATGCTTGTAAGATTAAGAGTACCTATGTAAATATAGAGACTCGTGTTCATCTCTGCAAGCAACTGATCGAGCCTGTCGAGAGCCATCGTGGCGTACTGTTCCGTGGAGTATACGGCAGAGTTAACATCATCAAATCTGAGAGTGCTGATAATGCCGTCATTGCCCTTGTATTCCACTCTGGCATAACCCATAACGGAAAGAGAGCCCATGATAAGCACCACGGAGAGAATGAGAGAAATTACGCGAAGTGATTTTTTCATTCTGTTTTTTACCTCCTGTAGATTAAGATACATCGGATGCCCGGGATTGACCGTATGCTCGGCCCGCCGCTCTGATTAGCTGCGTACCGAACCCGCGCCGCGACTGACCTCCCATAGTGCCTTCGCCAACGCCGTCCGCCGCGCAACCGGCTAAACGACACGCTGTCAACCGCGACAGCATCCTTATTGCGCAAGAGAGCGAAAAGTGCTTTTGGGGGCACTACCCCCTCTGATGCGCTTATGTTCATATGAATTATAACTAAAAAGCGGCGCCTATGTCAATAAACTATATAAGTAAAACTTAATTTTTGGAATTTTTTCTAATTTTTCGGCCCGCTGTTTGTTGATTTTACCGCCCGTTCAGGGACGCTTTTTCACATAGCGAAAATGTAAAAGTTAACTCCTTTACAAAGAATTTCGTAAATGTTGCACATATTATTTCGGCGATTTACACAAGAAGTGGTTTTTTACCGCAGGCGGCCGATTTTTATGCCCGTTTTTACGCGATTTCGCCGGTATGAAGCCTGCATCCGCGACCGGTGTGTGGCTCCGCGCTGCTTTTCGCCCGTCCTCCCCGCACCCACCCCGAGGCGGAAAACTGCCGGAAAAAACGCCGGAAAACGCCTGCGCTCCCACGCTCGGGCAGAGAGGTCGTCGCACAAAAAAGCCGTCTGTGTAAAGCTTGTAAACTTTACACGGACGGGCAAAATCATAATTCAAAATACGCCTGTATTATATAAGACTCAGTTCTGAAAAACGCTCTTTTTGATGATTTGTCAAGTTGTTTTGCTTTACAACGAGCGCAGATAAAGCTTAAACGAGTCACCGTCGGCATTGCCGTATTTGTTGAGGCAGAGCCCCGCGTTCATAAGCAGAGCCCCGGAGTAAACCTCTCCGCTCTCATCCTCAACATAATATTTGTCCGGGTCGAGCCCCTTGAGCTTCAGATAGAAGGATCTGTCCTCGGGAGTCCTCATAACAACGCTCGTTACCAGAGCTGCCTGCCTGTCGCGGGAAACAAACATCCAGGCTGCCCTGAAATCGTTTTTGTCGGGAGTGATGAGGCGGTAAAGATCGCCCTCATGAATCACATCATAATATTTGTGATATTCGTTGACCTGAGCCCTGATTATCTCCTTGTCATCCTCCGTGAAGGTGTTGGGGTCAAGCTCATAGCCGAAGGTGCCCCAGAGAGCTATATTGCCTTTTGTTTCATAGCCTGCGCGCCTGCTTGCCGAAACGTGAGCGCCCATTGACGAGGCAGGATAGCACATCGAGGTGCCGAACTGGATGCTGAGACGTTCTATCGGGTCCGTGTTGTCGCTGCACCAGATCTGCGGTGAATAGTACAGCATGCCGGGGTCAAATCTGCCGCCGCCGCTCGCACAGCCTTCAAGCAGCAGGTCGGGAAAATCGCTCGTGAGGCGGTTGAGAATATCATAGGTGCCCAGCACATAGCGGTGGAATGTTTCCTTTTGCCTTGAGGCGGGCAGACCCGCCGAGCCAACCTCCGAAAGATAGCGGTTGAAATCCCATTTCACATAATCTATATGGTTTTCGGAAAGAATTCCGTGCATAAGCGAGTAAATATAATCCCTTACCTCTTCACGGCTGAAATCGAGCACATACTGGCTTCTTGAAATGCTCTTTTCCCTTCGGGGCACGTGAATGCACCAGTCCGGATGAGCTCTGTAGAGGTCACTGTCGCGCGAAACCATTTCAGGCTCAAACCAGATGCCGAATTTCAGACCGAATGCCTTGATTCTGTCAATGAACCCGCTCAGCGGACCGCCGAGCTTCTCTTCATTCACAAACCAGTCGCCCAGCGAGCTTGTATCGTCATCTCTTCTGCCGAACCAGCCGTCATCCATAACAAGCATATCTATGCCGAGCTCCTTGGCCCTTTCCGCGAAGGTAACAAGCTTATCGCCGGTGAAGTCCATGCCCGTGGCTTCCCAGTTATTTATGAGCAGCGGGCGCACGGCGTGAGCCCACTTGCCCCTTACGAGGTGAGTCATATACAGGCGGTGGAATGTGCGGCTCATCTCTCCGAGACCTCTGCCGGAATAGACCATTACAACCTCAGGCGCGGTGAAGGACTCTCCGCTGCCCAGAGTCCACTCAAAGCCTTCGGGATTTATGCCCATCACGGTGCGCGTGCCTGCGAACGGGTCGATTTCAGCCTCAAAAATGAAATTGCCGCTGTAAACAAAATTGAAGCCGTAGGCGGAGCCGTAATCCTCATTGCAGTCATGGTCAACTATTGCCGCAAAGGGGTTATGATGGTGGCTTGAGGAGCCTCTTTTGCTGGCTATTCCCTGTTTTATATGAGTGAGCGGGGCTCTTTCGAGGCTTCTTTCCTTGAGCCACTTTCCGTAAAGGGTAATCATATCGAAGTCGTGTGTATCCCAGTCAACACAGCTGCTCATAACGCGCTCAAGATAAACCTCGCTGCCCGTGGGGTTGATTACCTTCACGCTTCTGGTCATCGCGCTGAAACGCTCAAATACTGTGTAATACAGTATCGCCTCCACCCCGGTAACGCTGTCTCTGACGAGCACCTCAAGGGTGGTCGCTTCGGAATCATCGTTCACGTAAAGCGCCGGAAGGCCCTCAAGGGCGGGCTTGCCGGGATAAATCTTATGAGAAACATAGCGCATATCCGTCACATTGTTGCCGTCCTGATTCCTGACGGCGATTGTTGATGACCTGAGGTCGCCCGAGCCTTCTCCGGAAAACTCAAGCGGAGATACGTCCGGTGAAAAGCGGGGATTGTCAATATTGATGTTCATGGGACATTCGGATGCGAAGAAGCCTTTGTCAATAAAGCCTCCGACATTGGTGTCGGGGATTTTCGCGCCGTAATAGAGATGCACAAGGTAGCCCTGCTCGTAAACCTCAAAAATGTAGCTCGAGCCGGCTGAGTCAAGCTTGAATATTTTACGTTCTTCATCAAAAATAACAGGCATATCATTTCCTCCGTGTTTTCGGCTGTATTGCCCGGCAGGAAAAGCCTCGCGGCTGTCCGGGCTCTGATCCGCGCTCCCCCGTTTTCCGGGTGCCGCGGCGTAAATCAAGCCGCCCCCGGCGCGGATATATCTGCCTTATGGTTATAATAATACAATCCGGGCTCGTTTACAAGGAGTTTTTTGTCAGGATTTTTCTTTACAAATAAAGAGTTATATGATAAAATAAACCGATTTATCGATTTATCCCTGTCAGGAGGGCTACTATATGAATTACATAAGCACCAGAGACCCTTCCGTAAAAGTGAGCTCGGCTAAAGCGATTTCCGAGGGAATTTCCGCCGACGGCGGCCTTTTTGTGCCGGAGAGCATACCTTCGGTTTCGCTTGACGAAATTGCCTCTCTCGCTCAGGCGGGTTATATGGAAAGAGCAAAAAACATACTCGGCAGATTCCTTACCGACTTTACCGGCGAAGAGCTTGACGCCTGCGTAAAAGGCGCCTATGAAACGGGCTTTTCCGATGAGAGAATCGCTCCGGTCGTCAGGCTGAGAGACAACATATATATTCTCGAGCTGTTCAAGGGCCCCACCTGCGCGTTCAAGGATATGGCGCTGCAGATTCTGCCCCGCCTGCTCACCGTTGCCAACAGCAAGGTGGCTCAGGGCATTGAGACCGTTATTCTTGTTGCCACCTCCGGTGACACCGGCAAGGCGGCGCTCGAGGGCTTCAAAGACGTTGAAAACACAAGAATTCTTGTTTTTTATCCCAGTGACGGTGTGAGCGCGATGCAGAAGCTGCAGATGTGCACCCAGGAGGGAAACAATGTGGCTGTGAGCGCAATCAGAGGCAACTTTGACGACGCTCAGAACGGGGTCAAAAAAATATTCACCGACAAACGCATCGGCGATATTCTCAGATCTCACGGCAAAGCCTTTTCATCCGCCAACTCAATCAACTGGGGCAGGCTGGCTCCCCAGATAGTTTACTATTTCTCCGCTTACTGCGACCTTGTAAAAGCCGGGAGCATCAGATGCGGCGATAAAATCAACATCACCGTTCCAACAGGCAATTTCGGCAACATCCTTGCCGCTTATTACGCAAGAGAAATGGGGCTGCCCGTCTCAAAACTCATCTGCGCCTCAAACAGCAATTCCGTGCTTACGGAGTTTCTCACTACAGGCGTTTACAACAGAAACAGGCAGTTTTACACCACCATCTCTCCGTCAATGGATATTCTCATTTCATCCAACCTTGAGCGCCTGCTCTTCTCACTCGCAGGCAGCGAAAAAGTGAAAGAGTGGATGAGCCTGCTCGCAAGCGAAGGCAAATACACGGTTGACGCCGGTACTCTCGCAAAAATCAAGGATATTTTTGCCGCGGGATTCTGCGGCGATGACGCCACAAAGCGCACCATAGCCTCAAACTTCAAAGAAAACGGCTATCTGTGCGACACTCACACCGGCGTAGCGGTGACCGTTTACAATGAATACCGCGCCAGGACAAACGACACAACCCCGACGGTTATTGCCGCCACGGCAAGCCCCTTCAAATTCAGCGCGGCAGTGCTCGAGGCAATCGACGGCAGACAGGAAGGCCTTGACGAATTTGAAATGGTTGACAGGCTCGCCCGTATAAGCTCGCTTGAGTGCCCGGCTCCGCTCGCGGGTCTCAAGGATAAGCCGGTCAGATTCCCCGGCTGCTGCGAGAAATCCGGGATGGAAGCCGTTGTGCTCAAAATGGCGGGTGTTTGAGCAAAATGTCACTTTTTGTTATAGCAGACACTCACCTTTCGCTTTCCACAGGCAAAAATATGAATGTCTTTCCCGGCTGGGACGATTATGAGAGCCGCCTTGAAAAGAACTGGCGCTCCCTTGTGAAGCCGGAAGACACGGTAATAATTCCCGGGGATGTTTCCTGGTGTATGACTATGGAAGAGGGGCTTGAGGATTTCCGTTTCCTCGATTCTCTCCCCGGCAGGAAGCTCCTTATGAAGGGCAACCACGATTACTGGTGGTCCACAAAGAAAAAAGCGGACGGATTCTTTGAGCGGCACTCTCTGAATTCGCTCAACATACTCCACAACAACGCCTATGCGTGCGGAGGAATTGCAGCATGCGGCACAAGAGGCTGGTTCTTTGACGCTGAAAAAGACGAGGATAAAAAGATTATTCTGCGTGAAGCAGGCCGTCTCAGAGCAAGCATCGCCGCCGCGAAACAGACAGGGCTCGAGCCCGTGGTTTTTCTGCACTATCCCCCGCTCACCAAAGAACGCAGATGCGATGAAATATATGCCGTGCTCGTTGAAGAGGGCATCAGAAGATGCTACTACGGCCACCTTCATTCCTACTCGCACCTCACCGCCGTAAACGGTGTAAACGAGGACGGAATCGACTTTCGCCTGATTTCCGGCGATTATCTGGGCTTCTGCCCCGCTTTTGTTCCGGAGACAGGCAAACAGCCAAGTTTATAAAACCCATTGGAGGAGAAAAATATGAGTTTAGTTTCAGCAAACAAAACAGAAACCAACGTTTACACAATTGAGATTTCCGTGAGCCCCGAGGATTTTGCCGCTGCCGTGCAGAAGGCATACCTCAAAAACAGAAAATCAATCCAGATTCCCGGCTTCCGCAAGGGCAAGGCTCCCAAACAGATGATAGAGCGCCTTTACGGCAAGGATTTCTTCTACGAGGAAGCCCTTGAGGCAATTTTTCCCGAGGAAATCGAAAACGCCTATAAAGAGTCCGGGATTGACCCCGTGGACCAGCCCAGGGATCTTGACATAAAATTTATGGACGTTGAGCAGGGCGCAAATTTCACGGTCAAGGTGACCGTCAAGCCCGAAATCACCGTTACAAAGTATAAGGGTCTCGAAGCCGAGAAAGCGGAAGTGTCAGTTTCCGATGAGGATGTTCAGAAGGAAATCGACTTTATGCTTGACAGAGGCTCAAGACTCGTTGATGTTGACGACAGAGCCGTTCAGGACGGCGATATCACCGTAATTGACTTTGAGGGCTTTGTTGACGGCGAAGCTTTTGAAGGCGGCAAAGGCGAAAACTACAATCTCACCATAGGCAGCGGTCAGTTCATCCCCGGCTTTGAGGAGCAGATTATCGGCCACAGCATAGGCGAAGAGTTTGACATCAACGTAACCTTCCCCGAGAATTATGCCGAAGAGCTCGCCTCCAAAGACGCCGTTTTCAAAATCAAGCTCAAGGAAATCAAGTTCAAGGAGCTCCCCGAGCTTGATGATGAATTTGCAAAAGACCAGGATTATGATACCCTTGACGAAATGAAAGAGGGCATAAAAGCCGACCTCCTCGCTCACAAAGAGGAGCACGCTCAGCATGACTTTGAGGATGCCGTTGTAGCGGCTCTGTGTGACAATGTTGAGGGTGAAATCCCCGATGTGATGTATGACAACAAGGCGCAGGAGAGCGTTCAGAACTTTGCCAACAGAGTGGCTCAGCAGGGTATTGATTTTGAAACCTACCTTATGTATATGGGTATGGATGTTGACACATTCAAAGCCAATATGAGAGAGCGCGCAGTGAACGAAGTTAAGTATGAGCTTGCCGTTGAAAAGATAGCAGAGCTTGAAAACATCACCGTGGACGACGCGGCTGTTGAAGAGGAATACACAAAGATGGCCGAAAACTATGACCTTGATGTGGAAAAAATCAAGGAAATAGTCTCCGCCGACGTTATAGCGAAGCAGCTCAGAATTCAGCAGGCGGCTAAGCTCGTGATTGACTCTGCCGTGGCAAAAGCTCCCGAAGCAAAGGAAGACAAAAAAGAAGAAGCCGAATAATAAAGGCACTAATCGAAAAGAGGTAATAATATGGCACTCGTTCCCTATGTAGTAGAGCAGACCAACAGGGGCGAACGCTCCTATGATATTTTTTCGAGACTCCTCAATGACAGAATAATCGTACTCTCAGACGAAGTAAACGACGCCACCGCGAGCCTCGTGGTAGCTCAGCTTCTCTACCTTGAGAGCCAGGATCCCGACAAGGATATCAGTCTCTATATAAACAGCCCCGGCGGCTCGGTTACCGCGGGCATGGCTATTTATGACACAATTCAGTATATCAAGTGCGATGTATCCACCATCTGCATGGGTATGGCCGCCTCTATGGGAGCTTTCCTGCTTTCAAGCGGCACCAAGGGCAAGAGATACGCCCTGCCCAACAGCGAAATAATGATACATCAGCCCATGGGCGGTATGCAGGGTCAGGCAACGGATATGCAGATTGCTGCAGCCCATATTCAGAGAACCAAAGAGAAACTCAACGCCATTCTTGCCGAAAACACGGGCAAATCCATTGAGGAAATATCCGTTGACACCGACAGAGACAATTGGCTCTCTGCCGATGAGGCAAAGGAATACGGCATTGTTGACAAGGTAATAGCTCACAGATAAAGGAGATTCCCCTATGCCCAGAGATGACGATAAGCGTTATACTCAGACCCATTCCTGCTCCTTCTGCCACAAAAGTCAGAGCCAGGTAAACAAGCTCATCGAAGGTGACGGAGTTTATATCTGCGATGAGTGCATAGCGCTGTGCAACTCCATTCTCGGCGAAGACGGATACCGCAGCGAGGGCAAAAGCCCCGCCGGAGTCAGGGACTTTGATTCCCTCCCCAAGCCCCGCGAAATCAAAGCGCAGCTCGATGAATATGTAATCGGCCAGGAAGAAGCAAAAATCACGCTGAGCGTCGCGGTTTACAACCACTATAAGCGCATTATGGCGATGAAAGATACAGAGGTTGAAATCCAGAAGTCCAATGTGCTGCTTCTCGGCCCCACCGGCGTGGGCAAAACTATGCTCGCCCAGACTCTCGCCAAGATTCTCGATGTGCCCTTTGCCATCACCGACGCCACCACTCTGACAGAGGCCGGCTATGTGGGCGAAGATGTCGAAAATATTCTGCTGCGCCTCATCCAGGCGGCGGATTATGATATTGAGCGCGCCGAGCGCGGCATTATCTACATAGACGAGCTTGATAAAATCGCCCGCAAAAGCGAAAACCCGTCAATTACAAGGGATGTAAGCGGCGAGGGCGTTCAGCAGGCGCTCCTCAAGATAGTCGAGGGTACCGTTGCCAATGTGCCTCCCCAGGGCGGCAGAAAGCACCCGCAGCAGGAGTTTATACAGATTGACACATCCAATATTCTCTTCATCTGCGGCGGCGCGTTTGACGGCATTGAGCAGATTATAGAAAAACGCATGTCCGGCTCAGCTGTCGGCTTTGAGGCCGATGTCAGGAGCAAAAAAGATTACGAAAAAGAAAATCTGCTGAGCAAAATCGTTCAGCAGGATGTTGTTAAATACGGTCTTATCCCCGAGCTTGTCGGAAGACTGCCCGTAATCGCAACTCTCAGGGACCTCGACAGAGACGCTCTCATTCAGATCCTCACCGAGCCCAAAAACGCGATTATCAAGCAATACACCGAGCTTTTCCGCCTTGACGGAGTGGAGCTCGAGTTTGAGACAGGCGCTCTCGAAGCAATCGC